>Ga0326597_10001824_pt1 | contig 33009 bp, 28 predicted proteins | sample RVTome_12_FD_203789 | JGI IMG/M metagenome (GOLD analysis project Ga0326597, IMG submission 203789) | Soil microbial communities from uranium-contaminated site in the Upper Colorado River Basin, Wyoming, United States - RVT100D185 | ecosystem: Environmental > Terrestrial > Soil > Contaminated >...
TATCCTCGGCAAGCAGCGCAGGTGCGAAAGATGGGGAGTGCAGAGGGGCTTTGCCCCTCTGCCGGGGGTCTGGGGGTGTCCCCCAGGATTGAATTACCTGTCTGGGCGGGCGGGTGGGAAGAAGGACCCTCCTTCTCGCGTCCTGATAAGGCGACGCCATCATGCGTCCAGCAGCGCCGCTACGCCGGGCAGCTCGCGCCCCTCGAGGAACTCCAGGAACGCCCCGCCGCCCGTCGAGACGTGGTCGAACTTCTCGGCCAGGCCCGTCGCGTCCAGCAGCGCCGCCGTCTCGCCGCCGCCCGCGATCGTCGTCGCCTCCAGCTCCGCCAGTACCCGCGCCAGCGCCTCCGACCCGCGCGCGAACGCCGGGAACTCGATCACCCCCAGCGGCCCGTTCCAGACGATCGTTTTGCACCCGCCCAGCGCCTCGCCGTACGCCTGCACGGAGCGCGGCCCGGCGTCCAGGATGCGCCAGCCGTCCGGCACCGCGCCGGCGTCCACGATGCGCGACTCGGCGTCCGCCGCGAACCGATCGGCCACGACGACATCGATCGGCAGCAGCAGCAGCACTCCTCCCTGCGCCGCGTCCCACACGACGCTCCTCGCGGTCTCGAGCTGGTCGTCCTCGACCAGCGATTCGCCCACCGGCTTGCCCTGCGCCTTCAGGAACGTGTTCGCCATCCCCCCGCCGATCACCAGCACGTCGACCTTGCTGACCAGGTTGCGCAGCACCGCCATCTTGTCGCTCACCTTCGCTCCGCCGATGATCGCCCCCAGCGGCCGCTCCGGCGCCGAGACGGCGCGCGACAGGTAGTCGATCTCCTTCTCCAGCAGCAGCCCCGCGACGGCGGGCAGGTAGTGCGCCACGCCCTCGGTGGACGCATGCGCGCGGTGCGCCGTGCCAAACGCGTCGTTGACGTAGACGTCCGCCAGCGACGCCAGCCGCCGCGCGAACTCTGGGTCGTTCGTCTCCTCCTCGGGGTGAAAGCGCAGGTTCTCCAGCAGCACCACGTCGCGCGGCGACATCGCCGCCACCGTCACCTCCGCCTCCGGCCCGACGCAGTCCGGCGTCGTCTTCACGTCGGCGCCGAGAAGCTCCGACAGTCGCTTCGCCACCGGCGTCAGCCGGAGCGATTCCACCGCACGGCCCTTCGGTCGCCCCAGGTGCGAGCAGAGCACGACGCGCGCGCCGTGGTCGCGCAAGTACTGGACCGTCGGCAGCGACGCGCGGATGCGCAGGTCGTCCAGGATCGCGCCGTCCTCGCCCAGCGGAACGTTGAGGTCGGCCCGCACCAGCGCGCGCCTACCCGCGAGGTCGAGGTCGCGGATGGTCTTCTTACGCATCGTTACGAGGCGCGCGTTGCCGCGAAGCGCGCGAGCGCCTCCAGCTCGCCGCGCCGCGCGGCGTCGAGCGCGAGGCCCGCGAGGCTCGCCAGCGCGCTCTCGCCGTGTTCCACCGCCGCGCGCTCGCCCGCGGCGCGCGCGCCCAGCTCTTCGAGCAGCCCGCGTGCGGTCGCAACGTCGCCGCCGGACGTCGCGTTGCTAAGCGCGGCCAGCAGCTCCGCTCGGCGCGCGCCCGGCCGCTCCAGCGCGACCACGACCGGATACGACTTCTTGCCCTCGCGCAGGTCGCCGCCGACCGGCTTGCCGGTCTCCGTCGCGTCGCCCCAGATGCCGAGGACGTCGTCCCGCACCTGGAACGCCAGGCCCAGCCTGCGGCCGAATTCGTAAAGGGCATCGACCGCCTCGCCGTCGCCGCCGGCCAGCAGCGCGCCGATCGCGCACGAGGCCGCCAGCAGCGCCGCCGTCTTCCCCTGGATCATGTCGATGTACTCGCGCTCCGTGATCGCCTCGCGCGTCGCGTACGTCAGGTCCAGGTGCTGGCCCTCGCACAGCCGCAGCGACGCCTCGTCCAGTACCCGCGCCGCGCCGATCACGCGGTCGCTCGGCACGCCGCGTTCCGATAACCGGAGCAGCGTAGCGTGCGCCAGCGCGAACATGCCGTCCCCCGCGTTGATCGCCTGCGCCTCGCCGTGGAGCGTCCAGAGCGTCTGCTTGCCGTGGCGCTGCTCGCTCCCGTCTTCAACGTCGTCGTGGATCAGCGTGAAGTTGTGGAGCAGCTCGATCGCCGCCGCAGCGGGCAGCGCCGTGCGCCACTCGCCGCCGAGCGCCTCGCAGGCGAGCAGGCAGAGCGCCGGCCGGAGCAGCTTGCCGCCCCTGGCCTCGATAGTCGAGCCTCCCTCGTCCTCCCAGCCCAGGTGGTAGCGCATCAGCCCGTACGAGGGCCCATCTCGCCCTTCGAGCGCCGCCCGCAGCTCGGCCACCAGGGCCTCCCGGTACCGCCCGAGCGCCTCCAGGGCTGTCCCTGAAGCTGGTGGCGGGGCTGAGGCTCGGGAGGAGGGCAGGGGGGCGCCTGAGGGGGAGGCCATCGCATCCCCACTATACTAGGCCCCTCTTCGCTCGGCCTAGCGGGCCTTTAGGAGCATCCTCTCCTGACCGATGCTAGATTCGGAGCCCCCAGTGGGCGCTCCCCGTCAACGGCCGACGCTAGATTCGGAGCCAGCCTCGCATGAGATACAAGCACATGGTCATCTACATCGGTCGCTCGTCCGTGTTCACCGACCGGCGCTTCACGGAGAAGCTCCACAACGCCCTCCACACCCACGAGGAGCACGGCTGGGAGCTCATCAACGCCACCTCTCGCGCCGGTCCCCTGGGCGACGTGAGCGGCATCTGGCTCTTCTTCAAGCGTCCGGCCGAGATGGAAGACGAGCTCGCGGGCAAGAAGCCCCAGGAGATCGACCTGGCCGAGGAAGTCGCGTAGGCATCTCGCCGCTACGACACACGCCATCGACGGGCCGGCGGGAGAACGCCGGCCTGCTGCTATTCCGTCATGAACTCGATGCGGTTGCCGAACGGGTCCCGGCAGAAAAAGCGCTCGCGGCCGGACAGCCGCTGCGCCTCGATGATCTCGATGCCGTTCGCCTTAAGGTGCGCCCGCAGCCCGTCGAGATCGTCGACGACGAGGGCAGGGTGGTGGTCGGCGTCCGGTGCCGGCCCGCCCTCGTGCGCCTGGATGTGCAGCTCCTGCGCGCCGACCTGGTACCAGATGCCGGGCCGTCCCAGCTCCGCCTCCGGCCTCGACCGCTCCTCCAGCCCGAGGACATCCGTGTAAAACCGCCGCGCCTCCTCCAGCCGCGCCTGCGGCACGGTGAGCGCGACGTGCTGGATCGACAGGATCTTCGCCATACTACCTGAACGCCGCCTGCCAGCGATCGAGATCACGCGTAAGGGAGAGCGCCCACTGTACCTCGCTCGTAGCGGACGCAGCGTGGCGGCCAGCCGCTTGCTCGTCGTCGAGCCAGACCACCCAGCCACCAATCGACCACAGAGGCTGCCGGGCAATCGCAAGTGGCAGCGCCGAGCGCTCCGCCGCGGACAGGGGCCGGCCCGTGCCATCGTCGTAAGCGCGGAGAAGGTCGGCCAGACGTTCGAGCTGCCCGTCCGAGACTGGGTCCTCGAAGAACTCGAGACAAGTGAAGTACAGGGTTAAGGCGAGGTCATCGATCCGAGGTCGGTAACCCATGTAATCGAAGTCGGTGACGAACACGAGCTCCGAGTCGCCGAAGAAGACGTTGTTGTCCCAGAAGTCGCCGTGTGCCAAGCCGGCTGGAAAGTCGTCGCTGTGTTGGTGTTCAGCGCGGGACAGAAAGCGAGCGAGTTGCTCGGCGTTCGCTGCAACCTGGAGATCGGTATTCGACGGACTCGCTTGACGGATGCGCCTTACACCGCGGCGTGTCTCCTCAAGGGCACTGTCGGCTGAGATGTAGTTGGCGAACCGTGGACTGCGACTGGCTTCACTGGTCTCAAGATCCGCGAGCGCGTCATGCATCACGCCAAGCGTGCGTAGGCCGGTGGCGAGCCGCTCCCATGTGTTCATGTCAGCGTTGTGTTCGACGTACTTCTCGACTTCGACGAGACGATCCTCGACCTGAATCCATAATCGCCCGTCCAGTGTCCTCAAGAGGCCGTCGCACGGTACGCCCACTGCGGCGAGATAATGTCGAACGCGATGAATCGCATTCAGTCTTTCGGTAGCGACATGCGGTCGGTACACCCGGACGACGTAGTGCTCGTCCTCGCCGACTCGGACGTTGAGGTTCGAAGACCCGCCGAGATCGAGCGGACTGTCCCCGACATCGATACCGTAAGCCACGGATACCGACTCGAGGAGGTGCCGGGAAACAGTTGCACGTTGCCCGCGCTTGCCTCCTCCAGCGTCGTCGCTTGATCGATGCGCGTTCTGGCTGGCTACGTCAACCTTCTCCATCGTCTTGACTCACACGCGAAATGCCGTCGACCGCAATGCGTCTCCTTTTACCCTTCCGGCGGAACGACCACCTGGACGAGCGCCAGCGCCTTCACCGGCGAGATGTACATCCGGTCGATGCGTATCATGCGAATTGCATTCCCGCCGCGCGCACCAGCTCCTCGCGCGTGATCGCCCCCTCGCGCACGATGCGCGGCGGGCTCGCCGAGCAGTCTACCACCGTCGATGGCCTCTCGCCCGCGCAGCGCCCGCCGTCGATCACGAGATCGACCGCGTCGCCGAGCTGCCCGCGCACGTCGTCCGCTGTCAGCGGCTGCGGCCCGCCCGCCAGGTTCGCGCTCGTGCCCGTGATCGGCCCGCCGAGCAGCCGCACCAGCTCGCGCGGCGCCGCGTGGTCCGGCACGCGCAGCCCGACCGTCTCGCCGATGATCGCCCGCGAGTGAAAGCTCGCGGCCTTGCGCAGCACGATCGTCAACCCGCCCGGCCAGAACGCCGCGATCAGCCGCTCTGCCACCTCCGGCACCTCCGCCGCCACCTGCGCCAGCTCGTGCGGCGACGCGATCAGCAGCGGCATCGACTGGTCCGCCCGCCGCTGCTTCGCCGCGAACAGCCGCTCGACCGCCGCGTCGTTCGTCGCGTCCGCCGCGAGACCGTACACCGTGTCGGTCGGGTACGCCACCAACCCGCCGCCGCGCAGCACCGCCACCGCCCGCCGCACCATCTCCTCATCGACCTGCTGCGTAACGCCCACCGCAAACTCCTCGTTCCCTCACGCAGAGGTGAGAGCGACGAATCGGAACGCCGCCGACAGATCGCCCCTCTCCCGCGTGCGGGAGAGGGGAAGGGGGTGAGGGGAGTACTGCCACCAACCCGCCACCGCGCAGCACCGCCACCGCGCGCCGCACCATCTCCTCATCGACCTGCTGCGTAACGCCCACCGCAAACTCCTCGTTCCCTCACGCAGAGGTGAGAGCGACGAATCGGAACGCCGCCGACAGATCGCCCCTGTCCCGCGTGCGGGAGAGGGGAAGGGGGTGAGGGGAGTACTGCCACCAACCCGCCGCCGCGCAGCACCGCCACCGCGCGCCGCACCGTCTCCTCATCGATGGTTTGGGAAATCGTCAAGGCAGCTATCAGAGTGCTGAAAAGGCGGGAGTGCAGAGGGGCGCAACCCCTCTGCCGGGGGTCTGGGGGTGTCCCCCAGATTCCTCAACATTTCTGGGTGGGCGGGTGGGATAGGAAGACATCTGTCTTGACGCTCGCGCGACGCTCTCGTTAGCATAGTCTATGGCCCCCCCAACGTCACAGACTCCCGGCACAGACGAGCCCAGCCGCCGCGTCGCCGCCAGCGGCGACCTCGAGGTCGGCACCTATCTCGAGATCGCGCGCGGGCGCGAGGGCGAGCGCCCCGGCCCCGCCGAGGAGGCGCCGCCCCGGCCCGAGACCGTCGTCGTCCTCGACTTCGGCTCGCAGTACAGCATGCTCATCGCCCGCCGCGTGCGCGAGTGCCACGTCTACTGCGAGCTGCTGCCGCACGATGCCCCCCGCGAGGAGATCGAGCGGCTCCGCCCGCGCGGCTTCATCCTCTCGGGCGGCCCGGCCAGCGTCTACGACGAAGGCGCCCCCCAGGCGCCATCTTACGTCTTCGACATGGGGCTGCCCGTTCTCGGCATCTGCTACGGCATGCAGCTCATGGCCCACCAGCTCGGCGGCAAAGTCGCGCCCGGCCCCGCCCGCGAGTACGGCCACGCCGTCATCCACCGCAGCGACCAAAACGAGGCCTCCGCCGCCATCTTCGAGGGCCTGCCGCCCAGCCTGCCCGTCTGGATGAGCCACGGCGACCGCATCGACCGCCTGCCCGCCGGCTTCCACTCGCTCGCCTACTCCGAGAACTCGCCCGTCGCCGTCATGGGCAACGACGATGGCATGGTCGGCCTCCAGTTCCACCCCGAGGTCGTCCACACGCCCCACGGCAAGCAGCTCCTGGAGAACTTCCTCTCTCGCATCTGCGGCTGTCGCGGCGATTGGGACGCCGGCAGCGTCATCGCCGAGAGCGTCGAACGCATCCGCCGCGAAGTCGGCTCGTCGCGCGTCCTCTGCGCGCTCTCCGGCGGCGTCGACTCCGCCGTCGCCGCCGCGCTCGTCCACCGCGCCGTCGGCGACCAGCTCACCTGCATCTTCGTCGACAATGGCCTGCTCCGTCGCGAGGAGCCGGAGCGCGTCGTCGCGACGTTCCAGAAACACATGGCGATCCCGCTTGTCCACGTCGACGCCATCGATCGCTTTCTCAACACGCTCGCCGGCGTCACCGATCCCGAGGAGAAGCGCAAGCGGGTAGGGGAGACCTTCATCCGCGTCTTCGAGGAGGAAGCCGGCACGCTCGGTCACTTCGAGTTCATCTGCCAGGGCACCACCTACCCCGACGTCATCGAGAGCGCGCCCCAGAGCGGCGAGGCGAAGGCCGCGGTCAAGATCAAGACGCACCACAACGTCGGCGGCCTGCCCGCCACGATGACCTTCCGCCTCATCGAGCCGCTCCGCTACCTCTTCAAGGACGAAGTCCGACAGGTCGGTCTCGCGCTCGGCCTGCCGGAAGAGATGGTCTTCCGCCAGCCCTTCCCCGGCCCCGGCCTCGCCATCCGCATCATCGGCGAGGTCACCCGCGACAAGCTCGAGACGCTCCGCTCCGCCGACTGGGTTGTCATGGACGAGATCAAGGGCGCCCACCTCTACCGCGACCTCTGGCAGTCGTTCGCCGTCCTCACCGACACGAAGTCCGTCGGCGTCCAGGGCGACTACCGCACGTACGGCTACGTCGTCGCCGTGCGCGCCGTCACCGCCGAAGACGCCATGACCGCCGACTGGGCGCGCCTCCCGTACGACGTCCTTGCCAAGATCGCCAACCGCATCGCCAACGAAGTCCCCGGCGTCAACCGCGTCGTCTACGACATCACGTCAAAGCCGCCCGGGACGATTGAGTGGGAGTAGCTCTTAAGTGGGAGTAGATCGAGCGTCGGAGGTTGACTTCTCTTGGATTCGGCCTGACAAGGCTCGAAGCATTGTGGAGCAGTTTCACGCCGAGGCTCTAGCGGCATTCAGCAATGAGTTGTACATCGCGACCGTGGTGTTATGTGGGGGCGTTCTAGAGGGAATCCTCGCGTTCGCCCTCCTCGACCAGCAGGCTGCCGCAGGGCAGAAGTACCGTGAGAAGTACGCGAGTAGGGCACAGGAACGATCATCACCTAGCGACTGGTATCTCCCGGAACTCATCGATATCGCGTATTCGCTAGGGCTTGTTGGAGACAGCGCGAGAAGCGGCGCATGGGCCATAAAGGACTTCCGAAACTTGATTCATCCAGCTAAGCTATTGGGGAAGAGTCCGCAAAGGTGGCGCGCCCTCGCAAAGGGTGCGCTGGCGGCTATCGAGGACCTAACTCCTAGTCTAGCTGAGAGAATGAAGGGTTACGGCTCTTCGTGAGCGTAGACTTAAACTTCGGTTGGCTCGTTGACGGGGCGGTCGCCGGCTCGGGCGCACCAATGGATGCAGCAGAGCTCGAGTACCTGCGGGCGGAAGGCGTCAGGGCGATGGTTAGACTTGCCCACCCGGACACGGACCCATTGGTTCTGGAGCATGCCGCCGTGATCCGAGCCGGCCTGGAGGATCTCCAGATTCCAGTTGAGGACTCCCATGCTCCCACCCTTGAGCAAATCGAGTCGGCTCTTCGTTTCATTCGACGGCAGCTCAGCGCAGGGCGACCGGTCGCCGTATCATGCGCAGCGGGCTACGGCAGAACTGGAACCGTCCTAGCTTGCCACTTAGTTTCCGGTGGGATGTCGGCGTCAGAGGCTATCAACGAGGTTCGCACGAAGCGTCCGAAATCTATCGAAACACCAGAACAGGAACGGGCTGTTCAGGAGTTTGAGCGGCGCTTCAAAGCGAGCCCCGTTCGCTCCCAATCCGCGTGATCGTCCATATCTCCAGCATTCCCACGCCGGCCACTCATCCCGCGCCCCGCGAGGGCGACCACCGTGTCGATCTTCGATCGCGTATAGCGAACATCCTTCGGAACCCCACCAGGACACTGCCGCATGCAACGCCCGGGGGTGCAGGGGGCGGCGCCCCCTGCCGGGGGTCTGGGGGTGTCCCCCAGATCCCCAAACTTTTCTGGGTGGGCGGGTGGGAAGTAAGACGCTTCTTCTCGCGATGGGTCGTTCGGGCTAAGCGGCCGCCCGCTCCCGCCGCCATGACGCCGCGTCGTCCCACTGCGACGACAACTCCGCCCAGTCCTCGTCGCTGTACTGCTCCTGCGCCAAGCGACGCCCGCTGCGGTTGTCATTTCCTGGTGCGCAGCGTGGCACAGTCGGTGCTCCCAGCCCGCCAGCCGTGTAGGGGCGGTTCGCGAACCGCCCCTACTGGTGCGTTCCTTCCCGCACCGCCCTCTCCGTCCGACACGCATGCAACACCCGGGGGTGCAGGGGGTGGAACCCCGGCGCCTGTCCTGCAGCGGAAGGGCCGGGGGTCTGGCGGCCTGCCCCGCATGTAGGGGCGGTTCGCGAACCGCCCCTACTGGTGCGTTCCTTCCCGCACCGCTCTCTCCGTCCGACACGCATGCAACGCCCGGGGGTGCAGGGGGCGGCGCCCCCTGCCTGTCCGCCGTAGGAGGGCCGGGGGTCTGGGGGTGTCCCCCAGATATCTCAAACTTTTCTGGGCGGGCGGGTGGGAAGGAAGACCTCTCTTGCTGGGCGCGCGCGGGCCCTGGGGGCGTCCCCCGATCGCCTACGCCGCCCGCTCCCGCCGCCACCCCGCCGCGTCGTCCCACTGCGACGACAGCTCCGCCCAGTCCTCGTCGCTGTACTGCTGCTCGGCCAGCAGGCGCCCGGTGTCGTCCGACAGGTCGCGCAGCGTTTCCGCCGCCGTCGCGAACGCCTCGGCGTTGCCGATGCGCTTCTCGTCCTGCGACAGCGCATCCAGCACGCAGACGAGGTAGTTGATCGCCAGGTCGGGCCGCTCCGGCATAACCTCGTCCGGCACGACGCCCTCCGCCAGGTCCTCCAGCAGCTCCTCCGCCGGCGGCTCCTCGAGCCCGTGCGCGCGATAGCGCAGCTTGAGGAACTCGCAGACGTCGGCCAGCGCGTCGATGCGCTCCTCCACGTCCTCTTCGTCCAGCAGCGCGTCCAGGCAGACCGCCGCGCTCAGCAGCCCCTTCCAGGGCGGCCCCTGGTAGCACTCGTTCAGCAGGCGTCCGCTGCGAAAGAGCGGCTGCACGTTCGCGGCGCTCGCCGCCCGCTCGATCATCCTCCGGCCGGGCAGCTTCAGCCCAAGCCAGACCCGCTTCTTCGATAGCTTCACACAGTGCACATATCGATCTTCGGCAGATTCGGGCGACGGCATGAACTTGGCTCTCCGGGCCGAACAGGGCTAGAAGAATCATGACTCGCTCGCGAGCCGTGTTATCATGGCACTGCCATGAAGTTCACCGTCATTCTGCAGCCTGAGGGACGTGGGGCCTATTCAGTGGTCTGCCCGGCGATACCGGGCTGCGTCTCTCAGGGCGATTCTCTGGACGACGCACTGGCTAACATCCGAGAGGCCATCCTGCTCTGCCTCGAGGTGCGCAGCGAGGACGGCTTGCCCCTTCCTGTCGAAACAGCCGAGTTGGTGGCTACTGAGATCCAGGAATGCCTAAAGGATCGCGCGGAAGAAGGCCTGCCGCTCACGATTGAGACCCGCGAAGTCGATGTCGAGGCCGAAGTAGCCGTCTGATGGCGGCGCTGCCGCGCGTCTCCGGTCGAGAGGCTGTCGCGGCGTTCGAACGAGCGGGCTTCGCCGTGAGAAGGCGGCGGGCCAGCCACATCGTTCTCAGCAAGGCGGGCTTTCCGCAGACACTATCCGTCCCTGACCACCGCGAGGTCCGTACGGGCACTCTGCGAAGCCTGATTCGTAATGCGGGCCTGACAGTGGACGAGTTCGTCGTCCTGCTGCGCACCTGACCGTTTGCGCCAACACCTGTCGTAGGGGCGACCACCTGCCCGCCGCAGGAGGGTCCGGTCCGACCCTGGCGAGCGCAGCTCGCCGCCACGCACATCGGGGGTGCAGGGGGTGGAACCCCCTGCCGGGGGTCTGGGGGTGCCCCCCAGTCTCTAACCTTTCTGGGCGGGTGGGTGGGCAAGAAAGACGTTTCATTCTCGCGCCACCACCCCCTTCGCGCTCTCCCTCGCCTCGACTATCATCGCCCCATGATCGACAACACATTCGCGTCACCGCCCTCCCGGCCGGCGGGCGGTTCAATCAACGTTCCGCGCGGAAATTCCCCTCGCGCAGGTTCCGCCAGCCCCGGATATGTTTTCTTCTTCACATGTCAATCAAGCAATCAAACGCAGCGGCGCCGGCGCTATACTGCCATCGAGATGGTCGACCGCATCCGCCACGCCCTCGCCCGCCACACCCCTAGGCGCATCGACCGCGACGGCCTCGCGCGCGCTGCCATCCTTGTCCCCATCTACCTCAAGGACGATGTCCCGCACGTCATCTTCCAGGTCCGCACCGAGCTCGTCGAGCACCACAAGGGCCAGATCTCCTTCCCCGGCGGCGCCGAGGACCCCGGCGACGTCGACCTCCTCATGACCGCCCTGCGCGAGACCGAGGAGGAGATCGGCCTCGCCCGGGAGGACGTCGAGGTCTGGGGCCAGCTCGATGACATCATCACCATCAGCAACTTCATCGTCAGCCCCTACGTCGGTCGCATCACGAAGCCCGCCCCGTACCCGTTCGCGCCCAGCGGCTTCGAGGTCGCGGAGCTGCTGGAGGTGCCGCTGCCCCACCTCCACCACCCATCGGCGCGCAACGAGACGCCCGTGCCCTGGCGCGAACAGGTCGTCCCGCCGCCGTCGTACGGCTTCGGCGAGCACGTCATCTGGGGCGCTACCGCCCGCGTCCTGCGCCAGTTCCTGGAGCTCGCGCAGCGACCCGGTTAAGAAGCGGAAGGGAAGCTGGTGGCATGGTACGAATAGTAGTCCTCGTGGCGGTGGCGGTCTCGACCCTGGCCGCCGTAGCCTGTGGTGGCGGAAGCGGCGACCGCAACGGGCTAATCACCATCCACCGGATTGATCTTGAGGACGCGGAGCTCAACCCGTTCTATTTCCTCAACCCTTCGCCGGCGAACGACTACCCCGATGTGGTGGCCGAAGTGAACGGAGTCGCCGTGACTGGCGACGAGCTCGCTTCGCGCCAGGTTGCCCTGGAGCTGACGCGACGGCAATGGTCCGGCGAGTTCGCCGACAACTTTCCTGACGAGGTGGTCAGGCAAGAGATTGAGAAGAACGAAGCAGCCGATCCTCTCCAAGAGCTGGTCGACGAGGAACTGGAGCGACAGGCGGTGATACGGCTTGGCCTGCTCCCGACAGATGAGGAAGCGATGGCTGCAGCACGGGAGCAGCAGAGAATGAGCGATGAAGCGATCGCGAACGCCCCGGCGGAGCAGCGGGAGATCATGCTGCAAACAATGGACCAGATTGGCGCTCCATCCGGTGACTGGGGAGCAGATTCGGAGTGGGTGGAGAGATTTCGCGAAGCCCGAGGTCTCGTGAAGCTGCGACAGGGGCAGTGTGCGATGAAGCTGCCGACTCCCGGCGAGCTGTCATACGTGGGTGGCTACGACTGCTCTGCCTTCCTTGCGCAGGAGCGCGAAAGCGCGGATATCGTCTACCACGTCCGTTGGGCCGGCTGAGTCAGCGGCCAGCGCGACGGCCGGCAGCCTGCGCAGGCTCTCCATGCGCCGGAGGATAGCGCGACGGGCAGCGCGCCATTACACTCTCCCTGCCATGGCAGACGAACGCGTGACGGCGGTGCTCCTCCTCTCCTGCCCCGATCAGAAGGGCCTGGTCGCTACAGTCGCCGACTTCCTCTATCGCAACGACGGCAACATCATCCACGCCGATCAGCACACCGATACCGAGGAGGGGGTCTTCCTCCAGCGCGTCGAATGGGAGCTGGACGGCTTTGGCGTCCCGCGGGAGGGGATCGAGGAGGCGTTCCGGCCGGTCGCGGAGCGCTTCCGGATGACCTGGAGCCTCCGTTTCTCCGACGAAGTCCGGCGCGTGGCCATCTTTTCGTCGAAGCTGCCGCATTGCCTGTACGACCTGCTCGCGCGCTGGCGGCTGGGGGAGCTGCGCTGCGACGTGCCACTGGTGGTGAGCAACCACGAGGACCATCGCGCCATCGCAGAAGAGTTCGGCATCGCGTTCGAGCACGCTCCGGTCGCGCCGGAGACGAAGGCGGCGCAAGAAGCGCGTCTCGTCGACCTGCTCGACGCAAAGGGCATCGATCTCGTCGTCCTGGCGCGCTACATGCAGGTGCTGGGTGAGCCGGCCGTCGCGCGCTTTCCCGGCCGGATCATCAACATCCACCACTCGTTCCTGCCTGCCTTTGCCGGCGCGCGTCCGTACCACCAGGCGCATGAGCGCGGCGTGAAGATCATCGGCGCCACTGCGCACTACGTGACGGCGACGCTCGACGAAGGCCCCATCATCGAGCAGGACGTGGCGCGCGTGAGCCATCGTGACTCCGTCGCCGATCTGGTGCGGAAGGGACGCGATCTGGAGAAGGTCGTGCTGGCGCGCGCGGTCGACCTGCATCTGCGCAACAGGATCGTGGTCTACGGCAACAAGACGGTGGTCTTCGACTGAGCTGGCGCTGCCGGCGGGGCGAGGCCGGCGCAGCCGGCCCCGGCCGTCCCGGGGCGGCTACGTTCCGTCGCCGGGCGACGACGGAGGCAAGCAATCGGGGTGAGCCGCGCAGGATTGCCCATGTTTGGCGTGTCCCCGGGGGCTGGGCGCGACGTCTTGCCTGGCGACTGGGGCGTGCTAAACTAGAGACGAGCGCAGCGGCCGTTGCTGTCCCTTCGGGGTTCTTGCCACCAGGTACCCCCTTAGCAGCGGGCCGTTGCGCTCATCCATTGCGCGGCCAAGTCGAAGGCGATCCGAGTAGGCGCCCGCCCGGCCATCGATTTCGGACTTTGCAAAGAACCCCGCTCGTCAAATGGCCGGCGGCGCACCGCGCGGCCCGTCCGCCGCGTGGCCCGTAGCGTTCTTAAACATGGAGCCGGCGATGCGTCGCACGAGCAGACGCGGCGCGACTCGCACGGTGGCGGCGGATATCACGTTTACCAGTCCTGGAATGGCGATCGCGCGCCGCCCGCGCAGGGCCGACAGCGCGGTTTCGACGACGCTGTCGACGCTCGTCCAGGCTATGGCGGGGACCTTGCCCTCGTCGATGCTCGCCACCTGCTGGAACTCCGTGCGCACGGGGCCCGGGCAGAGGCACGTCACTGTTACGCCGTGGCCCCGTACCTCCTCGTGGAGCGCCTCCGAGAAGTGGAGGACGAAGGCTTTCGAGGCCGCGTACGTGGCATTGAACGGCACCGGCTGGTAGGCGGCCGTCGAAGCAACGTTGATGATGCCGCCGCGACCGCGCGCGAGCATTGGCCCGAGCGCCGCATGGCAAAGGCGCATCAAGGCCCGCACGTTGAGGTCCAGTTCCTCTAGCTCCCGCTCCAGCGGTAGCCGGGCGAACTCGCCGGCCGTGCCGAAGCCGGCGTTGTTGACGAGCAGGTCGACATCGCCGCTGCGCAGCAGCTCTTCTACCTGGCCAGCACCCTCGTCGCCCGCCAGATCGGCCACGATCACGTCGGCTGCCACTCCGTGCCGGCTGGCTAGTTCGTCGGCGAGCCGGCGTAACCGCTCCTCGCGCCGGGCCACCAGCACCAGGTCATAGCCGTCGCCGGCGAGCTTCCGCGCGAACCCCTCACCGATGCCAGCCGATGCGCCGGTGACAAGCGCTCTGGGACGACGTTGCTCTGCCATCGCCTCGCTCCTTCATTGCAAGCGAACTGTCCGCAGGGCCAGTCTAACCGTTCGGTGCGGCCCGGCGCGAACCTTGGTAACGGCGCCGTTAGTGGCCTTCGGTTACGGCAGGTTCGCCGCCGCCCAGGCGTAGCGCTCGGGACTGGAGGCGAGGAGCAGAGCGGGATCGAGGTACCAGTACGCACACGTCCAGGCGAAGTCCTCGAGGCCGTTGACGGCGCTATGCGACCAGGGCCAGGCAAGGCCGGCGACGGCCGCCGTGTAGCTCTCTCCCTCCGCGGTCGAGTACCAGGACTCAAGGTCGTAGTCGGACGGCGAAAGCGCGCTCCCTCCGTTGATCGCCCAGTGCTGATGAGCGTGGCACAGCTCGTGCTGGACCTTGTGTGAGGGCTCGCCCGCCTGCATGACGACTTCATGCGTCGGCGCCCAGTAGAAATTGTATGGGTAACAGCGGTCGTCGCTTGAACAGCCTCCCCAGACCACAGCCGTGGCGCTGGGCATAGGCAGCAAGGTGCCGCCGCGAACGGAGGGAGCGCCGGGAGGCGCGACGGCCGGGAGGACCTCCGAAATAAGCTCCGGAGTCGGCGTAGCGACGGTCGATGGTGTCGCGATGGCGGTGCCCGTAGGTGCGGGCGTACTCGTCAGTGCCCGCGAGTCGTCGGTGGCTGGCAAGAGGCCCGCCGGGGGCCGCTCGCGAGCCTGGACGCCGCAGGCGGTCGCAAAGATACAACAGACCACCAGCAATGGCAGGGCTCTTGTCACACCAGTCCAGACCGGGATATAGAGCGCGCGGCGGGGAGGCTGGGGCGCGCCTTCCCTTCCAGTAGTCCAGCCTAAGTCGAACGACCCGCGTCGCTGACCGTTACAGGGCGGCCCGTTGTGGAGCGGAGACCGGTCGTTCTAGAATGGGGTTGCCCCTGAGCGTGCCTGGCGCACGGTGGCTATGCACTCGGGGCGTGATCCCATCGGAGAGGAGTACCGGCGTCTGAGCGAACGCAGCCTACGCCTGGCCATCCCCAACGGCAACCTGCAGCAGGCCACCGTCGACCTGTTCTGCCGGGCGGGATACAACATGACCGTCCAGTCCCGCTCCTACTACCCCGTGGTCGACGACGGCGATATCCAGTGCATGTTGGTGCGCCCGCAGGAGCAGCCGCGCTACATTCAGGATGGACTGATCGACGCCGGCTTTAGCGGCCTCGACCTGATCCGTGAGGCTGGCGCCGATGTTATCGAAGTCCTCGACACGGCCAGCTCGAAGGTTTCCGCCTTTTTCACCCGCTGGGTGCTGGTCGTCCCGGAGGCGTCGGCGGTCCAGGAGGTGAAGGACCTCGAGGGCAAGCGCATCGCCACGGAGCTGGTCAACGTGACGCGCGCCTACCTCGAAGAGCGGGGCGTCCAGGCGTTGGTCGAGTACTCCTACGGCGCCACGGAAGTGAAACCACCCCTGCTCGCGGACGCAATCGTTGACGCGACCATCACCGGCACGTCGCTGAAGGCGAACAACCTGCGTATCGTCTCGACGGTGATCGAAAGCACGCCGCGCCTCATCGCCAGCAGGCAGGCGTGGGAGGACCCGTGGAAGCGCCAGAAGATCGAGGACATCGCGCTGATGCTGGGCGGGGCCATCGCTTCGGAGGGGAAGGTCGGCCTGATGCTCAACGTCCGCCGGGCGGATCTTGATCGTGTGATTGGCATCCTTCCCGCGCTCAAGAACCCCACCGTCTCGTCGCTGGCCGACCCGGAGTGGGTGGCGATTAACACCATCGTGAACGAGAGCGTCGTCCGCGAGATCATTCCGCGCCTGAAGGAAGCGGGCGGGCAGGGCATCGTTGAGTACCCGCTGAACAAGATCATCGAGTAGCCGGATGCCTCCCCTCGGCATGCATCTCACGCTGGCCCGAGAGGTCGCGCACCAGGTCGGCCACCGCGCCGTCTCCGAGGAGTCCGGCGCCTACTACCTTGGCGCCAGCGCGCCCGACATCCGTGCCCTGACGCGCTGGGACCGCTCGCGGACGCACTTCTTTGACCTCCACTGCTTTGACGAGCAGAGCGGTGTCGCCGGGCTGTTCCGTGAGTACCCGGAGCTGACCGACGCGGGCTGCCTCGATTCGCGTACCGTCGCCTTCCTCTGCGGCTACTTCTCGCACCTGGAGATGGACGAGGCGTGGATCGTGGACATCTACCGTCCCTGCTTCGGAGAGCGGTCGCCGCTGGGTGGGGGCATGCTCGCCAACCTGCTCGACCGCGTGCTCCAGCACGAGCTGCACACGCGCGAGCTGGAGGACAGCGGCGCGATCGAGGAGATCCGCGGGCAGCTCCTCGCCGCCGCGGTCGAGTCGATCGTGGGGTTCATCGACGATGAAGACATGAAGCGGTGGCGCGAGATCGCCTGCGACACCATCGTCCGGCGACGCGACTGGGAGCGCTTTGCCACGTTCGTCGGGCGCCACCTGCGCCAGTTCGGCGCCGAGGCCTCGGAAGACGAGGTCCAGCACCTCATGCGCAACGTTCCGGACCTCGTCGACCAGGCCTACCGCGAGGTCACCCCGGAACGGCTGCGCGCTTTCCAGGAGCGCTCGCGGCGCCGGTCGCTCGAGGTCGTGCAAGAGTACCTCTCGTGAAGATCGTCCTCGGCGCGGAGGAAGGCCGCCGCACGCTGCTGCGCCGCCGGCCGCCCGGCGAGACGCCGCTGCCGCCGGAGGTGTGGCGGCGCACGCTCGAGGCAGTGGGCCACGTGGCGAACGTCGAGGAGGCGGTGCGCCGCATTATCCGCGACGTGCGTGAGCAGGGCGACGCGGCCGTCTTGCGCTATACGGCGGCTTTCGATGGTGCCACGTACTCCACGCTTCGGGTTGGCACGGACGAGATCCGCGCCGCCTACGACCACGTCGATCCCGACGTGGTCGATGCGCTGCGTACCGCCGCTGAAAGTATCCGCTCGTTCCACGAAGAGCAGCGGCGCCACGCTCAGCAGTCGTTCCAGCGCGACGGCGTCGGGGTGCAGGTGACGCCGCTGGCGCGTGTCGGCCTGTATGTCCCGGGTACGGCCGTTGTGTATCCATCCTCGATGCTGATGACCGCGCTGCCGGCCAAGGCGGCGGGTGTCGCCGAGGTGCTCGTCGCATCGCCGCCCGGGCCGGACGGAAGGGTCGCGCCGCTGAAGCTAGTCGCCGCCGACCTCGCCGGCGTCGACGGCGTCTTTCGCATGAGCGGTGCCCAGGCGATCGCCGCGTTCGCCTACGGCACCGAGAGCGTGCCGAAGGTCGACAAGGTCTGCGGGCCCGGCAACGTCTTCGTGACGCTGGCGAAGCGCGAGGTCTTCGGCGACGTCGGCATCGATGCCCTGTACGGGCCGAGCGAGACGATCGTCATCGCGGACGAGAGCGCCGACCCGGCGCTCTGCGCCGCCGACCTGCTGGCGCAGGCCGAGCACGACGAGCTGGCCACGCCGATCCTCATCACGATCTCTCGCGAGATCGCCGATCGCGTCGGCGCGGAGGTCGAGCGCCAGCTCAAGCTCATCGAGCGCGAGGCGGTGGCGCGCGCCTCCTTCGAGGCGCGCGGCGGCGCCGTGGTGGTCGACTCGCTGGAGGAGGCGCTGGCGCTCGCGAACGAGTTCGCGCCGGAGCACATGTGTCTGCTGGTTCGCGACGCCGCCTCGTGGGCGAAGCAGGTGCGCAACGCCGGCGGCGTCTTCGTCGGGGAGGACTCGCCGGAGTCGCTCGGCGACTACACGGCCGGCCCGAGCCACGTCATGCCCACGATGGGCACGGCGCGCTTCGCGTCGCCGCTTGGCGTGCAGGATTTCCTGAAGGCGACCAGCGTCGTCGCCGTCGATGCGAAGAAGCTGCGCGCGCTCGGCCCGGCGGCGGCGCGCATCGCCCGCGCGGAGGGCCTCACCGCCCATGCCCGCAGCATCGAGCTGCGGCTCGGCGAAGAGCTCTAGAATTAACACATGTTTGACAAACTTGCCGTTGGTTCATAACAGCTTCGCGCCATACTAAAGCTGAACCTCTTACCACAGGCATCAATGCAGCGGCAACCGCGAGTCGGCTCCCCCACTCGCGGTTTCTGCTTTCTTCGCCCGGCAGGCGCGCACCCTACAACCCCATAGCGGCGAGAGCCGCCGTTTCCAGGCTCTCGTGATGCTCCTCAACGCCGGCGGCGCGCATCGCCCGCCGGGGGCCGCGGCTCACCAACCGTGTCGGCGCAACCATCGGCGCTTGCCGCGACGCGGGCTTCGCGGTACGATCGCCGCGTGGCTATCGACGAAGAGTACGAGCCGAGCCCGTGGAAGCCCGTTGCCGATCAGGTGGCGCTCTACGAGGCTACGGGAGGCGCTGAAGGCGGGACACTCCTAGAGAAGCCGGTCGTCATCCTCACCACGCGCGGCCGCCAGAGCGGCAAGGTACGCAAGACACCCCTGATGCGTGTCGAGCACAACGGAACATACGCCATCGTCGCTTCGATGGGCGGCGCTCCAAAGCATCCGGTCTGGTACCTCAACCTGATCGCCGCGTCGGCGGTGACGCTGCAGGACGGCGCGAACGTGTACGACATGGCCGCCCGCGAGGTGCACGGGGATGAGAAGGCGCGCTGGTGGGCGCTGGCTGTCGACGCCTGGCCGGCGTACGCGGAGTACCAGACCAAGACGGAGCGCCAGATCCCGGTTGTCGTCCTGGAGCCGCGCCGGTAGCCCCGACCCACTTAGCTCCGGCCTTACCGCCCATCGAGCTGCGCCTCGACGAACATATGTAGGGGCGCACGGCTCTGCGCCCCGTTGCCGCGCCCGCGTAGGTCGCAGATCCGCCGGAGCCTGCCCTCGAGCGAAGCGAAGGGGCGGAGGCGCATCTGCCCGTGCGGTCGCCTCGTAGGGGCGCTTGGCCATGCGCCCTCGGTCGTAGGGTGCCCGCCCGCCCGCGTGTAGGGGAGCCCTTTATGGGCTCCCACTGGTCTAAGCTGGACTGTCCGTGGGCCGCCGATGAACGGACACCGCGTAGTCGTGCTTCGCATCCCACGCGTCGCGGTCCCACGTTGACCATCGCTCGACCAGCGCCAGCCCCGCTAGCCCGGCAATCTCGTCGTACCGCTCGACGGCGAGTTGTCCAGGAACGAGCTGAAAGCCCGCGATGAGGAGGCCCCCCGGCTTGAGATGGCGCGCCATGTTCCGAACGACAGCGGGCTCGCTGCCTGGTGCCAGGAAGATCATGACGTTACCCGCCATGACAACGGCGTCGAACGAACGGCCGAGATCGACGGTCCCCAGGTCAGCGAGGCGCCAGTCTACAGCGGGTGCCTTGAGGCGCGCAGTAGCGAGCATCTCCGCGTCGAGGTCGACCCCGACAACGTCCAGCCCGCGACGGGCGAGCTCGCGCCCAACGCGACCGGTTCCGCAGCCGGCATCGACCACGGACGTCGGCGCGAACGTCTCCACGAAGTCTGCCTCACCGTGGACGTTCTCGCCGGCAGCGGCCCGGCGCTCGTAGGTCGCGTCGTAGGCCTCGCCGGAGACGCTCCGCTCCTGCAGCCAACGATTCGAGCTGTGAGTTGTCATGCGCGCGCCACGATGGCAGTGATCTGCTCGCTCATCTCCCAGATCATAGCCTAGGTCCTGCGGCTGTGCACGCGTTCACCGCAAGGCCGGCGGCTTCCAGCAACACCTAAGCGTCTAGGCCTGCGAGTCAGAGATCACTGCCGGCGCCCTGGCACCCAGGGGCACTTCTTACACCGCACGCCGGAGGCCTCGCCGTGTACCATCTGGCCACTACAGTCGGGGCAACGCCAGCCACCCTGAATGATGGTGCGCCAGAACCCGAAGAGCGACTCCCACTCCGTCCGGACGTGACCATCCTTCGCGACAATGGCAGCATGGAGATATTGCCGAGCTAGGCTGAGATTGATGTCCGTGTTCATCCGCAGCTTCGCGAATTCATCGCGCGCCTGCTGGACCTCGTAGTGCACATCGTCCACCATCAGCAAGGCAGTATCGCACATCTGGAGGCAGCCTGCTTCGCCGGGTCAAGCCCGCCGCGCCCGTAGGCGCGCCCCAGAGCCTGCCCTCGTAGGGACACAGCTTCAGCTCTGTCCTGGCGGGCGCACCCGCCCCCCCGCCCGCGTCCGTAGGGGCGCACCGGAGCCTGTCCTCGAGCGCAGCGAAGGAGCCTTGCCGCCCACGCCCGCAGCATCGGGCTGCGGCTGGGTGAAACGCGTAGGGGGCGGGCCTCCTAGATGGGGCTGAGCAGGGCGGACCACGCGAGGCGGTAGCGGCGGAGCCGCGCCAGGTCCTTCTCCGTCGGTTCCGCTATGCGCCGCACGTCCATATTATCTTCGAGGTCTGCCAGCTTGATCCTTCGTGCCAATGCGTTCGGCTTGACCCGTGCGATGAACGCTTCGTACGATTCGTCTGTGCGGCGCGTGAGGGCGTCAACGGCCGTCACGACCTCCTCCGGGTAGCCGGCGGCGCGCAGGTCATCCAGGCTGACGTCACTGTCCTCGACGACGTCGTGCAGGACGGCTGTCATCTGTTCCGTTTCGCTTGTCATGTGTGCCAGCAGCCGCAACGGGTGAAGCACATACGGCGCGTCAGCCTTGTCCCTCTGGCCACGATGCGCTCTCAAGGCCAGCTCGATGGCATCCTCGATGGTTGGCATCTGTTCTCCCTCCTGTCTAGCGCGGTCCAGCACGAGGCTACCCTCTCAGTACCGGCACGCTGAGGCCCGGCGCAAGAACAACCCGGAGGTCGAGCGCGGCCCGCGGCGGCGCGCATCGCCCGCGCCGAGCCTGCCTGCCCGCCTCTGGCGGGTCCTCGAGCGCAGCGAAGGAGCCTTGCCGCCCACGCCCGCAGCATCGGGCTGCGGCTCGGCGGGGACGCGCGTGAGTAGGGGCCCCGGGTCCGAGTGTCTTTGTTCTGGGCCCTACGGCGCTTCAAGCCTCAGATCATCTAGGAACTCCGACGCCGGGGCCACGCTTGTGACAAGCAGGTGATCGCGGGCGCGGGTGCATGCCACGTACAGGAGGTGGCGCTCGGTATTGTATACGTCTTCCAAGTCCGCCTCGTCAGTGACATCTTCGATCCGCTGCTGGAGCGGGATGATCTCGTCATCGCAGGCCATCACAGCAACCGCACGAAATTCCAGACCCTTCGCTAGATGCATCGTGCTGACGGCGGCGTGGCCGCTTCTGGTTTCAACCTTTTCGTCCAGGACGACGTAAGGGAGTCCTGCACGCTCGACGGCCGCGCGGGCGCGCTCTAGCTCTGCAGAAGAGCGTACGAATATGGCGAACTCATGAGGCTTCAATCCCTCGGCGCTCAATCGCGCAAGCCAATCGCTGACGCTTTCGCTCTCTTCCGCGATGGTCTGACATACCGCGATCTCCGGCACCGGTCCGTTGAAAACCGAGACGGTACCGCCGCGCTCTTCGACGTTCCCGTCGACGTCGGCGACGTCAGGGCACAGCAGACGGTCAGCCTGCATGCGGATCTGATGGGATGTCCGGTAGTTCACACGCAGCGTCCGAGCACGTCCGCGTATATCGATTCCCAGTGCCAGCCATGAGAAGGGTTGCTGGAAGATGCGTTGCCCCAGGTCCCCGGTGAAGAAGACCGCGTTTGGGCGCTCCCCGCCAAGCGCTGCGAGGAAGCGGAGCTGAGCCACGCCCATGTCCTGCGCTTCATCCACGACGGCGAAGCCGAACGGCGGATGCTGGCTGCCGGTCAGGATCGTCGCGAGCCTACTGAACATTGCTGAGTCAGTGACGAGGTTCTCGTCGGCAAGCCGCTGACGCACTCGCACGAAGATTGACCACAGGATCTCGCGCTGCTTCTCTGGGAGGCGAGTCTTCCGGCCCAGCCTCCGCACGTCACGATAGTCCTCCCAAGTTTCCAGTTGCCACGCATCCACGACCTGGTCCCACTCGGCCGCCAGGAAAGCTTGGCTGAACTTGTGACCGCTCACTTGGGCGGATGCTTCCTTAATTACTGCCGCAACTTCATCCGCGGATGCACTTCGAGCCTCTCCCAGATGAGGCCGGAACAGGCGGTGCCCGATCGCCTGAATGGAGTGCACGTCCAGCCGCTCGGCCAATCGCGGCTCATTGCTGATCAGCCGCCGAAGCTGCGTGCGGAGCGCGTTCGCCAGCGTGTCGGCGAACGTCGTCAGCAAGACCCGCGCGTCGGAGTTGGCGCGCGCAAGAAACACCGCCCGATGCAGAGCAACGACCGTCTTGCCCGTGCCGGCCGACCCGGAGACGCGCGCGGGGCCGCTGTAGTCGCGCTCGACCAACTGGCGCTGAGCCGGATGGAGGAAGACGGTCCACTTGTCCCAGGGGAAGTCAAGCGCCCGCTCAAGCTCCTCGATGTCGCTCATCACGCGGAAGCGGCGCTGGGCATCGGGGTGAGCGAACGGATCGGCGCTGGCGGGAACTGGCGCCCGGACCTCTGGCTTGCCTCCAACCGCCAGCTCGAGCAGCGCCTCTGAGGCTTCTGCCGGCAGGTGGTCGGCGAGGACTAGGAGCGTGTCCTCGTTGGCAGCTCGCACGTCCGCGAGCCATTCGAGCGGTACGCCGTAGCCCAGCAGCTCATCGTCCGGCAAGTTCGCGAACAGCTTCGGCTTGGGCGCCGCGGGCTGTTCCACCTCGACGTACTTGGGCACCATGATCTCCTGGACCGTCTCGCGCACCTCGACGAGCTGAGCAGCACCAGTCTTGGGGTGCGTCTCCAACCTCCGGCGCTCGGCCCAGTCGTACGCCTTATCGTGGTGGCCGACGTAGCAGAGGAGCAGGCTACCCGATGTCTTGTGGACGATCACCCGGATATCGCCGCTCACCCGCACCGACCAGAAGTTCTTGTCCTTCGCCTTGTCGAGTTTGTGGAAGCTCATTCCGGGGTTGGCGGGATTGAGCTGGAGGTCGAAGGCGGTCGTCTTGACCGCCTTCTGCTCGTCACCTGTCAGGCGCGCCAGGCTGTCACTGAAGGTGTCGGCGATTCGGAAATCCATGTGGTCCCCTATCGCCGCCGCTGGCGTACAGCACTGACCCAATCCTCAAGCCCCACTATGTCCTGCTCGACCTCGTCGGGGTCAGCGACTGGCTCAGCACCGGCCTGGGGTGTGTTGTGACCTTCCAGGAAACGTGACGCCTTGGTCATTCCGCCATTCACCAATTCAATGTCGTCTTCCGTAATGTCATGGAGGTGTCTCAGCTGCTGTGTATGAACGTCCCGCTGAAATCGCCTGACCACTCCACCGAGGAGAACCTCTTCCACGGCCTGCTCCCAAGTCTCACGAAGCAAGCCATAAATGCGCCGAGCCACTATTGAATAAGCATCGTCGCCTTCAGTACGCTGCGTACCGCGCGCATCCTGCAGCATCTGCTTCAGAATCCCAACTCGGCCTCCGACCTTCATTGCCTCCCAAGGAACGCCGTCAAAACATTCGCCAGGATAGTCCGCACCTTGGCGCACATGTGCTTCGCGCAGTGCTACGCGACCTTCGCAGAGTTTGACCAGTTCAACAAGGAAGGAGATCTCGTGCGTGAATACGATGACTTGTCGCTCCGCAGCCAGCTCCACTAGCCGCTCTGCAACCTTGCGGCGATACCGATGATCTAGTGAGGACACCGGGTCGTCGAACACGAGCGCCGAAGCGGTGTCTTCAGTTGACAGCTCTGAGAGGAACCCAGCGATGGCGACGCAACGAAACTCGCCCTCGCTGAGCACGCGTCGCACTGGAACATCGGAGGAGGCTTCTCGAAGAGCGATCCTGAATTTTTTCTCCCCCACTTGCCCACCAGCGGAGTCCAGATGCACTCGCAGATAGCCACCACCAAGTCTTCGCATCTCGTCCGTCATACGCTCGCGCAGCACCTCGGTCACGAACCTGTCTGTAAGCTCGCTGCTCTTTCTCGTGATCCAAGTCGTATCCGCATCACGTTTCGCGGCGATAAGCGCTACCACTTGCCGCTTCCTCGCGATCTCCGCTTCCACGTCGTCGAGGACGCTCCTCAACCACTGGCGTGCCAGCAACTCGCGCAGCTCTGAGTATAAGGCCTGCCTATGCTCGTCATTCGTCGATAGTTCCAGCTCCTCCGCTCGATTGAGCAGTTCTTGTTCGGCCGCGTTCAGTGCGGAGACGGGGCTCGCGGATAGGGGGCTGGCCTCATGCCACGAGCGCGTTCCAAGGGACTCGGCGATCGTTTGCTGAATCGTCCGAGCATCCCGGAAGAATTGCCAGATTAGACGGCTCAGATCGGAAGTCCTGTCCGGCACCGACCTTGCGTAGGCTCGATAGCCCGGGAGCCCCACGGTCAAGCGCTCTATACGGGACCATGCCTCCTCCAACTTCCCTTCAGCCTGCTCTGCTACTTGCGCAGTATCCGCCTTCACGAAGCCTTCGAACGTTGACAGTCGTTCCTTCGCGTCCGTGCTGAGTGGCTGCTGACAGAGCACACACACGGCATCGGTTCCTACATACGGAAAGCCGTGGTCGGGATAAGCGCGATGTTCGGAGTATCTCCGGGCTGCCTCCCAGAGTTCTCGCCAAACGTCCTCCCCGACGCCCGGCAGCGGCTGCTCATCGAACGCGGCTTCCGCAGCCACTGTCGCCGCGGTCCTCCTCGAGATCGCATCATTGAATGCTACCTCTAGGTTGCCGATGGACTCCTGGGACAAGTAGGTGGCTGTCTGGTGTACGTCTTGCCGTAGCCTGCTAAGGGCGTTGGCCTTGCTACGCAACTCCCGAGCTCGTCCTCGGGCATCAGTTCCAATCGCTTCCTGTAGCTCTCGAATCCGGCTGGTCTCGATGTCCGTGAGCGTAGCGAGCTGTCGGAATGTCTCCATGTCGCTATCTTCTTGGAGCTTTGAGAGCTCTTCATGGACGATGGTGCTCTCGTGTGCTCGGACGTTCGAGAGGGCTCCAGGCTGCGCTCGTTCCGCTTCTCGTATCTTGCTATCGATGACATCACCGACGGTCACGCAGAGCCTTGCAAGCCTCGGCAGGACATCCAATCCGAAGGGGGTGAAAGCCAATTCGTTGGCCTCGTCCACATGAACAGTCGCACATTCGGCATCGAAAAAGCTGATTCGACTCAACTCTGGTGGAGCCTCCTCACCTTGTCGCCAGCGAAATGGTGGCTCTTTGATCTCGTCACCAACCTGGTATTGAACTGTCGCGGCCGTAGCGCGCTGTTCCGCTTCGGAGAAAGCGTCCGGCAGGATCTCTTCGCGGCCGCCTCGGGCGCGGCACAGCGCACGTATTATCCGAGCGTACCCGGACTTCCCGGAGCCGTTGTAACCGAAGACAATCGTCATCCCGTTGGGTTCGAATGTCATTGACTGTTCTGGCGCGAGCGCGTTTACGCTCTCAATCTCGCGCAGCGCCAGCAACTGAACAGGTCCCAGCACGTCCGCGGTGGCTGGCAGTTGTTGCTCGCTGACCGGATCGGGAGCCGGCACCGGCTCGTCTGGGTCCGCTACGCCATGTTCGTTCAGGCAAATCTGGGTAAGTTCGGCGATGTCCCGGGCGGTCAATGTCTCCTGTATCACGATGCGTCGTAAGGCATCCCGCTGCCATGCGGGGCGCTCGGTTGACCAGTCGAGAATGTCCTCGAGTACGGCCACTGCCGTCACGCGACCTTGAACACCTTCATCACCTCATCGCCGAGGTGGTTGATGACCTTCACGGCGATGCGGCCGGACTCCGGCTTGTCGAACGGGCGCGAGGTGTCGCTGTGGAGGGTCGCCCAGGCCTCTTCGTTGATCTCGGCCTTGAGCGTCGTCTTGAGCGACTTGTAGGGATCGTTCGCGCCCAGGAAGTAGGCGTGGCGGACGAAGAAGCTCTCTTCGTTGTAGTCGGTGTCGATGAACCAGCAGGCGATGCCATCGGCGCTGTCGCTCCGCACCGCGCCGGTACTCGGATCGAAGACATCGACGCCGTTGACCTTCACCTGGACCTGCCCGTCCGCCGCCGGCAGGATCTCGATGTCGGGCTCGCCGAAGATGACGAAAAGGTTGCCCTTCCCCGAGAGGTCACCCGCCATGTGCAGGTCGGCGTTCATCCGGGCCTTGAGCACCGGGACGGGGCCGAGCTTCTTGAACTCGGTGGCGTGCGCATCGTAGTTGAAGGCACAGGCGATCAGCACGTCGAAGCCCGCGTCCGCGGCCTCGCGCGCCGCCTCGACCAGGTCGGGGCGGGTGACGGTGCCGAACTCCGGCCCGATGAAGATCGCGGCGCGCCTCTCGGGGCCCGATTCATCGTCCCCTTCGTGGTAGACGCCCTCAGCGCAGACGAGGTCGCCCGGCCACGGCGTGAGCGACGTGAAGACGATGCGGTCCTCCTTGTGCGCTTGCTGCACGCCCGCCATCTTCAGGTTCTCCAGGATCATCTCGGGGAACGACTGCGTCGGGCCGTATCCCGGGCCCCTCTCCCTGACTGTGTCGATGAGCTCGTCGTTCTCGTCCACGCCGAGCACGCGGTGGGGCGACAGGCTCTCGACCGTCAGCGGTCCAGCCACGCGGACGACTCGGTTGTCCTGGTACGGCTTGTCGTAGAGGTACTCGAAGTCCGCCTTGGCCGCGATCGAGGCGTCGATCTCCTTCTGCCGGGCGACGCGCGCCTCCCACCAGTCGGCGTGCGCCTGTTTGGCTGGCGCCGGCCAGCCGCCATCCGCCTCGCGCGGGATTCCCCACTCCTCCCACGACTTCTTCAGCAGCTTGTCCAGCGTTGCGCGCAGCGGCTCCAGCGTCTCCTGCCACTGCTCCCAGATCACGTCGATCTCCGCGTTGTTGGCGATCGATTTCAGTGTGATGTGCGGCACGCGCTCATAGACGAAGCCGTGGCGGATGTCGCCGTGCGTCGGCTGCGTCGACGGGGCGGTCTGTGTGACTTCCGCTTCCTTCTGCTGTCCCTCCGGCGAGTCCTTGAGCAGGTAGTACGGATAGCGGGCGCCCATGATGCGGGCCCTGGCCAGCGCCAGCGCCACCCGAGACGTGTCGATCGTGATCCAGCGCCGGCCCCACTGCTCCGCGACGTATGCTGTAGTGCCACCTCCGCACGTCGGATCGAGGACGAGGTCGCCGGGGCTGGTGGACAACAAAATGCAACGTTCTACAGTCCGTGTGGCCGTCTGAACCACGTAGATCTTTGGATCAGCACGACTTTGGATTCCCGTGATATCAGTCCACACATTGGTGAGTGGAAAGGCAGCGAAGTCGTAGAGAAGCCGGCGATAGCTCAAGTTTGCGCCCGTCAACTCGACACGTGCCGCTTTAGTTAGGCGTGTCATCCCGTCCGCCGTTGTGGTCCAGCCACGACCTCGGCTAGGAGCAAATGTCCGTCCTTGAAAGGCGAAAGGAAAGGACATTGCTCCGACCTCACTCGTGTCACGGCCCTGCCGCTGGGAAGTCAGGTCTCCGTGACGGAAGGGATTCCACCTTTCGGGGATGTCCCTCAGGCCATTGCGCACTTCGCGAGGAACAATGTGAACGCGCAACGAGGCGTCGATAGCCTTGTCGTACTTCTCTGACCCTTCCTCGCCATACCCTTTTGTTACGAGGAGAGGGTGAAACTTCAGATGATCCTTGCGTTTGCTGTACCAAAGGACGTAGTCCTCTGTGCTTGCGATGAATTCCGCCGTCAGCCCCGGCGTCTTCGTAAAGATCAGGTTTGATATGAAGTTCTCGGGCCCAAACACATCGTCCAAGAGCGATCGCACTCTGTGCACGTTCTCGTCGCCAATCTGCACGAAGATCGAGCCGCTGTCTGCTAGTAGGTCCCGTGCGACGGTCAGGCGGTCGCGCAGATATGTGAGGTAGGAGTGGATGCCATCGCGCCACGTGTCGCGGAAGGCCTTCACGACCTCCGGCTCGCGAGTGATGTGCTCGGGGGTGTCCCTCACGTCGCGGCTGGTCGTGCTCCACTGGAAGTTGCTGTTGAACTTGATGCCGTAGGGTGGGTCGATGTAGATGCACTGCACTTTGCCGCGTAGGCCCTCCCGCTCGGCCAGGCTGGCCATCACCTGCAGCGAGTCGCCCAGGATCATGCGGTTCGACCAATTCTGGTCGTGCTGGTAGAACTCCGTGCGGTCGACGCCGTCGGGGATGCCGTTGAAGTCGGCGAAGAGGTCGAGTTGCTGCCCCTCGCCGGCGCCGTTCTGGCTCTGCTTCGACTGGCGCAGCAGGTCGTCGATCAGCACCTTGGGGTGCACCTTCTCCTGGATGTAGAGCGGCGGCGCGTGCACGACCAGGTCGCTCCAGTCCTGCTCGTCCTTGCCTCGCCAGACGAGCTGCGGATCGAGGTCGCGGTTGCGCCGCTCATAGGCGAGCTGCACCCCGTCCCGCGACTCTTTCTCCACCACGGACTGGTACTCGGCGGTCGGGATGTTCTTGCGCTTGGCCTCGTCGTGGATGAGGACTTCGACCTTCTTGGGACGGGCGCGTCTCTTCGTCTCTTTCTTAGCCATCCGCTTCTCCCGTCGTACCAGCCGGCTCCGCCGCGACGGACTCGATCAGCTCGTTGAACTCGCGCTCGACGCGGGCGGCGAAGTCGGACTCTATGGCGTAGACTTCCCTGAACTCGGCGAACGCCCAGCGGCCGTAGTTGTCGAGGTGGTTCACGCCCGGCACCCAGTAAGTCTCCATCGTCGACTTTTTCTCTTTGGCGTCCTCGCCTCGATAGCCCTTGATCTCGACCACCAGATGTAGCAGGTCATCGTCGCCATGCCCATCGTCGACCAGCACGATGAAGTCGGGGCGGTACTTGCGTTGCTCAGAACCGAAGCGATACGGGACTTCGAACCCGAGGTTGTGGTTCTTGACGTACGCCCGCACGCGCGGGTGCGACTCCACCACCCGGCACAACTCTGCCTCCCAGTCGCTGTCGAGGATCACCCAGTTGACATGACAACGCCGCGAGTCCGTCTCCCAGCGATCCCGCTTCGACGTGGTGAAGTTGACGTGCATCGTTGACCCGGTGGAGTTGTACGGGTCGAGCAGCGGCACGATCGACCGTTCACCAGCCAGCGCGCGCGTAATGCCGGCGTTGATACGCTCGCAGGCCATGTCGGCGAGCGCCTGATACATGAGTTGTGCGGGGTAGGTGCCACCCTTGCACACTAGACAATTGTCGAGCCATTCCTTTGTGATTCGCTTGAGCTGGCCGAAGAGGTAGAGCTTCGGATCCTCGTTGGGGTCGCGCCAGCGCGTGTAGAGGAGATGCTTCGCGACCTGTAGCACGAGCGTTGAGTAGCGCATGTCCTCGAGATGCTTGAGGTCGAGATTGACGGCCTCGCCGATGATGCCTGCGTTCTGCGTAATTGTTGGGCCGACGAGGGGAGGCGTCAGCTCGAGCACCGAATCCTCGTTGAACTCCGCGCGCAAGCGTTCCGTCTCCAACTCGACGCGATAGCCGGACACGCGCGGGAAGCGGATCTCGACCGCGTCGCGCTCGGGCCGCACGGCGCGGACCTGGATCGTCTCACGTGGAGGCTGCGGAGCAGCGACGACCGGCTTGGCTGTGAAGTCGAATGGAATGCCCAGGATGTCGGCGTATTCGACGTTGAACAGAGCCTCTTCGTTGAGTTCGTAAGACTGCCTCCGCAGCGCGCGGCCGATCACCTGCTCGCAGAGAAGCTGGGTACCGAACGCGCGGACGCCGAGAATGTGTGTCACTGTGTTCGCGTCCCAGCCTTCCGTAAGCATCCCGACCGAGACGACGCAGCGGATGGAACCGCCTAGCTGGCCATATTTCCCTACGGTATTCATGGCCTCGCGAAGGAGTTCGTTATCGGTGATGTTCTCGGCTGCCCGCGGATCACCAGTTCGCTGGATCCTCTCCCGCTTGAAGCGCTCAATTTCGTCAGCCGCCGCGCGACGGAAGTTGTCGTCCAGTCCCTCGCCCGATTCGAGCTGCTCGCTGTCAATGAGCAGGGTGTTGGGTTGGGCCAACGGATTGCCGTAGTCATCGAAGTTGCGGAACAAGGGCAGTCGGCCGTTCTCTAGTGTCGTCGAACTGTCCTCGTTCTCACGATGGAAGCCGGAGATGTAGTCGTAGACCAGCTTGGATGCCGATGTGTTGTTGCACACCACGATGAAGCACGGCGGGACGCGGATGCCAGCGCCTTGCCACAGCCGGAACGTCTTCTCGTAATGCCCGTACAGCGCTTCTAACGCCGTTTGTAGTTGGGGCGGGATGCTCAGCGGATCGAGGGCACCGGACTTACCACGGCCCTTCTTCGGCATCTTCGCCCGGATGTGTTCCCACAGGTTGCGGTACATGGGCATCTCAGCGCCCGGAATGTTGTCGGCGACCGGAACGCGCGGCAGCTTGACGATCCCGCCCTCGATCGCGTCCATGAGCGAGAAGTCGCTCACGGTCCACGGAAAGAGCGTGCCTTCGGCGTAGCCAGAGCCTCGCAGGAAGAACGGCGTAGCGGACAGATCGATCACGCTCGCGATGCCGAGCTTGCGCTTCACCGACTCGAGGCCGCCCATCCAAAGACGAGCCGCTTCCGTGTTCTTCTCGGCCTCCTTCTTCTCGTCGCCCTTGAGGGCGAGCTCCTCCTCGGTAGGCGGCTTCTCTCGATAGCAGTGATGGGCTTCATCGTTGAGTACGAGGATGTTCTTGAGGCCCATCAGGTCGGGCATCACCCGCTGGATCATCTGCCCTTCCGTCTCCAACGTTTTGAGCTCCTCTGCGGCGTGTCTGCCTTCCAGTAGCGCCCGTCCTCCCTTCGAGATGTCCATCCGCTCGCGCAACTTGAACGCGTGAAAGTTCGTGATCACGATCTTCGCCCGATTCACGTCGTCCAGCATGTCGGGAGGGACCAACTCGCGGCTCGCGTAGTAGCTGTCCGGGTCGTTGGGCTGAAGCACGCGCAGGCGGTCCTTGATCGTGAGTCCCGGCGTAACCACGAGGAAGCCACGCGTGAACTTGCTGCTCTGTGGCCGCCGGACCGCGTTGACCGTCTGCCAAGCGATGAGCATCGCCATCACCGTCGTCTTGCCGGTACCGGTAGCCAGTTTCAGTGCTATCCGTGTGAAGTCCGGGTTGGCATCCTTGCTTGCGCCCGCAAGATGATCAATGAGGCGCTTGGCCGCCTTCGTCTGAGGCGCCACCTCGGTAAGCCAAATGACGGTTTCGACCGCCTCGATCTGGCAGAAGAACGGTCGGATGTTGTTGAACTCGTGATGCCGCCAGTGCTGGAGTAACCGCGCGGTCTCCGGCGTCACTCCCCACTGGTTTGGGTTGGGCAAACCCTTCCACTGGTCAACGTGCTGCCGTACTTCGTTGATGAGCGACGTGGGATCGTACTGCTGTCCCGCGGTAGAGATGCCCTTACCTTCGTCGAAGACCATCTCCGCTTGTTCCGTTGCGCGCTTTCGTTTTCGCGGCTTGGGAATGGGAGTAATGAACTCGGCATGCCGGCGCTGCTCAATGATCTGCTGCGTCGGCTGCCCTTGCTCGTCCAGCTCCCAATGTCGCCGAGGATACTCGTAAGGCGAGTTGAGGATGGGCCGGTCGAAGAATGGGTCAGACATTGCCGCCCTCTACTTTACAGGGAGGAGCCGGCCGCGAAGTAGACTGACGAAGCGGTTCAATAGCCACTTAACCCCTTCCCTTCGGGACTCTATTCTAGCGCAATCGTTCTGCCTTGCCCTCCCCCTTGACAAGCACCCCGCGACACATTATGGTCAGTACATGTGTTCCGAGTATGCGCTCAAGCAATTCACTCGATCGCCTCGGGACCGGCAGCGCTGAGGATTCCGGCGGGGAGAAGGATGCGCGGTGCTTGAAAGAGCCGATTTTGCGAAACAATTTCGATCCTGAACCTACGGCCGCCGAAAACGGTCCCCAAAACGCGCCTCCTTCGCCCAAAACGACGCCCCCTTCGGGCACAAATGGGCCCCCCAACCCGACGCCCGGCGCGCCGGATGCCGGCCCCATCTCGCCCAAGGCCCGCACCGGCCCCAAAACCCCCCGGGGCAAACGCGCCGTCTCCCGCAACGCCATCAAGCACGCCATCTTCTCCCCCAACCCCGTCGTCATCGCCGGCCTCGAGACCATCGACGAATGGGAGGACTTCCAGGCCCAGATCGCCGAGAGCTGGACCCCCGTCGGCAGGTACGAACGCGAGCTCGCCTACGACATCGCCTTCGGCCTTCGCCGCCTCCAGCGCTGCCGCATCCAAGAGGCCGCCCAGCTCACCCGTCAGGTCGAGGAGATAGAAGACGAGCTCATCGCCGAGGCCAATGACGACGACGACGACGACGAGGGCGGCGACAGCGACCGCGACGACGACAGGAACGAACGCCCCTCCCGCCCGCTCCGGCCCGTCGAACCCGACCGTCTCCGCGCGCACCAGCTCCTCAACCTCATCCCCGACGGCTTCGCCATCGACCGCGCCCTCCGCTACGAGACCCACGCCAGGCGCGCCCTCCTCCAGAGCGTCCACGAGCTCGAAGCGCGCCAGGCCCGTCGCCTCGGCGAGCGGCCGCCCCTCGCCCGCGTCGACTTCACCGCCGGCCCCAGCCTCCGGTCCCCCTCCGCCCGCGGCTCGACCGCCTACGAGCAGCTCAACCAGAGCATCGACCGCGCCCAGCGCGACCTCGCCACCCGCCGCCGCGCCCGCCGCTCGGCGGCCAACTCCCCCGCCGAGGACGAATCATGATGCCCGCGTCCACCCGCCGCCCACCCCCATGGACCGCCGCCCCGCCCGCATCCGTAGGGGCGCACCTGCGTGTGCGCCCTCCCTGGCCAGGAGTGAGGGAGTTGTTTCCCTCTCCTTTCAGGCGCCCGCTCCCGCCCGCCTGTCGCGGGTCCTGG
>Ga0326597_10001825_pt1 | contig 32991 bp, 25 predicted proteins | sample RVTome_12_FD_203789 | JGI IMG/M metagenome (GOLD analysis project Ga0326597, IMG submission 203789) | Soil microbial communities from uranium-contaminated site in the Upper Colorado River Basin, Wyoming, United States - RVT100D185 | ecosystem: Environmental > Terrestrial > Soil > Contaminated >...
GAGAATCTCCTCGATTTCGCGGGGAAAGAACTTCTTGCCGCCCCGGTTGATGATCTCCTTGAGCCGCCCCACGATGCACAGGTTGCCCCGCGGGTCGAACTGGCCCAGGTCCCCGGTGCGGAACCAGCCATCGGCCGTGAACAGCTCCGCGTTGGCCTGGGGATTCTTGTGGTAGCCCAGGTGCACCGAGGGGCCGTCGGCGGCAATCTCGCCCACGCCGCCGGCCGGCACGTCCCGCCCCTGCTCGTCGATCACGCGTACGCCCATGCCGCTGGCCACGGTGCCCACCGTGCCGGTCACCAGCTCCGGGTCGTCGCCCATGCGCGTGTAGGTGTGGTAGCCCGTCTCGAGCATCCCGTAGAGTTCCACGAATTCTCCCTTCATCTTCTCGCGGAACTCGCGGATCACCTCGATTGGGCAGGAGGCCCCGCCGCTCATCACCATGCGCAGGGAGGAAAGATCGTAGCGCGCCAGCTCCGGCTCGTTGAGCATGGCGATCACCGATGCAGGCGCCGTGGGGATGAAGGTCACCCGCTCCTGGTCGATCAGCTCCAGTGCCCGGCGGGCATTGAACTGGTCCAGCAGCACGGCGCGCCCGCCCAGCACCAGCACCTGGGCTTGGGCCAGAAAGCCCCAGTTGAGCCCCAGGGGCAGGTAGATCAGGAACACCTCCTGCTCGGTGAAGGCCATGTCCTTGTTCTGGATGTGGCAGGCGCTGATGGTGGTGTTCTGGGAATGGATCACGCCCTTGGGATTGCCCGTCGTGCCGGAGGTGAAGGCCATGCGCGTGATGGCATTGGCATCCAGCTGATAGGGCGTGAAGGGCGCCACCGGGTCGTCCCCATGAATCACACCGTCCAGCGACACCAGCCCGTCGCCGCCAGGGCTGCGCACCACGGCCAGCAGCTTCAGGTCGGGCAGGTCACGGCTCAGCTCGCGGATCATCTGCCCGTGATGGAAGTTCCTGAAGCTCTCGCAACCGATGTAGGCGCGGCTCTCGGAGAAGCGCAGGATGTATTCCAGCTCCCGGCTGCGGAAGTCCACGCTGACCGGATTGGCTACCGCCCCCAGGCGCTCCAGGGCGAAGAACACGCAGGCATATTCCACCCAGTTGGGAATCTGGATGGTCACCACGTCCTCGGCGCCGATGCCCAGTTCGGCCAGCCGGGCCGCCACCCGGTCGATGCGGCGCAACAGGTCGCTGTAGGTCAGGCGGTAGGTGCCGTCGTACAGCGCCTCCCGCTCCGGATAGGCCTGCACGGTGCGGGCGATGGCCTGATAGATCGTGTCCTGCCCCCAGAAGCCCGCCCGGGTATACTGCTCCGCCATGGCCGGCGTCAGCCGCGTCTCGAATCCCATTGTTCGCTCCCTTCCATGCTAGGCACCGGCGCGCCCGCCGCATGCCCAATGACTCTGCACCTAGGGGACTCTGCACCTAGGGGACTCGGCACCTAGGGCCTGGGTATCAGACGCAGCACACCGAATTCCCCCACCGCCGTGGTGGCGTAGATGTAGCCGTCGTCGCCCAGGGTCATGCCGGTGATGAAATTCTCGCGCAGCAGATACACGTCGTCCAGCACGTGCCCGTCGGGCGCCAGGCGGGCGCCGCGCACGAAGCCCATGTAGAAATCCCCATACAGCAAGCGGCCGTCCAGGGCATCCCCATAGGGGTCGGCACCCCCTTCCGGGTAGACCAGTCCCACCACCACCGTGCGCGCGTCGATGTCACCCGGCGGGGCCTGCCCCGCGCCCGGCCCCGCCCGCGGGACGGGGGGCATGTCCTCCGCCGCGGCCGGATCGCCCCGGCGGTAGGCGATGATCGGCGGGACATCGCTGCCCATCAGATCCGGATTGCTGCACGCGCCCCAGGCGAAGTTCTGCCCGGGCCGCTCGTACAGGTTTATCTTTTCCCAGGAGTACGGCCCGTTGCCCCCCACGTCGCCGATGATGAACCGGCCCTGCCATGGGGTGGCCGTGAACGGCGCCCGCAGGCCCATCGCCACGTACAGGGGATTGCCCCCCGTCAGCACCAGCCGCAGCCATTCCGCCGGTCCGTAATGGGGCAGCGCGTAGCCGCCTTGCGGGCCATGGCGGGGCAGCAGGCGCAGCAGCTTGCCTTCCGGCTGAAATGCGCGCTGGGCGTGGTCCGTGGGGTCGCCCACCGTGATCAGCAGGGCCCCGTCGCGATCGAACATCATGCCGGCGATGCCGTGGTAGTGGCTCCGGTCGTCCTTGGGAAAGCGGATCACATCCACCAGGCTTTGCACCACCGCCGCCGGCTCGTGGGACATGGTGAAGCGCTGCACGATGTTCACCTTGCCCGGCGTGTCCACGAAGCTCACGTAGACGAACCGGTTGGACGCGAAGTCGGGATCGGCCACCAGCCCCAGCGCGCCCTGGTCGCCCGACAGCTCGAACACGCCGGGTATCTGCGCCTGCCAGCGCGGGGCGAAGTCGGGCCCGTAATGGAACAGCCCGCCGCGCTGCCCCAGCACCAGCCAGCCGGCCTGCCCGGGCAACCGCACCAGATTGGTCGGCACCAGCGGCACCTGCTCCCGGGTCAGCACCGGCTGGGTGCGTATGCTGTCGTACAGCGGATGGCCCTGGCTGCTGCTGATCTGGTAGCTGCGGCGCGGGTGCGTGGTGGCCCGGCAATGATTGGTGCCGGCCAGCGCGACCAGCGTGTCGGCATGACGCGCGAAGGTCTCCTCGCCCAGCAGGCGCTGCATGCCCGCCCGGAAGGCATCCACCGAGGGAAATTCCTGGCCGTAGTCCGCCTCCAGGGTCTTCAGCACCGGCTCGGGAATGCCCGCCTCCCGGTAGTCCCGCAGAATGCGGCGGGAGACGAAGTAGCTCTTGGGCGCCAGCAGATCGACAATGGCGTAGGCGATCCCGGAGATGACAAGCAGCAGGATGAGGATGATGAGCCACCACAGACCCACCGACAGCAATTTGCGCATGATTTCGTTCTCTCAGGGGCCGATGCGCGCGGCATCGGCCAATCGGGCGGCAGACCCTGGGCATGCTCCGCGGGGAGCGGCAGCGGGGGACACCGGCAGAGTTGGGGGCACCGTCAGCGGCAGCCCAGTCGTTTGTCGTACCGTCGACGCGGTCCTCGTCAGCAGAACTGTAACATCGCCTCCACGGCTTGTGCCATGGGCGGCCATGCCGTGCGTGACGGGGCGCGCCGTGCTGCTCGGTGCCCTGCTGCTCGCTGCCCTGCTGCTCGCTGCCCTGCTGCTCGCCCCGGCGGCCGGGGCGGCTCCGGCGGCGGAAGCCTGGCCCCGGTGGGAGGTGCATGACCCGGCTTCCACCCGCCGGGTGGATCACGCGCCCTGGGCGCGCTGGCTCGGCGCCCATGTGATCACGGACAGCCCCGACGGCATCCACCGGGTGGCCTACGGGCGCGTGAGTCCGGCGGACCGCGCGGCGCTTGAGGCATACGTGCGTGATCTGGTGGCCGTGCCCGTGGATGGGCTCAACCGGGACGAGCAGCTCGCCTACTGGATCAATCTGTACAATGCGCTCACGGTGCAGGTGGTGCTGGCCCACTACCCCGTGGAGAGCATTCGCGATATTGACATCTCCCCGGGCTGGTTCGCCGATGGCCCCTGGGATGCCAGGCTGCTCACGGTGGCCGGGGAGCGGCTGAGCCTGAATGACATCGAGCATCGCATTCTGCGGCCCCTCTGGCGGGACCCGCGCATTCACTACGCGGTGAACTGCGCCTCACTGGGCTGCCCCAACCTGCAATCCGTGCCCTACGACGCGCAGCGCATCGATGCTCAGCTCGACGCGGCGGCCCGCGCCTTCGTGAACCATCCCCGCGGGGTGCGCTTCGCCGATGGGGAACTGGTCGTCTCCAGCATCTACGCGTGGTTTCAGGCGGACTTCGGCGGGACGGCGCAGGGAGTCATCCGCCATCTGCTCGCTTTTGCGGAGCCGACCCTGGCCGAGCGGCTGCGCCGCCACGCGGGAGGCTTCGACGATGCCTACGACTGGCGGCTCAATGAGGCGGCAGCGCATTGACGCGACCCGATGCGGTGAGCCCCGGGCGGCGTCGCGCTAGGCTTGGCGGCGGGCCAGCGGTGTCTCGGCGGCGCGGCGGGCGCGCTCCACCAGCCGCATCTGGCTGCGCAGGGGCTCCCCTGTCTGGGCGACGCGGCTGTAGCGGCCATCGGCGTCCAGGGCATGCGCCTTCAGGTTGTCCTCGATGGCCAGGGTCAGCACGTCGTCGATCGCGCGCTGCCGCAGGGCCGGGTCGAGAATGGGCACCATGGTCTCCACCCGCCGGTAGAAGTTGCGCGGCATCCAGTCCGCCGAGGACATGAACACCTGGGCCCGCTCGTCCGGGCCGAAGGCGAACACGCGGCTGTGCTCCAGGAAGTGGTCCACGATGCTGCGCACGCGGATGCGCTCGGAGACCCCCGGCACGCCGGGGCGCAGGCAGCAGATGCCGCGCACGATCAGGTCGATCTCCACCCCCGCCTGGCTCGCCGCGTACAGCGCGCGGATGATGCCCGGATCGACGAGGGAGTTCATCTTGGCGCGAATGCGCGCCGGCTCGCCACGCCGGGCATGCTCCGCCTCCTGCTCGATCAGGCCCAGCAGCGTCTCCACCAGGTTGAAGGGCGCCACGGCCAGCCGCCGCCAATGCGGTGCGCTGGAATAGCCCGTGAGCAGATTGAACAGGGCCGAGGCGTCGTCGGCGATCTCCGGGTCGGCCGTGAACAGGGACAGATCGGTGTAGAAGCGGGCCGTGGTGGGATTGTAGTTGCCCGTGCCCAGGTGCACATAGCGCCGGATGCCGCCGCTCTCCCGCCGCACGACCAGGGCCACCTTGCAGTGGGTCTTCAGCCCCACCAGGCCGTAGATGACGTGGACGCCGCTGTCTTCCATCTGGCGGCCCCAGGCGATGTTCTGCTCCTCGTCGAAGCGGGCCTTGATCTCCACCAGGGCCGCCACCTGCTTGCCGCTTTGGGCGGCCCGGTTCAACGCCCGCACGATCAGCTGCTCGTCCCCGGTACGATAGAGGGTCTGCTTGATGGCCAGCACGTCCGGGTCCTCCGCGGCCGCGTTGAGAAAGCGGCTCACCGGCTCGAAGGATTCGTAGGGGTGGTGCAGCAGCACGTCCCGCTCGCGGATCACCTCCAGGATCGAGCGCGACCCGCGGAACGGCGCGGCCACGACGGGCGTGATGGTCTCCTGGCGCAGGGAAGGCCGGGCGTCCAGCTTGCCCAACTCGCCCAGGTCGTCGATCTGCAGGGGCCCGTCCAGCCGGTACACATCGGCCTCCTCCAGGTGCAGCGCCTGCAGCAGCAGCCCGGTCATGGTATCCGAGGCGGCGGCATCCACCTCCAGCCGCACCGCCGCGCCCCGGTCCCGGTGCAGCAATTCCGCCTGAATGGTGGACAGCAGGTCCTCCGACTCCTCCTCGTCGATGGACAGATCCCAGTTTCGTGTGACGCGGAAGGGCACCGCCTCCAGCACCTTGTAGCCGGGAAACAGCTCACCGGCGTTCAGGGCGATCAGCGACTCCAACTGCACGAAGCTGCGCCCGCCGTTCTGGGGCAGCTCCAGCAGTCGCGGAAACACCCGCGGCACCTGGACCACGGCGAAGGACTGTTGCTGCGAGCGCGCCCAGCGCCGACCGCGCTGCTCGGCGAGCAGCAGCCCCAGGTTGAGCGACTCGTTCTTGAACTGCGGCACCGGATGCCCCGGATCCACCGCCAGTGGCGTCAGCGCCGGAAAGACCTGGGTGCGGAAATGTGCCGCGCAAAACGCCGCCTGCTCCTTGGTCAGGCCCGTGCCGTCGAGTACGCGGATGCCCTGCTCCGCCAGGCTGGGCGCCATCTCCTCGCGCCAGATGGCATATTGCCGTGCCACCAGGTCGTGTACGCGCACACTGATCGCCGCCAGTTGCTGCCCAGGCAGCGCCCCGTCGGGCGTCACCTCGGTCACGCCCCCGGCAAGCTGCTGCTTGAGCCCGGCGACGCGCACCATGAAGAACTCGTCCAGGTTGGTCGAGAAGATGCCCAGGAACTTGAGCCGCTCGAACAGGGGCAGGTCGACATGTTGGGCCTCCTCGAGCACACGCTCGTCAAAGGCCAGCCAGGACAGCTCCCGGTTGATGTACAGCGTAGGCGAGGTCAGGTCGATGGGATCGTCCACGAAGCTCCAGGGCAAGTTCACGAAGATTTAACGGGACCCGCAGGGCGGTCCTTTGTATGATGGTATCATTCAGTGCCATGAGCCTAGTGTGATAATGTTAACAACAGATTAGTTGCCATGCCGCTCACCGCCCACCGTCTGGACATGCCCACGGATATTCCGCACGGCACGACCGTTCTGGCCGCCATTGACGTGGGCACCAATGCCGCACGGCTCAAGCTGGCCCACCTGTACCCGGACGGGCGGCTGATTCCCTTCTACAAGCGGCGCGCGCCGATCCGTCCCGGCGAGGGCGTTTTCGCCAGCGGCGCCATGGCCGAGCCGGTGGCCAGCCGACTGGTCAAGACCCTCAGCGAATTCGCCGCGGTCTGCCGCGCCCACGAGGCCCAGGTGCGGGCCGTGGCCACCAGCAGCCTGCGCGATGCCGCCAACGCCAAGGCCGTGCTGCGCCGCATCCGGCATGAAACCGGGATCGACCTGCGCGTGATCTCCGGCCAGGAAGAGGCCCACCTGATCTGCCGCGGCATTCTGGCGGCACACGAACGACGGGAGCAGGCCCTGCTGATCGATATCGGCGGCGGCTCCACCGAAGTGACCCTGGTAACCGGAGGCCGGCCCGTGCAGGCCCTCAGCCTGCAGCTTGGCACGGTGCGCATCACCGAACAGTTCGGGCTGAATCGGCGCATCTCCCCGGAACGGCTGGCCCGCGTGCGCCGCAAGGTGGGTCAGGTCGTGGAGACCCAGGCCGGCGCATTCCTCGGGTCGAGCCTGCCGGCCGTGGCCTTCGGCAGTTCGGGCACCATCCGCGCCATCGCGCGGCGCTATGGCGGCAAGGGCAGCCAGCGGCTCGCCTGCGCCGCCCTGCCCACCGCGACGGCGTCATTTGCCGCGCTCAAGGGCAGCCAGCGGCGCAAGCTGTTCCCGCCCCTGCGGGCCGACGTGCTGCTCGCCGGGCTGATCATCCTGGATCAGCTCTGCGCCCGCCTGGGCATCAGCGACATCGAAGCGGTGGACGAGGGGCTGCGCGACGGCCTGCTGGTCGCCATGCGCGACGCGCAGCTGGCGAAGCATGGCCCCCCGCCCCCGGCTGGCGCCTGATGCGCCAGCATGCCGCCCGCCCCACCTAGCCGTTGACCACGCGGGGCAACTCGCGCGCCCCATCCACGCGGGCCTCCAGAAACTGCCGGACGGCCTGCGCATAGCGCGCCGGGTGCGAAAAGCGGAACATGTGCCCCGTGCGCGGCAGCACCTCCTCCCGTGCATCCGGAATGCCCTCCCGCATGATGGTCGCCGCCTCCGGCCCGATCAGCGTGTCATGCTCCGGCGTCAGGATCAGCGTCGGCACCGCGATCCGCCCCAGACGGCTCACGTAGTCCGCGCTGAAGGCCGCCTTGGCCCGGTTGGCATAGGCCCGCCAGGGGGTGTTCTCCAGAAACAGTCGGCGGCTCGCCGCCTTGTCCCAGGGCACGTCGCCTTCCCCGTCAAACGGCGATGCCAGCGCGGCCGCATGGAAGCGCAGCGTGAGCTGACGGTACAGGGGTCCGGGCAGAAAGCGGCCCGCCTGCACCTTCATGCGCAGCAGCACCGAATCCACCGGATCGGCGGCAAACCCGCCCGAGAGCACCAGGCCCTCAAGTCCCGCGGGGCGGCGCGTGGCCAGCGCCAGCGCCACGATGGCGCCAAAGCTGTCCCCCACCAACACGTAACGCTCCAATCCGGCCAGTTCTCCCGTCACGAAGTCCGCATAGGCCTCGATGCTCTCCGGCTCCACCGGCAGCCGCATGGTGCGCAGGGGCCGTTCCGCCAAGGGCGTCATCTGCTCCAGCCGCCAGGGCGACCCGGAAAAACACGGAATGGTGACAATCGTCGGCTGATCTTTCATTGCTTCGCTCCTGTGTTATAGTGGTAACGTAATCATTACCGTAATTAATACGGTAAAGCGTACGATGATGAATGTCAAACCGTGTGCACGAACCGGGAGCGGGCGATGGGCAGGGACAGCAAGACAGGCAGGCGCAGACGGGCGCGGGGCAGTCTGAGCCGGGAGGAGATCATTGCCGCGGCGGTGGCGCTGGCCGACCGGGAAGGGTTGGACGGGCTGAGCATGCCCCGCCTGGCGCGGGCGCTGAATTGCGGGGTCATGTCCCTCTACGGACATGTGCGCAACAAGCAGGACCTGCTGGAAGCCGTGGGTGGCAGCGTACTCGCCGGGATCACGGTGCCGGAGGGGGCGGCGGATGACTGGCAGGGCCGCGTAGTGGGCTTCATGCTTGGGCTCCGGCAGGCCCTGCTGGCCCATCCCAGCCTGGCCGGGCTGCTGGCCCGGCAGGGCCTGGGTCATCCGTCCGTGTTTGCGCACCTGGAACAGTGTCTGGGCATTCTGCGCGCCGCGGGCTTTGGCCCGGAAGCCGCCGCGCGGGCCTTCTATGCGCTGCTGACGTACACGCTGGGCTTTGTCGTCTGGGAAGCGGCGCGCAATGTCCCCGGGGCGAACGGGCACGATGATGGGGGCTACGCGGGTGCCTGGCAGATGCTGGTGGATGGGCTGCCGGCCAGCCGGTTCCCCGTCGTGCATGCGCTGCGGGAACCCCTGGCGACCGTCGCCTCGGAGGCCCAGTACGAATTCGGGCTGGCCGCGCTGCAACGGGGCTTGCAGAGCGCGCCATGACCCGGCGCGCGTCGTCTAGAGCAGCTGCCGGAGGATGGCCTCGTCCCATTCCCGCAGGAAGACCCGCACCGCGCCCTCGAAGGTCGCCACGCGGCCCACGAAGTGAAAATGGGTGGCATCGGCCCACAGCTCCGTGCTGGTCTCGATGCGCACCTCCCAGGCGCCCCGGCGCAGGGTGGTGGTCTGGCGCAGGGTGGAGCGGGCGGTGAGCGGATCGGTCTCGCCGATGCGGAATGCCTTTTCCAGATGATGCCCCACGTCCAGCCCGATGGCGGGAATGCGGGCCAGGGATGCACCCTGCAATTCGCCCCCGTCGCTGCGCAGGGTGTACACGGTCTCGTTGGTGGTCAGGTCCCTTTCGATGCGCCGCACGTAGCGCGCCGGCCGCATCACCTTGGGCGCATCGCCCAGGGCCTGCTCCGCCGGGGGAAAGGGGCGCAGCGCCGCATCGGCGGGTGAGGGCGGCCGCACGGGCAGCGTGAGCGTCGCCTGGCCCGTGCGCACCGTCAGCGAAACCGGCGCGGGGCCGGGCCAGGCAATGGGCCAGTAGGCCGTGGACAGGGCCAGGCGCATCTGATTGCCCGGCGTGAAGGCATGGGCAATGTCGTTCAGCGCGATGCGGATGGGGTACCAGCGCCCCGGCGTCAGCGGCGCGGGGTGGGCGTGACTCTCCCGGTGCGTCAGATTCAGCAGCCCATAGGTGATGCGCGTGGAGGCGCCGGCGGGCGTCACCTCGTTCAGCCGCACGGCCAGCAGGGCCACGGGCTGATCCACGGACAGCTCCAGCTCCACGCTGGGCGCCCCCAGGATTTCCAGCGGCTCGGTCAGCGGCGGCGAATCGAAGCACAGGGAGCGGCCGTCGTCCGGCCGCTGGTCCAGGGGCATCTCGCCGTCGGCGCCGAAGGCGCACCATTCTCCCCCGGCCAGCCCGGTGGTCTGCGGCGAAAGCACACTCAGCTCCTCCGCCGCGCCGGGCTCCCGCTGCAAGGCGCCGGGAGCCAGGTACCAGGTATCCGGGCTTATGCCCGGTGCCGGCCAGGCCGGCTCGGCCACCCAGCGCCCCGGCCGCGTGTCATAGGTGGGCGCCGGCGCCACGCTGTCCTGCATCCACACCCGCAGCATGGGCTCGTCCAATAGCCCCGTGTCCCGGTCGCGCAGCCAATGGTCGTACCAGCGCACAGCCTCCTGCAGGAAGCCGATGGTGGGCCCCGGCACGGCATCGTGGGGATAGGCATGGGCCCAGGGGCCGATCAGCCCCTTGCGCGGCACCTCCAACCCGGCCAGCAGGCGCGGCACCGCGTTGGAGTAGCCGTCCGCCCAGCCGCCCACGGCGTAGACCGGGCAGGTGATGCGCGAGAAGTCCTCGCACACCGAGCCGTGTTCCCAGTAGGCATCGCGCCACGGATGGCGCATCCACACCGCGGGCAGGGGCACCAGCCCTTCCAGCCGTTGCCGCCACAGCTCCCGCCAGCTTTCCCCCACCAGCTCCGGGTCGGGGGGAAAGGCGATGCCGTGCAGCAGGATGGAGCCCCATTGCAGGTTCTCGTTGAGCAGGCAGCCGCCCATGTAGTGGGCATCGTCCGCATAGCGGTCGTCCGTGGAGCAGACGGTGATGATGGCCCCCAGCTCGGGCGGTTGCAGCGCGGCAATCTGCAGGGCATTGAACCCGCCCCAGGAAATGCCGAGCATGCCCACACGGCCGCTGCACCAGGGCTGGGCGGCGATCCAGCGCAGCACCTCCAGGGCGTCCTGCTGCTCCTGCTCGGTGTATTCGTCGGTCAGCACGCCGTCCGCATCCCCCGAGCCGCGGATGTCCACGCGCAGGGCCGCATAGCCGTGCCCGGCGAAATACCGGTGCATGGGCTCGTCCCGGTAGCGCATCAGGTCACGCTTGCGGTAGGGCAGGTATTCCAGGATGGCCGGCACGGGCGCCGCCGCGGCCCCCACGGGCAGCCAGATGCGCGCCGCCAGACGGGTGCCGTCGGCGAGGGGAATCCATACGTTCTCGATGTCCAGGAACTCGCCCGGCAGTTTGGCAATTCGTGTCATGGGCCGCCCAGCTCTCCCCCGCGCATGGCTCAGGCCTCCTGGCGGGACGGCCCGCCCGCCCCGCGGCGGCGGCGCCCGTAGAGTTGCTGGGTGGACCAGAAGGACAGGGCCAGCTTTTCCCGCGCGGCCATGCCCGCATCCAGCTCCCAGGCATTGACGATGGCCAGGCGAAAGCCCCCCGGCGGCATGGCATGGGCGCGGGGCGAGCGCTCCTGGTGAAAGGTGATCTGCACGCTGGAGACCTGGGACATGGCGCGCACCTCGGCCTGCACCTCGGCCGGCGGATGATGGTAGCGCAGGCCGTGCCCGCCGAAGAGCACCACGCTGTAGCCGGTGCGGCGGTCATTGTCCGCGTAATCCCAGCGCCCCTCCGCGTAGAGCCGCACCAGCGCCTGCACCCAGCCCGCGCCATACAGGTCGGGCCATTGGTCGGCGAAGCGCATGTGTACCTCGATGATGCGCCCGCCGATGGTCTCCAGGTTCAGCATGCCCGTGTAGCCGGAGAGGTTGCGGGCGATCCACTCGCCGCAATACGCCTCCAGCTCGGGCTTCTGCCCGCCCTGCACCGTCCAGTAGTCGAACATGCCCTCCTCCAGGGGCTGGCCCGTGGTGTGGCGCCACCACTGCGCCCGGCCGGCCACGACGGCCACGTCCGTGCTCACATGCTCCCCTTCGAGCAGGGTCATCCAGAAATGGCCCGGCGTCTGAAGATTCAGGTACTCCCGGTAGCTGCGGATCACCCGGCTGCCCGTGCCCATGCCGCGCAGGTTGTAGATGGGCTTGCTGAACACGGGATAGTGCGTCGGGGCGAAGCCGTGGGGGGCGTATGCCAGGCCCTGGGATTCGGCCACCAGCATCTTGTTGTAGAGCCAGCGGTACTTGGGGAACATCATGTAGGCATCCCCATCCTCCGTGGGCACCACGACGTCGGCTGGGCATTCCACGTCTGTGAAGTACTGCATGCGCCACGGGTCTTCTTCTTTGATCGGCATGATCGGCCTCGTGTCTTGCGATAATCGGGGCAGCTGCGCCTACCACGCCACGGCAGGGAAGACAGCGTCAAGGGGGATCGCCGTGCCGGTATCGTAGTGACAGGCATCGCAGTGGCCCGCATCCCGCTGGCCCGCATCCCGCTGGCCGGCATCCTCGACGGCATCGCCGTGGCCGGCGTCGCGGTGGCCGGCGTCGCAGCGCCTGCAGCGCGGCGGGCGGACGCCTATTGAAGATACTTCGTATAGATCAGCTTGTCGTCGTGATCCGCGTAGAAGCCGGGCAGCGTGGCCTCCAGGTGGTAGCCCGCGCGGAGGTAGAATTCCCGCGTGGGTGCATAGAGCGGCTTGGAAGAGGTTTCCACGTAAATGCGCGCCCCGCCGCGCCGGGCCACATCGGCCTCCACCGCGCGCAGCAGCGCCTTGCCGATGCCGCCGCGCTGGGCCTGGGGCGCCGTGGCGATCCAGTACAGGTCGTAGCGCCGGTCGCTCATGGGGATCGGTCCGTAGCAGGCATAACCCAGGGTCACGCCCTCCCGCTCGGCAAAGAGAAACACATAACCGCTGGCCGGCCCCTGGGACAGATAGGTTTCCACCAGTTCCCGCGCCACCAGCACCTCTTCCGGGTGAAAGAAGCCCGTGTCCCGCACGAGTTGCTCCACCAGGGGCGCATCGGCCGGGCGTACCGCATCGCGCAACGTCAGCGGGGCCTGGGCGGCTCCCGCCTGGGGCGTGAGTTCGGTGGGGGGGCTGCTGCTCATGGGGTGCGCCTCCGCGCGCGGGATGTTTCCTGCGCCGGTCTTTCGACCGTGTCCTTGTCGAAATAGGCGCTGTGCAACCCGGTGAAGAAGTGGCGCGCATTGATGCCCAGGGAGCGCGTGTTGTAGCCGCCCTCCTGCACGATCAGGGTGCGCAGCCGCAGCGCGCCGATCGTCGCGCCCAGACGCTGGTAGTCCCGTGCCTGAAACGTGAACGAGCCGGTGGGGTCGCCCTTGGCCGTGTCCAGCCCCAGACAGAGCACCAGAAACCGCGGCTGAAACCGCGCGATGCGGCGCAGGGCCTCGTCCAGGGCGTGCCGGTAGGCCGCGAAGCTGGCGCCCTCCTCCAGGGGCAGGTTCAGATTGAATCCCTTGCCCGAGCCGCTGCCGCGCTCGTCGCGGAAGCCGCTGAAGTAGGGATATGTCGTGCGCGGCGGGCCGTGCAGCGAAATGGTGAGCACGTCGGAGCGGGCGTAGAAGATGTCCTGCTGTCCGTTGCCGTGATGGTAGTCCACGTCCAGCATGGCCACCTTGCCCCGCCGCGCCAGCTGCTCCGCGGCCACCGCCGCCGAATTGAAGTAGCAGAAGCCGCCGAAGCTGCGCCGCTCCGCGTGATGCCCCGGTGGGCGCACCAGGGCATAGGCCAGGGGCTGGCCTTCCAGCAGGGCCGAGGCCAGGGTGAGCGTGCAGTTCACGGCGCCCCGCGCAGCCAGGTAGGCATTGCGGTTGATGGGCGTAAACGTGTCGATGCAGTAGTAGCCCGCGCGCAGGGGCAGATCCTTGGGCGGCTTGGCCTGGTTGCGGATGGGAAACGTGTACGGATAGATGGACTTGCCGTCGCCCACCAGCTCCCCGGCCCGGCGCAGATAGCGCACGTACGCCGGGTCGTGCACCGCCGTGATGTACGCCTCCCCATGCTGCCGCGGGTGCACCTGCTGGAACAGCCCCGTGGGCAGCAGCTCCTGGAGGATGTTGCGGATGCGCACGGGGGATTCCACATAGCCCCGCTCGCGCACATGGTGAATCTCGTGCTTCTCGTTCACCGCCAGCAGGATGCGCTGCGGCGCCGGCTGGGAGGCCCGGGCGCTACGCGGCCGGTTCGGCCCGCGCCCGTAGCGGTAGGGCCGCAGCTCCACCGGATTGTCGTGGAACGATTCCACCACCATGTCCACATAGGCCGGCGGGCAGATGCTGCCGTACTTGCGCTCCAGAATGGCCCGCACGATGCGCCGCGCCACGTCCCGGCCCAGGGGCCGGGGCTGCTCCAGGGGATCGAGCACCAGATAGGGCGGATCGCTGCCACCCGGATCCAGCGGCGTCTCGTAGGCCGTGCCCGCGATGGGCCGCGCCCCGAAGCGCTCATAGAAGGCCAGGCGATCCTCGTTCTCCTTGCGCACGGCCGGGTCGGGCGACAGGGCCGGGTCGTCCGGCAGACACTCGAAGAACAGGCCCAGAGCGCCCATGCTGCGGGCTTCCTCCCGGATCACCTGATACAGGGCGCTGCCGATGCCGCCACCGCGCTTGCCCGGCGCCGCGGAGATGAGGTCCAGGTAACAGAAGTTGAGGTCCGGGGCATGGCGCAGAATGGCGAAGCCGCGCACGCCGCCCCGCGGGTCTTCCGCCACGAACAGCAGGGAGCGGAAACGGTACTTGAGCGGATCGCGCAAAATGTCCGGCAGCCCGGCGACCTCCTCCTCGGAGAGGCCGGGAAACTGCTTGCGCATGATCCCCTGCACCTCGGCGATGGCCAGCCGGTCCGCCTGGCGGCGGTCGTCATGAATGGTGCGGATGCCGAACATCGCGTCCTGTCGCGGGGGCCACGGCGGCGCGGACACCCGTGGATGATTTGGTGGCAGCCCGACGGCGGCGGGCCCGGCGCGGGGCGGAGGTTGTGGTTGCCGGCGCCATGCCCGGGGGCTCTGCCGCAGCCATCACGGCGCCCACCAGGGCATCATAGTCCAGGCCGGCCCGGGCCGCCGCGGCGGCGAAACCCGCATCGGGGGAAAGGCACGGGTTGGCGTTTACCTCCAGCACCCAGGGCTGCCCCTGGGCATCCACGCGCAGATCCACCCGCGCGTAGCCGCGTAGGCCAAAGGCCTCCCAGCAGCCCAGGGCGATTTCGCCCAGGCGGTGCAGCAGGGCCTGATCGGCGGGGCCGAAGCGGAAGCTGCGCACCGTGTTGCGGTACTCGGGGGAACTCGTGTCCCACTTGGCCGCGTAGCCCACGATGCGCGGGCGATCGGCCTGCCAGTGGCGGAAGGTCATCTCCGCGGGATGCAGCAGTTGCACGCGCCCGCCCTGCTCCAGCAGGGACAGGTTGAACTCCCGGCCTTCCACATACCGCTCGGCGAACCACTGGCCACCATGCCGGGCCTGGCAGGCGGCCATGCGCGGTGCAACCGCCGCGACCCCTTGCACCACGGCCCCGTCGTCCAGGCCCAGGGAAGCATGTTCCCAGACGGATTTGACGATCCAGCGGTCATCGGGCAGCGCCTGGCCCGCCGGTTGCCCGGGCACCAGCCAGTCCGGCGTGGGCAGCCCCCAGCGGCGCAACAGGCGCTTGGCCTCGGGCTTGTCGCTGGTCACCGCCAGGGCCGATGCGCGGGCGCCCGTGTACGGGATGCCCAGCGCCTCCAGCAGCAGCGCCGCGGCCGGCAGCAGGGCATCATGTCCGCCCAGCGCCTCCACGAGATTGAACACCATCCGCGGCCGCAGGGTGCGCAACGCATCGCGCACCTCGTCCAGCCGCAGATTCATGCGCAGGGGCCGCACGGCATGGCCCTGGCGCGGCAGGCTGGCGGAGATGGCCTGCACCTGCACCAGCGTATCCATCTGATCCGGTGCCTCGATGTGCGCCGGCTGGCCGTAGAGCACCACCACCGGCCCCTCGGGCGCGCTGATGCTACTGTTGCGCGGCATGGCCCGCCTCCCCCCGCGGCGCCCACACGGGCGGCAGGCTGGGCACAGGGCCCAGACGGCGCAGGGCCGAGTCCACGATGCGCCCGATCAGCGTCGCGTAGGACAGACCGAGCTGCCCGGCCAGGATCACGATGTCCGAGCGCACGGGGTGCAGCCCGGCCAGCGGATTGACTTCCAGAAAGTTCGGCTGCCCTTGGGCATCCAGGCGCACGTCCACCCGGCCCCCATCGCGGCAGCCCAGCACGCGCCACACGGCCAGGGCATGCTCGGCCACGCGGTGCGCTACGGCATCCTGCACCAGCCGGTAGTCCACCAGCGACTCGTAGTGGTCCTTGTTGTGGAAGGAATAGAACCCCGCGTCGGCGCCCGCATTCAACGAGACTTCCAGTACGCCCAGCACCTCGGCCGCGGAGCCGGTGCCCGTGATGCCCACGGTGAACTCCCGGCCCGGCAGATAGGTTTCCACCAGCACCGGCTGGTCGTAGCGCGCCAGCAGCTCGGCACAGACCGCCGCCAGCTCGTCCGGCGAGCCGATGCGCGAGCGCGGGGTCACCCCCTTGCTCGTGCCTTCGGCCACCGGCTTGGCGAACAGCGGGTAGGGCAGGGCCACGCCGGCTACGTCGGACAGGTGCGAGACCACGGCAAAGTCCGCCGTGGGTAGCCCGGCATCGCGCACCACCCGCTTGGCCATGCCCTTGTGCAGGGCCAGGGACAGCACCAGCGGGTCGGAGAAGACATAAGGAATCCCGTAGGCATCCAGCAGTGCCGGCACCTGGGCCTCCCGGCCGAAGCCGTACAGGCCCTCGGCGATGTTGAAGACGAGATCCCAGCGCCGGCCCGCGGCCAGCGCCGTGACCAGATGGTGCACATGGCCGATGCGCTCGGTCGTGTGCCCCATCCCGTTGAGGGTGGACTCGATGGCCGCGATGGTCTCCGGCGCATCGAACTCGGCCGCCTGCTCCTTGCTGTAGCCCAGGGCCAGATAGTCCCCGAGCAGGTCATAGGTCAGACCGATGCGCATGGCGTGGCACCTCCGGTCTGCGGGGGCGGCACCACCACGGTCTCGTCCAGCGGATCGTGGTAGCGGAACTGACGGCCCTCGAAGTTCACCAGCAGCAGGTCATCCCCGTCCCGGCCGGCCACGTACTCCGGCAGAAGCGGGATTTTGCCGCCGCCGCCAGGGGCGTCGATGACGAATGTGGGCACGGCATACCCGGTGGTGTGGCCCCGCAGGCCCTTGATGATCTCCAGGCCCTTTGACACCGGCGTACGGAAATGGCCCGAGCCGGTGATGGGGTCACACATGTACAGGTAGTACGGCCGCACGCGAATCTTGAGCAGCCCGTGCACCATGCGCTTCATGGTCTCCACGTCGTCGTTGACCCCACGCAGCAGCACCGTCTGGCTGCCCAGGGGGATGCCCGCGTCGGACAGCCGCTCACAGGCCTCGGCCACTTCCGGCGTGATCTCATTGGGATGGGTGAAGTGCACACTCATCCACAACGGATGGTACTTGCGCAACATGCGCACCAGATCCGGCGTGATGCGCTGGGGCAGCACGGTGGGAATCTTGGTGCCGATGCGCAGGAACTCCACGTGCGGAATGCGCCGAATGCGCGAGAGCAGCCATTCCAGCCGCTCGTCGGACAGGCTCAGCGGGTCACCCCCGGAGAGCAGTACGTCGCGCACCTCCGGATGGGCCTCGATGTAGGCGATGGCCCGCTCCCACTGGGAGCGCGTCACGGCCTTCTCCGCGTCGCTGGAGCCCACCATGCGCGACCGCGTACAATAGCGGCAGTAGGTCGTGCAGAAGTTGGACACGAGAAACAACACCCGGTCGGGATAGCGGTGCACCAACCCCGGCACGGGCGAATGGCTGTCCTCGCCCAGCGGGTCGTCCGCCTCTCCCGGCATGCGGGTGAACTCGGCCATGGCCGGGATCACCGTGCGGCGCAGACCCTGTTGCGGGTCCCGCGGGTCGAGCAGGCTGGCATAGTACGGGGTCAGGCCCACGGGCAGCGAACCCCGATGGGCACGCAGGGCCTGGGTCTCGTCCTCACTCAGGGTCAGCACACGGGCCAGCGCCGAAAGCGACGTGAGCCGGTTGCGGTTCTGCCAGCGCCAGTCATTCCACTCCCGGGTCAGCACATGGGGATAGTGCTGCTTGCGGAAGGTCTGACTTTGATCGCTGATGACGAGACGGGGAACTTTCCGCGCGAGATTCGGCGGTGCTGCCGAAGGCACGAGGTCCGACCGGACGGCCGGAATGGTGAGGAGTGACTCGAACGAGCCGCCTACAGAGGAATGTGCACGGGAGCCTGGGGGCTCTCCGGAATCCTCAACCGATTTGAATGTGTCCATTTTTTGTGGTGCAGCCTCCTATTGCTGACGAGTCTTGCGCAGCCCCGGCCGAACCATCGAACCTGACCACGCGATTATGGGGAACGCCCCATCTGAACGTGATTTTATCAAATCCGTAAAAATGCAACATAGAAATGTGAAGGGTCCCCGCATTATTTTGGCGGGGGCGCAACCAGGGTCCACGCGACGCGCCGATCTGTGGTATCCTGCAGGAAACCCTCGGGCTGTGTGGACGCTGGCACTCAGGCCAGGATGGTGGGGTGGGCGCATGCCGCCCGCACCGCCGGCCACGGGCCTGCTGCGAACCGCAAAGCCGTAGTGAACCGGCAACGATTGTGATAGTCCGACCTTCAACAACCCCCCATCCGCACATGGGTCGCGCAAGCTACGCCGCCCCGCATCGCCGGCGGCGTCCGGGGTCTGCCTGGCGGCCGGCGCGCCGCCGGCGCCCCCACCGGCCCTCCCTGCGCGGAGCCTGCAGTAACAGGAGAGCTGTATGCTGAACGAGAAGCAAGCCACGGCGGAGCAGACAGCCGTCAACCCCGTGGAACTGGATGTCGCCATTGTCGGCGGCGGGCTGGCCGGCCTGTACGCCATCTACCGCCTGCGCAAGCAGGGGCTGAAGATCCGCGCCTACGAGGCCGGCAGCGGCGTCGGCGGCACCTGGTTCTGGAACCGCTATCCGGGTTGCCGCTGCGATGTGGAAAGCCTGCAATACTCCTATTCCTTCGACGACGAGCTGCAGCAGGAGTGGGAGTGGCCGGAGCGCTATCCCACCCAGCCGGAGATTCTGAAATACATCAACCATGTGGCGGAGCGGCACGATCTGCTGCGCGACGTGCAGCTCAATACGCGGGTGCTCTCGGCCGAGTTCGATCCGGATACCAACAAGTGGACCCTGCAAACGGACCAGGGCGACGTAATCACCGCGCCCTACGTCATCATGGCCACCGGAAACCTTTCCACCCCGCGGCTGCCGGCCATTCCCGGCGTGAAGTCTTTTGCGGGCGACTGGTACCACAGCGGCATGTGGCCCCATGAGGGCGTGGACTTTACCGGCAAGGTGGTGGGCGTGATCGGCACCGGCTCCTCCGGCATCCAGATGATTCCCGTGATCGCCGAGCAGGCCAAGCACCTGTATGTCTTCCAGCGCACGGCGAACTTCAGCATGCCGGCACACAACGGGCCGATGGACCCGGCGGAACTGAAGCACTTCAAGGCGCATTACAAGGAAATCCGCGCGGCCGCGCTGGAATCCCCCTCCGGCATCGTGGACTGCCCCCCGCCGACCAAGGGCGCCATGGAAGTCTCGCCGGAAGAGCGGGAGCGCATCTTCGAGGAGCGCTGGCAGCACGGCACCGTGGTGGGCATGCTCTCGGCGTTCAAGGACATCCTGGTCAACCAGGAGGCCAATGATGCCGTCGCCGAATTCGTGCGCAACAAGATTCGCAGCATCGTCAAGGATCCGGAGACGGCCGAACTGCTGTGCCCCAAGGACCATCCGGTGGCGTCCAAGCGCCCGTGCCTGGACACGAATTACTTCGAGACCTTCAACCGGGACAACGTGACCCTGGTCGACGTGCGCGGCAATCCCATCGAGGAGATCACGCCCCAGGGCGTGCGCACGACCAAGCAGGAGTACCCCTTGGAGGCGCTGGTCTTTGCAACCGGCTTCGATGCCGTGACCGGCGCCGTGGCCGAGATCGACATCCGCGTCAAGGGCGGGACGAGCCTGAAGGAACGCTGGGCCGCCGGCCCCCAGACCTATCTGGGCATCATGGTGGCGGGCATCCCCAACCTGTTTCTCGTCACCGGACCGCAGAGCCCCTCGGTGTATGCCCAGATGATCATGGGCATCGAGTACCACACGGACTGGATCGCCGACTGCATTGCCTACGCCAGCGAGCACGGCCATCATCGCATCGAGCCCGATCCGCAGGCGGAACGGGACTGGGTGCAACATGTGCAGGAAGTGGCCGACCGCACGCTGGTGCCCAAGGCCAATTCCTGGTACGTCGGTGCAAATATACCGGGCAAGCCCCGCGTGTTCATGCTTTACGTGGGCGGCTTCGACAAGTACAAGCGGCGCTGCGACCGGGTGGCCGCCAACGGGTACGAAGGCTTCCAGATGACTGCCTGACCTGGCCCGTTGCCGGGCCCGAAAAAAAAACCCCCCATCCGCTCACGGGTTGCCCCGCAAACGCCACCGCTCAACGTCGGTGGCGGCTGGGGCCGGCTGGGCAGGCGGGGCGCAAGCTGTGCACCGCCGTCCCATCACGTATTTGCCTGGGCGGCGTTCGATGGAAATGGAGAGCCGCATGTTGAACGAGACGCAAGCCACGGCGGAGCAGCAGTCCGTCAACCCCGTGGAACTGGATGTCGCCATTGTCGGCGGCGGACTGGCCGGGCTGTACGCCATCTACCGCATGCGCAAGGCGGGGTTGCGCATCCGCGCCTACGAGGCCGGCAGCGGCGTCGGCGGCACCTGGTTCTGGAATCGCTATCCCGGCGCCCGCTGCGACACGGAGAGTCTGCAATACTCCTATTCCTTCGACGATACGCTGCGGGAAGAGTGGCAATGGCCCGAGCGCTACCCCACCCAGCCGGAGATTCTGAAATACATCGAGCATGTGGCGGCGCGCCACGACCTGCTGCGCGATGTGCAGCTCAATACACGCGTGCTCTCGGCGGAGTTCGATCCGGCGACCAACCGCTGGACCCTGGAGACGGATCAGGGGGACGTGATCGTGGCGCCCTATGTGATCATGGCCACGGGCAATCTCTCCACCCCGCGCCTGCCCGATATTCCCGGGGTCAAGACCTTCGCGGGTGACGCGTACCACAGCGGCATGTGGCCCCACGAGGACGTCGACTTCACCGGTAAGGTGGTGGGCGTGATCGGCACCGGCTCCTCCGGTGTGCAGATGATTCCGGTGATCGCGCAGCAGGCCAAGCACCTGTACGTGTTCCAGCGCACGGCGAACTTCAGCATGCCGGCCCATCACGGGCCCATGGACCCGGAAAAGGAGCAGTACTTCAAGGCCCACCACCGGGAAATTCACGCGAAGGCCATGCAGACGCCCTCCGGGCTCTGGGACATCCCCCCGACGGGAAAAGGCGCCATGGAGGTGTCACCGGAGGAGCGGGAGCAGGTCTATGAATCGCGCTGGCAGCACGGCACCATCATCGGCATGCTCTCCTCGTTCAAGGACCTGCTGGTCAACCAGCAGGCCAACGATACGGTGGCCGATTTCATTCGCAACAAGATCCGCGGCATCGTCAAGGATCCGGAGACGGCGGAGCTGCTGTGCCCCAAGGGCCACCCGGTGGCCGCCAAGCGCCCGTGCCTGGACTCCCACTACTTCGAGACCTACAACCGGGACAACGTGACCCTGGTGGACGTGCACAGCGCACCCATCGAGGAGATCACGCCCCAGGGCCTGCGCACGGGCAAGCAGGCATACCCCCTGGACGCGCTCATCTTCGCGACCGGCTTCGACGCCATGACCGGCGCCGTGGCCGAGATCGACATTCGCGTCAAGGGTGGGCCGGTGCTGAAGGAGCACTGGTCCGCCGGTCCGCGAACGTACCTGGGGATCATGATGGCGGGCTTTCCCAACCTGTTCCTGGTCACCGGACCCCAGAGCCCCTCGGTGTATGCCAACATGATCATGGGCATCGAATACCACACCGACTGGATCGCCGACTGCCTGGCACACGCCAAGGCGCACGGCCACCACCGCATCGAGCCGGAGCCCCAGGCCGAGCACGACTGGGTGGTGCACGTGAAGGAGGTGGCCGACCGCACCCTGGTACCCAAGGCCAACTCCTGGTACCTGGGCGCCAATATTCCGGGCAAGCCCCGCGTGTTCATGATCTACGTGGGCGGCTTCGACAAGTACAAGCGCAGGGTCGATCGGGTCACCGCCAACGGCTACGAGGGTTTCCGGATGACCGCCTGATCCGGCGCGCCGGGCACCGCCCGTCCCCTGGCGCGGGCAGCAGTCCTTGCCGCCGGCCACCGCCTTGACGGGCACAGATTGGGCTTTCGCCCGGCGGGGCGCCACACGCGACTGACCTCATGTCGGTGCCCGTAGCGGAGGCATGTCATGTCCGAGCATACAGGCAATCTGCCCAACAACCTTCTCGCGGCCTTGCCGCCGGAAGAATATGCGCGTCTGCACCCCCATCTGGACACCGTCGAGCTGACCCTCGGCCAGGTCATCTACGAGTCCGGCGGGGAATTGCAGCAGGTCTTTCTTCCCACCACGGCTATCGTTTCCCTGCTCTATCTCATGGAGAACGGCGCATCGGCGGAAATCGCCGTCGTCGGCAACGACGGCATGGTTGGCGTGGCGCTGTTCATGGGCGGAGAGTCCATGCCCAATCGCGCCGTGGTGCAGAGCGCGGGGCATGCCTATGCGCTGCGCGGCGATGTGCTCAAGGCGGAATTTCGTCGCGGCGGCGCCCTGCAACGCCTGCTGCTGCGCTATACCCAGGCCCTATTGACGCAGATGGCACAGACCGCCGTCTGCAATCGGCACCATACCGTGGATCAGCAGCTGTGCCGCTGGCTCCTGTTGAGTCTGGACCGGCTGCCCAGCAATGCGCTGGCCATGACCCAGGAGCTGATCGCCAACATGCTCGGTGTGCGCCGCGAGGGCGTCACCGAGGCCGCCGGGAAGCTGCAGAAGGCCGGGCTGATCCGCTACAGCCGGGGGCACATCGAGGTGCTCGACCGGCCGGGGCTGGAGCAGCAGGCCTGCGAATGCTATCAGGTCGTCAAGGCCGAAACCGACCGCCTGTTGCCGTCAGATGCGTGACCGTCGCGCCACCGGTGACCGGTCCCGGCGCGCGAGCGGGAGCCACGGCCGCACCGCTGCCGGCCGATCGGCGCCGACATGCCCCCATCCTGCCGCCCGCGGCCCCTTGTGCCGCACGATCATGGCCCCGCCTGCCGACCAATCCTGCGGGCGGCGCGGCAAGCCTGTCGCCCAATCCTGCCGGCGGCGCGCCAAGCTTGTCGCACCATGCCCAGCAAGGCGGAGCCCAGCACGGCGGAAGCTGCCTCCGGCGCAGGCGCAACCCCTAATGTTCGACACCGCACAGACCGACGCCCACGATCGGCGGACGCTGGCGCAAAGTGCGCTATGTGGGCGTACTGATAGTGAATTCGAGAGAACATCATGAAAATAAATGACGAAACCGCAGGAAAATTGAAATATGGCGGCTATGGAGCCGCCGTCGGCGCCGTGATTGTGGCGATCCTGGGCTTTACCATGGGCGGATGGGTCACGTCGCAAACCGCCGACAAGATGAGCGACTCGGCGGTGCTCGCCAGCCGCGCGGCGATCTGTGTCGCCCAGTTCATGAAGGCGCCGGACCATGGGGCAAACCTTGCAGCCTTCAAGGCGGAAGAATCCTGGAAGCGCTACGAAGTGATCGAAAAAGGGGGATGGGACCGCATGCCCGGCCAGACGGAGGCCATGGGTTCCGTGTCGCGCGCGTGCGCTGACGGCGTGGAAATCCTGCTGGACAAGTAGATTCCTGCGTCCAGCCGCGGCCGCCCACCCATCGGTCATCGTGTCCGCGGTAAGACGGCCTGCGGCCGCAACCCTGTTCGACGCCCGGCGGGGGGCCGTTTTCCGCGCTCGGGCAGTTCCCGCCTGCAACTCGCCCTTGAACCATTTGTCGTTTGACCGGATCAGGGGTCTAATGGACCCTTCGTCACGGCGGTCCGCAGCCGCGCGCCCGCCACCGGCGTCGTTTCGCGCGCAGCCTTTTCGTGCGCTATCGCAGAAGACCCGAGCAACCCCGGACAGAGAGACGGCCCTATGGCTCAGTACGACCCCGAAGACATCATTCAGGAGCTGCGCAACCGCATTCCCCCATTCAGGGCCTGGCGCGTCGCCGGAATTGTTCTGGTGGCCCTGGCCCTGTTCATCGCCTGGTCGAGCTGGTTCACCGTGCAGCCGGAGGAAACCGGCGTGGTGCAGCGCTTCGGCGCAGTAGACCGCACGGCCGGCCCCGGGCTGCACTTCAAGTTTCCCTACGGCATCGAGACCGTGACCCTGGTTCCCACCGCCCGTGTGCTGAAGGAAGAGTTCGGCTTTCGCACCATCGCCACCGGCGCCGGCCGCACCCAGTATGCGGACAACCGGGCCTTCAAGGATGTCTCCCTGATGCTCACGGGCGATCTGAACGTGATCGACGTGCAGTGGATCGTGCAATACCGCATCGAGGACCCCATCAAGTTCCTCTTCCATGTGAGCAACACGCCCCAGACCATCCGCGACGTTTCCGAGGCCGTGATGCGCCGGGTCACGGGCAACCGGCTGGGCAGCGACGTGCTCACCGTGGGGCGTGTGTCGATCGCCAGCGAGGTCAAGGAGGAGATGCAGGAGATCCTCAACACCTTTGAATCCGGGGTGCGCCTGGTCACGGTGGAGCTGCAGGATGTGACCCCACCCGATCCGGTGAAGCCGGCCTTCAACGAGGTCAACGAGGCGCGCCAGGACAGGGAGCGCACCATCAACCAAGCCCAGGAACGCGCCAATCGCGAAATTCCCAAGGCACGCGGCGAGGCCACGCGCACCATCAGCGAGGCCGAGGGCTATGCCCTGGAGCGGGTCAACCGGGCCTCCGGCGAGGCCACGCGCTTTCGCGCCGTGCTGGAACAGTACCGCGGTGCCCCGGAGGTCACCCGCCGCCGGCTGTACCTGGAGTCCATGGCCAACATCCTGACCAATGCGAAGGGGCTGTATATCGTCGATGACGAACAGAAGGCCCTGGTGCCCTGGCTGCCGCTGACCGGCGGCACAACGCCCACACCCGGAGGCAATTAGGCATGAAGAAATTCGTCAATATCGGACTGGGCGTGGTGGTGCTGGCCATTCTGCTGGCTGCCTCGGGCACATTCTACACGGTGCAGGAGGGCCAGCAGGCGGTGGTGCTGGAATTCGGCCGCACCGTCGGCGATCCGGTGACCCAGGCCGGACTGCACATGAAGGTGCCGTTCATCCAGGAGGTGAAGCGCTTCGAGCAGCGCCTGCTGATCTGGGACGGCGACCCCAACCAGGTGCCCACCAAGGGCCGGGAATTCATCTGGGTCGACACCACGGCCCGCTGGCGCATCGCCGATGCCAAGAAGTTCCTGGAGAGCGTGGCCTCCGAGGCCGGCGCGCAGTCGCGGCTGGATGACATCATCGACTCGGTGGTACGGGACCAGGTCTCCTCCAGCGAGCTGGTGGAGCTGGTGCGCAGTTCCTCCTGGGAGGTGCCGCCCGACGAGGTGCTGAAAGAGGCGCCCAAGGAGGTACGCGAGGAACTGGAAAAGGATGTGAGCCGGGGCCGCGAGGAAATCACGCGCATCATCCTGGCCGAGGCCAGCAAGATCATCCCCCAGTACGGCATCGAGCTGGTGGACGTGCGCATCAAGCGTCTGAACTACGTGGACAGCGTGCAGGAGAAGGTCTATGCGCGCATGATCTCCGAGCGCAAGCGCATCGCCGCACAATTCCGCTCCGAGGGCGAGGGCCGCAGTGCGGAAATCCTGGGCACCATGGAAAAGGAGCTGCGCGAAATTCGCTCCGTGGCCTACCGCGAGGTGCAGGAGATTCGCGGACGCGCGGACGCACAGGCGACCAAGATCTACGGCGACGCCTACAACAGCGACCCGGAATTCTATGCCTTCTCGCGCACGCTGGAGGCCTACAAGGAGGCACAGAACCCGAATTCGGTGCTCATTCTCACCACGGACAGCGACTACTATCGCTATCTGAAAGAAGCCGGCAAGGGCCGCCCGGCACGGCGCTAGCGGGTCAGGAACGGGCGAACGCGATTCTTGCGTGGACCCATGTCCTGGAAACGGTTTTGGGATCGGCCTACGAATTTGCTATCGCTTTTTGCGGATAACGCGTAGACTGGAGTTCTCACTCGGCTCCAATCCCTCGCCAATACAATTCCGTAGGAAGCGATGTCCGGCTGTAAAGCAGGGCACGTGATAGGTCCCAGTAACGAGAAGAGAATCTAGTGCAAGGAAAAGTAAAGTGGTTCAACGAGTCCAAGGGCTTCGGTTTCATCACTCCCGATGACGGTGGCAAGGATCTGTTCTGCCATCAGTCGGAAATCCAGATGGAAGGCTTCCGCACCCTGAATGAAGGGCAGGCGGTGGAATTCGACGTGGAGCAGGGCCCCAAAGGCCCGGCCGCCCGCGCCGTCCGCCCCGTCTAACTCGCGGTACCCGACGATTCGTCGTCCAGATGCCCGCCCTGGCTTCGGCCATGGCGGGTTTCTTTGTTTCGTGGGGAAGGTTTTTCCGTGGGAGCAGGAAGCTATTCGTCCGCCCACTTGCGCAGTTCGCGGAGAATCTTCTTCTCCAGCTTGGCGGCGGTATCCGCCCATTCCTTCTCGTCGTGGGCGGCCTCATCCATCCAGGCCTTGATGCCCGTGCGGATGTGCGCCTCCATGCCCTCGCCGATCTCCGCCCATTCCTGTTCCTTGGCGCTACGCGCCGCCTTGGCCTTGTGCCGCCGGGGAGCGCTCTTGTGTCCGCCCGCGCCGAAGAACATGGCCACGCCCAGCAGGAAGCCCAGGTCGTACAGCCCGCCGCTATTCGAGGCCTCGTACACCTGCACACCGTCGCTGAACAGGCTGATGATGAACGTCACGAGCAGGATCAGGCCATGCCACAGGCCCGCCCAGAAGCCCGCCGGCGATGCCACGAAGCGCTCGTCGCCGGGGGCACAGCCGGCCAGCCCCAGCAGCAGCACCAGGCCGAGCGCGGCCAGGGGCACCATGTGGCCCAGCCGGCCGGTGTTCCGGATACGTCTCTTGTGCAGCAGCATGCCCCGACTCCCCTGCAAGTGTCTCATCCATCGCGGCAGGCATGGCCTTCCGCCCACCGCCTCAGGACAGAATCAGTCCCGCATAGCCCTTGGCCGCCACCTCCTCGCACTTCTTGCGATAGGCCGGCGCGCCCGCACCATAGAGCAGGAACATGCGCTTCTGGCGCCCGGGGATATTGGAATTGACCCCCATGAACCAGGAATCCACCTTGGTGGAAAGCAGGCCCTCGGCCGACTCGTACACATGCCGGGTCCAGGCATCCTGGGCCTCGGCAGTGGTCTCGACGCGCCGGTAGCCCTGGTCCCGGGCGTGGCGCAGCAGATCGGTCACCCAGTCCACATTGGTCTCGATGCAGCGCGGCATGTTGCAGTTGGCGGCGCCGTTGTGCGGGCCGAGCAGCATGAACATGTTGGGAAAGCCCGCCACCTGCAAACCGAGGAAGGTCAGCGGGCCCTCGGCCCACGCATCCCGCAGGCGCAGGCCGTCGAGCCCGCGGATGTCGATCTGGTTGAAGCCGCCCAGCACGGCGTCGAAGCCGGTGGCGTAGATGATCATGTCGAACCCGTATTCGCGCGCGCTGGTGCGGATGCCCGTGGGCGTGACGGCCTCGATCTGTTCATCCTGCAACGAGATCAGTTCCACATTGTCCTGGTTGTAGACCTCGTAGTACCGCGTCTCCATGGGCACACGGCGTGTGCCGAAGCCATGATCCTTCGGGATCAACTTCTCGGCCACGTCGGGGTCCTGCACCCGCTCGCGGATCTTGCGGGCGATGAAGTCGCTGATGATGGCATTCGCGGCCTCGTCGACCAGGATGTCGCGATAGTTAGCCAGCCAGATGCCGAAGCCCGGCTGGGCATAGAGGGACTCGAAAAAGGCCTCCCGCTCCTCCGGGGTGGCCTCCAGGGCGCGGCGCCTGTCGGCGCGATGGATGAATGCCGTGGCCGACTGGCGGCACTTCTCGAAGACCTCGGGGTAGCTGGCCTTGATCCGGGGCTGCTCCTCGGGCGCGATGGGGCTGTTGTGCAGGGGCGCACACCAGTTGGGCCGGCGCTGAAACACCGTCAGGTGGCCCACGGTCTTGGCCACTTCCGAGATGAGCTGCACCCCCGTGGCGCCCGTGCCGATGACGGCCACGCGCTTGCCGGCGAAGCTCACGGGTTCATGGGGCCAGCGGGCCGTGTGATAGGCTTCACCCCGGAAGCTGTCCACGCCCGCGATGTTGGGCATGGTGGGCACCGAGAGCGGGCCGAGGGCCGTGACGAGGAACCGGCCGCGCAGGCGCAGCCCGTTTTCCGTGGCCACTTCCCACTGGTTGGCGGCGGCATCGAAGTGGGCGCGCTGCACACGGCTGTTGAATTCCATGTCGCGGCGCAGGTCGAACTTGTCCGCCACGAAATTGCAGTAGCGCAGCGTCTCGGGCTGGGCCGAGAAGTGCTCGCTCCATTCCCACTCGTCCAGCAGTTCCTGGGAAAAGGAGTAGCCGTAGCTCCAGCTTTCGGAATCGAAGCGGGCCCCCGGGTAGCGATTCCAGTACCAGGTACCGCCCACGTCGCTGCCGGCTTCCAGCACACGCACGGAGAATCCCGCCTCCCGCAACCGGTAGAGCTGGTACATGCCGGAGAGCCCGGCGCCGATCACGATGACATCGTATTCCGCGGACGCGTCCTGCGCCGGGGCCTCACGCTTGGCCGCTTGCAGTGGCATGGTGGCTCATCCTTCCGCTGACGACCGGCCGCCGGCAACGTCATGTGCTTCAAGCGCCATGGCTTTCATACACCATGGCTCGTAAATGCCACGCTTCTCAGGTGCGTCGGCATGTTGGTGCCATGACCTGTCACCATCATGGCGTCAGCGCGTCGCGGCGCCCGGCCGGCCTTGTTCCACCCATCCCCCTGGCTTGTGGGCCAAGCATGGCGGATGCGGGGGCAATCATCAAGTCAGGGCGCGGCCCCGACGTTTCCCTGCCGCACGAGCCATCGTGCTGTCCGGCGCAGCCCGTCATGCTGCATGTGCACCGGCAACCCGGATCCCTTCCGCCTGGAAGGCAGCGAGTGCGCGGTCCGTGACGTCGCTGGCAAAGGCGCGCTCGTAGCGAATGTCGTAGACATACGCCTTCGCCGTGATGACGGTGACTGCCCGGCCTTCCGCCGCGAGCTGTGCGGAAACCAGTACGGAAAAGGACTTGCGCAGGTAGAGATACTTGGAGGCCTGCACCGCATCATGGACGATTTCCAACGCCCGCCGGTGGTCCTGCGAACCATCCAGGAACAGGTCGGTCACGACCATGCATTCGAGGGCACCCGCATTGGCACTTGCCACCGCTTCGGTAAGGAACTTGTTGGTGGGCACCGTGACCAGGTTGTCGTCCAGCGTCACGATGCGGACGCTGCGCAGGCCAATCTCGCGCACCTCGCCGTAGTATCCGCCGAAGCTGATGCGGTCGCCTACCTGGAAGGGCTTGGTGGTCAGGATGGACAGGCCCGCCATGAAGGACGAGGCAACATCCTTGAGCGCCAACCCCGCTGCCACGGCGATCGTCCCGGACAGGGCCAGCAGTGCCTCGGAGGAGAGGCGAAATACGCTGGTCAGCGCAATCATGGCTGCAAAGAAATACGCCGCGAAGCCGGCGAGCGTGCTGACCTGCTGGATGATCAGCCGGCGATGCGCCACCTTCTCGCCAAAGCGCGCGGCGGCAGCCGAGAGCAGTTTCACCAGCAGCGCTGTCGCCACCAGAATCAGGATGGCATAGGGCAGCGCGCTCGGGTTGAAGAAGTCAAGCAGGGTCTTGGTTTGGCTGTCCACGTTGCTCGCTTTGGTGAGGGTGGGCGGGGGGATCAGATGAGATGCTTTTGCCAGAGAAGACGCTGGGCCGGGTGATAAAAGAGCGGGGTGATCACATACCGCCGGGCATCCATCGTCAGGGCGCCAATGATGTTGGCCTCGCGCAGATACTGAAGGGCGAACTCGGCCGGTCCGATTCGGACGTTCAGCACTTCTGCCAGCTCTTGCAGGCTCAGGTTCTCATGCTGCGAGAAAGCGGCCAGGGCGAAGACAAGCTCATCGGACAGCTCGTCGATGACCCTTCGGTTGGGCCTGCCGTAGAAGCCCACGCGAACCTGCCGGCCGCCCATGTACCGCAGCGAATCCAGCCACAGGGACATCGCAATGCGGGGGTTGCCGCCGCTGTCCTCGGACAGCATGCGGAAATAGGCATCCGCGTTCTCAATCAGCTCGAAGCCGCTGTCGTCAGCGCGTTTCTCATCCAGGAGCACCTCATCAAATGCCAGTTCGAATCCCGTGTGCTCGTTCCGGCGGTAGATCAGGTCCTGGATATCGTCCACCGACCAGCCGGGAATGTTGACCACACTGCGCAGATAGCCCCAGCGCCTGCGGGAGTGGTTGAGGAAGTCCCATGCCTGTTGGTTGAATCCCAGCAGCCAGAACAAGGCATCCGACGTCTTGTTGATCAGCCTAACCAGCGCCTCCAGCCCCCGCTGGCCATCCACGGCACGCAGGAACGTGTTGTGCGCTTCATCCAGCACGATCATGGCGGGACCCAGGGCGCGGAGTTGCGGTGCCAGGGCCTCCACGGTGTCCGCAGGCTGCAACCCGAGGCCCGAGGCCAGTTGCCGGCAGAGCTCTTCCTCGCTCAGGACCTTCCCGCGCACGACGTGCGTCAGCGCCGCGGGCGAAGCGAGTTCCGTCAGCACGAGTCTGAGCAGGGTGGTCTTGCCGCATCCCTTCTCGCCGACCAGCACCAGGGACGCATCCGTACGGCTGGCCTCCCACCGTTGGTAGCTTTCCAGCACCTGCATGGTCAGTTCCGGCTTGGGAACGAGCAGGGCGTCCTCGTCATGCAGCTTCGGATAGAGGGGAAAGGCATCGCGGTACGCAGCGGGCAGTTCCGTGCCCTTGGTGTCTGCGGTTTGCGTGGCTTCCTTGTCCGCCAGTCGCACGAGTACGCGGGAGCGAATGTAGGCCAGGATCCCGCCGCGATCGAGTACGGCCCGGAACGCGCGCACGCTGAGATCCCAGGCGGCCACGCCCAGAGCGATCAGCGTCAGAATGCCGCCCCAACGGGAGCGCCCCATCCAGTCCGCCATGCGGTGCGCCAATGCCTCCGGCTCGCGGCCCTGGCGCACCCAGGCGGCTGCCGGCCTGCGCCATGCACTCAGTGCCCACACGGTCCAGGCCGCCACGGCAAGCGCCAGCCCCGCGCCGATGAAATTCGCCAGATGCACGACGCCGACGTATCCGCGGTTGAGGTCGCTGAGCATCGCCGCGAGGACCACCAGCAGAGCGAGCCTGGCATAGCTTCGCGCAAGCAGATCCACGGTCTCCGCTTTCGCCGGCACCAGGGGCGGACGCCAGCGCGAGACGCGCGTGGTCAGCCCCAGCAGGGTCTGGCGGCCGAGCCAATAGACCAGTACCCAACGGAAGATGATCTCGATGAATGCCACTTCCCCCAGGCTGCGATACAGCAGCGCGATGCCGGCATAGCCGAATGCGCCTGCCAGGAGGGTGGGCAGAATCGTCTGGGCAAAGCCCGCCCAGCGCACGATGGTCGTCAGCCCTCCTTGCAAGGCGGGCATACTGGACAGACCCTGCACAGCGAGGCTCACCCACCCGGCGACCCGGCTGCGGGCCAAGAGGTAGGCAGTGAGCAGCACCACCAGTCCGCACAACCGCAGGCCCCACTCCAGCCCGTCGATGGTAAGCGCTTGACTGGGAGCGGCGGCCAGCGCATCCGACCATTGCCGGACCCACGCGGCGGCACGGGAACCGAGCGCGGCGAGTTCAGCCAGCACGGGATCCACGAGGGCCATCATGGAGTTCGGCGTTGTCATGCGGTGGGTCACCCTAGCGAAACCGCGTCAATGTCCGATCCCGCCACGCGAATGCCGACGGGATGGCATAGCATACCATGTTAGTATGGGCGAACAGGCGGAATCGAGCCGCGCCGCGGCCCGCCCGACGCCTCCCCTCCCCTCCCATGTGTGGCCCGAAGATGGCCGATACGCGGTCAACCATCACACGCCGTGGGCTGCTCGGCAGGGCCGGACTCGGCGTGTTCGCCGCCGCGCTGATGGCAGGCGGCGGCCTGGGCATGCGGCACCTCTTCGGGAAGTGGATCCTGGGCTGGGGCAGGCCCAGGCCCCCGCCGTGGCGCATGCCCCTGGAGCGGCCCATCCTGGGCGCCCACCGTGGCGGTGCGGGCATCTTTCCGGAGCATACCCTAGCGGCATTCGCCGGCGCACATGATCAGTTCGGCTGTCGCTTCCTGGAACTGGATGTGCGCCTGACGGCGGATGGCGTGCCGGTGATCATTCACGACGCGACCGTGGACCGGACGACGGACAAGACCGGGCGTGTCGCGGATTTCCGTCTGCCGGCGCTCCAGTCACTGGACGCGGGCTATCGCTTCCGCGGGCCGGACGGCGTCTCATGGGCCCACCGTGGACTGCGCATCCCCGCCCTGGCGAGCGTCCTGGCGCGCTTCCCGGACAGCGTGTGCAGCATCGAGATCAAGGAGCCGGAGCCCGTCGCAGAGGCCGCGGTCGTGGCTGCGGTGCGCGCGAACGGTGCCGCGGGTCGGGTGCTGCTTGGGGCCTTTGACGACGCGGCCGTCGCGCGGCTGCAGGCGCTGGCGCCGGAGATGCCGACCTTCTATTCGTTCAGGGCGGGTCTGCTGCTGCTGACGGCGCACTGGAGCGGCCTTTCCCGCTGGTACCGCCCGATCCACAACGCGCTGCTGATCCCACGAGCCCTGTTCGGGCGGCACTACATAAACGGCGACATCGTTGCCATGGCCCAGGCGCACGGACTGCCGGTTCTCGTGTGGACCGTGGACGAGATGCAGGAGATGCACGACCTGTTGGATCTGGGCGTGGACGGCATCATTACCGACAGACCGGACCGGTTGGCCGCGGTGATCCGGACGCGAACCGCGGCCCATGAGCCGCGTGGCCGCGAGGTGTCGCGCAGGCGCTCGGTCTGAATGGAAGGCGGAATGTCGATGGTGGGAGTCGAATCTGCCGCGGCGGTGGGTAGGGTGATAGCGTGCCGCAGGGCCCCGGGCACCCGGTCGGATGGCGCGTTCACGCCGCCGCGCGGGGCCGTCGGGGCAGTCCTGGCGCCTGGCGGCAATCGCTTTACTGTGCCCTGGCAACAGGCGTAAAATGTGTCTTGCTCGGCATCAGGCGGTTTCCCATTCAGCGAACCATTT
>Ga0326597_10001826_pt1 | contig 32986 bp, 39 predicted proteins | sample RVTome_12_FD_203789 | JGI IMG/M metagenome (GOLD analysis project Ga0326597, IMG submission 203789) | Soil microbial communities from uranium-contaminated site in the Upper Colorado River Basin, Wyoming, United States - RVT100D185 | ecosystem: Environmental > Terrestrial > Soil > Contaminated >...
ACCATCCAATTCGAACAATATTCTTCCCGGTGCCACAGGAACCACAAAGTGGTCCACAGACCCCTTTCCTTTTCCCATGGGGGTTTCTGCCCCCTTCCGTGTTACAGGCTTGTCGGGAAAAATTCTGATCCAAACCTTTCCACCTCTTTTAATGTATCTGGTAATCGCCCTACGGGCAGCCTCTATTTGCCTTGAAGTTATCCAAGCCTCACCATCAACAACTTGTAGTCCATACTGTCCAAAACTTAAGGTAGAACCCTTGCGATCTATAGAGGTTCGTTTACGACCCTTCCACCATTTTCTATGTTTTACTTTTTTGGGAATAAGCATAAATTTTATTCAATATTAATCAAGTTTTTCGCCTTTATATATCCAAACCTTTACCCCTATAACACCATATTTTGTTACCGCTTTAACATAAGCATAATCAACATCTGCTCTTAGGGTTTGTAGGGGAAGATTTCCATCTTTTACAAATTCTGTCCTTGCCATATCTGCACCATTTAATCTTCCTGCAATTGATATTCTTGCTCCCTCTACTCTTTTGTTCATCATAACCCTATCCAAGGATCTTTTTATTACTCTCCTAAAAGGCATCCTTCTTTCCAATTGTTCTGCTATATTTAATGCCACGAGCCTTGCATCGGCATCTGCTTCTTTAACTTCCTTAACTTCTATCCTTAACTCCGGAATAGAGTAATTCTCCCTTTTTTCGTTAGCAATAAATTTTACTCTTTTATTTAATAGTTTAATTAAATCTTTTTTAAGTTGATCAACGCCTGCTCCTGATCTTCCTATAATAATTCCGGGGCGAGATGTGTAAACAATAACCGCCAATGAATTAGCAAAACGTTCTATCTCTACATTTGCAATACCCGCACTCTTAAAATTATCAAAAACAAAAGTTCTTATTAGATAATCCTGCTGTACTTGTTCGCTATAACGTTTATCAGAAAACCATCGAGATTTCCAACCTCTGATTATGGTTAATCGATTACTATATGGATGTGATTTGTGTGTCATAATATCTTTTTTGTGTTTATAAGTTCTAAGCTTTTGCTTTAGTAGATTTTGTTTTTTGTGATTTTAAACCTTGCCTACCGGCAGGCAGGTTTATTTCGAGTTTAGGATTTTGTGCCTCGGGCTTCTTTGATTCTTTCTCCGAAAGAACTAAGGTGATGTGGCTTGTTTTTTTCTGTATTTCGTACGCAGAGCCCCGGGCTCGAGGTCTGTATCTTTTTAATTTTGGACCCTCATCAACAAAAATCTCCTTCACAAACAAATTGGTTTCGTTTACTTTTTCGTTTATATTTTTTGCGTTACTCAAAGCAGAATCCAAAAGCTTAAGAATGGCAGGTGCTGATCTTTTTTTAGCAAATTGTAATTGTTGTCTCGCGTAACTTAAATTCTTTCCACGTATTAAATCTGCAACCAATCTGGTTTTTCGTGGAGATATTTTTAAATGTGATAATTTTACTTTGAATTCCATTTTAGTCTTTAAATAATAAATAAATTTTATTTATCACCCGGTTTATTTTTTTTCCAATGTTGACTGTAATTTCCCACCATGTCTGATAAATTTTCTTGTAGGAGAGAATTCTCCTAATTTGTGACCCACCATATCTTCGGTTATAAAAACCGGAGTGTGCTCGCGTCCGTTATGTACACCTATTGTAAAACCAACCATTTGAGGAGTTATGGTAGATGATCTGCTCCATGTTTTAACTATCGTTTTATCTCCAGGTTTTAAATCTTTCAATTTCTTAAGTAATTTTTCGTCTACAAATGGTCCTTTTTTAAGTGATCTTGCCATAATATTTTCTTTACTCAATTAAATGAGATGTTTTATCTTTTTGTTTTGCGCCTTTTAATTATATGCTGATTTGAATATTTTTTTCTTTTTCTTGTTTTTACACCATACGCTTTTTTGCCCCATGGAGTTTTTGGTCCGCCCTTTAGGCCAATACCTCCCCGTCCTTCACCTCCACCATGCGGATGGGCCACCGGGCTCATTGCAGAACCCCTAACACGCGGTCTACGCCCTCTTAATCTATTTTTTCCCGCCTTACCGACCACCTGCTCTCTATGAGACGTGTTTGAAACAACTCCTACTGTTGCCAAACCGTCGGAAGCAACGACTCTGATTTCTCCCGAAGGCATTGTAAGTTGGGTGTGTCCCGCATCGTGCGCCAACACCCTTGCATATGCGCCAGCTGATCTTGCCATCTGGCCTCCACGCCCTGGTTTTATTTCTATATTGTGAACGAAAGTTCCAACCGATATATTTTTTAATACCATTCTATTCCCTTCTTTGATAGGAGATTTTTCATCTATTTTTATTTTATCTCCAACTTTTGCGCCATCGTAAGCCAATATATATCGTTTAACACCGCTCCCATTATTGGTTAGTGCAATAAAAGCACTTCTGTATGGATCGTACTCAACTGATGTAATTGTTAGTGTTTCTCCAAAATAATTCTGCCTAAAATCCACCTGCCTATATAATTTTTTAGATCCACCACCCCTGTGGCGTGCGGTTATCTTGCCTCGACTACGCCCCCTTTTTCTATGCAAAGATTTTGTTAAGCTTTTTTCGGGCTTCTTTTTAGTTAAATCTTTATAGTCTGTCGTTACCATTCCGCGCTGACCTGGGGTTGTTGGGCGAATTCTCTTCATGTACTTAAAATTTATTTAGTATTATTGTGGTAAAACCTCTATTCCTTGACCTTTTTGTAAAGTAATAATGGCTTTGGCGGGTCGAGATTTGCTTCCTATGCTGCCTCTGTACCTTCTGTTTTTTTTCTGAACAGGTATTTTATTCACCTTTAGCACCTTAACTCCATACATTTCTTCTATTGCTCTTGCTATCGTTTGTTTAGAACTTGAACTATTAACTTCAAAAACATATTTACCGATTTGATTATTTGATACGCTCTTTTCGGAAATATGGGGTCTTATTACTATATTGTGTGCCAAATGTGCCTGATTAACTTTTACAGATACGCCCGAGCTTTTTTTAGATTTCTTTTTAGTTGAGGTTTTTTTGTTTTTGGATTCAATCTTATCAGGCAAACCCTTCTCAACTCTCCTTGTATCCGATGTGTGCTTTTTTTTACCAAACCTATCTGCCTTTACAGATTTTTTACCTCTCTTATCTCTTTTTTTGAAAACGTGACCTAATATTGGCATAATTATGTTATTAAAATCTATTTTGCAAGCGCTTTTTTCGTTTTTGTCTTAGTTTTTGTTTTTGCAACTTTAACATCCGCGGTATTATCTTTTATCCTTGTTGCGTAAATTTTAACCAATTCATCTACGGCTGTTTTTGAAAAAATTACATTTTGCTTTTGCAATATATCGATAATATTCACATTATTTACAAAATACGCATCTGTTTTGGCTATATTTCTAAAAACTAATTTAAACTCATTATCCTTTTTTGTTCCGTAAACCACGTTGCTTCCCTTATCCAAATCCATATTTTTTAGCAAAGTCGCACCCAGTTTTGTTTTTGCCTCTTTGTATCCTAAATCATCTATTACAAAAATGTTATTTGTTTTTAGTTTATTGCTCAAAACAGTAAACATCGCTTTCGCATTCATTTTTTTATTTACCTTTTTGGAGTAATTTCTTTCCCGTGTCGGGCCAAAAGTTACACCACCCCCCACCCAAATAGGAGATCTTCTGGAGCCGTGTCGCGCCCTTCCTGTTCCCTTTTGTCTCCATGGTTTTCTACCACCACCCCTTACCTCTGCTCTGGTTTTGGCATGTGCAATAACATTTCTTTTGTTAGACCATTTGGCAACATACACCTGATGAACTAAACTGTTATTTTTTGGTAAATTAAAAAGATTTTCCGGCACATCATGAGTGCCTACCTTTTTGCCTTCTTTATTGTAAACTGATAATTCCATTATATTTTATTAATATAAAATTTGTACCTTATTTTCTATTAAAAATTTCGACATATCCTCCCTTATTTCCCGGAACAGCACCTTTTAAAGCTAAAATGTTTTCTTTTTTATCCACATAAGCAACTTTTAAATTTAAGATTGTTTTTTTATTGCTTCCCATCCTACCTGCCATTTTAAGTCCTTTCAAAACTCGCTGAGGAAAAGCAGAACCAATGGAACCTGGAGTTCTTAGTGTGTGTTTTTGCCCATGACTCTTGGGACCACCTGCAAAATTCCATCTTTTAACAACACCCTGGAATCCCTTTCCTTTGGTAACACCTCTAACCACCACCTTTTCTCCGGGTTCGAACTGTGAAACGTCTAACTTACTACCCACACCCAGTTCTTTATAAGCTTGTCCTGGATAAAATTCTCTCAAAGAGGCAAAACCTTTGTTGTTTTTATCTACCACCTTTTTTTGGTGGCCAGCTTGGGGCTTATTCAGTTTTTTACTTCCATAACCCACCTGAACGGCATTGTATCCGCTTTTTTCCTCGGTCAAAACTTGCGTTACGGTCACCGGATCTACTTTAAGCACGGTAACGGGAATTGCGTTGCCTTTTTCATCAAAAATCTGAGTCATTCCTATTTTTTTTCCTATTAAAAATTTGTTGGTATCCATAATATCAAATAAAAGAACCGGACAAATCCCGATTCTCTTCGCCCTGGGGGCGAATTTTATTCGTGGGTTTTGTGATTTAATGCTTTGTTTTTTAACACAACCCGCCCAAATGTTTGGATAGTTTTGCCACACATCTTAATGTGGGAACTTTTCCAAAAATTTGGGCGGGATTTAAAAAATATTTTATTTTAAATTTATTTCACAAACAAGGATTGCACCTACATCTTAACCTCTATGTCCACACCTGCGGGTAAGTTCAAATCCATTAAGGCATCTATAAGTTGCCCCGATGGATTATATATATCAATTAATCTTTTGTGAACTCTTGTTTCAAATTGCTCTCTCGAATCTTTATGCACAAAAGTGGAACGATTTACCGTATACTTATGATTTTCTGTAGGAAGAGGAACTGGTCCGTGTATCTCGGCACCGTAACGCATTGCGGTATCAACAATCTGCCGTACGCTTGAATCAATAACTTGATGGTCGTACGACTTTATTTTTATTCTTATCCTTTGCTTCCCCTCTTCTTGTTTTTTACGAACCCCACCATCGTCCTTGGCGGTTTTTTTAGGTTTTGCAGAAACTGCGGATTTTTTAGAATCAATTTTACTCGGCATGCGATTTTATCAAAGTGTTAATTTTACCTACCACAGTTTTTGGGACAAGGTCCGAAAATTTACTTTACCACTTTCGTAATAACTCCGGCACCAACTGTTTTACCTCCTTCTCGAACTGCAAAACGTTGTTTTTCCTCCATAGCAACGGGTACAACCAATTTCGCTTTAATTGTCACTGTGTCCCCCGGCATAACCATTTCTGTACCCTCGGGCAAAGTAACATCCCCTGTCACATCTGTGGTTCTAAAGTAAAATTGTGGTTTATATCCTGTGAAAAAAGGTGTGTGTCGTCCTCCCTCTTCTTTCTTTAAAACATAGATTTCTGCTTCAAATTCTGTATGAGGAGCCACACTTCCTGGTGCAGAAATAACCTGTCCTCTTAAAATGTCGTCTTTTTTAAGTCCTCGTAAAAGCAATCCAACATTGTCTCCAGCCATACCTTGGTCGAGTAATTTGTTAAACATCTCAACTCCGGTTACGGCAGTTTTGCTGGTTTCTTTCATTCCCACTAACTCAACTTCTTCACCCACTTTCACCTGCCCTCTTTCTATTCTACCTGTAGCAACCGTTCCACGCCCCTCAATGCTAAAAATATCCTCAACAGGCATAAGGAATGGCTTGTCTACCTCACGCTCGGGAACAGGAATAAATTCGTCTAATTTTTCCAATAGCTCATATATTGGTTTTACCGCGTCATCATCAGCACTTCCAGCATTTAAGGCCTGTAGTGCAGAACCCTTAATAACAGGAACGGAGTCACCTTCATATTCGTATTTACTTAACAACTCTCTAACTTCTGCCTCTACAAGGTCTATTAATTCCGGATCATCAACCTGATCCGCCTTGTTCAAAAATACTAAAATTTTAGGAACACCAACCTGGCGAGCAAGCAAAATGTGCTCACGAGTTTGGGGCATTGGGCCGTCTGCTGCAGAAACAACTAAAATTGCACCGTCCATTTGCGCGGCACCTGTAATCATGTTCTTAATGTAGTCAGCGTGACCCGGCGCATCAATGTGCGCATAGTGCCTGTTTTCTGTTTCATATTCCACATGAGCAAGAGCAATTGTAATTCCCCGCTCTTTCTCTTCAGGAGCAGCGTCGATTTGCTCTATTGCTTTATCTGATGCTGTCCAACCTTTTAGTTTTGCAGCCTTTAAAATAGCTGCGGTTAAGGTTGTTTTTCCATGGTCTACGTGGCCGATGGTTCCCACATTAACGTGAGGTTTGGTTCGTTCAAATTTTTCTTGAGCCATATTCTTTCGCTTTGCTAAGCCAAATTTAAAAAGTGACAAAGCAGAAATAAATTAATTTATTTAATTATAATTAGCATATTTAACTTGTAAGCATACAAATTGTATTTTACACAATACAAAAAATGTGTCAACCCCTTCACCCAGAATTGATACTGCTTGTTGTATTTTGGTTAAAATTGATTTTTTGCGCTCTCTCTTTTAGATGAATAAATATTTGGCATATTCTATACTCATCGCAGTTCAAGAAGTATCAATTCTGGGTGAGGGGTCAATCCCTCTTAAAACTTAGTTGACCTTATTGGGGTGGAAAGGTCTTAAAATTAAATGGGTCGGCGGTTTGATTGTCTATTAATATTTTTGCATGAGCATTAAAATTTGGGATATTTATCAAATCGTTTTGAGTAAAAATCGGTTCGAATTGTTTTTCTAAAAACTCCGCGTCGTCAGCTCCTACGCGAAAGGCGATTATAGAACCCACATTACCAAAAATAGCATCTCTAATGTTTTCTTCCAGCTGTTTTATAAACTGATGAGCAACCGATAAATTGAGTTTATATTTTCTCGCCTCTGCTAAAATTGTAGCGATGCTGTCGGTAGTAAAATTTTGAAACTCATCTATATACAAATAAAAATCATCTCGTTTTTCCTCTGGAATATCCACTCGCCCCAATGCAGAAATCAACAACTTGCCTACTATAACCAACCCTATTAAGTTAGCATTTAAATCGCCTATTTTACCCTTGCTTAAATTAACTAAAATTATTTTCTTATTATCCATAGCATCCCTAAAATTCAAACTGGATTTGGGCTGACTAATAATTGGTTTTATAAATTCATCAGAAATAAAACCATCTATTTTGCTTGTTATGTACGGCGCCATATTGTTTAAAGACGCATCGCCTCCGGCCTTTTCTGCTTGTTCTGTCCAAAATTTTATTACTTCTTGATTTTTAATTCTATCTAATTTTTTACGTCTGTAAGCTGTATCTGTAAGAACTTTGTTTATATCAGATAAAATAGGAACTTCGTTTTCATAATCTTCCAGTAGTAAAAGTGTAGCACCCCTAAAATACTGGTCAAAAATAGGACCCATATGTTCTGCCACAAATAACTTTTTAAATATAGATAAAAGCTCGTTAACAACGAGGGATTTTTGCTCCGGCTTCTGAAGATTATATTCCAACATATTTAAACCAAAAGAGCGTGAACGATCTCCCGGATCAAACCACACAACATCTTGTTTTCTGTTTTGGGGGATTGATCGTAATAAATCTTCTACAAGATCGCCATGCGGATCTATCACAGCAACCCCCTCACCCGCCTCTATGTCTTGTTTGGCCATATTGTACATCAGGGCGGATTTACCTGTTCCGGTTTGCCCTATTGTGTATAAATGCCGTCTCCTGTCATCCTTTTTCATTCTAACAAGTGCTTGTTCGCCGCGATAAATATTTTCACCCAACACAATGCCATCCTTGGGCATGTTTTCGGGCACCTTCACATGCCTGTGCTTCAAGGTTTTCATACCAATACTACTAAGGTGTGTTGTGGGAAAGTGAAATAAACTAGCTACCTCTTCCACGCTCAGGAGTGCGGCGCTTCTGTTGTTAGGCATGCGAAAAGAATAGCGAAATACGAATCTCCTAAATCTTTTTTTATTTTTAATTTTTCTCGGTTTTAAACTATTGCCCGTGGCAGAATTAAATTGAACAAACGCCGCCTCCAACTCGCTTAAAATACGGTTCGCCCTCAACTCATCGCTTGCTGATGCAACTAACCTAATATTTGTTAAAAAATGGTGCTTGTTTAATTTTGATTGTAAATTTTTTATGGTTGCTTCATCGACGACTCCCCCCGTTGGCTCTTCGTTCGGTTTATCACCATCTGCTTTAAACATATCCAAAGTTGGCATCATAAAATCTTTTCTGGCCGATCCAACAACCTTTTTAAAGGCACTGGAAAAATCAAGCCCCTTTTGCATCTCTGATATTATCTGCTGAGCCATTTTCTTTTGTGATTTATCCTCTTGGGGGCGCAAAAGCAATTGTAGTGACACGCCCTCGCTCTCCTTGTTTATCTTACTCATCGCATTTAATATATTGCCAAGCGGATCGACACTTAAAGTTTGATAAGTAAGAAGTGGTAAAACAGATGCCTTGGCAAGCTCCAGCTCCGATGCAACGGAGGCACCTGTTGGGTTAAATATATTATAATCTTTTGTCTTTTCTACCTGAGCATCCGGAAAAAATCCGTGTACTTGTTTTTCTAAAATATTTTCCAAATTCTTTGGGACAGAAATATAAGTATGAACATTTTCTCCCCTATTATGTACCGCCATCTCCAGCACAATATATGGCTCTCTTCCCCTTAAAGCTCCAAAACCGCTGGGTTTTAAATTTATAAATGAACTTAAAAATTGTTCCATTAGAGCAATGCGATCTTTTTCCTCTCTTTTCTCTTCGTCATCTTTGGAGGTATAGCGGGGCAAAGTAATTAAAAATAATGTTGTATTTAAAGAACCGGCAATAAGACCCTTTTGTTTTAAGTGTGTTAAAAGAAAATAGCCCACCATAAACAGGGCTAAAATTAAAATAAGAAAAAAAATTAAAATTAATGGAATAGACATTTGTTTTATTGATAAATACCCAGCCAGCGAAGAATTTTAGCGCAATTGCTTCAAGCGTCCACTATTTACCAATTGTTCGTATAGTTTATCCGTTAGCACATCGTGAAAGGCATCCAAAAGTGCCGGATTATTTTGTGTTTTAACTTTATCGATTGCAGCATCAATATTTTTTTCAAATATTGTGTTGACCAATTCATCCACTTGGGCTTTTAGTTGCGGTTTTTCGTAAGATTTTTCACCCATATCGTCATTATCCGCCATTGGTGAGGGCGTTTGTGTGGACAACGGGAATTGAGCACCCCTACCCAGCCTTTCCCCAACAACACGGCGCACAAGCTCTTTGTGAGTTTCGGATTCAAACGAAGAGTCACCAGCCTCCTGATGTCTTTTTTCAACTTCTTGTACAATATCCTCTAAATAGTCCTCGATATTAAACTCGGCCATAATTATAACTTAAGCGTTTTTTTCTTGCTTATCAGCTCCCGAACTGTTTGGCGCAAATTGAACTCTTCCGGGATGTTGTCGAAGTCAAACTCCAGGTGGGGTCCCATCGGCATTTCCCTGCTAAATCTTTGCGGCTCCTCTATAAACAGCACTTTCATCTTTTCAAAACCGAACTCCTCGCCCCCTATTTTTAGGGGAGCAACTTTTGCAAGTGTTGCTTCGAGTTCCTCAATGCTTTGTGCTTGTACAATAGCACTTTGGGGAGATTTAAAATCTCCATCAAATCTTAAATTCATAAGATTTTGGCTTCTAAGCTTAGTATAACATATTTTGCAATAGAATAAAACGAAATACCAAGATAATTTGCGGTTGTTGAAAACTTTTTCATAATTACAGAAAATTATATGTTAAAATACAGAAAATAAATTTAATAATTGTAATCTGATCTGCACAAACAAATAAGCAGATAAATAAATTAGTATGGATTTTGAATCTATAGATCCGGATAATATAAATTACAATCAGGAAGACAGCAGTGATTTTGAAATTGAAGAAGGTTTGGAGGCAAAAGAACAAAGACTGCAGGAATTGCTGGAAGATGAGGGTTTGAAAGTAAATTTAGCAAGAGTAGAAAACAAGGACTGGAAGTGGATAAACGAAAATTTGGGACTAAAGCCCCAAAACAGAAGCCATCCTGATTATCCGGAAATTGTGAGTTTATTAAAAGATGTAATGGGTGATGACCAATTTATAAACGACTTACTTTAAGACCTTCAAATAAAAAACCTCAATTTAATTGAGGTTTTTTATTTTGAAAAATTACGACTTCCTCTTAATTTAGACAGGCAAATCTTCGATTTTTAAATCAACCGAATCATCATCAAAATATTGCCCAAAATCATTATCCATTGTTGCCAAATCTATCGGAAAATTACTTAAATCCACCTGCTCTTGATTGCGGATGGAGATAGGGGGTGTATTTTGGGCAATCTGGGCGAGATTTTCGTCTTGTGAGCTATCTGATTGTGACGGATTTAAATTTTGACTCGGCACGTCGCTTGTATCTTGATTATTTAGTTTTAAATACTCTTCTACGGACAATACAACATAACGAGGTTGGCCGTCTTCTATTATAACTGCTTTTTCGTTTGAGGTTTTTAATATTTTTTTAAGCGATTCCCACATAATTTTAAATTTTTACCTTATTTACGTGATTCTTTTATTTGTTCCGCTATACTATTTGGTACCTCTTGATAATGACTAAACTCCATTGTGCTCAATCCGCGACCCTGTGTCATGCTTCGCAAATCCGTCGTATAACCAAACATTTCAGAAAGTGGCACCATTGCCTTAACTGTTTTCAACATTCCCCTCTCACCCATTTCTTCTATCTGCGCTCTACGAGAATTTAAGTCTCCGGTTACATCCCCATAATAATCTTCCGGAGCTGCGACTTCAACTTTCATAATGGGTTCTAGTAATATTGGACTAGCTTGTTTTGCCGCATCCTGAAATGCAATAGATCCGGCTATTTTAAATGCGGCTTCCGATGAATCAACATCATGAAAACTTCCATCAAATAGTGTTGCCCTTACATCCACCATAGAATAGCCCGCCACAACACCCTTTGTCATAGCTTCTTTTATTCCTTTTTCTACTGCGGGTATAAACTCCTGAGGTATAACTCCTCCTTTAATTTCATTTAAAAACTCAAATCCTCCACCCTGCTCCATTGGTTCTAATTTAATTTTAACGTGTCCGTACTGCCCGCGTCCCCCGGACTGTCTGATGTATTTTCCCTCCGCTTCTGCAGATTGTTTAATCGTTTCTCTATATGCAACCTGTGGTCTGCCCACGTTGGCCTCCACCTTAAATTCCCTTTTCATCCTATCAACTAAAACCTCCAAATGAAGTTCTCCCATTCCACTAATAATTGTTTCGCCAGTTTCGTTGTCGCTATTTATTTGAAAAGTTGGATCTTCCTCTCCCAACCTACGCAAAGCTATTCCCATTTTATCTTGGTCAGCTCGTGTGCGTGGCTCTATACGAACAGAAATAACAGGTTCTGGAAAAACAATTTTTTCTAAAATAACAGGTCTTTTTTCATCCGCCAGAGTATCCCCCGTGGTAGTTCCTTTAAGTCCCACTGTGGCAGCAATATCTCCTGCGTACAATTCATCAACCTCTTCTCTGTGATTTGCGTGCATTCTAAGAATTCTACTTAAGCGCTCCTTTGTATTAGTTGCCGTGTTTAAGACATAACTTCCTGCTTTTATTGTCCCCGAATAAACTCTAAAATATGTAAGCTGCCCCACATATGGATCTGTGGCAACCTTAAATGCAAGGGCTGCAAAGGGTTCTGTGTCATCGACATTAATAGAAACTTTTTCACCCGTACTAGGGTTCTCTCCCTCAAGAGCAGGAACATCAATTGGACTAGGCAAATATTCTATAACAGCATTTAGCAGGGGTTGCACCGCCTGATTTTTTAAAGCGGATCCGCACAAAACCGGAATAATTTCATTGGCAATAGTTGCCTTTCTTAAAGTATTCCTAAGTTCTTCCAAAGAGATCTCCTCACCCCCCAAATACTTTTCGGTTAGGGCTTCGTCTTGCTCTGCTATGCGCTCAACTAATTCCTCGCGTTTTTTATTTACCTGCTCCACAAGGGCTTGGGGGACTTCTTGCTCTACTAATTTTTCCCCATGATCACCCTCACTTTTTAGGTGCTTTTTTGTTAACAAATCAACAACGCCGTCGAAGCCACTTTCTATGCCCACCGGTATTTGTATCGGTACCGCTTTTGGGCTTAATCTGTCTACTATAGATTTAAAAGAATTTTCGAAGCTGGCCCCCATTCTATCCAGCTTATTAATAAAACAAATGCGAGGTACATTGTATTTGTCGGCCTGATGCCATACCGTTTCCGATTGAGGCTCTACTCCGGCCACACCATCAAAAACCACAACGCCACCATCCAGAACACGCAAAGAACGCTCGACTTCAACTGTAAAGTCGACGTGACCGGGTGTATCTATAATATTTATTCTATGTTTATTTTCTTGGGTTTGTTCCAAATATGTTGGTGTCCAAAAAGCGGTTGTTGCTGCACTTGTTATGGTAATGCCTCGCTCCCTCTCCTGTTCCATCCAATCCATAATAGCTTCCCCTTCATGTACCTCCCCAATTTTATGAGAAATTCCTGTATAAAAAAGAACTCTCTCGGTAACCGTAGTTTTCCCAGCATCAATATGAGCGATAATTCCTATGTTTCTAATTTTTTCTAATGGATACTCGCGAGACATATGTTAGGCAAAATGGGCAAATGCTCTGTTGGCACGTGCCATTCTTTCTGTTGTTTCTTTTTTCTTTATAGCTTCGCCTGTATTATTAGCAGAATCTATTAAAACTTGCGCTAATCTCTGTGGCATATTTGCCCCTGTTTGTTTACGTGCAGATTCTATAATCCATCTCATCGCCAAAATCGTGCGCCTTTCTCCCTTAACCTGCATTGGCACCTGATAATTTGCACCACCAACTCTTTTAGTTTTCACCTCCATATTCGGTGCCACATTTTTAAGTGCTAAATCAAAAACTTCCATTGCTCCCTTTTTGGTTTTCTCTTCTGCAATATCAAAAGCCCCGTAAACAATTGTGCGTGCTACAGATTTTTTCCCATCTTTCATTATATAATTTATAAATTTGGTAACTATAGGGTTATTATATTTATAGTCGGGTTGTAATATTCTTTTTGGAATTTTGGTATTACGTCTCATATTTAACAGTAAATTTAATATAATTTAGTTTTAATCCTGCACTTTAGGACTCTTGGTTCCGTATCGGGACCTGCTTGTTTTTCGTCCCTCAACACCTGCGGCGTCTAAAACTCCTCTAACGATTGTATATCTGACACCGGGCAAATCCTTAACACGCCCACCTCGTAACAACACAACAGAGTGCTCTTGCAAATTATGCCCCTCTCCGGGAATATATGCTGTTACCTCCATGCCGTTTGTTAAACGAACACGCGCAACTTTACGTAACGCAGAGTTAGGTTTTTTAGGTGTAACAGTTCTAACTTGTGTGCAAACTCCCCTTTTGAATGGACTTACGTATCGTGTTGGTTTGTTTTCAAGTTCGTTAAAACCACGCCCAAGTGCGGGGACCTTTTTCTTTCCTTTTTGTTTTTTTCTTCCTCTTTTTGTAAGTTGATTTATCGTAGGCATAAATAAGACAAAATTAAAAATTGTCCAATGGACAATCTCTTTATGTAGATTATACAAAAAAATAAAAATTGTCAACTTTAAACTATACTTGCTTGCCTATAGGGCTTCAATATTTATTCCTGTAATAAAAGAAAAAAGTCCTGTAATTAGTGGAATAATTAAACCAAATCCAAAAAATATAAACAATATTAACAGTAAAAACCCGTTCCTTTCCAACAATAATCTGGTCTGATACGAAACAGAAAATATTTTGTACAATAGCTTTGATCCATCCAGGGGCGGTATTGGAACTAGATTAAAAATACCCAAAACAAGATTAAGCTGAACTATAACCGCAAACACAAAAGCTATGGCCGTCAATTGCGGGTTAGCATCAATGAGCGGAAAAATAAACCGTAGTGCAATTCCAAAAACTATAGCCAGCAAAAAGTTTGTGGCCGGTCCTGCAAGTCCGACAAGAACCTCGCCCCATTTTTTGTTCTTTTTAAAATTGTTGGGATTATAAGGAACTGGCTTTGCCCATCCAAAAATTATTCCCGAACCACCAGGCAACAAAGAAACAAGGATAAGTCCAAGTGGTACTATCACAGAACCCAGCAAATCCAAATGTGGCAGAGGGTTTAGGGTTAAACGACCAAGAGCCTTTGCTGTTGGGTCTCCCAATTTATTAGCCACAGCTCCGTGGGATACCTCATGCAAAACAACCGAAAATAACAAAACGCTAATATAAATTACAAATAATACTAATTTGGGCATGGCTAATCAGAATAATTTAATTTTACCTCCTTGTCAAAAGTGTGATAATATATTAATATTATAAACTACAATACAAACTAATTCAAATTTATAACTATTATGGCCAAGGAATGTGCAGTTTGTGGAAAAAATTCACAAATGGAAGGAAAAAGAAAGCTTTTGCGTGGAAATTATAATCCAACTGTAAAAAAAAGGAAGTACGCCAATCTACAGTGGATGAAGATGTCAGATGGTGTGCGGAAAAAAGTGTGTACCAGATGTATGAAAACCGCCGCTAAAGCAAAATAATGCTACTTACCTAAATACGCCACACGTGTGGCGTATTTAGTTTTTATATATTATTAAATGGCTCACCCCTGTCTCGCTCTGGGCTCGCCAGGGCGGACTGGTGAGCCATTTAATTTTTAAGAAAAATGAATTAATTTTGCAGTTTGAGAAGATCTGCGAATCACAACAGAATTTCCGTCTTGTAAGTTGATGAAATCTTTTTGATTATCCGCATAAACCTCGGCGGGTCCGCGGATTATTTTTATTTCTATTTCCGCATCTTCGCGCAAAACAATATGGTCTGCCTGTTCTGTTGAATTATTAAACGCCAAACCAATACCCACTTCAAAATAACTATCGGTAATAGAACGATAATATCCCGTCGATCCAAATGGGGTGGCGATTACCACACCGTCTCCAATAATTTCGTCGCCTATATTTTTTCCATTTAAAAATGCGTGATATCTTATCGCATGGCGAGGATCGGCATTATGCACAAGTACACTATCCAGAGCATTTAAAGCCTCGTCTCCAAAACTAACTTGCAATTTCATTATCTCATCGATTTTATAGTTACCGTTTTTTACTTTAGTTAACGCTTCTTGTGGAGGAAGTGGTACACATTTTTTTCCAATTCTACTACCTCTTAAAGCCAATTTGGGTATTTGTGAATATTCAAATTCAGCACGCATTATTGTACCGTCCCCTCCGTAGGTTATTGCAAAATCAGGATTATCTTTTAAAGATTCCACAATTTCAAAACCCGCCCTTTTTACAAGTGGCTCTATTTCTTTTTTTTGATAATCAAAAATTATTACTCTTTTGAACATAAAAAATTATTTGGTTGTACTAAAACACCTTATATTTCCGAGTCAAAAAAGATTTTAAAATTAATATTCACCCAAACACTGGCTCAATTCCGAGCTCATTGTCCAACCACATTCGCCATCTGTCTGTCTCTGGCAAGTTGCATTTTGATAACAGGCGTACTGTGGTAAATACTCACAAGATGTTATTACCTCCCTATCGGCACACACCTGAGAGGAGCATCCGGTCACTATACATTCATTGTTATTTTGATCCGAATTATCTTTTTTTCCAAAATTTATTGGCATGTATAGGCGAAGGTCCTGCTGGGGTAATCCTGACGGATTGCTTTTTTCAAAAACCAAAGTGCCCTTTGTTGATAATATTGGGGCTTTAAAATTCAAAACCGCTCTAAATGGCACAAAATCTTCACTCATCCAATCCTCCTGCGCTGTTGCATTAGTAAATGCTATCTCTTTATCGTTAGAATTTAATAGACGAATTGAAAAATCACCTTCAAAATACCAAGACCCCCTAGCTTCCCCGATTATAGTTAGCGGACTTGTGATTTCCTCCTGAGGTCTTGGGCTTGCAACTCTTATTGTATTTTGCAATTCCAACTCATTGCCAATATCTTGTGCAAATGTCTCACCATCTTGTGTTCTACACTGAGGTGGATAACTCTCCAAAATAACCGAGCCCTCAGATTTAACACAGTCATCGTAATTATCTATCGCGTGTTCTGAGAAAATTCCGTCCTGATCCAGCAATGTATCAACATACAAAATACCAAAAACAACCAAAAACAAAAAAACGAACGTTAACAATAAAAATGCAAAAAAGTTCTTCATATCTTTACCCTCCCCACCACCTTTTGCCCAGCAACCAGGTGTGGGGTTCGTGATGATTCATAGATGCAAAAACGCGAGCAAATATTCTTAATACAATAAATGGTCCTCTGCCGGATCGAATTTAATTTGTTTTATATTAAAATCTTTTTGCAACTCCTCCGGATCACCCAATACTTTATTTTGAAACACATAAACATACGAACTTGAAATATGGGTCGGGAAACCTATTTTTTTTAAAAAAGAAAACAATTTTAATATAAATATAGGCACAACTAAAATTTTTCTATCCGAATTTAAAGATAGTTTTAAACGGCCTGCTATATCTTTGGGTGTTAGAGTTTGAGGACCAACCGCCTCATAAATTTTGAAGTTTCCCAAATCTCCAAAGGAGGCAGCGGTTATGCTTTCTGCCAAAGATTGTGCGGCCATGGGTTGTAGTTTATATTTACTTGCTGGTATTAGTACCGGATAAATACCTTCTATTTGTTTTTTCAAAACATTTGTAAAATTTGCTCTCCACCCAAATAGAGTTGTGGGGCGAAAAATTGTCCAATCCAAAGCACTCTTTTGGAGTTCTTTTTCGGCTTCCCTCCTTGCGTTCAAATACGCGTTACTTTTATCACTCCGAGCCATTAGGTCGCTTATATAAATTATTTTTTTTACACCCGCCTCCTGCGAAACCGAAACTACGTTCTTTATAGAATCTACAAAAATTCTTTTGGGGTCCGCCTTAAAGCTTCCCACCATGTTTATCACAACATCCGGCTTAAACTTGTCCATTGCCTCTTTTAGTGTTTCTGGCTTCAGTACATCGCCCTCAAACACTGAGTAGCCCTCGAAAGGAATGTTTAAATCGTCTTTTTTTCGATGCAGCATTATTGCCATATCAAAATCCGCCTTATCCAAAGAACCAAGGACGTAATAACCTAAAAACCCTGTTCCACCTAAAATTAATACTTTATTATATTTTTTCTCCATAATTTTATTTTCCTAATATAGCCCCATATCTACATAATATCACAAGTTTAAACACTAATTACCAATTTCCTTTCTCTGGGACCGCTTAATTCAATTAACACAATGCGTTGCCAGGTACCCAAAATGAATTTACCGTTTTTGTAAGGTAATCCAAGATGTGTGCCAATCATGCTACTTAAAATATGATCTGTAACATGCGCGGGGTCGTGTGGGTGGCGATAGTTAAGATTCGGCATAATTTCCTCAAATGCATCGAGCATATCCAAATCTGTTCCCGGATCCAAATCCGCTGTGGTCAATGCGCAGGTTGTGTGTTTTATAAATAAATTAACCACACCCTCGCCCGAGCCAAGCTCTTTTTCGATTTGTTCTGTTATGTCAACGACCTGCTTATTTTGGGTTGTTGTAATTTTTATAATTTTGCTTGTCATTTTGTTGTAATTTTAGACAAATACCCCGTGTGTATAAAAAGCTATGCAGATTCTGCTTTTATTCTAACATACAAAAACGTTTTTACTTTTTGGAGTACGGTGTTTGTGGGACTGTTTTGTTCGAATACTTTTGTAAAATCGCCTCAAATTGTGTAGAATATGTAAGATTTACGCTAAACATACGTCTTAGATTATGAACCAGGATAATGTGAATTATAAGCTAGAAAAAAAATTCCTAAAATTTTATAAGTCGCATTCTGATGCGATATTTAGGCATTGTTATTACAGAATATCCAACGAGGAAAGGGCGCGAGAGTTAACCCAGGATGCCTTTATGAAAACCTGGAAATACCTTGTCGACGGTAAACAAATAGAAAACCTAAGGGCATTTACATATAGTGTTATACGGAACTTAATAATAGATGAGTATAGAAAAAAGAAAGAATATTCTTTAAACAAACTACAGGATGATATTGGTTTTCAGATTGAACAAGAGGGTTTTGATCAAAATTTAAAAAATAAAATCGATGTTAAGTTAGCGCTTGAATACTTGGAAAAACTAGACGAAAAAGACAGAGAGGTGATAATAATGCGCTATGTTGATGATATGAGGGTAAAAGAAATAGCAAAAATAATTAACCAAACAGAAAATGTCATATCTGTTCGCATACATCGGTCTTTAAAAAAATTAGAAAAAATAATAAAAGAATAAAAATGACAACAACAAAGTATAAAAAAAATATTAGAAAAATATTAAAAACCCTCAAAGATAAAAAAGGGGTAATTGTAATACCCAACAAAGAAAAGCGGGCAATGAGAGAGGAGTTGATTTTATTTATGAAAGAAAATCCTGTAAGAAATTCCCCAGACGCTCGTCATCAATTACAGAAGGTGCACACTTCTGTAATACAATTAATCTTAAAAAAACCTATGACAGCATTAATAGTTTTAACACTAATATTTTCGCTAGGGGGAGGGGCAAGTTTTGCGGCAAATGACGCATTACCCGGAGAGGCACTTTATCCGATTAAGGTCGGGGTAAATGAAAAAGTACAATCCCTTTTGGCTCTATCGGAGGAAGCAGATGCAGATTTAGCAATTAATCTCACAGAGCGAAGATTGCAAGAAAGCGAACAGCTAGCAACAAGAGGACGATTAAATAGCAAATTAGCATCAAGCTTGGAGGTCCGCCTAGATTCTCATATAGGTTCTGTTGAAAAGGCTGCTCTCAGATTTGAGCAAAGAGGAGAAGTCAGAAAAGCTATAGAGCTACGAGAACGACTTGATGCCGTGCTTAACATACACTCCGAACTAATAGACGCCCTGGAGAAAAATTTACTCGCAAAAGAGGGTGGTGCGGGTGTAGATATTAGTTCAAAAACACGAAGTGATACACGAGCCGGACTTGGAATTATAAAACTAAACATAGAAACCAGGTCCCGAGCAAATGTAGAGGCACAAGGTAGTTTGAATGCCAAAAACGAAGCCGGATTAAAAACATCCACAGAAATGATGATGGAGGTCGCAGATAAAAAATTGACACAGGCAATAGATTTATTGGAAAAAACGAGTGATAAATTATCTGCAGAACAAAAAACTCAAGCTGAAGCTATGATTGAAATTTCCGAAGGCTTTATGGCTGAGGGTAGAGCAGAATTTGGGGCAGAAGCATACGCGGGAGCGTTTGATAGTTTTCAAAAAGCATTGCACGCCGCCCAAAGAGCTTACTCTTATATCGCGTCTCGTGTAAACTTAGGTACCGAAATCGGAATTAACCCAACAGTGGATTTAAAAATAGAAACGGATATTGATTTGAAAAATAGCGAAACCGAAAACGAAGAGAAAAAAGAGGAGAGCAACAATGATATAGAAGTAAAAACAGAATCCAGAATTGAGGGCCTACTAAATTTACAATCTAGGAATTAATATTCCTGTCCAGTTAAATCAAAAACCCCACGTGCTGTGGGGTTTTTGATTTAACTTATGTTTAAGATCATTTAGTAAGGTTAGGTGTGCCACCAGAACCTGAATGATATTGTTGAGATACTATTTTTTGTACTTTATCCGGTTCCATCAAATTGCGTACAATAATCTCGGGCGATTGTCCTGCGGTTTGAATATGCACATCGCCAAAATTTAACATTGTTGGTAAAAATCCCGACACCTTTACCTTAATATCTTGAATTTTTTCCATTGGAACATCTACGATATCGCGTGAAAACAAACTAAATTGCTCTATATCTATAACACGCTTGTTGGTTATAACCAGTGCGTCCAAATAGTAATTTGTCCACATAATAAAAAACATCATCCACAACAACAGTAGCCACCCGCCGTACACCAAAAGCGCGTACTCAAAATATTCACGCAAAATGGGCCCTGCGGAGGATTGAAAAATAATAATTGCTACTATGAACGGAAAAATCACTGCCAAGAAAAAAAATGATCCCTGGGTTGCAATTATATACCAGTGTTTTCGTTGCACCAAAAGTATTTTCTCGCTTTCGTGTAATTTGATCATATAATTAAAAAAAATGCCGTAGCAATGATTGCCAAAATCACAAATGCCACAGAAAAATAGGTGCGTCTTAGTTTTGAAACATCCTTTATGTTAATTCCGTAATTTTTCCAGTGGAAATTCAAAACAATACTAATAATAATAAATGATATCGATACGACACCCACAAATATAAATGTTGCTACTCGTAAATTTTGTGTCTGAAAAAAATCCATATTTGCAAAAATAAAAAATGCTAGTTTATTTTATTATTGTACCCCTAAATTTATCATCGTTTAAGTACTTTTTAAAGTTTTTTACATTTGTGCCCCGCAAAAGAACACATTTTAGATTATGTTTTGAAGCAAATTCGGTTGCCACAGGGTCAATTGGGGCTTTCATTCCCGGAATCCACTTTTTTGAAGGCAGTAGTTTTTTATATTGTTCCCAAGATAAATTTTCTATTGGGATAGCGTCCTCATGTTTGCCCACATCCTTATTATAAACATAAGGAACTTTAGTTGCTATTATCACCTCTCTTGTTTTAAAACGATGCGCCAGACGAAATGCAACATAATCGGTACTCCATCCCGGACGTGAGCCCGAGGCAACAAAAAGCGCGTACTTATCCAAGTCGCGCCCGGTTATTGGCTTGTTGTGATTTGTTAAAATTTTAGGATATGCAAACTCTCTAAATATGGTTCTTAACAAATGCGCATTTAGTCGTGTAGAGTGGATGCCAAGCCAGTCCTTATCTTCATCTGTAAGTTCGGATACATGTAGGGCTGCTTCCTGATATTTTCTTGCAGTTGAACCTCCTCCAACTATTATTATGAATTTCTTACCTTTTTCTATCTGGTCGCTAATAAAATCGTAAAAACGCCTAAGATAGGCAATTTGGACTTTGTTTGAAACAACAATAGAGCCACCCAAAGCTATTACTATAAAATCTTTGTTTTTATTTTCCATAGGCACAATAAATCCCTCTTGGAATATAGAGGGGTTTATTATTGAGGGGATATGAGAATTTGACTAAAAAATTACGGCTTCCCTGATTTATACACGCTTTTGTATTAAATTGTTTTATTGTACAAGTATGCATAAAACAGGGAAGCATAGTGGGTTCCCGCAACTTTATTCCACGGAACAAAGCTATATAAGGATCCCTTTGAAAACTATTTGACTCAAATTCATATATACCCCCTCTTGTGTTTACTATATCATTTTTTGACAAATTTTACAAAAGTACGTTCCTCTACCAGATATTTTTTGTTTGATAATTTTATTCCGACAACGCCTGCATTTTTCGCGATTATATACCATAAAATAATTTTGATATTTTCCCTTCTGCCCATCGGGGTGTCGCCAATCACGCATACTTATACCACCATGGCGCAATATACTGGCAAGTGTAACATAAATTGCTTTGTGCAAATTCTTAATTTCTTTTAATGTAAGCGTGTCTGTTTTCTTTTTGGGATTAAGTCGTGCTCGCCACAAAACCTCATCGACGGTAACATTGCCCAATCCCGCAATTTTATCTTGGCGCAACAAAAAACCCTTCAATCCGCTTGATGTGTTTTTTAAAAGATTCGCTAAAATTTTATCCTCCAACACCATTGCGTCATGCCCTAAGTTTTTAATAAAAGGGAGTTTTTCAAACCATTTTCTGGAGCCATACCAAACCTCTCCAAATTTGCGTGGGTCATGCAACATAAAATTTATTCCATCCTCCAATTCAACAGAAAAATGGGCATGTGCACTTGGCAATTTTTGCACCTCTCTTTTTTCGACAACAATATGCCCGCTCATGCGCTGATGAATGGCCAACATATTACCATCATCTAAATTTATAACCACCATTTTTCCAAAACGCTCCAAATCCTTAATCCTCCTACCTTTTAAAGCGCTGATTGTTCGCCTTAGGTTCTTTTTTTCCGAAATCAAATTGCCCGAATTATCTGTCCAAAAATCCAAAATGCGCTTCCCTTGGATAGCGCTTTTTAGTTTTTGTTTAGTTATTTCAGCTTCAATAATTTCGGGCATTAATTTGTTAAATAATATTATTCTAAAAGTCCATCCCAATTAATATCATATAATATTTGTTCCTGGGCCAACTTATAATTTATAATTTCATTTTCGTTAAACCAGTGGGCTATTTCTTTTTTAGCTTCACCCGGCGAACCGGAGGCATGCACAATGTTGCGCACTGCCCTACCGTCTGTATCGGCCATTTGGTAAGAATCCATCACAAAATCCCCGCGTATTGTTCCCACATCACTACTTAATGGTTCTGTACCGCCAACCAATTTTCTCACAACCTCAACCACATGTGCCCCTTGCCACACCATGGCAACGACAGGAGATGCACTTATAAATTTTTTTAATTTTTTTAAAACCATGTCCCCCATTTCAACGGGATCTTCTGACGGTGCTTTCAATCCTTTTTTGTTATAACTCTCTATATTTTTTTCTCCGACAGTTTTTTTCCATTCCGGGTCCAAAGTGTAATGCTTTTCGGCCTGTTCTTCTGTTGCCAGGACAAATTTCATTGCAACAAGCTTTAAGCCAATTCTCTCAAATCTGCCAATCACTTCTCCAACCAAAGAACGCTGGACTCCGTCTGGTTTAATTAAAACTAATGTGCGTTCGTATTTAAAATGAGTTTCCATAACTATATATAGATACTACACCATTTGCATCATTTCTCAAAATTTGCATTCCTTTATTTTTTAATCTTTCCAACACTTCGCTGTGTGGGTGGCCATAATTATTTTCACCCACCTGAATTACCGCAATTTTTGCATGCACTTTGTCCAAAAAATATTTAACACTAGAGGTGTTGCTTCCATGATGCGCCACTTTTAATACGTCAGCGGTCAAATCAATTTTACTTTGTGCTAATTTATATTCTGTAAATTTTTCCGCATCACCAGTTAGGAGAAAACTGTCCTCCCCATAAACCAGCTTTAATACCAGTGATTGTTCGTTATCACTCAAACCATAAACTAAACCAGGGCTTGGCCACAAAACATCGAAATAAACACTCTCGTCTATCCAAAATCTATCGCCTGCCTGAACCTCTACCAACTTTGCACCATTTTCTTTTATTTTTTTAAAAAACTTATCTTCCGCCGAAGATTTGGGTGTTTCAACAGAAAACGGCATACCTGAGATTAAAACCGCCCCAACCTCAAAATTGTCCAAAACATACAAAAGACCACCGATGTGGTCCGCGTCCATGTGCGTGGCCACAACAAAATCTATACTCCTGTCGTAAAAGAGCATTTGATGGCTTAATTGTTCCAATATCTTATTGCCATACCCGCCGTCCACCAAAACTTGTCTGCGTGATGGTGTTTGTATAAATATTGCATCACCCTGCCCAACATCTAAAAAATGAACCTCTAGTGCACCCGAGGGGGTCGAAATATAAGCAATCGTCAAAGCTAAAATCGCAATGCCCACAAGTGCATAAAGAATATATTTTTGTTTTTTAGTAAAAATTTTCATATAAGATTTTAAAAATTAGGTTCCAAAAAAACTGACAACACTCCAAATGTAGCTTGAAAACAACCAAGCTGGTGTTGCCAAAATTGCGGGCATAAAATTTAATGCTCCGAATGTGGCAGCGATAAATCCAAAAATCAGAGCGAGTGGTAAAACAGGTATAATCAATAAATTAGTTACGGGCGACCACAGAGAAAATACTCCAAAATGATAAATGACTAAAGGAAAGGTAAGCGCTTGAGCTGAAAGCGTAACAGCTAAAATTGAAGTAAATCCAAACCTTACCTCACTAAAGTACGTTGCAACCGGCATATCTTTTGTCACAGATGTGCGCGTAAAAAATCCTACAATAAATTTTTGTAGTTTTAACAAACCCTTATTTAAATATTCATAAAATAAAATTATACCAAGCACTGCCAAAAATGACAGCTGAAAACCAATGTCATATCGAATAAGTAATGGCTTAAATACGAGCATTAGTGCTGCGGCATAAAAAAGCGCGCGCCAACTCGCATTTGGTCTTCCAAATGTCTCGGCCAAAATTATCACACTAGCCATAATTCCCGCGCGCACAGCGGAAGCGGGAGCGCCTATCATCATAATGTACAAAATCAAAATTCCAAGCGTCAAATAGCTTGCGTGACGACGCCACATACCAAAAGTTAATAGAACATAAAATAAAAGTAAAGTTATAACAGCAATATGTAATCCGCTAATCGCCAAAATATGGCTAAGTCCAGCTTTTTGAACTTGTTCTCTTTGCGTATCATCAATACCTGATTTTTCACGCAAAAGCATTGCTTTGTATAAAGAGCTATGGGGTGGCAAAAGCGCCTTGTCCAAACCCCAAGATAAATTATTTTTTAACCTACCAAGATATTTTTGAATACTAAATTTATCAGATTTTAATATTTCTACATCAGCTCCATTGATTACATAGTAAATGCCCTGTTTTGCCAAATATGCTCGCCAATCAAAATCCGAAAAATTTTTAGGCTCCTCAATTGCACCATTTATTTGCAAAATATCTCCATAAGAATAATCTGCTAAATTTTTTGTGGTAATTCTAATTTTGGAGGGTATGGATTTGTTTTTTACAACTAAAACAAATTCATCCAAACGAGCCTCTGGATATTCCACAATCTTGGCTTCAAATTTAATATCTTGTTCTAAAGTATTTGTGGTTGCGGGTATTTTAAAATACAAAAAAGCAAATAAAATCCAGGCGGCACTCAGAAAAATAAGAAAATTGGCTTTTATTTTTTTCATTGCCCATTAGGTTAGCACAAGTTTTTAAACTACTCAACTTTGAGGTATTAATTTACAAAAATACCACGTTTTGGTGTGGTATTTTTATAAACGATTATAAATTTCATCAACTTATGCTGTTTCGGTGTCATCATGCGAGTGTTCCGAACTACTGTGTGAATGTTCGTGTGGGGTGCCGTCGGGAACAACATCGTCTATTTCACATACTCCACCAACGCACGCAAGTTCGGCTTTCGCCTCTGTGTTGTCGTCCTTTTCATAGCTTACAATATTACTAAAATCTACCTGTGGCATAGCTGCTAATCGCTCTTCGTACTCTTCTTTGTCGATTGTCTCATAGGGGGCGAGTGCATAGTTGTGGTCGCTACGAGGCAAAAAGGATAATCCTCCCAACTTATCCCAATTTTTATAAAGCCAATTTGCTGTTTCTAACCACTCATCATCTCCAATGGACACAGTAACAGAGGGATTGTGTTCTGTATAATTTTCTTTAACCATTCTCCAATACTCCAACTGCTCGATTGCTGTTAGGTCGTCTTTAAATTTTTCTGTTCCCTCAGGTGCCTTAACGGGAAATTCCAAAACAAATGTGGTAGCTGTGTCTTCGTGCATCCCGACTTCGGGTTTATGAGGAAACTTTTGATCGCGCAACATATGAAAAAGAGGGTCGGTTGCCGCGATTCTGACACGTCTTATGTAATATTTTGAATGTCGTGGATGCATGCCACTGGAAGAATCCACAGTTTGTGAAAGATTTCCGGAAGGTTTAACACATGTAATGCAGGTTGATTCGTTAATCCCAAATCTTTTTGAATATTCTTTATTAAGTTTTATTGCCTCATCACGCATTTTACGCAATGTTTCGGCTTTACGCACTATGGGAGCATCCCACTGGCCGGTTAAAGATACACCAAGCAATCTTTCCTCTTCGCAATTTTTTTTCCATTCTTTGCTTAAATAAGGAAAATCAGTTAAGGTTGCTTGGTAAGTTCCTAAAATTGTAGCCAAGCGCATCTTGCGCAAAAGAGACTCCTCTGTATCATCTGCCCGACAGACAACCTCGGTTAAATTACAAAATTGCCTGTTGCGCAAAACTATCTCCCCGCAGGGGTTTACCCCGCTATCTGCCCAGTGGTTTACAAATGAATTCCATCTTCTGGCAGGTAGTTGTTTGCTAAGTCCGGCTCGGTTAAAAATTCCCCGCTCTCCCGTTCCGCTTTTTGCAAGAGCCAACCATTCTTCCATAAATTCGTGAGCCGATGGTTTTTTATTATACGCAGCAGAATTGTTTGCCATAGATCGCTGTGGTTCGAAAAGATAAAATTTACCATCTTTTGCTTTACGCATCTCTCCATCGTCTAAATCTGAAAGCGATATAAGGGCCGAGCGGCGAACACCACCAGAAATAACTATTTCTCCAATCTTGCAAATAATATCGTGAACGTCTAAATTGCTTAAACGCTTGCCTTGTTTGGCAAAAATTCTTTTGCGCGCAAAAGCCAACATCTCTCTCAGCGGCTCAGGACCCGCCGATCTACCGCCCATAGTCTTTAAGCGTGCGCCTGCGGGGCGTAGCTTTGAAAAATTAAAATCTATATCTTTGCCCCCATACCAAGTTTTTAATCCCAAAGTTAAAGCATTACACCAACCCTCTTTGGAATCTTCTACAGTATGTGTTTTTAATTTTTCTCCATTTTGTAGTTTAATAACAGGCAGTAATTGAACATTTTTGCTTTCTACCGAAAAGCCCACACCGGTTCCGCACATGCAAACATACATTATTTCTGCAAAATCCTCCAAACGCTGAGGAGCTATAAACGAACAATTGTAAGCACAAACATTTGTACCGCGAGCGGCCTTACCCGCAAATTGTAAAAGACGCATAGACGGCATAGCGTCATGATTTAAAATCCCATCTCGTATTTCACCGTACTCAGCCTCGGTCAATTTCTTGCCCAAATTTTCTCGCATAAAATCTACATATCGATCAACGGTTTCAATCCATGTTTCCCTTCTATTCTCCTGATCTATCCAACGAGAATATGTTCTATAATATATAAATTCTCCAAGAGGGTTGCGAAAATATTTTTTACTTTCTTGTGTTAATTTTCTAACATGATTGGGAATATGTTTTTTTGCCTCTCGAAGTTTTGCACGTTCATTACGATAAACAATATAAGATTTTGCTGTGGCGGGAAATCCACCAACGATTAAAGCATCCTCCACCACGTCCTGTATGTCTTCTAGTTTAAGCGGTTTTTCGGTAGGATACTTTTTCTGAAGCAAGCTGACCGTTCTGTCGGAAATTTTTTGGGGATCAGTTTTTAGGTCACCCTCTCCGGTTACCTTCATGGCTTTAAAAATTGCATCTGTAATACGTGATTGGTCCCAATCGACCAAACGACCGTCTCGTTTAACAACATGTTTAAATATGTTCTTTTTTAATACCATGTGCACTCTCCCCTCGAAATTTATTAGCCATAAAAGACGAAGAAGTAAAATTAATTATATGAGTTCGTAAAAAATATTTTAAAGGAAATTAATTGTAGCAATACAAAAACTTAATGTCATTGTGGAAAACTATTCTTACCTCTATTATATCAAGAAAAAGACACAACACCCAAATATAAATTCGTATAACTTTTTAAATAAATAAAAAACCCCGCTTAGGCGGGGTTTTTTATCAATTATTTATTGTTGAATATTTATTTTATTTTTTTACGAATGAAAGCCGGTATATCCCAATCTTCTTCATCTTGTTTCTCTTTATCTTTTTCCTTTTTTAATTTAGTGGCAACAGGAATCGTTTTATTGTCTTTAGCTTGGTCGTTACCATTACCGTTACCGTTTGTGTTTGGAAAATCTAATTCTTCGGCCATAATCACAGGACCGTCTGCAAATCCTGTGGCGATAACAGTTATTTTTATTTCTCCTTTTTTTAATTTTGCATCATTGTATGCCCCAAATATTACCTTAGCTTCTGAATTTATTTCATCTGTAATAATTTTTGCAGCATCGTTTATTTCGCTCATTGCCAAATCATCTCCACCTGCGACACTAAATAAAATACCGCGTGCTCCGGCAATGGAGGTATCCAGCAAGGGTGAGTTTATGGCTGTGCGAGCTGCCTCCATGGCCCTATCTTCTCCACTAGCATATCCCACTCCGAGCATGGCGCTTCCAGCATCTCGCATCACAGCATTTATGTCTGCAAAATCCACGTTAACAATACCTGGCTGCACCACAAGATCGGATATACCCTGAACACCTCTGCGCAAAACGTCGTCAACCTCTCGGAACGATTCTACCAAGGTCATTTTTCTATCAACCACATTAAGTATTCGATCATTATTTATAACAACCATTGCGTCCACATGATCTTTCAAATTATTTAAACCTTCCTCCGCAATTCTTGTCCTAACTCGTCCCTCAAATCCAAATGGACGGGTTACCACGGACACGGTTAAAGCTCCCGATTCTTTTGCGGCTTTAGCAACCACAGGAGCGGCACCAGTACAAGTTCCTCCCCCAAATCCTCCTGTTACAAACACCATATCTGCTCCTTTTAATACATCCTTAATTTCATCTATATTTTCTTCGGCAGCCTGGCGGCCAATTTCCGGATTCATTCCTGCGCCAAGTCCCCTAGTTAAATTTTTTCCTATATTAAGTTTTGTTGGAGCATTTGAATAATGCAAATCCTGTGCGTCTGTATTGACAGCAACAAATTTAACTCCCTCAATTTTGGAGGCAATCATGCGAGCAACGGCGTTGTTTCCTGAACCACCTACACCCACCACGAGTATATTTGCAAAAGTTTGTAAATCTGGATTTAATTTTGCCATAATTTTTTTTATAAAAATATTTTCTAAATATACATACAAAAGTTTATCCTTTTGTTTATCTGCCCTATACTACCAAATATGCCCGACTGTTGTCAACCCCTCACCCAGATAACCACGCAACACATAACATAGAGCATGGAACAAAATAACCTAGTAACAGAATAATCTAAAAAGTTAAGAAATTAAAAACCTAAAATTTATATAAAAACCTTAAATACGCCAATCGATTGGCGTATTTAACAAAAATCGCCCATCTATCAAGAGAGCGACCAATAAAAAACATGTTCCCCTATTGCGTTTTAAGGCAATAAACTTCTAAACCATTTTTTCATAGAATTAATAGAGCTACTGATGGGCGATGCGTTTTTAAAGGAAAAACCATCGTATCCATTTTCCTCCATACACCAAAAAATAATACCCAAAGCAGTAGCGAAAGACGGGTCATCCACCGATCCTACTACCCCCTCAACTTCGTGCGGGAATCCTATTTGTGTGGCGAGTCGTAATTTATCCCGACACAAGTCCGTAATATGTGGAATTTTAGCACTTCCACCAACTAACACCACGCCTGCGGGCAAATATGCGTCTTTACCAATTTTTTTCAAATCCGCATTAACCAAATCGAATATTTCATTAAGTCGAGCCTCCATAATTTCAATCACATCCTTTCTAAAAATTATTTCCTTTTCGTTAAAACCAAACTGAGATAAATCTATAACATCTCTTTTTTGTGATAAATCCGAAACCCGAGCCAATCCATATTCTCTTTTTATACGTTCTGCTGTATCCACACCCACTCGCAATCCTATAGCCAAATCGTTGGTGATATTATCTCCACCTATCGGCAAGACACTGGAGTAAATTAAATTACCTTCTTCATAAACCGCCAAATCGGTTGTTCCACCCCCAATATCAACAGAGGCTACCCCCAACTCTTTTTGCCTTTTGGACAAAACTGCTCGAGATGCAGCAAGAGGAGAAATAACATATCCGTCAATTTCTACATCATTTGATTCTATACATTTGTCCAAAGTTTTTAGGTGCGCTGATGACCCATACAATATCAGGGTATTTGCCTCCAAGCGAAGACCGCTCATGCCCACCACATCCCTAAGACCGCCTTCGCCATCTATAATAAATTCGTGCGGTAAATTATGTAAAATTTCCTGATTAGCCGGCAGAGCAATTGTTGATGCGGCGGTAATAACTCTTTCCACATCATCATAAGAAATTTGCCCATCCGCGCGCGAAACAGCAGCGACACCCTTGGACGGAGTTGCTGTAATATGAGCTCCACTTATGCTTACACATGCGCTTGAAACAGAAACACCCGCTTTCTGCTGGGCTTGTTGGAGTGATTTTCCCACACTAGCCGTTGCATCTTCCAAATCTATTATTATACCCTTCCTTATTCCGTGAGAGCGCACTCTTCCGATACCAATAATCTGAGGCGTATCCAAATTACTATTAAAAGAAGCAATAATTGTTGTTATATAGTGGGACCCAATGTCTATTCCTGTTATATAGTTATCGCGCATATTTTTTTAATACATCCCAAATGGTAAGTATGGTGTTAATGGGTGAGTACTTTTTTTATTATCTTCTGTTCCAATTTATGTATTTTTTCACGATCACTTTCTTCGTCGTGATGTTTGCCCAACAAATGAAGCGTGCCGTGAACCACCACATGGCAGACCTCCCATTCAAATTCTTCAGAATTTTCCTTTATATACTGGGGACAAACGATTATATCACCCAAATGGTTATCGGTACGTGCGGTTTTTGCCCCAAGAGCGGTGGCTTTGGGCATTGGAAAACTTAAAACATCTGTAACCTTATCTTGCCCTCGGTATCTTTTATTTAATTCGCGTATTTTTTCCGGCTCCACAAACACAATAGAAATTTCTGCATCGACGCTCCCCAAGGTTTCCTCAACACAATCTTTCACAAGTTTCTGTGGAAGGCGAAAATTTGTTTCATTTATAATTTTTGTGTTTACAGACGGCATTATGGTTATTGGAGTTTTTCCCTTACCAGCCTACTCACAACATTGCCGTCGACACTGGCTCCTGCTTTTTTCATTACAGCACCCATGACACGCCCAACATCTTGAATGCCTTGGGCACCAACACTATTTATCGTATCATCAATTAACTTATTTAAATCCGCCTCGCTCATTTTTTCCGGTGCATATTTTTCCAAAACCTTCATTTCCTCTTCTTCGTTTTTTGCCAATTCTTCTCTACCTCCACTTTTGTACTGTGCTGCGGCATCTTGGCGTTTTTTTATTTCTTTCACCACAATTTGTTCAATCTCTTCCTCCATTAGACCTTCATCCTTTTTTTTTAGCTCTATCTCTTTGGCGTTTATTTCCGAAATTAATGAACGCAAAACCAAGCTAACAAGTTCGTTCTTGGTTTTCATTGCATTTTTTAAATCGTCGTATATATTTTGTTTTAATGGCATGCTTTTATTCTCCCCCCGCCCTAATTTTGCTTGGTGTACATGGCGGCGCACTCGCTTCGCTCGGGGCTATCCACCCTCTGCGCCGCTGGATTTTAAAAAAATTCTTTTTGTTTTTTAATAATTCAATTTTTTAATAGCAAAATTAAGGAGGGGTTAAGTAATTGTAAGCTTGCCTTAGGCTCGCTAACAATTACTTAACTTTTCCCCATTTTCTCAATTTATTATACTCCTTTTTTCTTTGCTCTCTAACCAAAGCGCTGGCGCGCATTGCCCTGCGGTTTTTGTTCTGTCGCTTATACTGCCTTTTGCGTGCCTCTACCAAAACCCCACTTTTTCTAACTTTTTGAAAAAAGCGCCGCGATAAACTACCCACGGATTCATTTTCTTTTTTGCTAACTCCAACACCCGGTTTCAATTTTTTTTGTTTATTGTCCATATACTTTTATTGTTTAAATAATTTTTGTAATTTTTGAGCCTCTTGTTTTAATTTTTCTTCAGAATACTTTCTGTCCTGATGCATAAATATCTCGTTTCCTGTATTTGGGTACAAATGTATGTGTGCATGTGCAACATGAAGTCCGTAAACAATTACACCAACTCGTGGTGGATTATACGCATTTTTAATAACAGATGCAACCCTTTTTACTACATCCATTAAGTGGCTGTAATTCTGTTCATCTAATTGGAAAAATTCCTCAACGTGAATTTTTGGAATTACCATTGTGTGTCCATCTGCTATTGGGTTTGTATCTAAAAACGCCAACACATTTTCATCCTCATAAACCTTGTTTGCTGGTATTTCCTCGTTTACAATTTTGCAAAAAAGACAATCCATAATTTTATTCGGCTAACACCTCACAACCCAATCACCAAGATACAATAACCAAACAATTTCCAATCACTAAATTACAATAACCAAAACTGTTTGATGATTAATTTTATTGATTATTGGTATTTGCTTGGTGTTTGTTTCTTGGTTATTGATTATTGCGAACAAAGTGAGCCTGCTATTTTAATCGTTTCTTTATTTCTTTTATCAATTTATCACCGGCAACTATCTCCTGACTTCCCGATTTCATATCACGAATTATGGCAACCCCATCTATAGCCTCCTTCTGCCCCACTATAACCGTCAGATCTGCCCCAAATTTATTTGCCAATTTCAGCTGGGCGCCAATTGAATCCCTCCCCAATGCTTCGCGCATGGGAATGTTGGCTTTTCTGAACTCTTCGATTAACGAAAAGGCCTTTTTCTTGGCTATATCTCCTAATTGAACCAAAAACACTCTTGGCTCTTTTGGTTCTTTTGGCTCTACCCCTTGCCGTTTTACAACATCCAAAACCCTATCCACCCCCACAGCAAGACCTACGGCAGGAGCATTCTGACCACCAAGATTTTTTATTAATAAATCGTATCTTCCCCCACTTGCAATAGCCAAACGTTTTTGCAGCTCTATCTCTCCACCACTCACAGCATCCTTATTTTCGGCTTTTGAATCCGCATCATCGGAGGAATCTTTTTTCTTTTTGTCCTCGCCCGATGCACCTTCATCATCTTCCAG
>Ga0326597_10001827_pt1 | contig 32967 bp, 27 predicted proteins | sample RVTome_12_FD_203789 | JGI IMG/M metagenome (GOLD analysis project Ga0326597, IMG submission 203789) | Soil microbial communities from uranium-contaminated site in the Upper Colorado River Basin, Wyoming, United States - RVT100D185 | ecosystem: Environmental > Terrestrial > Soil > Contaminated >...
GTGTGTTCGTCGCGATACTACAAGGATGCATTCAACGGCTCTGGCACCATAAAAAAGGGGCGCCACTTATTGACGGCGCCACGCACGAATTGATACACGCCCGCGCGCGTCGAGGTCGCTCGCGGACGCGCCCTTCTTCCCGCGTCGCCGCAGTGGCATCCGGCGGCGCTCATCGGTCGGCGTCGCTGCGCGACGCCGGGGTTAGTATTGGGCCTTGTCCATTCTCGATCGCTTTCGGCGGCAGCCGGAATGGAAGCACCCCGACCCCGTGGTTCGCGCCGACGCCGTGCGCCGGCTGGCGCCGACGGAGCACCACGACCTGCTGGTCGGAGTCGCCCGCGCCGACGCGGATCCGCAGGTCCGTCGTGCCGCCGTGCGCAAGCTGGGGGAGCCGGGGATCGTCGTCGAGCTGGCGCGCAACGACGAGGACTACGGCGTCCGCGAAGCGGCGCTCGATACGCTGCTCGACATCGCGCTCGGATCCAACGCGGCGGCGGCCGAACAGGCGGCGGCGGCGCTCGACCATCCCCGGCACCTGGCCGCGCTGGCCCGCGAGGCCGCGCTCGTGTCGGTGCGCGCCGACGCCGTGCGCCGGCTCAACAATGATCGGGCGCTGGCCGCGCTCGCGCGCAACGCGGAGGATCCCGACGTCCGCCGGGAAGCGGTCGCGCGGGTCACCGACGAGGCGGCGGTGCTCGAGATCGCGTTGAAGAGCGAGCACAAGGATGCGGCGGTGGCCGCGGTGGAGCGCCTCGCCGACCGCGACTCCATCGAGTCAGCCGCCGCCGGCGCCCGCAACAAGGCGGCCGCGAAGCGCGCCCGCGCCATCGCCGATGCGCGTTGGCCCCACGAAGTCGCGGCCGCGAAGCCGTCCGCTCCCGTTTCGGCGGCGATCGAGGTCGACGACCAGGAGGCCGCCCGGTACGACCACCTTCTCGCCCGGCACACCGAGGAGGCCGAGCAGCACGCCGCGCGCATCGCGGCCCGCGTCGCGTGGTGCGAGAGGGTGGAAGCCATCGGCGCCGACGAGGATGAGGCGCGCCTCGACGATGCCGCCTTTGCGTGGGCCGCCCTTCCCGCCCTGGAAAGCGTGGAAGGCGAGTCGCTGCAGCGTCGCTTCGAGGCGGCGGCCGCCGCCTGGCGGAAGCGGCGTGAGGCCTGGGACGAGAAGCAGGCGCGGCGGGCGAGGATGGAGGCCGTGTGCGCCGAGCTGGAGGCTGTCGCGGAGATCGCCGACGGAGCGGAAGCCGAGCGGCGTCAGGTCGAGGTACGCAAGGCGTGGACGGGTCTCCAATCCATGGAAGGCGTCGATGACGACGTCCAGGAGCGCTATGCGCGCGGCGTCGCGCGGCTCGAGACGCGCGAAGGGGACGCGCGGCGCGCGGCGGCACGGCGCGAGGAGGAGGTCCGTTCCCGGATCCAGGCCCTCTGCGTCCAGGCCGAGCGGCTGGCCATCGAGCCGTCGCCGTCGCTGAAGGAATGCGAGCGGGCGCTCCGCGAGGCGCGCGCGGCACTCGACGATCCGGGCCCCGGCTCACAGAAGCGCGACCGCGAAGCGCTCATGAGCCGCCTGCGCGCCGCGCGCGCGTCCCTCTACACGCGGGTCCAGGAGCTGCGCGAGACGGAGGACTGGAAGCGCTGGGCGAACCTCGGGGTGCAGGAAGAACTTTGCAAGGAGGCGGAAGCGCTCGTCCAGGAAAACGACCTGCCGAAGGCCGCGCGGCTCCTGCGCGACCTCGACGAGCGGTGGAAGCAGGCGAGCCAGGCGCCCAAGGCGCAGGGGGACCCGCTGTGGCGGCGATTCCGGGCCGCGCGGGCCCAGGTGCGCACGCGCTGCGCCTTGTATTTCGCCGAGGTCCGCGCCGCGCGAGCCGAGAACGTGAAGAAGAAGGAAGCGCTGATCGCGGAAGCGGAAAGCCTCGCCGGGTCCACCGACTGGGCGCGCACGGCGGAGCGGCTGCGCGCCATGCAGGGCGAATGGCGCGCCGCCGGGCCCGTCGCCCGCGCGAAGTCGGAAGCGCTCTGGGCGCGGTTCCGGACGGCGGGGGGGCGCTTCTTCACGCGGCAGAAGGAAGACCGGACGCGCCGCCGGGCCGAGCGGGCCAAAAACCTCGAGCGCAAGCAGGCGCTTTGCGTCGAGGCCGAGGCGCTCGCCGACTCGAGCGATTGGGACCGCGCTGCTTCCGAGATGAAGCGCCTGCAGTCGGAATGGAGGTCGACCGGCTCGGTGGCGAAGGACAAGGCGGAGGCCCTTTCGCTGCGGTTCCGCCAGGCCGGCGACCGCTTCTTCGAGCGCTACAAGAACCGGGAGGCCCTCGAGGCCACGGCCCGCATCGCCGAGCGCGAGGCGATGTGCGCCGCGCTGGAGGCGCTGGCTGCGTCCGACGGGGAGGCGGGGGAGAACGTCGCCGAAGGGGTGCGCGCCGCCCAGGTCGCATGGAAGGCCGCGCCTGCGCTATCGGGCCCCCAGGGAAGCGCCCTTCAGGCGAGGCATGCGGCCGCGGTGGAGGCGGTCGTCGACGCCTGGCCGGACGCCTTCAAAGGCACCGATCTCGATACCGCCGCGAACCGGGCGCGCCTCGAAGCGCTGTGCGCCACGGTCGAGGCGATGACGAAGGATGAGGCGAAGCCGGCGTCGGCCGCAGCTTCGCCGGCGGCGGTGCTCGCGGAGCGGTGGCGGGAGGCGCTGGCCGCGAACACGATGGGCGCGCGCGTCGACGCGGCGGCGATCAAGCGCGAGCGAAAGGACAAGGTGGAGTCGGCGCGTGCGGCGTGGTCGCGAGTCGGCCCCGTCGGATCCTCCGACCGGGAGCGGCTCAGCGCGCGGTTCCGCGACGCTTGCCGGCGCGCGCTCGGAGAGGGATCGTGAGCGGGTGCCCTGATCCGGGAATACGGTTGCATTCGAGCGCCGATGCATCCCGGCTCGCTTCGTTGCTCCTCCCTTGCGTACCGCACGGGTACTCGGCGGTCGTCGCGCCTCGCGCTCCGGGCGCCTCGGCGCTCTCGGTGCGACACCGTATTCCCGGACCCGGGCACTAGCGCGCCCGCATGAGCCGCCGGCGGCGTGAGCGCCTGCCGGCCACAACCACGGCGCCGAACCTCTTCCCGTGGCCGTGGGCCATCTTCGGCGCCGCGCTGGCGATCCGGCTCTTCTACTGGCGGGCGACTGCCGATTCGGCGTGGCCGCACTCGGCGGGCTTCAAGGGCGATGTGCTGCTGTGGCTCGAGTACGCCCGGGCGCTGCGCGAAGGGCTGCCGTTCGAGCTGGGCCTTCCCATTCATCCGCCGGGGACGGCCTACCTCGTCGCAGCGCTGTGGAGCGGGAGTGGTGGCTTCGGCCTCCTGAAGGCCGTCTGGTGCGCGCTGGGCGCCGCCGCGGCGGCGCTGAGCTCGGCGGCGATCGCGCGCGCCTTCGGCGCCATTGCGGGTGCGATCGCCGGCGTGGTGATGGCTGGGTCGTCGGGCCTCTTGATGCTGTCCACCTCGCTCAACGGAGAGACGCCGTACCTCGCCCTGGTCGCGGCCGGCTTCTGGTTCCTTCCTGGAGTCGCGGACGTCCCCGCGGCACCCCGGCTCATGGCCTGGGCCGCGCTGCAGGGCGTGGCCTGCCTGTTCCGCGTCGAGCACGTGCTGTTCGTGGTCCTGGCGCTTGCCTTCATGGCCGTGCGGGCGCTGCGCCGCGGCTCGCTCCGTCACGCCGCCGTCGTGGTCTCGGTCGCCACCGGGGCATTCGTTCTGCCCCTCGTGCCATGGCACATGAGCGCCTGGCGCGCCGTCGCGCGGTTCAATGGTGAAGCGCCGGTGACCCCGCCGCCGGTGCGCAGCGTCCTCGAGCAGCTTCGGTGGATCGCCTGGGAGCCGGAGGCGCGCGCTCGGCTCGAGGCACTGCCCGCCTTCGCTCGGGACCACAGCGAAGTCTTCGTCGCCGCGACCGTCGCCTACCGTGGCGGCACGCGCATCCGCGAGGCCGACCTCGAGGTGCTGCGGGAGGCGTTTGGCGTGGAGGTGCTTCGCCTGCGCCCCCGGCCCTTCATCTCCCTGTACGGGCCGCTCAACTTCGCCCTCGCCAGCCATCCCGACGCGCCGGCCGGGTTCGGCCATGCCGCCCTCGACATCCCACCGCCGCTTGCCGGAGGCCCGGGCGCCTTTCCGGCGACCCTGGTCACCGGCCTCCCTCCGCGCGAGCTGGCCCTGACCTATCCGCCGCACCTCGCGCTGGTAAACGACGGTTATGAGATGGGGTGGCGTTGGCTCGCCGCCGAACCCGGCCGCGCGGTGCGCCGCGGCCTCACGCGCCTGGCCCGGTTCTGGGCCGGCGCCGCCACCACGGTCACCGGCTACGGCTTGCCCGTGGGTCTCTCGGGGACTCGCAACGCGGTGGACCTCACGGTGGCCGACGGGTGGCTGGCCGCGGCGTGGCGGATCGTGCTCTTCGGCGTCTGCCTGGCTGGCGTCGCGGCAGGGTGCACGCGGGCGGCGCTCTACCCGTGGCTATTTTTCCTGGCGACCAAGGCCGCGGCGGCGGTGGCGTTCTTCGGCTATGCCCGGTTGGGCGCGACCACGATACCGGTGGTCGCCCTCCTGGCTGCGCTCGCCATCGAGCGGTGGTGGCCGGTCCGGACGGACGGACAGCGCCGACGCGGGGCCGGCACCGCGCTCGCCATGTTGGTGGCCATCGAGGCCGGGCGGTGCCTTCACCAACCGGGCCTGGCGCTCGATGGCGACGCCGCCGGACCGCAGGACCCCGTGCCCAGCGCCGACCATCTCGGCCACCAGCTCCGCATCGTTCGCTGATCCGGGGGGCGCCGCGGAGCACCCCCCGGCCCGATGATTACGCCTAGTAGCTGAAGCGGGCGGTGACGCCGAACGTGCGCGGCTGGTTGGTCAGGTATCCCACGCGGGCCCTGGTCCCGCGCTCCTGGTCCAGCGCCAGCAGCGCCCGCTCGTCGGTCAGGTTGTTCACGTACGCCGACACGTCCCACTTCCCGCGGATCATGCCCAGCCGCAGGTTGGCGACGTCGTAGGCGGGCAGCTCGGGGTCGAACGTGAACGTGCTCGCGGTCAGCGGACCGCCGATGGTGTTGGCCCCGAAGGAGAGCAGGTCCACCGCCCCGAAGCCCGCCGCCTGGTCGCCGATCTGCGTGAAGCGCGAGCCCGTGTGCTGGAAGCTCCCGGTCAGATACCCGAGCGCGGTCTGCATCATCTGCCACTGGTACGTCGCCGACGCCGCGAGCTGGAACTTGGGCACGGTGGGCAGCCGGTTCCCTTCCTGGATGCCGGAGACGATGTTGCCGCCGGAGGTGAGGGACGAGCGCAGCGTGGAGTCGCTGTAGTTGCCGGAGATCGAGAAGTCGAAGTTCTCGTTCGGGGCGCCGGAGAACTCCACCTCGACTCCGCGGCTGCGCGCCTTGGGCACGTTGAAGATCACGCGCGACGAGCAGGAGCCGGCGGTCACCGTCGCCTGGAGGTCGCTGATCTCCATGTCGAAGAGCGCGAGGTTGAACGACCCGCGGCCGCCCATCACCCGTGACTTGGTGCCGACCTCGTAGTTCCAGGCCGTCTCGTCATCCCAGTTCTCCCGTCCGCCGAAAGTCACGAGATCCTCGGGCGTGCACAGCGGGATGTTGAGCGGGTCGTTGATGCCGCCGAGGCGGAAGCCCCGCGAGGCCTGGGCGTTGATGGTCATCTTGTCGCTGGTCTTGTAGCTCAGGATCAGGCGCGGCGCGAAGCCGTTGGCGTCCGTGGAGCCCGGCTGCGAGACGATCTGGGTGCCCGTGTTGTCGTGGGCGAAGATGCCGTCGAAGACCTGCTCCTTGTCCTCGTCGAAGCGGTACCAGCGCAGCCCCGCGGTGAGGTCGAGCTTGTCGCTCACCGCCAGCGTGCCCTCGCCGAAGATCGCGGACTGCTTGAGGTCGTAGCCGAGGTCGGAGAAGAACAGCACGTCCGTGGGCGCGCGCAGGCCGCGGGTGGGGATGCCGGTCAGCCGCTCGAAGTCGGGAACGGGCAGGGTCTGGCCGTACTGGCGGTCGGTCTTGCTGTAGAACCCGCCCAGCAGCCAGCGCAGGCGGTCCTTGCCCCCGGCCAGCCGCAGCTCCTGCGTCCACACCTTGGCCGTCGTGGCGTCGTCGAGGCCGGCGTCGATGGTGTAGATACTCTCCGGGAAGCCGATGCTGCCGCCGGTGATGCTCGCGGTGAGCGCGCCCGCGTCGCGCTTCGCCAGCACGTCCCGGTAGGTGTAGGACGTGACCGAGGTCAGCGCGACCTCGCCGAAGTCGTAGGTCAGGTTCACGTCGCCAAGCAGGAAGTCGTCGGTGAACGTCTCTTCGAACTGGCGGAACTGCTCGCGCTCGCCGAGGGTCACCGCCGGGCGCGTGGTGGTGTAGGGGTTGGCAAGGATGTTGAAGACGTCGATCGTGTTGTAGCCGTCCAGCTCCACGCGCTGGAAGGCGACGCGCGGGGTGATGGTCAGCCGGGCGCCGGGGGCGAAGCGCAACGCCACCCGCCCGCCGGCCCGGGTGCCGTCGTTGACGTCCTCGTTGACGCTGAGGTCCGGCTGCACGGCGTCGATGAAGCCGGGGATGCGGCTCACGTAACCGACGGCGCGGAGGGCGGCGCGGTCGCCCATGGGCGCGTTGACGCCCAGCTTCAGGTTCCCGCCCATGCTGCCGCCGTCGACCTTGCTGCCGCCGATCTCGCCGAACCATCGGGTCACGCCGATCTGCGGCTGGTTGCTGATGTAGCGCACGGTGCCGGACAGCGATCCGGCGCCGAACAGGGTGCCCTGCGGCCCGCGCAGGACCTCCACGCGGCCCACGTCGAACAGGTCGATGTCGGGGGTGAAGAGGGACAGGGAGATGACGGAATCGTCGAGGTAGGCGCCCACCTGCTCCTTGACGCCGGGCTGGTCGCGCACGATCTGGCCCGACGAGACGCCCCGCATCGCCACCTGGCTCTGCCCGGGTCCCAGGTTCTGCACCGTGAATCCCGCCACGTTCGCGGCCACGCCTTCGATGTTATCGACGCCTTGGCGCCGCAGGTCTTCTTCCGTGGGCGCGGCGATGGAGAAGGGGACCTCGGCCAGGGTCTGCTCGCGCAGCATGGCGGTGACCGTGACCTCCTCTTCGGCCCGGGGCGCGATCGCGAAGTCTGCCGTCGCACCGCCGCCGCCCAGCTCGACGTCCTTGCGGGTCTCCCGGCCGAAACCGCGCAGGGCCACCGACACGGAATAGACGCCGGGGGCCACGGTGACGGAGTAGCTTCCGTCGGCGGAAGACGTCGCGGTCTGCGTGGCGCCGGTCGCCTGGTTGGTGATCGTGACGGTGACTCCCGGAACCGCCGCCCCGGTGGTGTCGCGCACGACGCCACCGATACGTGCGTCCTGGGAGTAGGCCGGCGCGCCGAACAGGACCACGGCCAGCGCGACCCCCATCCGGGGGCACGCAAACATCAGGAACCGGCTGCGAAGGGATCCCATGAAGCCTCCTTGTTCAAAGCTGTGGACGCAGAGCGTCGTTGAGGGAGATTTAGTCGGCGCCAGTCCGTCTTGTCAAGGTGGCGGGCGCTAGTGCACCTCGCGGCGCTGCGTCTCTCCCTTGCTCGCCAGGCTGAAGCGCGGCTCGGGTTTCGGCAGCCGGCCGGTCAGGAGATCGGCGACGTAGCGGCCCACCGCGGGACCGTGCTTGAAGCCGTGGCCGGATCCCGCCCCCACCAGGAGGGCGTTCGGCCACCGCGGGTGGCGGTCGATCAGCAGGTCGCCGTTCGAGCTGTTTTCGTACTGGCACACGCGGGATTCGACCATCGGCCGCGAGTCCAGCGCCGGGAACCGGCGCGCGAGGTACGCGCGGACGTCCTGGATCCCCTCTGCGGTGGGCTGGCGGTCGCCGGTGTCGGGGTCGAAACGCGCCCCGTGCTTGTCATGGGCGATCTTGAAGCCGCGGCTCTCGAGGTCGGGGAAGCCGTAGTAGATGTCGCCGTCGTTGAAGTCGGCCCAGCCGGGCAGACGCGGAGGAGAGAAGCGATCGTCGCCGCTTTCCGGCGCGATGAAGAACTCCTCTTGCCGCGTCGGGAAGATGCGGGCGCCGAGCAGCGACGGGAAGAGCTTCGGCAGCCATGGACCGCAGGCGAACACGTAGCGCTCGGCGCGCAGGGTAAAGCCGGCCCTCGTGCGCACGCCGTCGAGCGTCGCGCCATCACCGGGCGGCAGGACCGCACCGAGCCGGTAATCGCATCCCGCGGCGACGAGTTCCTGGACGAGCGTCTGCACGGCCCGGCGGGCCATGAGCACCCCGAGCTCCGGCTCGAACAGTCCCACCTCGACGCCGTCCCACGAAACCTGCGGATAACGCCGCTGCAGCTCGGGGCGGCCGAGCTCCTCGAGTCGCAGTCTCAGGCGCCGGTGCGCTTCGATGCTCTGGTCGACGAAGGGCTCCCGCTTGCCGAAGAACATCAACACGCCGATGGAATGGAGGATCGGAAGTCCGGAGCGCGACGACAGCCACCGCCACTCCTCGAGCGAGTCCCACGCCATGCGCGTGTAGACGTCGTCCGCGCCGTAGATCGTGCGGGTCATCCGCGATTCGCCGCCCGAGGAGGCCCGGGCGTTGGCGGGGCCCGACGCGTCGAGCAACAGGACCTTCTGCCCGAGACGCCGCAGGTGCCAGGCCGTCCAGGCTCCGAAGACCCCGGCCCCGATGACGATGGCGTCCGCGTCGTAGCGCGGGAGGGCCCCCTCCGATTTCCCGGCGCCGGTGGCGGACAGCGCCGCCGCCCCCGCCATGCCGCGGATCACGTCGCGGCGGGTGAGCTCACCTCGCTTACTCCTGCCCATGCGCACCCCGGGCGGTCGCGCCCATGCACGACGGCCGCCCGTCAGTTCACGATCGAGAAGCGCGTACTCTCCGAGCCCTCGGTGATGTTGCCGCTCTGCGTCTGGATGATCGAGTTCCCCCGGGAGACGGTGAGGGTGAAGGACGTCGTGCGCACGGTGCCGCAGGCGCTGCTGTAGTTCGCCCAGAAGATGTAGGTCCCGCGCGGCGCGGCGCCCGCCGGCCAGCTGATCGTCTCCGCCCCCGCCTGGCAGATGAGGTCCCGGTCGAGGCTGCCGCCGCTCGGCGAACGCAGGTTGTCGAAGAAGATCTCGACGCCGCCGGGCTCGATGACGTGCAGGTCGAGGTCACCATTCGTGCTCCAGCTCAGCCGGAACGACAGCGGGCCGGCCGGCAGTGTGATCGCGGGGGTTGGGGTTGGCCCGTTGCCGCCGCCGCCGCCGGCTGCGACCGCGGCCCCCACTCCGCCGAGCACCGCGACGCCGATGAGGATCGGGACCGTCTTGGATCCTTTCTTCTTCGGCTCGGGCGCAGGGACCACGGCGGTCCCCGGAGCCGGCGAAGCCGTCGCGGCTCCGGGTGACGCCAGGTTCGCTTCCTCCCGCGCCTTCTCGAAGAACTCGAGGATCCGCGGCGGAAACTCCCGCGCGCTCAGGCTCATGTCGCGGTCGGCCTTCCACGCCTCGAGGAACTTCGCCTTGGCCGTCTGCTCCTGGCTGAGTCCCAGGTAGGCGATCGAGAGATACGTGTAGGCGCGCGCCAGGTCCTTGGCCCGCGCGGGCTGGCCCGACAGGCGGCGCACGACGCCGTCGAGCGTGACCACGGCGTTCTCGAAGTCCCCTTCCTGCGCCTGGCGAACCCCGTTGGCGAGGTCGGTGTCGACGGTACCTTGTGCGCCCACCACTCGCTGGGGAATGCCGAGAGCAACCACCAGCAGCAGGACCAGCCATCGCTTCAGCATGTTCATCTCCTCACCTTCGTGTTCAGCGGGGAAACGCCTCGCGCCCCAGATCCACTTCGACGGTCAAGGTCTCGTCCGCGCGGACGGTGATGCGCTTGATCAAAAGGCGGAAGTCCGGGTGTCGGAAGCGCAGGATGTGGCTGCCCGCGCTGAGCGCCAGCGGGCGAAGCGGGGTGGAGCCCTTGGGCTCGCCGTCCACCTCGACGTCGGCCCAGGGCAGGACCCGGATTCGCACCGTTCCTTGCCCCGGCGCGGCCCCGACCGACGACGGAGGGACGGCGGGCGCGGGCGCGCGCGCAAGGGGTGACGGGCTCGGCGCACGTTCCGTCCGGGCGACGAGCGCCGGACTGGATCGCGGCGCGAGCACGGAGGGAGCGGGGGTCGGCCGGGCAGGCGCGGGCATCGCGCTGGCCTGGGCTCGCGGCGAGATCGCGACCGAAGGAGGAGGCGTGTCGAGAGGGCGAATCTCGGGTGACGCCTCCACGATCGGCGAGGCGGGGGCCGACGTGGATCCGGCGATCGACACCGGTGGCGCGGGCTCGGGGCTCGCCGACACGGCCGCTCGCGACGGGAAGTAAAACAGCGTCGCGCCGATCATCGTGGCGCCGGCCAGGACGGCCCCGATCAGTACCGGTGTGGCGAAACGGGATCCCGATCGCGGCGGTTGCGGCGCGGGCCGGCTCGGCCGTGCGGGTGCTCGACGCGGTGGCGCGGAGCTCTGGGTCGGAGGAGAGACCTTGGTGTCCGCGGAACGCCGTTCCCCTGGGGTGTCCCTGGGGCCCAGGGCAGGCGCTCCCGGCGGGCCGACGACCGTGGGGACACTGAATACCACCGTCGCCTCGCTCCCGCGCGCGCCGTCTTCCGCGGGGCCTGCGCGCAGCGCCGCCGCCATGGCGCTCGCGGACTCGAACCGGTCCGCCGGATCCTTGGCCAGCGCCCGCTTCAGGATGGGCACCAGCCGCGGGGGGATCGCGCTCTGGCCTTCGAGGGGCGGCGGGTCCTGGATGTGCTTGAAGAGGGTGGCGATCGGGGTCTCGCCGCGGAAGGGCACGCTGCCGGTGAAGATCTCGAAGACGACGATGCCCAGCGAATAGATGTCGCTGCGGGAATCGATGTGGTCGCCGCGGGCCTGCTCCGGGCTCATGTACTCCGGTGTGCCGATGATCTGTCCCGTGACCGTGGCGCCCCCCGACGCCATGCCGAGCGCCTTGGCGATGCCGAAGTCCATCACGCGCACCACGCCGCGCGCGTCGCGCATGATGTTGTGCGCCTTCAGGTCGCGGTGGACGATTTCCGCGTGATGGATGGCGTCGAGCCCTTCCGCGATCTGCGCCGCGACGTCCCAGGCCTCGGCGGGGGGCATCGGCCCGTGGGCCTGGAGCTGGCGCTTCAGGTCCTCTCCCGCCACCAGCTCCATGGCGATGAAGTGGATCGGCCCGTCCTGGCCGTACTCGTGGATCCCGCATACGTTGCGGTGCCGCACGCGGCGGGCGAGCTTGATCTCCGAGCGGAATCGGCGTTCGAGGTCCGCGGTCGCCGCTACGTCTGGCCGAAGGATCTTGAGCGCGACCTCTTCCTCGAGGGCCCGGTCGAAGGCGCGGTAGACGATCCCCATGCCGCCGCGTCCCAGCATCTGCCGCAGCTCGTAGCGGCCGGCGACGACGGTGCCTTCGGTCAGCGCGAAAAGCGTCTTGCCGCACGAAAAGCAGTGCTCCCCCGCCGTCTCGTTGGTCGCGCCGCAAGCCGGGCATTTCACGACGGGTGGAGTTTACTCGCCGGGGGCGAGCACGTCGAACGACCGGACGATGGCCGCGCCCGTGAGGGCCGGCGCACCGTCCCGCGCGCACAGCGCCGCGCGCAGGCCCGCGCTTAGCGCGGCCGAGACTTCGTCCGCGCTGTCCGAGACGAAGAGCACGTCGCCCGGGGCGACGTCGATCTCCACCGCGATGCTCCGATAGCTGCCGGCCTCCTTCTTCGGCCCCGTGGTGGTGTCGAAGTAGCCGTCGAGCAGGGGCGTCAGGTCGCCCGCCTCGGTCCGCGAGAAGATCAGGCGCTGCGCCAGCACGCTGCCCGAGGAATAGATGAAGGTCGACCGGCCCTGGCGCCGCCAGCGCGCGAGCGCGGGCGCGACGTCGGGATAGACCTGACCCTGCAGGTCGCCGCGGTTGAACCCCTCCTGCCAGACCAGCCCCTGGAGGGCCTTCAACGCCGTGCTCTTGCGGTCCGCGTCCATGAGCCATTCGAGATAGGCGAGCGCGGGGCCGATCTCGTCGTCCGCCGGCCAGGGCGGGGGAGCCAGGCTTCCTTCGCCATCGGAGCGATGCTCCTGCCGCAGCCGCCGCAGGGCATCACGCACCTCGGAGTCGCGGGCGTGGGCGCGGAGGAAGCCTGCCAGCTCCCGGCGCGCGTACGGGAACAGCACGTCGTAGACGAATGCGATCGGGGTGGTGGTCCCCTCGACGTCCAGCAGGAACGCGCGCACACCGTGGGTGTCCGGCAACGGGCCCACCCTCAGCGCGGGATGTAGGACGGCCCCCAGCACACGGGCTCGTACCCGGCGTCCACGCCGCTGTCCGTATAACGCGGCGCCCAGCCGGACGGATCCTGGAAGAGGCGGATGGCGCGGATCCTCTTGTCCCCGCACAGGTCGAACCAGTGCCAGGTCCCGCGCGGCACGCGGAGCAGGTCGCCCGGCGCGGCCTCGACGGCGATGACCGGGCCCTGCGGTGGGTGGATGTGGAAGATGCCGCGCCCCTCGATGATGAAGCGCACCTCGTCGTCGTCGTGCCAGTGCTCGCGGCTGAACTTCGCCAGCATCGCCTCGAGGCCGGGCGTCTGCGCGTGCACGTCGATCACGTCGGCGGTCACGTAGCCGCCCTTCGCCTTGAGGCGGTCGATCTCGTTGCCGTACGCCGCCAGGACGTCTTCGGCGGAAGCGTTCAGCGGCAGGGGATGGGTGGGCTTCCACCGCTCGTACTCGATCCCGAGCCCGGCCAGGTAGGCGACCACTTCCTTCTCGTCGTCCAGGGTCCGCTTCTCGTCGACGATCCGTATGAGTGCCATCACGCCTCCTTCGACGCGCCTGCCCCGCGGGCTCCGGCGCGCCCGACCACCTCCAGCAGGAACTCGAGCACCTCGAGGTGACGCCGTGCCTGGACGAGATCGCGACCCCAGGTGTAGAGGCCGTGGCCACGCAGCAGCAGGCCGTGGGCGTCGGGGTGCGCGTCGAGAGCGGCCCGCACGGAGGGCGCGCCGGCCGGCCAATCCTGGCGGTTCTCCACGATGGGCAGCCACTCGCGATGATCGTGGGTGCGGATGCCCTCGAGCCCCTTCAGCATCTCGTATCCCTCGATGGCGACCCCGCCCGCGCCCGCGCACGCCTCGGAGAGCACCGTGCTCCAGATCGAGTGCGTGTGCAGCACGGCCCCCGCCCTTCGCGCGCGGACCACCGCGAGGTGGATCTGCGCCTCGTCCGAGGGGCGGCCGTCGCCCTGGACCTTTCGCGCATCGGCATCGATCTCCAGGATCTGCTCCGGTGCGAGGCGGCCCTTGTCGACGCCGCTCGGGGTGATGGCCAGGCGGAGGGGGTCGAGGCCGACAACCGCGCTCAGGTTCCCGCTGGTGCCGAGCGTCCACCCGCGCGCGTGCGCTTCCCGTCCGATCTCGCTCAGCATGCGCGCCAGCTCCGGGAACGCGGCGTCCATGACCGCGATTCTAGCCCTCCGGCCGCCCTTCCTCATCGACGCGCACGAGCGCGAGCACCATCAAGGCCACCGCGGCATAGGCGGCCGCCCAGTGGTACGGCATCCGCGAGCCGAGCAGGGCCGGGCTCCAGGGCACGTAGATCCCGCCCGTGGGCAGGACGGAGTGGATGAGGCCGAAAAGCGACAGCGCCGCCGCGACGCCCAGCGTGACGGCCGTCGCTCCGCCCCGCCGGTCGATGAGGAAGGCCAGCGCCGCCCCCCAGAGCATCCCGGTCAGGATGAAGCCGTGGGCCAGGACCACGAACACGCCGAAGTTCTCCGCGAACCCGGGCGGGATCGAAAGCGCCTCCGCCACCCGGTGCGGCTCGAGGGCCGATGCGGTCAGGAGCGGGCTGGCCTTGTCGAGAATGATGAGGATGAGCTGGGCGATGGAGGGGAACATTGCGAAGCACACCGCGCCCGCGTGATCGGCCGGCGTCTCCTGGAACGCCTGGGCCACGATGTCGAAGGCGACGAAGATGAGGATCGGGGCCAGGCACGCGATGGGCAGGATCATGGCCAGGAAGGGGATGTACCCGAGGATCCCGCCCAGCCCCACGAACAGCCCCGTGGCCAGCGTGTACGCCGCGCGGCCGCCCATCGCCTTGTAGGCCGGATGGCCGATGTAGGGCGTCGTCTGCGAGACGCCCCCGCACACGCCGGCGACCAGCGTCGCCACCGCCTCCGTGAGCAGGATCGAACGCGTCCGGTACGCATCGCCCGCCAGCCGCGCGCTCTCCGTGACGTTGATGCCGCCGATCACGGTGAGGATTGCGAACGGGACCGCCATCGGCAGGTAATGCGTGACCGCCATCGGCATGCCGGCCACGAAGCCGAGGCTGGGCAGGGGCAGGCCGACGGTGAAGGTCAGCTCCGGCCGCGCCATCGGGTGGAGCAACAGGCCCAGCCCGCCCAGCGCGTAGTAGACGGCGGCGCCGACCGCCACGGACGCGACGACCCCGGGAACGCCCAGCGGCAGCCGCCGCCGCGCGATCAGCGTATAGAAGATGAGGAAGAGCGAGATCATCCCCACCCCCGGCTCGGCCAGGATCTCGCCGAGCTGCAGGCAGCCCATGAGGGCGATGCCCACGCCGGCGATCGAGCCGAGCAGGCCCGCCTTGGGCACGGCGCGCTGGATGGCGCCGCCCGCGAAGGACATGCCCAGCTTGAACAGGCCGATGAGGATCATGCACGCCATGCCGACCTGCCAGGCTTCGAGCGCCGCCTCGTGCTCGGGCAGCCGCGCCTTCGCGGCCACGAAGGCGGGGCCCAGGACCGCAAAGGCCATGCCGATGGTGGAAGGCGCGTCGAGGCCCAGCGGCATCGCGGTGACGTCGCTGCGGCTCTCGCGCCGCGCCAGGCGGAAGGCCATCCAGGTGTATACGAGGTCGCCGAACAGGACGCCCAGCGCCGTGCCGGGGAACATGCGGGTGTACACGACGTCGCGCGGGAAGCCGTAGACCCCGATGAGGATGCCGGCCAGGATCACGAGGTTCATCACGTTGTCGAGCATCAGCCCGAAAAACGCGTTGAAGTCGCCGGGGGCGGCCCAGCGATAGCGGGTGGGCACGGACGGTTCGGCGGTCAATCGACCCTCCCGACGGTGAAGCTCAACGCCACGAAACCTCCGAGGTCACCGTCCTTCGAGCGGTCTTGAAGATAGTAGAAGACGCTGCCGATCGCCGTGGGCTCGCCGACGCCGAAGCGCCTTGCCCCCAGCGTCCAGAGCACGAGCGGCCCCAGCCGCTGGCGGCGATTCTCCGGGGCGTCGTAGACGTCGATGCTGTCGTGGAAGAGCCCGGCGAGGAGCTTCTTCCCGCCGGGACCGCTCGGGAGCTCGAAGAAGAGCTGGCTGGACAGCGTCATCAGCGCGTCCCCGTCCGAAGCGAGGAGGGTGTCGCGCATCGGCTCGTAGAAGAACTCGCCCGGACCGTCGACCCGCCACCATTCGAACTCCGCCCCCGTGCGGGCGATCACCCTGCCGATCTTCATCTTCAACGTGGGGGAGACGTGGTACCGGATCCCGGTCCGGGAGACGGCCTGGTCCTTGACCGCCTCCCGCGCCTCCTTGCCGAAATCCGAACCGTAGCCTGGGAAGCTCACGAGGTGGCCAAACGTTCCGAAGTAGAAGACCGGCTCCAGGCCGGCTTTCAAATCCAGCACCGAGAGGGGAGACAGCTCCGCCCAGAGTTCCACGCGCTCGTAGGAGGGCGAGAAGTGGTTCGAGACACCGACCGCGACGTGGGCATCGGACAGGAACGGGTTCTTCGACGCGGTCAGCCCCCACCTCCAGCTCGACGTGAGCTGGTCCTGCAGGCCGATCGGGTTCACGGCGGCCCCGAGCGTGTTGGCCAGGCGGCGCTGCGGACCGTCCGCGAAGGCCGGGCGGCTCCCGAGCGCGGCGAGGACGATGGCGACGATCAGGCCCTTGCCCAGACGACCCCCTTTTGGGCCGCCATCCTGACACAAAAAAAGCCCCGGGCCGGGGGGCCCGGGGCGTCGTCGTCCGGCGTCAGCGGCGGTAGAACTCGACTCGCGAGAGGCTGCGGTTGTTGTTGCGGTCGAGCCGATCAAAGGTGGCCCGATCGCCGCCAAACTCGCTGAACGAGAGGCGGTCGTCATTGTTGGTGTCCCGCTCGTTGAAGGTCCGGTGGTGGTTCGGCCCGCCATGGTGGCAGGAGCCGCGGTAGTCACCGTGGCCGTCGTGGGCCGGCCAGGCCGCTTCGCCGATCCTGATCGTGTGCCGCGCAGGACTGTTGCCCGGCGGGATGTGGCAAATGGTCATCTTTCCGTCGCGGTCGTGGTCGTGACGGTCGTCCCTCCGGTCGTCCGGTTTCTGTTCCTTCTTGTCTTTGTTCTTGTCCTTATCCTTGTTGTCCTTGCCGTAAGCCATCGCGCCCGGCGCGGCGAGGGCGAAGGCGGACAGCAGCACGACCGGCAGTTTCAGATGCATGATGGCCTCCAGCCTGATCATTTTCGCGGCTGTCGAGCCCGCGCTTCGCGTCGGGCCGTCCGGCCCGCGCCCCAAGTCCAATGGGTGCAAGTCTGATGCCAGACGGCGCCCGAGGGTGTGATGGAAACACTGAGCGCTGATAGGGTAGTGGTGGAGGTTCGTATGAGCGAGACGCGCTTCGCGGCGGTGGCGCTGGCCGCGGCCCTGGCGGCGGCCACGGGTTGCCGCACCGGCCAGCCCATCTACAGTCGCACGCCCGGGGACCCGCAGACGCCGGGGACGATCGCGGGGATCGTCCTCGCGGGCGAAGGCGGAGATCCGCTTCCGGGCCGACGCATTCATGCGGTCGACTTGTCGGAGGGCCGCCGCTACTCGGTGACGACCAGCTTGACCGGCGGGTTCTCCATCCCCGTTCCGCCGGGAAAGTACCGCCTGGAAGTGGAGCTGCGCGAAGGCGAACGGGTCCTGCGCTCGCCGCGCACCATCGACATCAACGACAGCGACCTCGATGCCAATCTCGAGGTCATCATCGGGGGATGAGCCGGCACCGCATGGAATTGACGACGGCCGCCATTACGAGAAGCGCCGCTCCGACCGCCGTCATCGCCGTCAGGCCGAGGAACAATCGCCCCATGAGGACGAGGATGACGCCCGCCCCCGAAACGACGGGAGTGAAAACATCCCGCCGGCGAACCGACAGCGCCACGACCAGAACGAACGATGCCGTGACGGCGATCGCGAGAAGCAGATCGACGAGCCACCACTGAACCGCCGGGCTCACGCCCAGCGCGGCCAGGCCGCTCCCGTACGCCGCGAAGCACAGCGGGCACTTCGGCAGCAAGACCGCCCCCAGGCCTCCGACGGACGACGCCCAGGAGGCGGAGCGCGACGCGACGAGAGCGCGGGTCGTGGCCACGCGAGGATCGGTCCTCCTACTCCGCCACGCCTTTGTCCTTCAGGATCCGCCACACCTTCTCCGGCGTGATCGGAATGTCGATGTGGCGCACGCCCAGGTGGGCCAGGGCATCCACCACGGCGTTCGCGATCGCCGGCGGGGCACCCACCGTCGCCGACTCGCCGACGCCCTTCGCCCCCAACGGATGATGCGGCGACGGCGTCACGGTGTGGCCGGTCTCCCATTTCGGCGTCTCGACCGCGGTGGGGACCAGGTAGTCCATGAAGCTTCCGCCCTGGATGTTGCCGCTCTCGTCGTAGCTGATCTCCTCGAGCAGCGCGGGCGCCATCCCCATCGTGAGCCCGCCGTGGACCTGCCCCTGCACGATCATCGGGTTGATGATGTTGCCGCAGTCGTCGATGGCGACGAAGCGCCGGATCTTGACCTCGCCCGTTCCGCGGTCGACGTCCACCACGCAGATGTAGCTGCCGAACGGGAAGGTGAGGTTCGGCGGGTCGTAGTAGTTGACGGCTTCGAGGCCCGCCTCCATCCCCGGCGGGTGGTTCGTGTAGGCCGCGAGGGCGATCTCCTGGATGGTCTTGGCCTTCTGGGGCGCGCCTTTGACCGAGAACTTCCCCGGCTCCCAGACCAGGTCTTCCTCGCTCACCTCCAGCAGGTGGGCCGCGATCTTGCGCGCCTTGTCGCGCACCTTCCGGGCCGCCATGGCGCCCGCCGCGCCCGCCACGGGCGTCGATCGGCTGGCGTACGTGCCGAGGCCGTAGGGCGCGGTGTCCGTGTCGCCCTCTTCCACCTGGACGTGCGCGGCGGGGATGCCCAGCTCCTCCGCGATGATCTGCGCGTACGTCGTCTCGTGCCCCTGCCCCTGCGACTTCGTCCCGAAGCGGGCGATGGCCTTTCCGGTGGGGTGCACGCGCAGCTCGCAGGAGTCGAACATCTTGATGCCGAGGATGTCGAAGTGCTTGGACGGTCCCGCGCCCACGATCTCGGTGAAGCTGGAGATGCCGATGCCCATCAGCTCGCCGCGCGCGCGCTTCTCCGCCTGCTCCTTGCGCAGGGCGGCGTAGCCGATCGTCTCCATCGCCTTCTTGAGCGCGCCGGCGTAGTTGCCGCTGTCGTACTCCCAGCCGAGGGCCGACTTGTACGGGAACTTGTCCGGGGGGATGAAGTTCTTGAGGCGGAAGTCGGCGGGGTCGATCTTGAGCTGCTGGGCCAGCATGTCCGTCATCCGTTCGATGGCGTGGGCGGCCTCCGTCACGCGGAAGGAGCACCGATAGGCGATGCCGCCCGGCGCCTTGTTGGTATAGACGCCGTCCACCTCGGCGAAGGCGGTCTTGATGTCGTAGGAGCCGGTGACGATGGAGAAGAGGCCCGCGGGGAACTTGGACGGGTTGGCGGCCGCGTCGGCGTAGCCGTGGTCGGCGATGGTCTTGATCCGGAGCGCGGTCATTTTGCCGTCCTTGTCCGCCGCCAGCTCCGCGTCCATGTGGTAGTCGCGGGCGAAGGAGTCCGCCTGGAGGTTCTCCATGCGGTCCTCGATCCACTTGATCGGCTTGCCGGTCACGACGGACGCCGCCACCGCGATCACGTAGCCGGGGTAGACGGGAACCTTCCCGCCGAACCCGCCCCCGATGTCGGGGGAGATGATCCGGATCTTCTCTTCCGACAGCCCGACGTGGCCGGCCACCAGCGCGAACACGGTCCGGATCGCGTGGGGGGCCTGGGTGGTCATCCAGACCGTGAGCTTGCCGTCCGTCTTGTTGAAGGAGGCCACGCAGCCGCAGGTCTCGATCGAGGCCACGTGGATGCGCGGGATGTAGATGCGCTGCTTGACGACGGCCGCGGCGTCCTTGAACGCCTTGTCCGTCCCCGCGCGGTCCCCCACCTCCCAATGGAAGATGTGGTTGTCCTTCTTGCCGGGCTTGTCCGTCCGCAGCACGATCGCGCCCGGCTCCAGCGCCTTGAAGGGATCGACGATCACCGGCAGCGGGTCGTAGTCGACCTCGACCGCGGCCACGCCGTCGGCGGCGGTGTAGCGGTCGGTGGCGATGACCGCCGCCACCTCCTGCGCCTGGTACATCACCTTCTCCACGGGCAGCACCATCTGGGTGTCCGACATCAGCGTCGGCATCCAGTGGAGCTTGTACTGGGCGAGGGTCTCGCCGGTGATGACGGCGAGGACACCGGGCACCTTCAGCGCGGCCGCGGTGTCGATCTTCTTGATCCTGGCGTGGGCGAAGGGGCTGCGGACGATGTCCATGTAGAGCATCCCCGGCAGCACGACGTCGTCGACGAAGTTCCCCTGGCCGCGGATGAAGCGGGGGTCCTCCTTCCGCTTCATCGAATGTCCCATCCCGCCGATTTCGGGGCTGGTGCGTGGCGTGGACATGATGGCCTCCTTACCGAAGCTTCGCGGCCGCGTGCTGCACGGCCTTGACGATGTTGACGTAGCCGGTGCACCGGCAGAGGTTGCCCGAGATCGCGTGGCGGATCTCGTCCTCGCCGGGGCTCTTCGTGCGTTCGAGGAGCGCGTAGCCGGTCATCAGCATCCCTGGCGTGCAGAACCCGCACTGCAGCCCGTGCTCCTGCATGAACCCTTCCTGGATCGGATGGAGCTTGCCGTCCTTCTCGAGCCCTTCGACGGTCGTGACGTTGCGGCCGTCGGTCTGCACGGCGAGCACCGTGCACGACTTCACGGGAACGCCGTCGAGAAGGACCGTGCAGGCGCCACAGTGCGTGGTGTCGCAGCCGATGTGTGTTCCGGTGAGCCGGAAGCTCTCGCGCAGCAGGTGGACGAGCAGCAGGCGCGACTCGACCTCCGCCACGAGGGCGGCGCCGTTGACGGTGACGTGGACGGTGTGCCTGGCCATGGCTACTTCCCTCCCGCGCGCTGCGCGGCCTTGCGCAGGGCCCGGACGGTGAGGACGCGGGCCATTTCCTTCTTGTATTCGACCGAGCCGCGGCGGTCCGCGCCAGGCTTGGCCGCGGCGCCGGCCAGGCGGCCGGCCTCCGCGAAGGCGGCCTCGTCCGCTTTCTTGCCGGCGAGGTACGCCTCCGCCGCGGTGGCCTTGATCGGCATGGGCCCCGCGTTGGTCAGCCCGATCCCCGCGCGCTCGACGACCCCGCCCTTGAGGACGAGGAAGGCGGCCGCGCCCACGGTGGCGAAGTCGCCGACCTTGCGCTCGAGCTTGACGTAGGCGCCGCCGCTCCCCGGCGGCGGGGCCGGGATGCGGATCTCGGTCAGCACCTCCGCGGGCTGGAGGGCGGTCGTGAACAGGCCGGTGAAGAACTGGGTGATCGGGATCGTCCGCGTTCCCTTCGCCCCCGTCACCACCACCTCGGCCCCGAGGGCGAGCATCGTGGCCGGGTGATCGTTGGCGGGATCACCGTGGGCGAGGTTGCCGCACACCGTGGCCAGGTTGCGCACGATCGGGTCGGCGATGACGGCCGCGGTGTCGGCGAGGATCGGATATCTCGACCGAACCACCTCGGAGGCCTCGAGGGCAGCCTCCCGTACCAGCGCCCCGATCTTCAGGACGCCTCCTTCCTCCTTGATGTAGTCGAGGCCCGGGATGCGGCCGATGTCCACGAGGTGCGCCGGCTGCGCGAAGCGCAGCTTGAGCAGGGGCAGCAGGCTCTGTCCTCCCGAAAGGACCTTGGCCTCGTCGCCGAGCTGCCCGAGCAGCGCGAGCGCCTCGGGGAGCGTCTTGGGAGCGTGGTAGTCGAAGGACGCGGGAATCATCGGTGCTCCTTTATCTGTTGGGGCGTCATCGAATCCAGAACCAGTAGATGGCGAGCACGAACATGGCGGCCACGATCCAGAACGCGGGCCGACGCAGGACGAACGACGACACCTCGATCGGAGGCGCGTTCGAAGCGGCCGGCGACGCAGCCGGCGATAGGGCCGGGCTCTCCGCCGCCACCGGCTTCTCCAGCTCCGCGCGCATCGCCTCCGTGAAGCGCTGGAGCATCTGGTCGGACACGTCCTGCATGAGGCCGCGGCCGAACTGCGCCATGATGCCGGTGACGTTCACCTCCGAGGCGACGCTCACCTCGCTCTCGCCGCCGGGGCGCTCGGTGATGCGGCTCGTCATCTTCATGTCCGCGCCCCCCCGGCCGCTCGTATCCTGGGCGGAGGCCACCATCTCGGCGGTATGGGCGACAGGATCGAGGGTCTCGAAGCGGGCCGTCACCTTGTAACGCGCGGAGACGGGGCCGACCTTGACCGTGATCGTGCCCGCGTACGTCCGATCGTCCAGCTTCTCGGTGATGGCGGCGCCCGGCAGCGCGGGGGCCACGCGGAAGGGGTCGGTCAGGTAGGCCCAGACCCGGTCCGCCGGCGCCTTGACCACGAATGCGTGTTCGAATCTCAGGGCCATCCAGCGTCCTTGAGCGGGGGGGTGCTGCGGCGCACCCCCCCGAGCCCCCCCGCCGCTCCACCGGAGTGAATCCGGTTCCGCGGCGAGCCTGTGAAGTGTGGAACGAGCCGCTCCAGCGACTCGAGGTCGTGGGCCGGCGCGAAGAGGTCGACGAACGGCAGCGCGGCCGCCATCCCGCTCGCCGCCGGCTCGTAGCGCGGGTCGCCCAGCAGCGGGTTCAGCCAGATGACCTTGCGCGCGCGGCCCTGGATGCGAGACACGGCGTCGGCGAGCAGGGCCGGGTCACCGCGGTCGAGCCCGTCGCTCAGGACGACGACCACGGTCTTGCCGCCCGCGCGCCGCGACAGGTAGCGCTCATGGAACCCGGCGAGGCATTCGCCGATGCGCGTCCCTCCCGACCAGTCGGGCACGTGGACGGAGAGGCGCTCGAGCGTGAGCCGGACCTTGCCCGGCGCCAGCGACCGGGTGAGATGGACCAGCTCGGTGTTGAACGCGAAGACCTCGGCGCGCGGCGCGGCGCGGCGCAGCGAAAGCGCGAACGTCAGCAGGAAGCGGCTGTGGGTGTCCATGGAGCCGCTGGTATCCAGGAGGAAGGCCAGGCGCGGCTCGTCGACCGCGCGCGTGCGGCGCGCCAGGCTGAACATCTCGCCCGAGGTCCGCAGCGCCCGCCGGTAGCTGGAGCGCACGTCGGCGCGGCCGCGGCCGCGAGTGGGGACCAGGCGGCGGCTCCGGCGCGTGGCCAGCCGCCGGGCGAGGCGGGCGAGGAGGCGCTCCATCCTCACCAGGTCCCGGCCGGACCACTCTTGATCGAAGGGCTTGCGGCGCAGCAGGGCATCGGGGCTGTAACCCGGCCGTTCGCCCTCCGGGAGGGTCCCCGGCTCGGAGGCCATCCGCCGCGTGTCGGGATCCCAGTGGAGCGCCCGGCCGCGAGGGATCGCGGGCGTCTCCAGCGGGCGGCGCGGCGCCACCGGCTTCACCTCCAGCTCGCCGTGCCAGAAGACGCCGAGGAGCTGGTCGAAGGCCTCGAAGTCGGCCGGTGGGACCTTGAGGGCGATGCGCAGCGTCCGGCGCACCTCCTCGCGATCGTCGCGATCGACGATGGCCAGCGCCTCCGCCGCGTCCAGCTCGTCGCGCAGGGTCGTGGCCACGCCCTGGGCACGCAGGGCCCGGCCGAAGCGCGCGAGCCGGAGCGGGACGTCTCTCACCGCGGCGACTCTTCCCGAGCAAGGGTGACGAGCGAGGCGACCTCGGAGGGCGTGAGCGTCTCGAGGTCGTGCCGGTCCTTGAGCAGGCAGCCCAGCGTCTGCGTGACCACCTCCGGCCCGAGCGAGTCCTGGCGAAGGGTCAGGAGCGCCTGTGTCCAGTCCAACGTTTCGGCCACGCCGGGAGACTTCACCAGACGGCGTGCCCGCAGGGCCTGCAGGAACCGTCCAACCTCGCGGGCCAGGCGCTCCTGGGCCTCCGGCCAGTGCGTGCGGATGATCCGGACCTCCTTCTCGAGGCTCGGGTGCTCCATGTAGAGATAGAGGCACCGCCGGCGCAGCGCATCGCCGAGCTCCCGCGTGCGGTTCGAGGTGAGCACCACGTACGGCGGATGCCGGGCCTGAATCGTGCCCAGCTCCGGGATCGTGACCTGGAAGTCGGAGAGCAGCTCGAGGAGGAAGGCCTCGAAGCCGTCGTCGGCCCGGTCCACTTCGTCGATCAGCAGGACGGGGGCCTGATCGGGGCGCGTGATGGCGCGCAGGAGCGGCCGCTCCAGGAGGTAGTCGCGGCTGAAGATCCGGGCTTCGACATCGCGAGGATCCTCGCCCCGCCCTTCCGACATTCGCAGCCGCAGGAGCTGGCGCGGGTAGTCCCACTCGTAGAGCGCCGTCTGGACGTCGAGCCCCTCCCAGCACTGGAGCCGGATCAGCTCGGTCGCGAGCAGGCGGGCCAGCACCTTGGCCAGCTCGGTCTTGCCCACGCCGGCGTCGCCTTCGATGAGGAGCGGCTTGCGCATCTCGCGGGCCAGGAAGACGGCGGTCGCGGTGGCGGGCTCGGCGATGTAGCCCTCCGCCTCGAGAGCCGCGAGGAGGTCCTGGATCTCCGGCGTCACAGCGCCTCGGTCACGGCGAGGTAACGCTCGGGGGTAGCCAGGAAGCGCTCGCGGCAGCCCGCGGCGCAGAAGTAGAAGTCGCGGCCGCCGTGCTGCGCCCGGTGGCGCGCCTCGCCGACGCGGACCGTCATCCCGCAGACGGGGTCCAGCGCGTCCTCGCTCGCGGGCGCCGCGTCCGCCCGAGGCACGGGCCGCGGAGCCGCCGCCCGTTGCTCCTTCACGATCTCGGCCAGGATGCTGAGCGCGATCTCCTCCGGGAGTCGCGCCCCCAGGTCGAGACCGGCCGGGTTCCTGACCCGCGCGAGCACGGCCTCCGGTACCTTGCCGGTCAGGAAGGCACGCATCTCGCCGAAGCGCTTCGGGCTCGCGACGACACCGAGGTAGGCGGGCTCCTGCGCGATGGCCGCGCGCAGCGCGTCCTCGTCCCACTGCCCCTGGGTTGCCACCACCGCGAAGACGGGAGCGGACGTCTTCTCGACGGGCACCTTCTGAGGGTCCGTCGCCACGGTGTCCGCGCCGGGGAACGCGGAAGCGTCCGCGATCGGATCCACCGCCCACACGGTATAGCCCATCGCCTTGGCCAGACGCGCGAGCGCTCGCGCCGTCGGCGAGACGCCGTAGACGAGCAGCCGCGGGGCGGGCAGGACCGGCTGGATATGGATCTCCACGCTCCCTCCGCTGTGGCATGTCATCGGGAAGACGCTCAAGCCCGGGCGCCGCTGCGACTCGGGATCGGGGTCGAGGGAAACCAGACGGGGCCGGCCGTCCTCGAGGGCCCTGCGGGCCTCGGCCGTGACCGTCGGCCGCGTGCAACTGCCGCCGACCCAGCCGTGGAAGGCGTCGCGTGTCACGAGGGCCATGTCGCCCACCTGGGCCGAGATCGGCGGCTTGCGGGCCACCACCGTGGCCAGGGCGAACGGCTCACCGCGACGGGCGAGATCGGAGGCGAGGTCGAGCAGCTCCCGGCGCATCGCTCAGTCCCCGTCCGCACGCGGGGGGGCGAGCCGGCCGCCGGGCGGGCCGCCGGCCAGGCTCGCGCGGGCGCCGTCGTAGTCCCCGGGCACGTCGATGTCCCGGAGCGCGTCCACCGGCCAGGCCACGACCTCGGCCTCCTGCTCGTGGCGGCGGACGACCTGTTTCGCGCACCGCTCGGCGGGGATCGAGAGCAGCTCCGCGAAAAGCGCGCGGCCGTACAGGGTCGGCGGGGCCTGGACGTCGCCGTAGTGCGACACGACGAGCGGCGCGCCGGTCGCGCGATGCCGCTCCACCAGAGTCGCGATCATGGCCGCGGTCACGAACGGCATGTCGGCCAGCATCACCACGATGGCATCCGCCGCGGCGGCCGCCTGCCGCACACCCGTCCGGACCGACGTGCCGGCTCCCTCCGCGTGATCCGGGTTCACGACGGGAGTGCAGGGCAACCCGGCGAGCTCGGCCCGGACGCGCGGCTCCTCGTGGCCGAGGACGACGACGACCTGGTCGACGCCGGCGCCCACCGCGGCGCGCACGGCCCGCCGGACGATCGTCTCCCCGCCCAGATCGAGAAGCAGCTTGTTCCGGCCCATCCGCGTCGAAGAGCCGGCGGCGAGCACCAGGACGGCGACGTTCAGGCGCTCAGTAGGCATGCACGGCCACCGCCCGCTCGCGAAGGTGGCGCGGCTCACGGCCCGACCACACCGCGAGAAGCTCCGCCAGGATGCTCACCGCGATCTGCTCGGGCCCGTCCGCCCCGAGGTCGAGGCCGACGGGGCCGAAGACCCGCTCCCGGTTGCCGATCCCGAGCTCGGTCACGATCCTGTCCGTCCGGGCCCGAGGACCGAGGACGCCGATGTAGGGCACGTCGGTCGGGACGAGTCTCGCCACCCACTCCGAATCCTTCTTGAGCGAGTGGGTCTTCACGACCGCATAGGTGCGGCGGTCGGAGGGAAGCTCCGCCGAGCTTTCGTCGGGCCGCAGCAGCAGGAGCCGGCGCGCGTCGGGGAAGCGCTGGGTCGTGAGATGCGCGCTGCGATGGTCGACGACGAAGACGCGGAAGCCCACGGCCGCGGCGAAGGCAACGAGCGGCCGGGCGTCGTCACCGGCGCCGCACACGAGCAGGTTCGGCGGAGGGAGCAGGACCTCGGTGAACATCGTCCGCGCGCCGGCGGGATGCAGGCCGGAGCGCCGGGCCCGGAGCGCCGCTACCGCCGCCGCGTCGACCTCGGCATCGGCGGCGCCGTCCTCCAGGCCTCCCGCCAGCCGGCCCGACTCTCCCACCACCACCGTGTGACCAGGCCCCGCGTCTTCGACCACGGTCGAGAGCGCGAACGGCGCATCCCCATCGAGCAGGCCGCGGACCCGCGTCCACGTCCCCTGGGCGGCCGCGACGGTGACGGGGTGGACCGCGATGTCCACCTCGCCGTCGCAGCCGAGGCCCAGGCCCCAGACCTTGGTGTCGTCGTCACCCGTCTCGTAGTGGAGGGCCCGTGACCGTCCGCTGCGGAGGACCTGCAGACCGATCTGACGCACGTCCTCCTCGAGACAGCCCCCGCTGACCCCGCCGAGGACAGCGCCGCTGTCCTCGATCAGCAGCTTGGCGCCGGCCCGGCGGTAGGCCGAGCCGCGGATGCGGGTGACGATGGCCAGGGCAGCCGGTCGACCCTCCTGGGCGAGGCGAAGCGCCCGATCCAGGATCTGACCGAGCTCCTGCCAATGCTTCACATTCCAGCTCAGGCCGGAGAGTCTACTGTGAACGAGAATCCGGCATCAAGAGCGGATCGAGCTCGCGCCCTCCTGATTGCGAACCACTGACGAGACCTTTACGTAGACCGTAAGCTGCTTGCCGGCCGCGGAAGGCAGGCCTTCGGCCAGGACGCCTTCCGCGACATGCTGGCCGCGGTGCGGGACGCGATCGCCGGACATGATGCGGGCGCGTAACCTGCGCCGCCCGCGCTGACGGGCCGGGCCTCCGGCCACCCACCACGATATAGTGCGCGTTTTGCCCGTTCGGCGCGGCGGCCGCAGGGGCCGTGCCCACGGGTGGAGGGCACCACGAGAATCGCGCTCACCCGCATCGCTCAGGTGGCCGGAGGGCTGTTCGCCTTCGTGCTGGCCCTGGAGCTGCTCAAGAAGGGCGCGGCCGGCGTGGCGCCGCTGCTGCGCGCCATGGACGTGGAAGGCGTGGCTGGGGGTATGGGCTTCGGCTGGCTGATGGCCTGCGTGGTGCTGTCGGGCTCCCCGGTGGCCGCCATCGCCCTGACCCTCTTGGCGGCGGGTACCCTCGATGGCCGCGAGACCTTCGCCATGATCGGCGGATCGCGCCTGGGAGCGTCCTTCGTGGTGCTGGTCATCGGCGTGATGGACGATCTCCGGAACCGGCGAAAGGAGAAGAAAAGCGCCTACGTGGGCGTGACCGCGCTGCTGGTCACGGCCATCGTCTACCTGCCGGCCATGGGCCTCGGGTTCATCGGCCTCGAGCACGGCCTCTTCGCGGGCCTGCGGTTGGAGGGCCGCGCGGTGGCCTCGCTGGTGGACGCGGCAACGGGTCCGTTGGTGCGCGCCGCGGTGGCCGCGTTACCCCGGTTCGTGCTCTTCGTGGCGGGGATCCTGGGCCTGCTCGGCGCGTTCAAGCTGTTCGATGCCGTGCTCCCGGACCTGCAGGCCCGCGGCGGGCCTACGGCCCTGGCCGGGCGCGTTTTCTACCGGCCATGGGTGATGTTCCTGTTCGGCCTCGGCGTCACCGCCATCACGCTGTCCGTCTCTGTCTCCATCTCCATCCTGGTGCCGCTGACGGCCAAGGGTTATGTCCGGCGCGAGAACCTCTTCCCCTATATCCTCGGCGCCAACATCACGACCTTCATCGACACCCTCTTCGCGGGAGCCCTGGTGGGCCATCCCGAGGCGGTCCGCCTGGTGGCGGTCCTCATGGCTTGCGTCACGGTCCTGTCGGTGCCCATCGTCTTCCTCTTCCCGTATGCTTTCGAGCGCGCGGTGGATCGCGTGGCGCAAACGGCCACCGCCGACAGCCGGGCCCTGCTCTTGTTCGTGGCCGCCCTGCTGGCCGTACCCGTAGCGCTGTTGGCCCTATGAGCTGCCTGATCTACGTCGACCCGTCGCCGCGCGGGGAATGGGCGCTGGCCCTTGCCCGGCTGCTGCTGTCGGCGCTGCGCCCGCCCCTGGTGCTGCTGGCCACCGACGAGGACGTGCAGCGTCACCCCGAGCTGTTGGAGCAGGCGCGGGCCCGCCTGGGCCGAGCCGAGGCGGCCGCACTGCGGCATCGGTCCGGTCCGGCCGAGCGTGCCATCGTGGCGGAGGCGGCGGAGGCGCGCCCCGACCTGATCGTGGTGCCTCCGGCCGGGCGCAAGGCCATCGCCCGCATGATGCGCGGATCGCGCGTCGCCACCGTCGTGCGCAAGGTGCAGGCCGACGTGCTGGTGGCGCGCCGTCCCCCTCCGGCGATCCGCCGTGTGCTGGCTGCGCTCTCCGGCGGCCGGCTCACCCAGACCGTGGCGGAGGCGGCGGCGCGGCTGGCCGGACCCCTGGGCGCCGAGCTGCTCCTCCTGCACGTGGCGCCGGAGGTCACCCTGCCTTTCGCCCACCACCCCGCCCCCCCTGCGCCCGCGGGCGCCGGGGGCGAGACCGACGCCCTGGCGACGGTGCGCGCCGCAGCCGCGCGGGTGGGAGCGGCGCGCGTGGAGGCCCGCGAAGGGCTGGTGGTCGAGGAGGTGCTCGAGGAGGTGGAAGACGGCGCCCATGACCTCCTGGTGCTGGGGGCGTCCTCCGCCCGGGCCGCTCAAGGGTGGGCGGTGGAAGACGTCACCGAGCGCGTGCTCCTGCACTGCCCGGTGTCCACCCTGATCGTGCGCGAAGTGGTGGACCGAACGATTACCGCGCCTCCAGAGCGCTGACCATGAGCTGCAGGTCTGCCCGCAAGTCAGCATTCCCGTAGACGGACAGCGTCTCCAGAAATCTGCGGAGTGCGTCCGTGCCGGCGGGGGTGACCTTGGCGGCGTCCGCCACCTCCAGCGCGAGTTGCGTCAGCCCCGGATTCACCGTGACCAGGGCCCCGATCTGGATGCGATGGCGGTGCAGCACCTCGCGCAATGCGAGGCCGCGATGCGCGGAGTCCACCTTTGCGACCACCCGGTCGACGGCCGCGCGCTGGGTAGCCGGGAGCGGGATCACCTGGCAATTTTCGTGCGGCGGATCGATCGGGCTCGCCGGCGGGTTCTGTGCCCGGAGTATGGCCTGATGCGAATTCAGCCGCCAGTATCGGTTGAGAATCCCGCCTTTCTCGTCAGCCGAATCACCGATGATCTGCCTGATCTGCCGCGCGGTCAGGCTTGGATTCTGGCCCCGGAGCAGCGCAGCGGTCCCGGCAACGTGTGGCGTTGCACTCGAGGTGCCCGTCATGTTTGCGTATGAAGCGAACCGTTCCGCCACCGGTACGCCTACCCCCGGCGCATACATGTCTATTCGGCCGATCACGGGCACCCACAGTGGCACCTGGTCCCGGTCGTCAGTGGCCCCGACGGCCATGACGCGCGGATAGGCCGCGGGATAGACGACGACGAGCGTGTAGTTTCCCGCCGCCGCCACCATGAGGACGTCCTGGTCGAACGCGTAATCGACGGCGTCCGTCCAGAGATCCGAGCACGTTCCACCCAGGCTCATGCTGATGACATCAGCGGCGCCCTGGGTCGGGTCCGCGGCGTAGAAGATCCCTTCCGCGACTTCGACCGAACCGAAATGCACGACAAAGGAGCCGACGCGAACGGGCCGGATCATGCAGTTGGGACATAGACCCGCAATGCCCTCGGCGTTGTGCAGTTGGGCGGCGACGATCGATGCGGTGCCGGTGCCATGCCCGTAGGTGTCGGAAGGGTCGTCATCGTCGTCGAGAAAGTCGATTCCGCTCAGGAGGTGGCCGACCAGATCGGGATGGTCGAGCTCTACGCCGGTGTCGAGTACCGCCACGACGGGCTCGTAAATTGGCGGGTTGTCGATGTAGAACCGAAGCGCTTCAGCGGCGTCCACGTCGGCGTCCCTGACGCCGCCCGTCTGCCCGATATTGTGCAAGTTGTATTGCGTGGAAAGCAGAGGGTCGTTCGGGCGCGCTGCGAGCCAGGCCCGCATGTTCGGCTCGGCGTAGGCGACGCTCGGGTGCCGGGCGTACTGGAGGGCCATGTGCCAGAGATCCGTGCCCGCCCCGACCTTCAGACGGTAGATGTGTCGGAGGTCGGACGTCGCCGACGGGAAAATGGCTTCGGCCGACTGAACGAGGAAGCGAGCATTCAGGTCGGCCAGCTCTGCAATGTGTCTTTCCGGCCTGACTTTGACCACCAGCTCTCCCGGGACGTACAGGTCGGAAGCCCGCCGCGGTTCCGCCGCGGGCGCATTTGTCGGGTCCGCACCCGCCACTGCAACGAGGGAACCAAGGAGGAGGATGGGCACGAGGAACAGCCGCAGGCAGGTTGGAGTTGGCATCGGGCCTCCCAAGCGATCGTCGTTAGAGCCGATCTGGAGCAGGGCATTGTAGTGCAGTGATGACGCTCATGGTGTCAAGGCGTCGTCACCAGCGGCAGCTCGATGAAGCTCGCCCGGCCGGGCGTATGGTGGATCCGCTGCGTGGCTTTTCGGTAATCCGCCGGCTTGGCCCAGAAGATGCTCGGCACGTAGGTCTGCGGGTTGCGGTCGTAGAGCGGGAACCAGGTGGACTGGACCTGCACCATGATCCGGTGGCCGGGCCGGAAGACGTGGTTCGCGGTCGGGAGCGCGAACCGATACGGCAGGGGCTGATTGGCCGCGATCGGCTTTGCCGTCTCCATGCTCTCGCGGTACCGGCCGCGGAAGATGTCGGCCGAGACCATGAGCTGGTAGCCGCCCATGCGCGGGTCGCCGGCCACTTCGTCCGGGTAGACGTCGATCAGCTTCACGACCCAGTCGGAGTCGGTGCCGCTGGTGGAGGCGACCAGGTTGGCGACGGGCTCCCCGCTGATCTTCACGGGTGCTTGCAGGACGTCGGACACGAACGCGATCACGTCGGGGCGGCCGGAGGCCTCGCGCTGGTCGTCCACGAGCCACTCGGGCCAGGTCAGGCCGTTGTCGTATCCGACGGGCTGAATGGGGCGCGCGCGGAACGGCACCGGCTTGGCGGGATCGGAGACGTACTCATCGAACGGCGCGTCGCCGGCCCCGGGTGCGGTGAAGCTGAGCTTCAGGCCGGCGTTGAGGTGGAGCGGCGTGGGTCGCACCGTGCAGCCGCTGGTGCAGCCCGCCGGCCACCGGTCGAGGCGCCGCCAGGCGTTGGTGCCGGTCTCGAACGCGACAACCGGCGCCACGCCGGCCGCGGGGGCGCCGTCCTTCAGATGCTGGTCGAGGAACGGGCGCAGGATCTCGCGCCGGAAGAAAAGCGCGGTGTCGCTGCCGAACTTCAAGGCGCCCAGCGAGCTGCCTTCGTGGATCTGCTGGCCGTGGTTCCAGGGGCCCATCACCAGGAACACCTTGTCGTTGGCCGTGTCCTTGGGCTCGATCGCCTTGTAGACCGCGATGGGCCCGTAGATGTCCTCCTGGTCCCACAGTCCGTGGACGAGCATCACCGGCACCTTCAGCGGAAGCCTGGCCAGGATCTTGTCCACCGCCTGGTCGCGCCAGTAGGCGTCGTAGGCCGGGTGCTCGAGGATCCTCCGCCAGAACCCCACCTGCTCCAGCCCGCGCTTGCGTCCGAGGTTCCCGGGCGACACCGCCTCCATGAACATGTCGTAGTCGTCGAAGTGGCTCGTCCACCACTTCAGGTCGTTCTTGCGCGTGGCCTGCTGCTCGTAGATGAACGGCAGCCCCTGCTGGCGGAACGCGCCGTTGTGGAACCAGTCGTCTCCGATCCACCCGTCCACCATCGGGTTCATGGGGACGGCCACCTTGAGGGCGGGGTGGGGATTCACGAGCGCCATCAAGGGCAGGAAGCCGTTGTACGAGATGCCGAGGATGCCGACGTTGCCGTTGGTCTCCGGGACGTTCTTCACCAGCCAGTCGATGGTGTCGTAGGTGTCGGTCGCGTGATCGACCGGCGTCGGGTTCTGGGGGCCGCTGAGCGGCCGGTTCATCACGTAATCGCCCTCGGAGCCGTGCTTGCCGCGGATGTCCTGCACCACCCGGATATAGCCGCCGTCCACGACCACGTCGGTCGCGTTGTCGTAGCCGGTGAGGATCGGCCCCAGGTGCGCGCTCTGGGAATGGCTGGTGAGCGCGGTCGCGTCGTAGGGGGTGCGCGTGAAGAGGATCGGTGCGCCCTTCGCCCCTTTCGGCACCAGTATCACCGTGTGCAGCTTCACCCCGTCGCGCATGGGGATCATCACGTCGCGCCGGACGTGGTCGAAGCTGTCGGTCACTGGCTCGAACTTCGCGGGCGTTTCGCTTTGAAACGCCGGGTACTGCGGGGGCCGCGGCGAGGGCTCCTGCGCCGCCGCTGAAGCCGCGAAGCCGACGGCGCCCACGAGCGGCGCGACCAGGACCAGGGTCCGCCCGCGACGATCGTTCGGCTTCATGGGATTCCTCCGTGGTCGGCGGGCGGGCCCGCGGCCGGCCTGCCCAGCACCCACTGGTCGAACCACTCCAGGTTCCGGGTCATGGCATCGAGCAACAGCTTCGGCTCCTGGATGCCGTGCGGCGTGCGCGGGTAGACGACCATCTTCGTCGTCACTCCCTGCCGCCGGAGCGCGTTGTAGAGCTCGTATCCCTGGGAGATGGGCACGCGCAGGTCCTGCTCGCCGTGCTGGATGAGGGTGGGCGTGCTCACGCCCCGGACGTTGAACATGGCGGAGTGCCTGCGCCAGCGGTCGACGCCGCCGTCGTCCCAGAACTCTCCGCCGAAGTAGTCGGGCAGGAACCCGGGGATATCGGCCGTGCCGGTGAAGGACATGAGGTTGGTGACGCCGGCCCCCACCGACGCGGCCTTGAACCTCTTCGTCTGGGTGATGACCCAGGACGTCATGTACCCGCCGTAGCTCCAGCCCATGATGCCGAGGCGGTCGGGGTCGGCCACCCCGCGCGAGACCAGCATGTCCACTCCCGACATGATGTCCTGGTAATCGCCCAGGCCCCATTCGCGATAGTTGGCGTGG
>Ga0326597_10001828_pt1 | contig 32942 bp, 28 predicted proteins | sample RVTome_12_FD_203789 | JGI IMG/M metagenome (GOLD analysis project Ga0326597, IMG submission 203789) | Soil microbial communities from uranium-contaminated site in the Upper Colorado River Basin, Wyoming, United States - RVT100D185 | ecosystem: Environmental > Terrestrial > Soil > Contaminated >...
TGGGGCCTCGCAAGGTTTTGTGCGTAGTGGTGGTGACAAAATCGGCATAGGGAATGGGTGATTGATGCAGGCCGGCAATGATTAATCCGGCAATATGGGCGATGTCCGCCATAAAATAAGCCCCGACCTGGTCGGCAATCTCTCTGAATTTTTTGAAATCCAGTTCACGAGGGTAAGCCGAAGCCCCGGCAATAATCATTTTGGGCTTATGCTCCTGGGCAATTTTCAGAAGTTCATCATAATCGATGGTTTCAGTTTCTTGGCTTACACCGTAGGGAACCACTTTGAAAAATCTGCCGGAGAAATTTACCGGATGGCCGTGGGTCAAATGTCCGCCGTGGGAAAGATTCAGACCCAAAATTGTATCTCCCGGATTTAGCACTGAAAAATATACTCCCATATTGGCTTGAGAGCCGGAATGAGGCTGGACATTGACATGCTCACAGCCGAAGAGCTGCTTGGCTCTATCTCGGGCTAAATTTTCCACCACGTCCACGAATTCACAGCCGCCGTAGTATCTTTTCCCCGGGTAACCTTCGGCATATTTATTGGTCATCACCGAACCCATGGCTTCCATCACGGCGTAGGATACGAAATTTTCAGAAGCGATAAGCTCTAATTTGAACGCCTGTCTTTTGGTTTCGTTTAAAATGGCGTTGTAAACTTCCGGGTCGATTTTTTTCAGGTAACTCATATTTTACCTAAGCCGATTCCTGGTTCAAAGATTCTAATTTCTTAATATTGATCTCCGTAATAGCGCTCTGAAATTTAGCCCCGGCTTTCTCAAAAAGTTCAAAGGCCTGCTGATAATAATTTAAAGCTTTCTGTCTATCCCCGTTCCCCTGAAAAATAAGCCCCAGATTGTTTAAGTTGTTGGCTGTGCCCAAAGAATCATTAATAGCAGTATAAATATCCAATCCCTTCTGGTAATTTTTAACTGCCTGTTCAATTTCGCCTTTATCTTTATAAACGGTTCCCAAATTGCTCAAAATAGTAGCCTGGTCGGAATCATCCCCGATGTTCTGGGCTAAACTGTAAGCTTCCTGATAAGTATTTAAGGCCTCTTCAAATTTCCCCTGGGAATAATAACTATTACCGATTGAAATCAGAAAAGCAATCCGTTGTTTCTCATCCGTTTCGGTAGCCAAGCAGCGAACAAACGAATCGATAGATTCCGCATAGCGGCCGTCTCTAAGGCAGGAATAGGCCTTAATCAATAATTCTTTCTTTTCTTTCGAATCCGGCGTCTCTACGCTCGGAAAGGTCAGCCCCTGGTGATTTTCAATCTGCTTCCGCATGGCTTCTTCTATTACCTGATGCAACTTGGCCTCTTCCAGATTTTGTCTCTGCCGCTTTATCACAAACTCATAAATATACAAGACTCCGGCTACAAATCCGACCACCGTTATTACTATGGGGACGATCTGCATCTTACACCTATTTATTACCCTTCTCGATATCGTTTATCTTCCCCAACCTTCTCTCATGCCTGCCACCCTCAAATTCGGTAGCCAGCCAGGTATCGATTATTTTGTACACTTCTTCTTCTTTGGTAAATTCACCGGACAGAGACAAAACATTAGCATCATTGTGCGACCGGGCCAGCTTGGCCATCTCCGGAGTGAAAACTAAAGCCGCTCTCACATTTTTAAATTTATTGGCCGCAATCGACATCCCGATTCCGGATTTACATACCAGAACCCCGAAATCCACTTTTTTGTCCGAAACTTTTTCAGCCACTTTAAAGGCGTAATCCGGATAATCCACCGATTCCTTGGATGAGGTGCCCACATCCTCAACCTCCAGCCCTTTTTTCAGCAGATAATTTTTTACCTTCTCTTTTACTTCGTATCCGGCATGGTCCGCCCCAATTACAATCTTCATTTTTTACTCCTGACCCCTCCCTGTTTATGGTGAGCCCGCCAAAGGCGGGAACCAACCCTCCTCTACAGAGGAGAGAACATAATCAGCCCTGACGACAATTCTCATCCATCCTCACTTAACATAAGTCAGCCATTTAAATTTATCCTCAATTTCACCGTGTACCAGCTTGTAATAGGTATCCCGAATCTTGGAGGTGATGGGTCCTGGTTCTCCGCAGCCAATTTTGACTTTATCAATGGAAATCACCGGGGAAATCTCTGCCGCGGTTCCGGTGAAGAAAACTTCGTTGGCGATGTACAGCGCTTCTCGGGGTATATTTTCTTCAATCACTTTATAACCCATCTCCATCGCCTTGGTGATAACGGTATTGCGGGTGACTCCCGGTAAGATGGATGCTCCGTAGGGAGGTGTAATCAAAGTAGAATCTCGCACTATAAAAATATTTTCACCGGACCCTTCCGAAACGTGTCCGTTAATATCCAGGGCAATCCCTTCTCCGTAACCATGCTCTCGGGCTTCTAATTTTATCAGCTGGGAGTTCATATAATTGGAAGCGCACTTGGCCATGGAGGGAAGTGTATTGGGTGCCAGACGGCTCCAGGTGGAGACACAGGCGGTGTGGTTTTCCAGATATTTTCCCCATTTGTAAACCGCGATAGCTATCTCAATCGGACATCCGGTAGGGTCGACTCCTAAGTGGTGATAACCCCGGTAAACCAAGGGGCGGATGTAGCATTCTTCTATTTTGTTGAGCTTAATTAGTTCCAGAATGGCTTTTTTCAATTCATCCAAGCTATAAGGAATTTCCATGCGGTAGATTTTGCAGGAATCATATAATCTTTTCAGATGGTCATCCAGGCGGAAAACAGCCGGACCCTTTTGGGTTTTATAACAGCGAATCCCCTCGAACAGAGCCGAGCCGTAATGTAAGGCATGCGTTAAAACATGAATTTGGGCTTCATCCCAATTGATGAATTTGCCGTTCATCCAGATTTTGTCAGATTTTTCAAAAGCCATTTTACCCTCCTGCTATTGGGGATATTATCTCTGGGATATCATCCCTTGGAATTTTCTTTTAAAAGCTCCCTGAAGATTACCAACCTTTGAATCTCGCTGGTTCCTTCTCCTATTTCACATAATTTCACATCCCGGTAATATCTTTCTACCGGATAACTGGACATATACCCGTACCCGCCTAAAATTTGAATGGCCTGATAAGTGGCCATTCTACCTACTTCCGAGGCGAAAAGTTTGGCCATGGAGGCGGCTTTGATAAAATCCTGCCCCGAATCTTTTAGATAAGCGGCCCGGTGGACCATCAAACGTGCCGCTTCAATTTGAGTAACCATATCCGCCAATTTCCATTGTATAGCTTGAAAATTAGCTATGGGCTGGTCGAACTGCTCTCTCTCTTTGGCAAATTCTAAACTTTCATCTAAAGCCGCTTGAGCCAGACCCACTGCCATAGCTCCAATTCCGATTCGGCCGGAATCCAAGGTAGTTAGAAATTGCTTGAATCCTTCCCCCTCTTTTCCTAAGAGATTTTCTTTAGGGACTTTTACTTCTTCAAAAATTATGGTGGCGGTATCCGAACCTTTCAGCCCCATTTTCTTTTCGGTTTTGCCGACCGAAAATCCCTGGCTGTCTCTTTCGACTATGAATGAAGAAATGGATTTGGAATCTTTCTCTTTTCTGGTCCGGGCTGTAATCACATAGGTATCTGCCACACTGCCGTTGGTGGTAAAACACTTGGAGCCGTTGACTGTGTAATAATTTCCATTCAATGAGGCAAAGGTTTTGGTTCCGCCGGCATCCGACCCGGCTTCCGGTTCCGTAAGACCGAAAGCCCCTATTTTTCTTCCGGAAGCCAGATCCGGCAGATATTTTTTCTTTTGCGCCTCGTTGCCGAATCTTAAAATCGGTCCAATGGCTAAAGAATTATGAGCCGCCACTGTCAGACAGGTAGAGCCGCAGGCTTTGGCTAATTCTTCGATGAAAATTACATAATGTCGAGCGGTTTTACCGAGACCGCCGTATTCTTTCGGGACCACTACTCCCAAAAGTCCAAGTTTGGCTAACTTCTTTACATTCTCAAAAGGGAATTTTCCGGTTTCATCTAACTCTTGAGCTTTCGGAGCAATCTCTCTCTTACAAAAATCGCTGATTTCATCCTGGAATTTTTTTAATTCTGGCTCTAGCAACATGGTTGTTTTATTTAACCTTTTGAAAGTTCCCGAAAAATCGTGATTCTTTGAGCTTCGGAAGTCCCCTCGTAAATCTCGGTTATTCTGGCGTCTCTGAAATATCTTTCCACCGGGTATTCTTTCATATAGCCGTAGCCGCCGTGAATCTGCACCGCTTCGTTGGCTACAAAGTTAGCCACTTCCGAGGCAAAAAGTTTGGCCATGGAGGCCTGTTTGACAAAATCGTGATTGTCTCCTGTCATTCGAGCGGCGTTGTAGACTAAATGCCTGGCCGCTTCTATGCGGGTGGCCATATCCGCTAATTTAAACTGGATGGCTTGAAAATTGGCAATGGGCTGGTCAAACTGTTTTCTTTCTTTGGCATATTTCAAGGATTCTTCAAAAGCGGCCTCTGCAATTCCCAGGGCTTGAGCAGCTACTCCTATTCTTCCAGAGTCTAAGATTTCTAAGGCCATTTTAAACCCTTCACCGGCAGTACCTAAAAGATTTTCCTGTGGGACAAAACAATCCACCAGCGAGATAGCTCTGGTATCTGAAGATTTGATGCCTAACTTCTTCTCTTTGGCCCCGATATTTAAACCTTTGAAGCTTTTTTCCACGATAAAACAGGAGATTCCCTTAGCTTTTAATTCCGGCTGGGTGGAGGCAAATACCACAAAAACATCAGCCAGACCGGCATTGGTTACAAAAAGTTTTTCCCCGTTTAAAACATACCCGTTATTCTTACGCTCGGCTTTGGTTCTTAGACCGCTGGCGTCGGTGCCTGAATGCGGTTCGGTCAAAGCATAAGCCCCGATCCATTCTCCGGTTGACATCTTGGGGAGATATTTCTGTTTCTGCTCCTCATTGGCAAATTTTACCAGGGCTTGGCAAAACAGCGAGTTGTGGACTGAAACCGTAATCATCACCCCGGCCGATACTCTGGCAATCTCTTCTAAAATCAAAATATAGCTCAAAAAATCCAGTCCGGACCCGCCGTATTTTTCCGGTATCACTATTCCGAAGTAACCTAATTCTCCTAATTCTTTCATAATTTCCGGAGTTACTTCCTCTTTTTCATCCAACTCCAGAGCCACTGGCTTGAGCCGTTTCTGGGCAAAATCCCGGGCGGTCTCTTGAATCAGTTTCTGTTCGTCAGTCAGTTCGAAAACCATTTAATCTCCTTTTGAGTACTTGCTTTAAATTGCCTCAACCGCCATAGCCACCGCATTCCCTCCACCCAAGCATAAAGTTGCCAGACCTTTTTTAGCACCACGGTCTTTCATCGCATACAACAAAGTGGTCAAAATCCTGGCTCCGCTGGCGCCAATCGGATGACCTAAAGCTACTGCTCCTCCGTTGACATTTACTTTATCCCAATCCCAGCCCAACTCTTTTCCGTCGGCGATTACTTGAGCCGCAAAAGCTTCATTGACTTCGATTAAATCAAAGGCCTTGACACTGCAGCCCAATTTTTTAACCAATTTCTGGACTGCATAAATCGGAGCATAAAATAAAAGCTCCGGTTTGGTGCCGCCGGTGGTGTAACCTAAAATTCTTGCCATAGGTTTAATTCCCAATTCCTTGGCTTTGGCAGAGGACATAATTACTAAAGCCGAACCGCCGTCATTTAACCCGGGAGCATTTCCGGCGGTAACTGTTCCATCCTTTTGGAAGGCCGGTCTTAATTTACCCAGTTTTTCTACCGAAGTATCCGGTCGGGGTGGTTCATCTGTATCAAAAATTATGGGCTCGCCTTTGGGTTGAGGTATTTGTACCGGAACTATTTCTGCTTTAAATTTTCCATTTTTTATGGCCGCTACCGCTTTCATATGACTGTTATAGGCAAACTCATCCTGCTCCTGTCTGGAGATACAGGATTTTTTGGCTGTCAACTCTGCGGCATTTCCCATATGGAAATTGTTAAATGAGTCCCACAGACCGTCTAAAATCATGGCGTCTTGCAGAACCGCATTGCCATATTTTATTCCCTTTCTGGCGCCGTGCAGAAGAAAAGGGGCATTGGACATCGATTCCATTCCACCGGCTACTATAATATCAGCATCACCGCATTGAATGGCTTGCGCGGCTAACATGACTGATTTAAGTCCGGAGCCGCAAACCTTGTTGACGGTCATAGCACCAACTTCAGGTGGAATTCCTGAATGAATCTGGGCTTGACGGGCTGGTGCCTGACCAACTCCGGCTTGAACCACATTTCCCATTATAACTTCTTCCACCTGTTCCGGTTTTATTCCGGCACGTTTGACTGTTTCTCTGATTACGATTGCTCCTAATTGAGGTGCAGTCAGAGCAGACAATCCACCCAAAAGATTTCCTATGGGTGTCCTGCAGGCACTGACAATTACCGCTTCTTTCAACTCCGGCATAAATTCCTCCTAAAATTCTTTTTGTGACATTTGATTTAGATAGAATCGTTGCTTTAATGTAACGTCCCGATTTATCGGGGCGTTACATTTTCATCTCCTTCACATCTTTGGGAATAACCAGCTCCGCTTCTGTGGCTTTTTTTACCTGTTCTACAGTTACATTCGGAGCGGTTTCCCTCAAAATTAATTTATTCTGGTTATAATCCACATCCATCACTGCCAATTCGGTGATGATTCGGTGCACCACTTTTTTTCCGGTCAAAGGCAGAGTGCATTTTTTCAAAATTTTGGACGAACCGTCTTTGGCCGTATGCTGCATAGTGACCACCACTCTTTTAGCTCCAGCCACCAAATCCATAGCCCCTCCCATCCCTTTCACCATTTTGCCCGGTATCATCCAGTTGGCTAAATTCCCTTCCTGGTCCACCTCCATGGCACCTAAAATCGATAAATCGATATGTCCGCCCCGAATCATGGCAAAAGAATCAGCCGAGGAGAAAAACGAAGCGCCCGGCAATATTTCGATGGTCTGCTTTCCGGCATTGATTAAGTCCGGGTCTTCATCCCCTTCGGCTGGAAACGGTCCCATCCCCAAAATCCCGTTCTCCGACTGGAAAATTATATTCATCCCTTTGGGGATATAATTGGCTACCAAAGTGGGCATGCCTATCCCCAGATTCACATAATAGCCGTCCTGCAGTTCTTTAGCGGCTCTTTGGACGATTAGTTCTTTGCTCGATTCGCTTTTCATAATTTTTTCCCTGAAATATATAATCTACATAGACACTGGGAGTGACAATGGCCTCCGGGTCTAATTCTCCGACTTCCACAATCTCTTCAACTTCAGCTATGGTGATTTTTCCAGCCGTGGCCATCATCGGATTAAAATTCCGGGCTGACATCCGGTAAATCAAATTTCCGGCTTTATCTCCTTTATAGGCCTTGACAAAGGAAAAGTCTGCTTTCAGCGGTTTTTCCATGACATACTCTTTGCCGTCTATAATACGGCTTTCCTTCCCTTCGGCAATAACCGTCCCCGCCCCGGTGGGAGTGTAAAAACCGCCGATGCCGGCTCCTCCGGCTCTGATTCTTTCCGCAAAAGTTCCCTGGGGCACAAATTCTACTTCCAAAATCCCTTCCAAAAACTGTTTCTCAAAAATGGAATTTTCACCTACATAAGTAGAAATCATTTTTTTAATCTGCCGGGTTTGCAAAAGCAACCCCAAGCCGAAATCATCCACCCCGGCGTTGTTGGAAATGACGGTCAGATTTTTTATCCCCAACTCTTTCAAAGCCGCTATGGAATTTTCCGGGATACCGCATAAGCCGAAGCCGCCCATCATAATCGTTGCCCCATCTTTTACTCCCGCTTTTAATATAGCTTCCTTAGCATCTTTGACCACTTTTGCCATTTTATCCTCGCTCAACTAAACAATATAATAAATTTCTCTTTAAATAAAAATATTTTCCCCACACCTAAGAAGGTGATAGAGAAAATACTCTGTGTCCGATTGTCTTAATTTCAATTATCTAAGGCTATAAAAACAGAGTCTTTTGATTCTAATTAAATCGGTTTAAAATGTTGAATGTCGGTGATTTTCCCTTCCCGTCCAAGGGGCATTTCCCAGACCGCTTTTACTTTCATACCTACGTGTAAATCAGAGGGTTTTACCTCCCCTAGACGATGAACCATTTTGGCCTGGCTGTTTCCTAATTCTATTAATCCTACTATTTGAGGGGAATTGACTTTTTTGCCGTCTAAATCTACGTGCACCACCGAAAAAGAGACCAATTTACCGGTGTCGCCTACATCTACAGTTTCATCCAATTGGGCAAAACATCTTTCACAGAAAAGTTTCATGGGAACATAGGTTACCTCACATTTGTTGCAGACTGTTCCTAAAATTTTCTCTTCCTCTTTTAAGGCCTGGAAAAATTTCTGACCGGCCACACCGGCCGTGTAACGGCTGGTTATGGGGATATCCCCTTTCCAGGTCAATTTTCCTGCTTTTGGATCCGGCAATTTTACTTTGGACATTTTTTCTCCTGTCCCAAAGGGATGGTCAAAACTTTGACCTAAATTTATATGGGTTTGAAATATTTGATATCCAGAATAGATCCTTCTCTTTCGGATTTTGGTTTCCAGACCGCTTTAACCTTCATCCCCAGCTTGACTTGCTTAGGGTCGACTTCAGCTAACAAGTGCAAAATCCCTTTTCCTTTGGAAGCCCCATCTATTTCAATCACAGCCGGAATCTGGGGATAGGTTAGTTTTTTCATATCCCAGGTGACATAACAGATGGAATAAGTGTTGACTGTTCCGGTATCTTTCAATTCCACCCATTTATCCATATTTTTGAAACAGAGTTCACAAAAAACTCGCGGAGGAACGACGGTTCGCTTGCATTTTTTACAGTAAGTGCCTAAAAGTTTCCCCTGCTTTAAGCCTTTTAGATAATGACCCATAGCCACGCCGCCATCCCAGGCATATTGCAATTTGGGAATATCGGTGGTATAAAAAACTCGATGAGTCTTGAAATCCTCTTCTTCCAAGGGGGTACCGGGTAAACTTGGTTTCATATTCGACTTATAATATTCCGGCATCAATCCCTCTCTTTCGGGTAGATTACGCTCCAGTGTCATTTATCCTCCCTTTGCATTATGACTACGGTTCCGACCTGCATCAGATCTCCCCAGGCCTGTGCCAAGCCGGTTCGGGGTGAATTTTTAACCTGCCTTTTTCCGGCTTCTCCGCGCAACTGCCAGAACAGCTCGCAGATTTTCATCATTCCGGCTGCGGCAATTGGATTCCCCACTCCTAAAAGTCCGCCGGAAGGACAGGAGGGCATCTTTCCATCCCGGGCAGTTATCCCTTCTGCGGTAATTCTGGGTGCCTGGCCTTTATCAGCTAAAAGCAGCCCTTCTAAATGATGCAGTTCTTTGTAAGCGAACGGGTCGTAGGGCTCGACTACATTTATTTCTTCTTTTGGATTTTTGATTCCAGCCATTTTGTAAGCCATGCGGGCCGCTTTTTCCACATATTCCGGGTAGTATAAGTCTCTATTGGTCCAGTAAGCCGTATCCAGATTCCAGCCCACTCCGGAGATCCAGACCGGGTTGTCGGTGATTTTTTTAGCCACTTCTTCGGATGCCAAAACCACTGCGGCGGCACCATCGCTGGTAGGACTGACCATCAAGCGTGTCACTGGCCAGGCCATAATTTCTGAATTCATAACATCCTCGACAGTCAGTTCAGCCCCCAGTTGAGCGGAGGGATGGTCTAAGGCATTGCGCTTGTTTTTCACCGAGACCAGAGCAATCTGCTCTCTGGGGATTTTATGCACCTGCATGTAGCGATTCATCTCCAAGGCAAATATCCACAAAAGATTGGGTCCCAGAGGACGCTCGGTGGTGTGGTCAAATATGGTCAAAAAGGCACCCTGTGGGTGCGGCTGACAGGATGACATTTTTTCTTCGCAGACCACTACACAGGTGTCAAACATCCCGGAAGCCACTAAGTACCAGCCGTTGATGGGAGCAAAAACTCCGGTTCCGCCTCCGACATAAGAACGCATAAACGGCTTTCGCCAGCCGCCGGAGGCCTCGCTTAAATATTCTCCCTTCATATGCACCCCGTCAAAAGCATCCGGGGCTGTTCCATGAACTACCGTGTCAATTTCTTCCAAAGGCATATTACAGGAATCCAAAGCCATCTTGGTAGCATGATAGGACAGTTCTTTGGCTGTTTCCTGGGCTCTTCTGACGAATTTGGTTATTCCGGCTCCCACCACCGCCACTTTTCTTAATTTCATTTATCCTCCGAATTTTCTATTTTGGTTGCGCCCTGACGTAGCCATTTGATTTTTCAAAATTAACACAGCGCAAGTTGTAGTTGGCAGACCTCTCCATCCCTGAGCCAGACCCACTTTGGCTTTTTTGACCTGGTTTCTTCCTTTTTTACCATGTAATTGCTGCACCACTTCCAAAACCTTATGCAAGCCGGTAGCTTCATGCATCCAGCCCACACCTAAAGTGCCGCCGGAGGGATTTACTCTCAAATTAAGCTTTTGCTTATCCCCATTCACAAAAATATCTTTGGCTTTTCCTTTTTCACAAACTTTCAACGCCTCTAAATGTTGCAACTGTTTATAGCCGAAAGAATCATCGATTTCAAAAACATCGATTTCCGCGGCTGGATTTTTTATCCCGGCTTGTTGGTAAGCTTTTTCTGCCGCTATTTGAGTAGATATGGAAGTTACCCAATCCCGAGTTTCCAGAGTAGGGGAATCAGAGCAGAAACCCATACCGGCAATCCAGACCGGCTTGACCTTTTTCTTCTTAGCTATTTTTTCCGAAGCCAAAACTACCACATAGGCAGCATCCGAAGTCTGCGGCATATGTAATTTTCGGATGGGTTCAAACAAAGGTTCGGAGCTCAAAACTTTCTTGGGAGAAGTTTTTGTCCCGTGAGGAGCTAATTTATTCAAAGCTGCTTTAGTCAGGTTATGAGCTACGATATTGGCAACATCTTCTTCGGAAGTTTTACTATCCTGCATATAAGCCCTCATTTCCAGACCGGCGATATAGTGAGGATTGATATTCAGCGGACGATTGATGACCGGGTCTAAAGCGTAATTCAGAACATGAGTCGGGGTTACCATATTGGAAGCTTTGCTGTGTCCTTCGACCACGATTAAATCGAAAGCTCCGGTCATGATCTGCAGAGCAGCGGCAATTATTCCCTGAATTCCATCCCCGGAAACGGTGTGCATCGGTTTTTGCACTGCCCCTAATTGGTCTGGTGTGTACTCATCAAAAATACTGGTCCCTTCGTGTAAATCTTCAGCTACGCTGACAAAACTTTCCACCTCTTTGTGGGAAATTTTGGCTTCTTTATAAGCCATCTGGGCCGCCAGATAGGTCATCTCTTTATAAGAGACCTCCGGCGTTTTGGGCTTGGGGACAGTGTAACCTATTCCGATTATAGCAACATTTTGGTTCACAACTTTTCTCCTTTTTAACAGTTTCGATTATTCATTGAAGTACAATAATATAAAACAATCTGACCAAAAAGAAAAGCTCCGGTTGGATATTTTCCTTTTCAAAATTAGTTCACTTTTCCACATCTGTAGCCAAAATCCATCCGATTTTCCCCTCTTTCCCCTTCACTTTAAACCATACCAGGCCTTCTTTGTTCTTAGAAGAATACAAAATATTAATGCTCTCTCCTTGACTCAGGTCAAAACTGGGGCGTTTGCCGGGATAGACATAAGCCACCGAAACCTGTGGTCTGATTTTGGCTTTGACCTCTTTGCGGTAAAACAAAATCTCCAATTCCAAAGCCCGGTTGACTGCCTCCCGGCTGTTCACCAAATTGTTCTCTTTGGGCGAAAAAAACCAGAAATCAGGCACCTGCCGGTATCTTTGGATGACCTCCTCCAGGGAAACCGGCCCGTAGTCTGTAAGTTTGGCTAAGCAAAATCTGGCGTAATGCGTTAAAAGAGTGTCCGGAGTACTGGTGGCCAGATTTTCCAGATAAGTTTTGGCGGAATCAAAATTCCACCTCCCGATTAAAAAATTATCAGTCAGGAAATCCAGGGCATCGCAGGAAAAACAGGTAATCTGGTCTTTAACTCTTGAGACCGAAGCACTGGGATAATTCTCCACTACCTCTCTGAATTTTTTTTCCGCCTGACCTAAAATTCCCTGCCCCAATCTGATTTTTCCCAGCTCCAAGGTGGCTACGGCAACTAAGATAGCCGCCTTGGTTTCATTCAAAACCTGTTCTAGGTTATTTATGAATTGGTCCTGCACAGCTTTGTTTTCAAGCTGGTCTGAAATTTTTATCTCTCTTCTGAACATAGAAAATAATCTTTGCAAGGCCTCTATACCCAGAGTAGAGCTCCACTCCGGAATATAAACTTCTTGATTGGGATGCTCTTTTATCAGGATGTGGCATTTTTCAACCGCTTCGGCAAATTTTCCGGCTTGATATAATTCATCTATTTCATCCAGGTAAACCATGTTGGGGCTGGTCAGGTCCTCGTCGGCATTCTTTTGGGCAATACAAAATTGGTTAGCCAACATTGCCAGGGAAGCCGTCAGGATAAGGTTTTTAATTCTAAACATATCGTACAGTTAATTATTTCTCTTTCAACTCTATCAAAACCCCTCCGGTTTTTTTCAAATCTAAAAATACGATTTTTTTACCATAAGAACCGGTGGAGATTTTCCCCAAAGGTTCTACCCCTTTTTGCTTTAGCTCTTGCAGAGATTTTTCCAGGTTATCAACTTCTAAGCAAATATGATGCAGGCCGTCTCCTCGTTTCTCTAAGAATTTTGAAATGGGGCTATCTGAAGAAGTCGGTGCGGTCAATTCCAGCTTGGAACCATTGAAATTCCCGAAAGCAACTTTCACTTTTTGGTCCGGCACCTCCTGTTCCGGACCAAAGTTAGCTCCGAAGAGGTCGGAAAAAATTTTCCCCAAAGCTTTAATATCTTTCACAGCAATAGAAATATGGTCGATCTTATTTATCTTCATCTTTTAAAATTTCTCTTTATATTCTCCCCAAACCTCTCTTAAGCTATCGCAGATTTCACCAATGCTACAATAATTTTGGACGCATTCCAAAATGGGGAGCATCAGATTTTCTCGGGACTTACTTTTTTCTTTTAAGACCTGCAAACTCTTTTTGACTTTTGCATTATCTCTTTTCTTTCTGACCGAATTCAATCTCTTAATCTGCTCCTCTATCCCCTTTTGGTCAACCTTTAGAATATTTTCTGTCACTTCTTCATCAGTCTGAAATTTATTCACCCCTACAATGATTTGTTCCCCTGCCTCAACTTTTTTCTGAAATTCATAGGCCGACTTGGCAATCTCCTGCTGATAAAAGCCGGACTCAATCGCAGCCAGAGCCCCACCATACTCTTCTATTTTCTCCAGATATTTTAAAACCTCTTCCTCAATCTGGCTGGTCAAACTCTCCAAAAAATAAGAACCACCCAGGGGGTCAACTGTATTGGTAACGCCGGATTCATAGGCGATAATCTGTTGGGTTCTCAAAGCTAATTGAGCCGATTGTTCAGTGGGCAGAGCCAGGGCCTCATCTTTGGCGTTGGTGTGCAGAGATTGGGTCCCGCCTAAAACCGCAGAAAGAGCCTGCAGAGTAACCCGGATGATATTGTTATTCACCTGTTGAGCGGTTAGAGAGGAGCCGGAGGTCTGGGTATGAAATCTCAATTTCCAGGAATCTTCTTTTTTGGCTTTGAATTTTTCTTTCATTAATTTCGCCCAAATCTTTCTGGCGACTCGGAACTTAGCTATCTCTTCGAAAAAGTCGCTGGATGAGATAAAGAAAAATGATAAACGGGGAGCAAAATCATCCACCTTTAAACCAGCTTTTAAAGCGGCTTCGACATAACAAATGGCATTGGCAAAAGTAAAAGCTAACTCCTGCACCGCGGTTGCGCCGGCTTCCCGCATATGATAACCGGAAATTGAAATCGGATTCCATCTGGGCAAGTGTTGACTGCAATACTGGAAAGTGTCGGTTATCAATCTTAGCGAACCTTGCGGCGGAAAGATATAAGTTTTGCGGGCAATATACTCTTTTAAAATATCATTCTGAATAGTGCCTGAAAGTTTTTCCAGAGGTACTTTATTTTTGAGGGCTAAAGCCACATACATGGCTAAAAGGATTGAAGCGGTAGCATTGATGGTCATGGAAACCGAGACCTGCTCTTGCGGAATTCCAGCAAACAAAATTTCCATATCTTCCAGAGTGGAAATAGCCACACCGGTTCGGCCGACTTCGCCGACAGCCAACGGGTGGTCCGAATCATATCCCATTTGGGTGGGTAAATCAAAAGCCACCGACAAACCGGTCTGTCCCTGTGAGAGAAGGTATTTGTATCTTTGATTGGATTCTTTGGAAGTACCGTAACCGGCATATTGACGCATAGTCCACAATTTCCCACGGTACATATCTTTCCAGATGCCGCGGGTGAAGGGAAACTGCCCCGGAAAACCTGAATCTCTGGAATAATCCAGATTGGCGATTTCTTTGGGGGTATAGATTTCGTCTACTTTTATTCCGGAGCCGGTTTGAAAAGATTTTTTTGTCTGCAAGAAATGCCTCTTTATTCTAATACCAGTAAAACCTGGTCTTTATCCACGGTCTGCTTTTCCCTGACCAAAATTTTTTTCACTTTTCCCTCATAAGGAGATTTTATTTCATTTTCCATTTTCATGGCTTCCATAATAAATATCCCCTCTCCCATTTTTACTATTTGACCTTCCTCCACTTCAATTTTTACAATCAAACCCGGCATAGGAGCTTTCAGCTCTTTTTGTTTTAGAATTTCTTTTGGGGTAGCAGATTTGAGCTTAGCAAGTGTCTCTTCCAAAATTTCACCGGAATATTTCCTGCCTCCGTAATTGATTTCAAATTCACCATCCTTCCGACGAATTTCCAAGTCGTAAGCCCGGTTATCCACCAAAAGTGAATAAATTTTATTTTTCTTCAGCTCTGTCAAATGAGCATTTATTTCTTTTCCTCCCAATTCAACCTGTAATCCACCTTCTTTTTCTTTTACACCGACCTTAAATTCCTCTCCCCCTATTCTGACTTGATATTTCACAATTTACCCCGTAGAGATAAAATTCGAGCTTGTCTTTTCCAGATGCTCTGGACTGCGCCATTTATGGCGAGCGCAGTCGAGGCATTTTGAATAAATTCCGTTTCAACCTTTTTGGTTGCCAGATAATCTGCCAAGGCCGCTGAAACTGCCAGATATTCAAAATTGATTTTTTTATCCTCTTTTAATTTAGGATAAATTTCTTCCTGGATAAAATTAGTGGATATTTCACCTTTTTTGAATTTTTCATTCTGCATGACATCTTGATGGAATTCAATAGTGGTGGTAATTCCGTTTATCTGATATTCGGACAGAGCCCGGGACATTCTCAAAATCGCCTCTTCCCGATTTTGACCCCAGCAGATCAGTTTGGCTATTAAGGGGTCGTAGTATAAAGAGATTTCAAAACCCTCATAAACCCCGGAATCCACCCGCACGCCAGGACCGCCTGGTTCTCGATATAAAGAAATTAATCCGGTGGAGGGAAAGAAATTATTCTGATAATCTTCGGCATAGATTCGGCATTCCAGAGCATGACCGAACGGTTTTATATTCTCTTGAGCAAAATCCAATTTCTCGCCTGAGGCAATTTTTATCTGCCATTTGGCCAAATCCAGACCGGTTACCATTTCAGTCACCGGATGTTCCACCTGCAGACGGGTATTCATCTCCAAAAAATAAAACTCTTTATTTTGGTCTATCAAAAATTCAACCGTGCCTGCGTTAACATAGCCGGCCAGTTTGGCAATTTTAACCGCCGTCTCCCCCATTTTTTTTCTTAAATTTTCGTCAACTAGAACCGAAGGAGATTCTTCGATTAATTTCTGATGTCTTCTTTGAATGGAGCATTCTCTTTCGCCTAAATAGACATAATTGCCGAACGAATCTGCCAAAATCTGAATCTCAATGTGACGTGGTTTTTCTAAAAACTTCTCTAAATAAATTCTGTCATCCCCAAAAGCGATTTTTGACTCGTACTTGGCACCCCGGAGAGCATCGCTCATCTCTTCCGCTTTTCTGACAACTCTCATCCCTTTGCCACCGCCACCGGCCGACGCTTTCAGCAAAACCGGATAACCGAATTTTTCAGCAGAGTTTAATGCTTCTTTTTCAGTTGGAACTTCATCTGAGCCGGGAACAATCGGAATTCCGGCTTCTGAAAAAATTTTGCGTGACTGAAGTTTATCCCCGGCCAATTTCATAGCCGATGCCGGCGGACCGATAAAAATCAACCCATTGGTTTGAACCAGTTCAGCAAAATTGGCATTTTCAGCCAAGAAACCATACCCCGGATGAATGGCTTCGGCTTTTATATCTTTGGCGATCTGGATGATTTTTTCTGCGTTAAGATAGCTTTCTTTGGCTTCGGCGGGACCAACTAAATATGCCTCGTCAGACATTCGGATGTGCAGAGATTTTCTGTCGGCTTCAGAATAAATAACTGCTGCACTTATCCCTAATTCTTTACAAGCCCGGATAATTCTGACTGCAATTTCTCCTCTGTTGGCAATTAAGATTTTTTTGAACATAGAATGTCATTCAATCCAAACTCTAAAGCAGTATATCTATTTAAGATATTTCCTATAAAGGTATATTCCCATGCTTTTTCGGCGGATTACTATCTCTTTTGGTAGAAAGCATCTCCAAAGCCCTAATCAGACGCGGTCGAGTTTCCTTGGGTTCAATCACATCGTCGATATAGCCCCGTTCAGCCGCAATATAAGGATTGGCGAATTTCTCCCGATACTCTTTTTCTTTTTCCTCCAGAGATTTCTCCCGATCCAACGACTGCTCAATTTCTTTTTTGAAAATAATCTCCGCCGCTCCCTTAGGACCCATCACTGCAATTTCAGCCGTGGGCCAGGCATAATTGATATCCCCCCGGATATGCTTGGAAGACATCACATCATAAGCACCGCCGTAAGCTTTTCGAGTAATAACTGTAATTTTAGGAACGGTAGCTTCGCAGTAAGCATACAAAAGCTTAGAGCCGTGTTTGATAATTCCGCCATGCTCTTGAGCAGTGCCCGGGAGAAACCCCGGGACATCTTCAAAAGTTATCAGTGGAATATTGAAACAATCGCAAAAACGGATAAACCTGGCGCCCTTCAGAGAAGAATCGATATCCAAAACTCCGGCCAAAACCGCCGGCTGATTGGCAACTATCCCGACCGGTTTTCCATTCAGGCGGGCAAACCCGACCACAATATTTTGAGCGTAATTCTGATGCACTTCAAAAAAATCATTATGGTCCACCACTCTTTTGATTACCTCTTTGATATCATAGGGCTTGTTGGGATTTTCCGGCACCAGCGAATTCAATTCTTCATCCTGCCTTTCGGCCGAGTCAGTCGGTTTTAGAATGGGCGGGTCGTCTAAATTATTTTGGGGAATAAAACCTAAAAGTGTCCTGACTGTTTTCAAAGCCTCGGCTTCATTTTCACAGGCAAAATGAGCCACTCCGGATTTGGTGGAATGGGTGGTGGCACCGCCCAATTCTTCAAAACTTACTTCTTCATGAGTAACGGTTTTTACCACCGAAGGACCGGTCACAAACATATAGCTGGTATTTTTGACCATGATGATAAAGTCGGTGATAGCCGGCGAATAAACCGCTCCTCCGGCACATGGTCCCAGGATGACAGAAATTTGTGGAATAACTCCGGAAGCCAGGGTATTGCGTAAAAATATCTCTGCATATCCGCCTAAACTCACCACCCCTTCCTGAATTCTGGCCCCGCCCGAATCATTCAGGCCGATTATGGGGGCGCCCACTTTCATAGCCATATCCATAATTTTGCAGATTTTTTCAGCGTAAGCTTCGGATAAAGAACCCCCGAAAACCGTAAAATCCTGGGAGAAGACAAATACCTGTCTGCCGTTTACTTTTCCGTGGCCGGTAACAACTCCATCACCGGGATATTTCATTTTGTCTAAACCGAATTCCGTGGAACGATGGGTGACGAAAGCATCGAATTCTTCGAAAGAATTTTCATCCAGAAGAATCTCTAACCTCTCTCGGGCAGTCAGTTTTCCCTTTTGATGCTGCTCTTCAATCCTTTTCTGACCGCCCCCTAATTTGGCTTCCTCTTTTTTCTGTTTTAGAAATTTGAATTTATCTTCAGAGCTCATTGAATTTAGATATTTAACTTACAATCGGTTCAGCAATAACTTTTTCATTGACAATTTTTAATTTCCCTATTTTTACCTTCAAATCATGGTCGAAAGCCACATAACATCCTTTTTCCAGGCAGAAAGGGATGATTTCCCTTTTGATCTTCATGGTTTCTCTGGGGCATAAGTCGATGCTGGCAACGTAAGCCGTTCTTAAATGGGCCGTGGTGGGAATTATGTCCGCATAGTAGATTAATTTTTCGCCGTTACCCTCTAAAAAAACTCCCTGATGACCCGGAGTATGCCCGCCGGTATTTTTAATTCTCAAACCGGGTAAAACTTCGGCTTCTCCGTCCACTACCTCCAAAACAGAATCTTGAGCCAGAATCTGAAGATGGTCCAGTAAATAGGCCGCCTTAGTCCTTTCATCCGGATGGGTGGCTTCCTCCCATTCTCTTTTCTGCACAAAATGTTTGGCTCTGGGAAATCGGAGTGTCTCTCTCCCGTTTTCATCCTTTTTGATAGCTCCACAGCCATGGTCAGCGTGCATGTGCGAAAAAATCACTATATCGATATCTTCCGGCTTCAAATTAAAATTTAGGAGGCCTACATCCAAGGTCGAAGGCGTATAGAGAGTATAAAGTTTTCTCTCTTTATCATTTAGAGTATCTCCGAACCCGGCATCCAGCAAAATATTTTTGTTCTTATATTTTAACAAGAAAAGGTTGACATCCATGGGAATTAGATTTTTTTCATTGGGAGGAATCATTTTTTCCCACATGGTTTTGGGAACCACTCCGAACATCATTCCCCCGTCCAAGTAAAATCGATTTTCTACGAAGCAGTGTACCTGATACTCTCCGACTTTGAGCATTTATCCTTTCAGGTAAGCGCCTGCAATCACCAATCTCTGAATCTCGGAAGTCCCCTCGTAGATTTCAATCAACCTCTGGTCACGATACAATTTTTCGACTTCATTGAACTCTCCGATATAGCCGTAACCCCCGTGAATCTGGACACAGCGGTCCACGCAAAATCTGGCCACTTCCGTGGAAAAAAGTTTGGCCTGGGAAGATTCCAGAGTAGATTTAGCACCGGAATCATAGATTTGGGCGGCTTTGTAGGTCATTAAACGGGCCGCTTCCAATTGAGTCCCCATATCCGCTATCATCCATTGGATGGCTTGTAATTTGGCAATCGGGGCGCCGAAACAGACTCGGCCTTTGGCATATTTGACCGCTTCATCAAAAGCCCTTTGGGCGATGCCGACCGCTTGACCGCCGATGGTGATTCTGGCTCCTTCTAATGTTGTTAAAGCGATTCTGAATCCTTTCCCTCTTTCCCCTAAAATATTTTTGAGAGGCACCCGGCAGTTTTCAAACCAGACTCTGGCCGTGGTGGCGCATTTCATTCCCATTTTATACTCTAGGGTCTTGGTTCTCAGGCCCGGAGTTCCTTTATCTACCAGCACAGCTGAGATATCACGCTTTCCGGCTTCGCTGGAACCGTCTTCTACAATTTTACAGAAGACAACATAAATATCCGCTACATCTCCGTGCATGATAAAAATCTTTTCCCCGTTTATGACCAGACAGTCCCCATCGATTTTAGCGGTGGTCTGCTGATTTCCGGCATCCGAGCCGGCCTGGGGTTCCGTTAAAGCATAGGCCGAGAGGTATTCACCGGAGGCAATTTTAGTGACATATTTTTTCTTTTGTTCCGGGTTGCCAAAAGTTTCAATGGGGTAGCTGGCTAAGCTGGAAACCGCCGCCAACAAGGAAGTCGGGGGATCATAATAAGCCAGCTCTTCGGTCAAAGTGGCTTGTTCTAATTTAGTTCCTCCGCCTCCTCCCCACTCCTTGGGCAAATAAAAACCGACTATCCCGTAGCCGGCTAATTTTTTGTAATAATCAAAAGGAAACTGGGCCGGCTCCGGTCGGCGGTCTAATTTTAAAGCCATGGGCTTGACCTCTTTTTCACAAAATGGTCTGACCCAGTCCCGCACTTTCTGTTGACTTTCGTGTAAATTGTAAGTCATCCTTCCTCCTTAAAAGATCGCCTCCTCTTTTCTTCTCCCTTTGGTAGCGGACTTTATATACTCTATGATTTCACCGGTAGTTGTCCCCGGACCGAAAAGTTTCCCCACCCCCAATTTTTCTAACTTGTCCATATCCTCTTGCGGAATTATCCCTCCTCCAAAAAGTATGATATGCCCCGCCCTCTTTTGTTTTAAAAGCTCAACCGTTTGAGGAAACAAAGTCATGTGAGCCCCGGACAAGATTGACAATCCTACGGCATCCACATCTTCTTGAACCGCCGCTTCCACCACCATTTCCGGGGTTTGCCTTAAGCCTAAATAAATTACTTCCAAACCGGCATCCCGCATAGCCGCGGCAATCACTTTTACTCCCCGGTCGTGCCCGTCCAAGCCGGGCTTGGCTAACAGGACTCTTATCTTTTTTTCCATATTTTAATTTACAAACCTCCTTTGATGACGCTTAAAACCAGGCCGGCTCCTGATATTCGCCGAATACGGATTTTAACACTTCTGTGATTTCCCCTTCGGTGGCATAACATTTGGCGCACTCGATTAAATGGGGAACGGTATTTTCCGAATTGCCGGCCGCTTTCTTCAAATCTTCCAAGGCCCTTTTGACTTTGTCGTTGTCACGCATTTCCTTAACTTTTTTGATCGAATCGAGCTGTTCTTTTTCAGTCGATTCATCTATTTTCAGAATGGGCATGTCTATTTTTTCGTTTTCTACCACAAATTCATTGATTCCCACTATGATTTTTTCCTTTTTCTCTAATTCCTGCTGATAGCGGTAAGCGGCCTGGGCAATCTCCTTTTGAAAATAACCCTCCTCTAAACATTTGATGACCCCACCTCTTTTGTCAATCTCTTCAAAATATTTTTCCGCTTCCTGCTCCATTTTATTGGTCAGGGATTCGATGAAATAGGAGCCGCCCAAAGGGTCTACCGTATTGGCTACTCCGGTCTCATAGGCGATAAGCTGTTGAGTTCGCAGGGCGATTTGAGCCGCTTTTTCGGTGGGCAAAGCCCAGGTCTCATCCATAGAATTGGTGTGCAGGGATTGGGTCCCGCCTAAAACCGCGGCCAGAGCCTCGAAAGCGGTTCTGATGATATTGTTCTCCGGCTGCTGGGCAGTTAAGGAGACTCCGGCGGTCTGGGTGTGGAAACGCAAAAGCCAGGACTCCGGTTTTCTGGCTTTATACCTTTCTCTCATGTGCCGGGCCCAGATTCTGCGGGCAGCCCGGAACTTGGCTATCTCTTCGAAGAAATCCAGATGAGAGTTGAAAAAGAAAGATAAACGGGGGGCAAATTCATCAATCTCCAAACCGGCTTTCAACCCGGCTTCCACATAAGCAAAACCATCCGCCAAAGTGAAAGCCAATTCCTGAACAGCAGTGGAACCGGCTTCCCTAATATGATAGCCGGAGATGGAAACATAGTTGTATTTGGGCATATGCTGGGTGCAGAATTTCATCATATCCACGATTAATCTCATGGAGGGTTGGGGTGGGAAAATCCATTCTTTCTGGGCCATGTACTCTTTTAAAATATCGGTCTGGCAGGTTCCCCTGAGATTTTGCAGACTGGCCTTCTGTTTTTCGGCGCAGGCCACATAGAAAGCGAAAATAATCGGGGCCGGGCCGTTAATAGTCATGGAGGTGGAGATATCTTTCAAGCTGATTCCATCGAATAATATCTCCATATCTTTCAGGGAATCCACCGCCACTCCGCAGATTCCCACTTCACCCTTGGAAAAAGGGTGGTCCGAATCGTATCCCATCAGAGTTGGCATATCGTAAGCCACCGACAAACCGGTCTGTCCTCTTTCTAATAAAAATTTATACCTTTCATTGGTTAAACGGGGAGTGGCGAAACCGGAGAACTGCCGCATGGTCCACATTCGTCCCCGATACATGGTCGGTCTGATGCCACGGGTATAAGGGTATTCTCCTGGAAAATTTATATCCCGGAAATAATTGATGTCCGCGGTATCTATGGGAGTATATAAATTTTTTATCTCCATGCCGGAGATGGTGGTGAATTTTTTATCTTTATTGTTATTTTTAGTGGAGTGTTTCTCCTCCCATTGTCTTCTTTCTTTTTTGACTTCATCTAGAAATGATTTTTCAGCCATACTCTCCTCTATTTTTTTAACGCTTTGAAAATTTTCTCGGACCAGCTGTAAGGGTCTTCTTTGCGGGAGTAAATTTTATCCACGCTCTCCTCCCAGTTAAAAGAGTTTCCCATCTTTTCATCCAAAAGTTGTCTTAATTTACTCTCCAAAATATTTTTCAGTTCATTTCTTATCTGCTCTTTGCGATTTTTCTCCAAAAGTGAATTGGCACTTAAATACTTTTGGTGCTTTAAAATGGCATCCTGTAATTCCTGAATCCCTTTTCCATAGATAGCCGAAGTGCTGATAACCGGATAATCCCATTTTTCTGAATGCCTTTTGATATCCAGAATCATATTCAGATGTGCCACCGCCTTGGGGGCTCCTTCCCGGTCTGATTTGTTGATGACGAAAACATCACCTATCTCAATCAAGCCAGCTTTAAGGGCCTGGATGCTGTCACCGGATTCCGGAGTCAGGACTACTACTTTAGTATCCGCCTGATGTGACACTTCTATTTCTATCTGTCCAACACCCACGGTTTCTAATATAATAAAATCCTGCCCAAATGCATCTAAAACTAAGGCCACTTCAAAAGTCGATTTAGCCAGCCCGCCTTCACCGCCCCGGGAAGCCATACTGCGGATAAAAACCTCTTTTTTCCCGGCCAAAGATTGCATCCGGATACGGTCACCCAAAAAAGCTCCTCCGGAAAAAGGGCTGGTGGGGTCGACTGCGATGATGCCTATTTTGGAGCCGTTCTGGCAGAGCTTTAAAGTCAGTTTATCTACCAAACTGCTCTTGCCCACTCCCGGCGGACCGGTTATGCCGATTTTATAGGCCCGGCCGGTTTTGGAATAAATGCTGGATAAAACTTTTTGGTAATCTTCGGCCTGATTTTCCACATGCGAAATCAGAGTCGCTAAGGCTTTCTGGTCCCCCTTCCAAAACTGCTCCAATACGGTCATTTCTGTTTTGTCTCCATATTAGGTAAAGCATCTCAAGATCGCTAAAATTGAACTGAACTGCTTAACTTTATGTCTTTTACTCTTAACTGCACCGAAGTATTTCCGTTGTAGGAATTATTTTCCAGAACATAAGCCAAATCATAGCGCACATCTCGGGCTGAAAGCGGTTTGATAAAATCTCCCTGTTCAAAGGCAATCCCGTCCAGTTGTTTATTATTCTGATTGATTCTTAATTTCAGGTGATTATTCCCCACCACCGAGGGCTGGGCAAAATTTCCGAAGTTTCTGCTGACCAAGACCGGCCGCATGTTTCCCGGACCGAAAGGTGCCATCTGCTCTAAATAAGTTACCAGTTCTTGATTTATCTCATCTAAATTTACTTCACAGTCGATATTTAGTTGAGGAATCAAATTCTCGTCCGCTAATTTTCGGGAAGCCACCTCCTGTAATTTTTTCTTGAAGCTCTCTAAATTTTTCTTTTCCAAAGCCAAGCCGGCCGCCTGCTTGTGACCACCGAAACGGATTAACAATTCCTTGCATTCGTTCAGGGCCTCAAACAAATGGAAACCGGGAATCGACCGGGCTGAACCTTTGGCTTCCTGGCCATCCAGAGCCAAAAGAACCGTGGGGCGGTAATAGATTTCAGCGATTCTGGCCGCAATTATACCTACAATTCCGGGATGCCAGTTTTCTTTGACTAAGACTATGGCTTTATCATCTGGTTTAAATTCTCTTTCCGCCATCTCCACCGCTTCCTTCATGGTTCTTTCATCTATTTCTCTTCTTCTGCGATTCTCCATCTCTAAAAATAAAGCTAACTGGCTGGCCTCTCTGGGGTCGGTGGTGCTAAGAAGTTTGATGGCGCACTGGGCATCCCCTAATCTTCCCACAGCATTTATGCGGGGTGCTAAGCCGAAAACAACGTGGCTGGTGGCTAATTTTTTCCCTTCCAGCCCGGAGTTTAAAATCAAATCCTGGATTCCGAATTTTTCCGACTTCTCTAACTGCTCCAGACCTAATTTAACCAATATTCTATTCTCTTTGGTCAGAGGAACAATGTCGGCTGAAGTTCCCAGAGCCACCAAATCCAGATGCCGGATTAATCCTTTTTCATCCAATCCTAATTTTCTGAAAACTCCGCTGATCAGCTTGAATGCTACTCCTACTCCGGAAAGCTCACCTCCCGGATAATCGGTCAGTTTAGGATTGACCACCGCATAAGCTTCCGGAACCCTCTCTTTAGGTTCGTGATGGTCGGTGATGATTAAATTTACTCCGATTTCCCTGGCAAAATCCGCCTCTTCTACTGCTGTCATTCCGCAATCAACAGAAACAATTAAGCTCGCTCCTCTTTTCTGGGCCTCTTTTATTCCTTCTTTTGAAAGACCATAACCTTCCAGCAAACGATTGGGCAGATAGTAACTGACTTCCCCTCCTAAATGTGACAGGCATAAATAAAGTAAAGCCGTGGCTGTTATTCCATCTACATCATAATCCCCGAAGAGCATAATTTTTTCTTTATTTTTCAAAGCTAAAATAATTCTGTCCGATGCCTTTTCTAAGTCCGGCAAAACAAACGGGTCTATCAAGCCCGAAAAAGCGGGATTTAAAAATTTTTCAGCTTCCTGGCGAGAATTAATTCCGCGCTTGATTAAAATTTTACATAAAACTAAAGGAAGATTGGCCTCACCGGAAAGTCTGGCAGCGGCGAGTAAATCTAAATCCGGAGTTATTCTCCAGCTTGGTTTTCTTTGAGTCCCAATAGCCATGTTTCATTTACTACTGTATGGAGTACCAAAAAAATTATAAGCAAGCCAGAGTAAACCATAAGCCGAGTTCTGTCACAGGCAGTTTTCACTACCCGTGGTGACCATTAATCTAGCCCCTTTATTGCTAAAGAGGTCCAGCGACCTACCCGGAAGTTCAAGCGAACCAGGTTTTCTCCTTCCTTATGCGGTCTTGCTCCCAGTGGGGTTTTCCCAGCTCTAAGTCTCCTCAAAGCCGGATGGTCTCTTACACCACCGTTTCACCCTTGGTCGGCTGTCGACTTATTCAGTTGACAATCGGCCGGTCTAGTTTCTGTGGCACTTTCCGTACCTTCACAGGTCCCCCGTGTTACGGGGCACTGTTCCTGGGGGAGCTCGGACTTTCCTAGCCGATTGTAATCGGCTCGGTCACCCTGGTTTACTTTGGCTTACTTAAATTCTACTTTGGGTACCTCCTGTTTAGATTCGGGTGCTTCAAAATAAACCCCTTTTTGAAAATCAAAACTTTGCGCTATCAAATTGACCGGAAATCTTCTGATTAACTGGTTGAAAGATAAAACTCCGTCGTTGTATCTTTTTCTTTCTACCGCTATTCGATTCTCTGTTCCGGCCAATTCATCCATCAGTCGGTTGAAGGATTCATTGGCTTTCAGATTCGGGTAATTTTCCGCAATGGCTAAAAGACGTCCCAAAACACCGGACAGCTCATTGGCCGCGGAGATTTTTTGATCGACAGTCTGGGCGCCGGCCAGCTTAGCCCGGGCTTCTGCCACATTTTCGAAAATCTCCTTTTCGTGTTTGGCATATCCTTTAACCACCTCTACTAAATTGGGAATTAGATCCGACCTTCTCTGCAATTGGGTTTCAACCTGGGCCCACAGGGCTTTGATGGCTTCATCCTGCTTGACCAGGCGGTTGTAGGTAACCCAGATGTAACCGCCGATTAATAATACCAAGAACAGGAGAACCAAAAATCCTCCGGCTCCCATAATCCAGCCTTTTTTGAGGGGCATAATTTTTCCTTTGTTATGTTTTTGGTTTCACCATGCTGTAAGCATTAAAATATAAAGACTCAATTTGGCTTAGTCAAGATTACAATCTTTGGAAAAAGCGGTAATTGGGAGCTTCCTTGGTAATAATTACGTCATGGGGATGGTTTTCTCTTTGACCCGCTTCGGTCACCCGGATGAACTTGGCTTTGCGCTTTAATTCCGCCACATTTTTGACCCCGCAGATTCCCATACCGGCTTTTACTCCTCCTACTAATTGAAAAATTGTATCAGACAGATTCCCTTTGTAAGGAACCATCCCTTCGATCCCTTCCGGGACCAGCTTGGTCGGCTCTTCTTCCTCTTCCTGGAAGTATCTGTCTTTAGACCCCTTTTTCATGGCTTCCATGGACCCCATGCCCCGGTAAGATTTGAAGCTGCGACCTTCGTATAAAATCATCTCTCCGGGTGCCTCTTCGGTTCCGGCTAAAAGCGAACCTATCATAACGGCATCCGCTCCCACTGCCAGGGCTTTGGTCATATCCCCGGAGTATCTGATTCCCCCGTCGGAGACAATGGGAATATTATACTGGCTGGAGACCTCCACCACGTCGGCAATGGCGGTTATTTGAGGGACGCCGGCACCGATTACTACTCTGGTGGTGCAGATGGAAGCAGGTCCAATACCGACCTTTAAGCAATCGCATCCGGCTTTGATTAAATCCAAAGCCGCTTCTTTGGTTCCGATATTACCGGCCATCACCGGCGTCTTGGGGAACCAGGATTTTAATTTTTCGACCGCATCCAGGACTCCTTTGGAATGCCCGTGAGAAGAGTCTACCACTAAAATATCTACCTCCTGGTCAACTAAGGCCTCGGCTCTTTCTTTCAAATCTTTGGCTATTCCCACAGCCGCTCCAGCCCGTAGTCTCCCTCGGGTATCTTTACAAGCTAAAGGAAACTGCTCTCTTTTCATCATATCTTTGACCGTAATCATCCCTTTTAAGTTTTTATTTCTATCAACCAAAAGCAGCTTTTCTATCCGGTATTTGTGCAGAAGTTCCCGGGCTTCTTCCAGTGATATTTTTTCTGAGGCTGTAATCAGATTTCTTTTGGTCATTATTTCCCCTATTTTTCGGTTCAGGTCTTTTTCAAACCTTATATCCCGGTTGGTCAGAATTCCCACCAATTTTCTTCTCTTGGTGATGGGGATGCCGGAGATGTTGTATTTTTTCATGACTGCCAAGGCCTCACCCAAGGGCTTATCCGGGGCTAAGGTTATGGGGTTCTCAATCATGCCGGATTCCGACCTTTTGACTTTGCTGACCTCATTGGCCTGTCTTTCAACGGTCATATTTTTGTGGATTACTCCCAACCCACCCTCTCTAGCTAAAGCGATAGCCATCTTGGATTCAGTGACGGTATCCATGGCCGCGCTTAAGACTGGAATGTTTAATTTGATTTGGGGGGTGAGGGTGCTGGAGACTTCTACTTCATTGGGTAAAACTTCTGATTTGGCCGGAACCAGCAGGATGTCATCAAAAGTTAGACCGATTCTTTCAAATTTTTTGTCCATAAAATCTCCCTGGCTTAATTTTCTGAATCTGAATCCCAGATCAAAATTCGTCCGCAATTATCGCAACAAATTATACCGTCTCCTTTTCTGATTTCCTGGATTCTTTGAGGTGGAAACGACTTGTAGCAGCCGCTGCAGGCTTTCTTTTTAACCGAGACCACCACCACTTCCCCTTTTCCTTTTCTTACTCTTTCATAAATGCGGGCGGCCGGCTTGCTGACTCGGACCGCTATATTTTTTCTCTCATCTTCCTTGATTTTGATTTTGGTGCCGATGGAGTCAATCTCCTTTTTCATTTCGGCCAATTGAACCTGATTGGTTTTCTTGATTTCGGCTAATTGCTGTTTGTATTCCGGAATTTTGGCGTTCAGCTCTTCAATCTCGTTCATTACTTTTAAAAGCTCATCTTCCCCCTTGCTGATTCTGGTCTTGCGGGTCTCCATTTCGGCCATCAAAGCATCATATTCCTTGTTGGTCTTGATTATTTTCATCTGGCTCTGGTATTTGGCTAATTCGTTTTCCAGAGTCTGCAACTCTAATTCCAGTCTTTTATAGTCCAACTGCAGCTGGGTTAATCTTTCTTCGGAGGCCTTGACCAAACTGGCCGCTTCATCAATCTGCTTTTGCAACTGGTGCACCATATCCGGCAGATACCCTTTGGAGCGTTCTAATTCCCCTATGGTATAATCAATCTCCTGTAATTTTAAAAGCAGCTCTAAATCTTTCTGCATGGTTGTGCTATATTTACTCAACAATGGTCAACACACTACATTGTTGAGTATTGTTGACCATAAAAAAAAGTGCACCTAATTCTGGTGCACTTTTTCGGAGAAATCGACCCATTTTGGGCAAGTTGAAATTTTTGAAGCCGAAATTATTTTGTTTTATCCCCTTCTTTCTCATTGCTTACTTAATATACTCTCTTTCTTGAAAATAATCAACTTGGGCAATACAGGACTCGAACCTGTGACCTTTCGGATGTGAACCGAACGCTCTAACCAACTGAGCTAATCGCCCCTTGAAGCTTAATTTTGTTTTTAGCAATTTAATCTTCCAACCACTATCCACTGACCACTAAGCACTATTTTTGGGCCCACCAGGATTCGAACCTGGGACCCACTGATTATGAGTCAGTTGCTCTAACCAACTGAGCTATGGGCCCTGATTTTCATAATAAATCATTTTCAATTTTAAGTCAAGAGCCCTGCTTGCCGGTTTTCGTCTGAAATTATTACGTAATCATTGCTGAATTATTGAATTTCCGGACCCATCAAAAGATTTTCCTGAATCTAACTAATTGGCTTTCAAAAGGTTCTGCAGTTCCAAGTATAAACTGTGTGATTTTTCCGAATCCTGATTTTTTTCTGCTTCCTTGATTAAAAATTTCAAATTCGTAATCTGATTTTCTTTCTGATATAGTTTTATTCTTTTTAAATAATCCTCTAATTGATGTTCTAAATCTCCCGACCCTATTTCCATTACCGAAATTTCTGTGATTAAATTTCTTATTTTCACGTCTTCTATTTTATCCAGCAAACCCGATACGCTCAAGGATTGGTGCTCCTGGCGGCTGTGAAAAAGCAGCTCCAAAATTTCTCTGTGCTCATTGGTGACAAAATCTTCCGCGGTCAATTTTCCTTTCACTTTCTCTATTAAATTTTCTCCCTCCAGTAAAATTCTCAAAAACTCTTTTTCCAGAGTCTGGGTAGTCCGTTTGAGCGGCAATGTTCCGCTGGTTTTATTTTGAGATTTCGAAGGAGCTATCTTTCGGTTCAAATTTTTTCTCAGGGTATTTTCATTCATATCCAAAGATTCTGATAATTTTTTCAAAAAAAGCTCTCTTCTGACTTCGGTTTTGATTTTAGATGCGGTTTCCATAAGATCGGCTATGATTTTTTCCTGTTCTGCCATAGTAAAAGTTGAAAACTTCTTTCCCAGGCGGTTGGTTCTAAACTCTATCCAATTTTGGGCTTTTTCTATCAGCTCTGTTAATTTTTCAGAGCCGAATTTTTTGACAAAGGAATCCGGGTCTTCTCCTTGAGGGAAGGAGACAATTTTGACTTCAAACCCCTGGTCAAATAAAATATCCAAACTTCGCACAGCCGCCTGTTGCCCAGCCGAATCCGAATCAAATAAGAGGAAAACCTCTTGAGCATGGCGGGAGAGGAGTCGGGCTTGGTCGGCAGTGAAAGCAGTGCCGGAAGTGGCTACCAGATTCTTTATGCCGGCCTGGAAAAGAGAGATTAAATCCATATACCCTTCCACGATTATGGCTTTTCCCTTTTCTCTGATAGAATCTTTGGAGAAATTCAGGCCGTAGAGGATTTTTCCTTTTTGATAAATAGGCGTCTCCGGGGAGTTCATGTATTTGGCTTCCTCTTTGGGATTTAAGGTTCGGCCCCCGAATCCCACAATTTTGCCGGAGATATTGAAAATAGGAAACATCAGGCGGTCTCGGAATCTGTCGATGTATCCATTTCCGTCAGATTTGGGAATAATCAAACCTGCAGTAACCAGAATTTTAGGGTCCAGCCCTTTGCTCTGGGCAAAACTTAGAAATCCATCCCATTTATCTGGAGCGTAGCCCAGTGAAAATTTTTCCTCTGCGGCTACATCAACGCCTCTCTGCTTCAAAAAAATCCTGGCTTTTTCCGCCAAATTTTTCTGATTTAAAGTTTGCTTGAAATAAGCGTTGGCTAATGAATTGGCGTAATAAAGCTGGTCATTCAGGTCAGTGATTTTTTTATCTTGTTGCGGTTTGGGTAATTTGACTCCGGATTTGCGCGCTAATAATTTCAAAGCTTCGGTGAACCCCAGCTTGTCATGATTCATCAGAAAAGTAAAAACATTTCCACCTTGTCCGCAGCCGAAACAGTGGTAAATCTGCTTGGGTTGATTAACCGAAAAGGAAGGGGTTTTTTCAGCGTGGAAAGGGCATAAACCGAAGTAATTGGCTCCTTTCTTTTTCAGAGGGACATATTCGGAGATGATATCCACGATATCACTGGCTCCTCTTACTTGGTCGATTAGGTCTTGGGAATAAAAAATTGCCATTTTTTGGACTTATTTTTTAATTTTTACTATGGTAACCCCGATGCCACCCTCATTCCATTGTCCTAAACGAGTATTCTCCACTCGGGGATGCTTCTTCAAAAATTCCGTGAGCTTTTTTCTCAAAGCCCCGGTCCCCTTGCCGTGGATGATGGAAACTTCCGAAAAATCAGAGAGATAAATCTGGTCTAAATACCGGTCCACTTTATCCATGGCTTCTTCTGCGGTCAGACCTCGCAAGTCAATCTCTGTGGAAACAGATTTTTCATTCAACTCATATGTGGAGTGTAACATTTTCGGTTTTTTTGTTATTTCAAATTCAGGAACCGGTTTTTTGTAAACTTCAGCTTTGCTCACGGAAATGGTCACCTTTCCCATTTTTATACGAACTTTTCCCGACTTATCCGGGAGAGCTAATATTTCTCCTTCAGAATTTAGAGATTCCACCCACACCAAATCGCCGATGGCAAGTTTCTCGTCTCGGTAAATTTTCTCCGGTCTTAATTTTTCTAATTCTTTTTTGATTTCTTCTTTTCTTTCGGACACAAATCTGGCAGCTTTTTTGACCGTCTCTTTTTCGGCCTGCTTATCCCGAATCTCTTTTACCAAATTATCCAATTCTGATTTGGTCTTTTCCACAAATTCTTTCGACTCCTTGAGAGCTTTGCTCTTAATCTCCTTTTCATCTTTCTGGATTTTTTTTAACCTTTCCTGATAGGAAGCAACTAATTTCTCCAAGACCTCTTTTTGCTCGGCGGCTGTTTTTTCCTCTTCCCTGATTTTTTTCAAATTTTCTTCCAACTCTTGAATCAGACTGGTCAAATCTTTTTCTTGAGTACCCACTAAACCGGACGCTTGTTGAATTATTTCAGGTTTTAGACCTAAACGGGAGGCAATTTCAATGGCGTAACTGGCGCCCGGCAACCCCATCTGAAATCTGTAAGTGGGCTGTAAACTTTTGGTATCAAATTCAAAAGAGGCATTTTTGATTTGAGGATTATTTTGAGCCAAAACTTTCAAAGCTCCGAAATGGGTGGTGGCTAAAGTCCGGACTTTTTTCTCGGTCAGATAATTCAAAATGGCTTCACCTAAAGCCGCTCCTTCTTTGGGGTCTGTGCCGACTCCGATTTCATCTAAGAGAACCAGGCTCTGATTGTTTGAATTTTGGATGGCATTTATGATTTGTTTTACATGGGAGGAAAAAGTGGACAAAGACATTTCAATCGATTGCTCATCTCCGATATCAGCGAAAACTCGGGTAAAGATATTGATTTCTGTCCCCGGTTCAGCCGGAATCTCTAAACCGGCTTGGACCATTAAGGTTAATAGCCCAACGGCTTTTAAAGCCACCGTTTTTCCTCCGGTGTTGGGCCCGGTGATTATTACAGTTGTATAATCTTTCCCCAATTCTATAGTCAGCGGCACAACCTTTTTCTGGTCCAAAAAAGGATGCCGGGCTTTCACCAACCTGATATATCCGTCCTGATTCAAAACCGGTTTATTGCTTTTCAGGTCGATTGAAAATTTGGCTTTGGCGTAAATAAAATCCAGCTCCGATAAAATTTCCAAATCGGCTGTCAGATTTTCCAGATCTAACCGGACCTGCTCGGATAATTCCCTTAGGATTCGGTGAATTTCGTTCCTTTCTTCAATATCTAATTCCTTGAGCTGATTATTCAATTCGATGGCATCGGTCGGCTCGATATAAAATGTCAAGCCGGTGGAAGATTTGTCATGCACAATCCCTTTGACTTTATGGGTTTCTGATTCTTTGACCGGGATTACAAATCTTCCCTCCCGTAGGGTGATTAAATCTTCCTCAGCTTTGGTTTTTTTGCGGGCTAAAATAGAGTTTAATTTATCCAGAATTTTATTTCTTACTGAATTTTTGTCTCTTCTTATTTTAGCCAGTTTTTCCGAAGCCGAATCTTTGATTTCTCCGGACGGCTTTATGGTCTTTTGAATAGCGGTATAAAGTTTTTCGTTGAACTTTAGATTGGTGACCGTTTTTTGAAAGGAGAGTTTGCCGCTTAGTACAGATTGAATCGCCGGATATTTATCTTTTTTATCCTTGAAAAATTTCAGCCAATCTCTGGAAGAAGCTAAAACCGTAGCCACATCCAACAACTCCTGCGGCTCCAAGCTGAAGCCGGGAACCGAGACTTTTTTTAGCCCTTCTCGGATATCTTGAAAGTGAAGGGAGGGAATCCCTTCCTCGTAAAGTAAAATTTCT
>Ga0326597_10001829_pt1 | contig 32936 bp, 32 predicted proteins | sample RVTome_12_FD_203789 | JGI IMG/M metagenome (GOLD analysis project Ga0326597, IMG submission 203789) | Soil microbial communities from uranium-contaminated site in the Upper Colorado River Basin, Wyoming, United States - RVT100D185 | ecosystem: Environmental > Terrestrial > Soil > Contaminated >...
TGATGCCGGAAACGGCCTGAATCTGGCCTTCCTGGGCGCCCCAATCCTGGTAATCCCCGGTCGTGCCGTAACCGGTCATATGCGCGTAGATCAGTCGCGGATTGACTGCGCTCAGGTCCGAATACCCTAATCCCAGCCGGTCCATGACCCCGGTGCGAAAATTGTTGACCAGGATATCCGTTCGCGAGGCCAGCCGTACGGCGATGCGCTTGCCTTCCGGATGCTTGAGATCGAGCACAACGCTGCGCTTGTTCCGGTTAATCGCCATGAAGTAGGCGCTCTCGCCTTTCACCAGCGGATGGTCCGCGCGCAGCACGTTTCCTGCCGGAGGCTCTACCTTGATCACGTCGGCGCCGTAATCCGCCAATATCACGGCGGAGAAAAAACCACCCAGCGTGTGCGTAAAGTCGAGCACCTTGATGCCCGCCAACGGCCCAGACGATCTGTCAACCCGTTCTTCTGTCAACCCGACCCCGTTTTTCCCTTGTAAGCGCAAGAAAATGGCGCTGACTTTTAGTATCGAGTGATCAACGCGTTGCGCTGGTCCGACCCCGCTCTCGCACAGCGGGGTGGTACGCCGTTACTTGACCTTGCGTTTTTTGAAAGTCGCAACGACGGGTCCCGAGCGTCTCGCTCGTGACTTGACCTTCGGCCGGATGACGGGCCCCCAGCGTCCGAGGTCGGAGAGCTCTTTCCATTCGAGCGTCTCGTGCAGGTCTTCCTTCGCGATGAAGTAGATCGCGGAGTAGACGAGGTATCCGTTCTCATTGGGCTGCGCGTCCTTGAAGCGGATAATCTGTTCGACTCCGTCGAGGCGCAGGATGTTCGGGATGTGGTCCTTGTCGTAGATCTCGTTGAACTCGGCCTCGTCTTCAGGGTCGATCTCGAACGTGATCGTCATGCAATACGGCGCAGCCTTGGTCGTATCGATACTGGTTGTAGTCATAAACGCCATGCCTTCGCTGATGAGATCTGCTCGGTTGTGCGACCGGCCAAACATAACATACTGGCGACACGATGACGGCGCGACCCCGCCGCGAAGGATGACGAATACGCGCATTTCCCCTTGCTTTGCTTCACATTCGTGCGCTTCCGGCGAGTTTCCATCTGAATCGTCAGCCGGTCTTGCTTTTAACAGCATGTCGAGCCGCTAAGTCCGACCGGCTGCTAGGTCGGACCACGCCAAGTCTGCAATGCATTATCGCCCGGGAAGCAAACCGTTGGCGCGAGCGTCGCTTCGCCTTTAGAACATGCCTTTTGCGGTGAAAAACATGCTTCCAAGCGCAAAAAAACGGCCCGAATTTTCGGCCTGATATCGAGGGATCAATGCGTTGCGCTGGTCCGACCGGGTTCCGGCCGGCGTTGCGCTGGTCCGACCCAATTCCGGCATCGGCGAGGCTTTGCGCCCTAACCTCTCAAGCCCGCTTCAACTCCTGAATCGACTTCACCAGTTGGCCATCCGCCCGCTTCAGCGCCCGTGTCGCCGCGCGCGTATTGCCGAACGTCGGCACGTACTGCGAATGCTTCCCCGCGCCTCCGGTGATGATGACGATGAGATCCTCGGGCTTCGCCCACATGTGCACCGGCGTATTGAGCGGCGCATCGGCGAACTGCCCGGCCTGCTTGCGCCGGAAACGGCGCTCGATGCCTTCCTTCGAGAACTTCGACAGCGGCAGCGTCGCGTGGTCGAAGAGCCACCGCTTGACGTCGGCCTTGCTCATGCCGCCGCCGGCCACGGTCGCCGCATGCTCGGGGCCGAAAGCGAGCACCGGCTGTCCCGCGTAGTACGCATTGTTCGATCCCGTGGTCGCCATGGTCCCCGCCACCATGGTGAGGATGCCCTCGGCGGTAAGGCTCTCGTGATCGTTGACGTTGTGCGGGCCTTCGGCAGCAACCACGGTCACCGTGCTCGCCTCCCGGGGAAAACCCAGCTCGACGTGCAGCGGGTCCCACGGGCTGTTGTCTTCGTTTTCGGCAACGCAAAATGTGAACTTCGCGGGCGTGCCCGCGGTCGCCATATCGCCGGTGCCGGGAATCGCCGCGCCGATGTTCACCAGCGCCAGCCGCACCGCGCGCCCGATCGCCGCATTGGCGCGGAAGTAGTTGCCCATCACATTGGAGCCGGCGTTGATGCCCACCTCTTTCGCCACTGGTCCGTTGAAAATCAGCATCGGCGTGCACGGATGCGTGGTCGCCTGCGTGCCGTAGAGGTTGTACTGCTCCTCCGCCATCGCCTCGAGCGCGAGCAGCACCAGCGGGAAATACTCCGGCTTGCAGCCCGCCATCACCGCGTTGGCGGCCACCCGTATCGGTGTCGCGGCACCATAGCGCGGCGGGATTTTCGCCACCGACTGGTCGAAATCGCGGTCGCAGTACGCCAGCATGCGCTCGACCCTCTCGGGCGTCGGCGGGATCACCGGCAGGCCGTCACTCCAGCCTTTGGAACAAAGAAACTCGTATACCGCCTCGGGGTCGTCGTCGCACTCGATGAGCGCTCCCGGCGCCTTCAGCATCGCAGCAAGTGAGCTCACGACTGTTTCTCCTTGACCACCTTGAGCAGCTGGGGCAGCGCCGCCGCCGCGCGTTCGCGCACTTTTTCGATATTCAGCCCGCCCAGCGGATGGGGAATCTTCAGCAACGGCAGGTCAGGAACGCCAAACACCTTGGCCTGCGCCGTGCCGAGTTTCATGAAGGTATCGGAACACACCACCGCGGCGATCAGGCCCCGCCTCCTCAACTGCGCCATGTCGTGGACACTCCACGACGTGCACGACCCTCAGTCGGCCATCGCGCTGACGACGAGGTCGGCCTCCTTCGCCAGCTCGTCGAGAATCTCGTTTGTCGCCGGCGCGCTCGACGCGGGCTTGCGCTTCATCACCACCGAATCCACCTTGAACTCCCTCTTCACGCCTTCGATGATGAAGTTGAGCAGGTGATCGGCGTTGCCCTTGCTGTTATCCAGCACGCCCAGCCGGATGCCGCCGCTCAATTTGCGGCTTGACTTCAACTGCGCCACGTCTTCAGGCGGCGCGTCGGGTGCTACCAGAAAGATCTTTCCCACATGCTCTCCTTTGCAATAACCTGCTGCGACCCAAATATCCAGGTACCCGCAAACTTTCACAAGTCCTTCCTTTGCGGCCTTGGCGGTAAGGCCTTTCTTTTCTTGGGCTTCCTTCCGCCTGACCCACCCCCATCCCGGCCTTCCCCCTGAGGGCCAAGGCGAGGAGTGCGCTGGCGCACGGTAAACGACGGCGCCCTACCAGGCCACCGCCCCTCCATCCACCGGAATGATCGCCCCGGTGATGAAACCCGAGGCGTCGGATGCCAGCAACACCGCGATGCCCTTCAGGTCGTCCGGGCCGCCGGTGCGCTTCAACGGAATCTCGCGCTCGATATTCTCCTTGTTCTTCAGGTAGAGCTTCTCGTTCAAAGGCGTGACGAAAAACCCCGGGCAGATCGCGTTCACCTGGACGTTGTGCTGCGCCCATTTCACCGCGAGGTCGCGCGTGAAGTTGACCAGCGCGCCCTTGCTCGCGCCGTAGGCGATCGAGCTGTAGGCGGTGGGGTTGCGCCCCACCAGCCCGGCGATCGAGGCGATGTTGATGATCTTGCCGCGCTTCGCCTTGATCATCTCGCGCCCCAGCGCCTGGGCGCACAGGAACGGCGCGGTGATGTTGAGATCGAACACCTGCTGCCACCGGTCGAGCGGCGTGTCCTCCGGCGGCGCCACCCACGCGCGCCCGGCGTTGTTGACGAGCACGTCGACGCGGCCGAATTTCCTGAGCGTCGCGTCCTTCATCGCCTCGACCTCGGCCGGCTTGGTGACGTCGCAGCCAACGGCGAGCGCCTTGACGCCGAGCTTCTCCAGCTTGCCCGCCGCCTCCTCGCAGTTCTCGACCTTGCGCGAGCAGATGACGATGTTCGAGCCCGCCTCGGCGAGCCCGGTCGCCATCTGGAAGCCGATCCCCGTCGCGCCGCCGGTCACCACCGACACGCGGCCTTCGAGGCTCATGAGTTGCTTTATCGTTGCCATTTCACACCTATTGATCTAACCGCCAGTGCGCCGAGAAGATCTTGAACCGCCAAGACGCCGAGACGCCATGGAGATTCGAATCTCAACAAGAACGAAGAGCCATGTCTTCATTATCGTCGCCGTGCCCGCACTCGTGCCGGCCTGAACGTTCTTCTTCCGGTTCTAGTTAATGTTCTGTCTTTCTTGGCGTCTTGGCGTTAAATTAAACGATTTGACGTCTTGGCAGTTCAATCGTCCTTCAACAATTGCGCAGCAATAATGTTGCGCTGGATCTCCGAGCTGCCCTCGTAGATGCGCGTGATGCGCGCGTCCCGATACACGGTCTCGATCCCCGCCTCGCGCATGTAGCCCATGCCGCCGTGGATCTGCACCGCGCAGTCGACCACCTTCGCCAGCGCCTCGGTCGATTGCAGCTTCGCCATCGACGCCTCCAGCGTGCCGCGCTCGCCGCGAAGGAGTGTCGCGATCGCGCGCTCGGTCAGCAGCCGCGCCGCGTCGCGCGCCACCGCCATGTCGGCGAGCATCCACTGCAGGCCCTGGTATTCGGCGAGCTTGCGCCCGCCCTGCGTGCGCACCTTCATGTACTCGGCGCACTGCCCGATCAGCTTGTCCATCATGCCCACGCAGCGCGCCGAAACGGTCACGCGGCCCGCGGTGAGGGTCTTCAGTGCCTGAACGTAGCCCATGCCCTCCGGCCCGAGCAGGTTCTCCGCCGGCACTTCGCAGTCGGTGAACGCGAGCGGCGCCGTGGTGCAGCCGTGCATTCCCATCTTCAGTTCGTTCTTGCCGACGCTGAACCCCGGGAAGCCGCGCTCGACGATGAACGCGGAGATGCCCTTCACGCCCCTGGCCTTGTCGGTGATCGCCATCACCGTGAATACCTGCGCCAGCCCGGCGTTGGTAATGTAGATCTTCTCGCCGTTCAGCACCCAGCGGCCGCCCTTCTTCACCGCGGTCGTGCGCATCGCAGCGGGATCGGAGCCCGCCTGCGGCTCGCTCAGCGCGAAGCTGCCGATCCATTCGCCGGTGGCCATGCGCGGGAGGTACCTCTTCTTTTGCGCTTCGTCGCCGAGCGCGACGATGCCGGTGGTGGAAATGCCCGTGTGGTTGCCGATCAGGGTGGCAAAACCGTAGTTGGTCTTGCCCATCTCCTCCTCGATCGCGCATTTTCCCGCGAGGTCGAGCCCGCTGCCGTCGTATTCCTCGGGAATGGTGAGCCCGAAGAGCCCCATCTCGCGCGCCTTCGCGACGAGGTCGTCGGGGATCGCGTCGTTCTCCTCGATCCAGCGCGAGCGCGGATCGACCTCGTTGCGGATGAAGCGCCGCACCTCGTCGACCAGGGCTGTCACTTCCGGGGAAAGTTGCATAGCAGCCCTTATTCAGTAGGGTAAAACAATCGGTAACCGCCGATGCACGCCGATACACGCCGATACACGCCGATAAAGCCAAGTGCAATTAAAGGCAATCATTCAGAAACCGTGCGCGATTCACTTGACGGTCTCCTTCGGGGCTGCAAAGTTGACCAATATTTCATCCAGCCTTGATCGGCGTTCATCGGCGTCCATCGGCGGCTTCATTGCTCTTCGACGACGCTGGACACGGGTTCTACCGTTTTTTCACGCGCGGGCGGATCAGCGCGTCCGCCGCCTTCACGCCCCGCCCCTTCTCCATCACAAACAGCGGGTTGATGTCGAGCTCGGCCACCTCGCCCTCGAGATCGATCGCCAGCGCCGAAAGCCGCACGATCGCATCGGCCAGCGCGTCGACGTCGGCTTCCGCGCGGCCGCGCGCGCCCGCGAGCACCGGGTAGCCCTTGATCTCGCGGATCATGTCGTGCGCCACCGCCGTCGTCACCGGCGCGAGGCGGAACGAGACGTCCTTCAGCACCTCGGCGAAGATCCCGCCCAGCCCGAACATCACCGCCGGGCCGAACAGGGCATCGTTGCTGACGCCAAGGATGGCCTCCAGGCCATCCTTTACCATTTCCTGGACCAAAACACCTTCAATTCTTGCGCTTTTCCTGTAAGCGCGCGCGTTCGAAAGCACCTCCTCGTATGCGAACGCCAGCTCTCCATCAGAGCCGATATTGAGGCGGACGGCGCGCGCTTCGGTCTTGTGCGAGATGTCCGGCGACTGGACTTTCAGCGCCACCGGGTAGCCGATGCGCTTGGCAGCCGCGAGCGCTTCGTCCGCGCCTTTCGCGAGCTCTTCCTGCGTCACCGGGATGCCGTACTCGGCGAGAATGCGCTTGGCGGCGTGCTCGGTGACGTCCGCGGTCTTGCCGGCGAGCGACTGCTTCGCCGCGGGGCGCTCGATCCGCAGGGGCGTTTCCTGGCGCCGCGCCTCGCGCCGCCGGCGCGAGGCCGCGAACTGCGAGAGCGCAACGAGCGCGCGCCCGCAGCGCACCGGCGACTTGTAGTGCGGAATCTTCGCGCCGTCGAGCAGCGCGTAGGCTTCCGGCGCCACCGCGTCGCGCGCGCTCCAGGCGATCGCGATCGGCTTGTCGGTCTTGCTTGCGACCGCCACGATCTCGGTCGCCACCTTCTGCGCGATCTCGCCCTGCAGCGAGGCATTGATCATCGCGACGCAGTCGACGTTCGGATCGTCGACGATCGTCTGCAGCGTGCGGTTGATGAGCGAGAGGTCGTTGAAGATCGCGGCGGTGACGTCGATCGGGTTCAGCAGCGAGCCGTACGACGGCACGATGGTGCGCAGCTTCTCCCGCGTCTCGGGCGCGAGCTCGGCGACCTGCATGCCGCCGGCAATGCACTCGTCGGTCATCAGGATGCCGGCCCCGCCGGAGATGGTGATGATGGCGAGCCGGTTGCCGCGCGGCAGCCGCCCGCCGCGGAACGCGCGCCCGAAGTCGGTCACGTCCTGGATGTCGTGCACCTGGATGATGCCCGCCTGCCGGAACGCCGCGAGGTAGAGCGCCATCGCGCCGCCCAGGTTGGCGGTGTGCGAGGCAGCGGCCTTCTGTCCCTGCTCGGTGTTGCCGACCTTCCACATCAGGATCGGCTTGCCCGCGGCGAGCGCCCGGTCGCCGACCTCGACCAGCCGGCGCGCGTCCTTCAGGCCCTCGATGTAGCCCGCGATCACCTGCGTCTCCGGGTCGCGGATGAAATACTCGATGAAGTCCAGCGTCGAGACGCCGATCTCGTTGCCGGTGGTGACCATCTGCCGAAAGTCGAGCCCGCCATCCTTGGCCGAGAGGTTCATCACCGAGAAGCCGAAGCCGCCCGACTGCGAGACCATGCTCACCATGCCGGCGTCGTACTCGGCGTTGAACACCGAGCCGAACCCGGCGTAGACCTTGTCCTTGGGATTGATCATGCCCTGGCAGTTGGGGCCGATGACGCCGATGTCGAACTCGCGCGCGATCTCGGCGAGCTGCCGCTGCATGTCGACGCCGCCGCCGCCCACCTCGGAAAAGCCGGAGCTGAAGATGATCACGTACGGCACGCCCTTCGCGCCGCACTGCCGCAGCATGTCGGCCACGCGCGAGGCGTTGACCAGAATCAGCACGAGGTCGGGCGTTTCCGGCACCTCGGCGAGCGAGGCGTAGCACTTGATGCCCGCGACCTCCGGGTAGCGCGGATTGACCGGAAAGAGCTTGCCCTGGTAGCCGTGGGTCTTGAGAAATTTCAGCGGCTGTCCGCTGATCGTGTTGAGGTCCTGCGACGCGCCGACGATGGCGATCGCGCGCGGGCTGAAGAATCGTTCGAGGTCGGTACGCATCCGCTGAAAATCCCGCGCAGTTCTCATCGTGGAAAGCGGGGAAATTATACGCCGCTGTTGGTGCCCCGGGACCGCGGTGCTATCATTCGCCCTCTCTTTCCACGCATCGAAGACCGTATCGTGAACACCGCGGCCGCCACCGTAGACACCCCGCGCTCGTTCAAGGACGTGTGGCTGATTTCGGCCGGGCACGGCCTCACCCACTGGTATACCGCGACCTTCTACATCCTGCTGCCGCTGATCGGCAAGGAGCTCGGGCTCTCGTACACCGAGATCGGGCTCATCATGACGATACAGCATCTGGCCAGCGCCATCTCCAACCTGCCGGGCGGGATGCTGGTCGACATGATCGGCAAGAAGGGCTACCTGATGGCCGCCTCGCTTTTCTGGGTCAGCTTCCCGTACGCGCTGATGGCGCTCACGAAGAATTTCTGGATGCTGCTGGTGTGCGTCGCGCTGGTCGGCATCGGCAACAACCTCTGGCATCCGGCGGCGATCCCCACGCTCGCCTGGCGCTACCCCAGGCGCAAAGGCCTCGCGCTCTCGTTCCACGGCATGGGCGGCAACATGGGCGAGGCGCTCGCGCCGCTTGCCGCCGGCGCGCTGCTCGCATGGGTCTCCTGGCGCGGCGTGGTGGTGATCAACATCGTGCCCGGCGTCGCCATGGCGATCCTGATCCTGGTCTTCCTCGGTGCATTCTCCGTCGAGCACAACAAGGGTGAAGACAGCGCCGATTCCGCCAAGCGGCACAAGCGCGTCGGGGCCTACCTGCGAGACGCACTGAGCCTGCTCAAGAACCGCGCGCTGATGCTGGTCTCGGTGAGCGCGTCTTTCCGCACCATGACCCAGGTCGGGCTGCTCACGTTCCTGCCGGTCTACCTCGCCTACGAGCTCGAGTATTCGCCGCTCGCGGTCGGCGCCTGCCTCACGCTGATGCAGGTTGCGGGCTTCGTCGCCGGACCGATCGGCGGCCATCTGTCCGACAAAATGGGGCGCCGGCGCGTGATCGCCGCGAACTTGACGCTGTCGGCAGTGGTGATCGCCGGCATGGCGCTCGTCGGCAAGAGCGTGCTGTTTATCGTGTTCGTCGGGCTGGTCGGATTCTTTCTCTACGCGATGCGGCCGGTGCTCCAGGCCTGGGCGATCGAGTCCACGCCGAAGCACCTGGCGGGCACCGGCGTCGGGCTGCAGTTCGGCATCCAGGCGATCGGCGCGAGCATCGCGCCGGCGGTATTCGGCATCATCGCCGACGCGACCGATATCCACACCGCGTTTTATTTCCTCGCCGGCACGATACTTTGCGCGAACGTGCTGATCTTCTTCATGCCGAACGGCGAGGCGGTGCAGGTAAGGTCCGCTGCCGCCTGAAGGACCAAGGCGCAAGGCGCCGTGGCGAAGGTCAACGCGACCGGTCCTTGAGGGGCTCGTACGCGAGCTTGCCGTACAGGCTGGAATCGACCGTGTTTACGGGGGTTAGACGCCGACAGCGGCGGGTAGCCGTCGCCGGCTGATCGGACGACCGCTTCGGCGCCGATATTCCCGCTCGCCCCGGCACGATTGTCCACGATCACCTGCCGGCCCCACCTCCTGGTCAGCATCTTCGGCATCGCATCGTTCGACCACGCGGCCTACACCCCGCTCGCAATCCTGTGCACCGGGTATAAGATGCTTTAATTCCGTCCGGGTATGCTATCCTTGTCTCGCTCCGCCGCGCGCAAAACCTGGCGCGGCGAACATTACCGGACAGAGGCAGTCAAAATGCGAATGGAAGTGCACGTTCACGGTAATGCTTTCCTGTGCAAGGGCGTGAGGCCGTCGCAGGTCGAGCAGGCGCTGCGCCCGTGGCTCGACTATCTGGACGTCGACACGCTGGCCGAGGCCGTGAGCATGGAGCGCGACGAGCCGGGCATCGTCTTCGAGACCAAGGAGCGCACGCTCAACATCTGCTGGACCGGCGAGGTCGGCCGCAGCTTCCACAACAGCCTGACCGAGGCGTTCCAGAATCTCGGCCAGTTGGCCGAGTACGCGTCCGAGATCGAGGTCACCTATTATCCGGAGCACGGGGACGATGAGTTCTATCAGATGTTCGTCGGCCCTTCGCCCGAGGCGATCCACGAGTTCCGCCGCCAGTGCGTAGTCGAGGACGTCTCGAGCATGCTCTCGCGCCACCTCGGGCAGCAGGACGTGAGCCAGGTCATCGCGCTGATCGACCAGCTGTTCCAGACCGACCTCGCGGCCAAGCGCGCCGCTGGCGGCGAGACGCAGTCCTCGACGGTGATTCCGCTGCATCCGCGGGGCAAGCACCTGCATTAGAACTCGTCACTGGTGACTCGTCACTTTTTCTTCAAGGCATCCGTCCGGAAGCTGATGACCGCTTCCGGGTCCACCTTGACGTGGATCACCGCCGGCTGGTCGGCCTTCATCGCCTCGCGCACTGCATTCGCGGTGCCGCCCGGCTCGGTCACGAAATAGCCCGCGCCGCCGGTCAGCTTCATCACCTCGTCGAAGCGCGGCGAGAGCACGTGCGCGCCGATGTAGCGCTTGTTGTAGAAATCGCGCTGGTAGGCGATTTCCGATCCCCAGGTACCGTTGTCCATGACCACCGCGATGGTGTTGATCCTGTGCATGACCGCGGTCGCCATTTCGCCCATGGTCATGCCGAAGCCGCCGTCGCCCATCAGTGAAATGACGGTGCGGCTGCGGTCGGCCACCTTGGCGCCAAGCCCGGCCGCGTAGGAAAACCCGACCGAGGCGCAGTCGAGCGGGGTAATGAGCGAAGGGGTGGTGCGGTACGGCAGCTTGTCGGTTGCCTGCAGGCCGGTGGTGCCCGCGTCGAGCGTGAAGATCGCGTTCGCGGGTGCGACCTTGCGCAGTTCGGAATAGACCACGTCGGGATGGATCGGCTTGGCGCCGCGGCTGGCTGACGCCTCGCGCTCCTGCAAGAGCTGCTCGTAATCCTTGCGCGCTTTTTCGTTGCGCTCCTTCCACGCGGCCTTGTCGGCGGAGACGGTCGGCGCCGCGCCGGCGAGCCCCTCCGCGAACTGGGCGGCATCGCCGGCGATCCCGAGCGCAACCGGGAAATAGCGGCCGATGGCGGTGGGATCGATGTCGACCTGCACGATCTTCGCATCCGGCGAAATATGCTCGTAGCGGTAGCGCGTGGTGTTGAAGCCGAGCCGCGTGCCGAGCGCCAGTATCAGATCGGCCCCGGCCATGACCGCGCTCGCCACCTGGTTGCCGCGCAGGCCCATGCCGCCCAGGTACAGCGGGTGGTCGAACGGCACCACGTCGTTGTGCCCGGCCGAGGTGGTGATCGGCAGCTGCAGCTTTTCGGCGAGCTTGATGAGGCTCTGCGTGCCGCGCCCCCACTTGATGCCCGCCCCGGCGTGGATCACCGGCGCTCTTGCGCCGAGGATCATCGCCTTCACTTCCTCGAGCGTTGCGCCGTCGATGGCCCCGGCGCGCAGCGGCTTCACGCTGCCCGGCGCCGGGATCGCGACGTCGATGTCGTGGTTGAAGAGGTCGCGCGGGATGTTGACCACCACGGGACCGCGCCGCCCGGAGTTGGCGATGCGGAAGGCTTCGAGGATGAATTCGGGGACGCGCTCCGCCCGCGGCACGGTCATCACGCGCTTGGTCACCGGCAGGAACAGCGTGTGCTGATCGATTTCCTGGAATGCGTCGCGCCCGAGATGGTCGGTGCCGGGAAGCCCGGTGATCGCCACCACCGGCGAGTAGGCCATCTTGGCCGCGACCAGTCCCAGCACCATGTTGGCCGAGCCCGGCCCGGCCTGGCCGCAGATGAAAAGCCCTGGTGACCGGGTCACGCGCGCGTACGCGTCCGCCATGTGCATGCCGCAGTTCTCATGCCGCGCGCCGACATACTCCATGTCCTTGGCGTCGTAGAGCGCGTCGTACATCTCGAGCGTGCTCGATCCCATCAGCCCGAACACCTTCATCACGCCGGCGGCGCGCAGCGCCTCGACCGCGGCCCGGCCACATCCCATCGTTGCCATCACTCCTCCAGGTATTGTTGCGTCATGTGCCTGTCACGGCGGTATTGAACGGAATCCTCTGTGTTCTCTGTGGCAAAAGCCGATCGTGCTTTACTTCTTCGCCAGCACCTCGGGATTCGCCACGTTGATCGGCTTGCCGGCGGCAAAGGCGAGGATCTGGTCGACGGCCGCGCCGTAGTACGCCTCGTAGGTCGCCTCTTCGACATAGCCCAAGTGCGGGGTGCACACGACGTTATCGCGCTTGAGCAGCGGGTGGTTGCCGCCGAGCACCGGCTCCTCCTCGTAAACGTCCACGGCCGCGCGCCCCGGCCGGCCGGCCTTCAGCGCCTCCACCAGCGCGCCGTCCTCGATGATCGGCGCGCGGCTGGTGTTGACGATAAGCGCGGTCGGCTTCATGCGATCGAGATCCGCGCGCTTGACGATGCCGTGCGTCTCCTTGTTGAGCAGCAGGTGCAGGCAGATCACGTCGGACTCGGCGAAAAAACGCTCGCGCCCCGCGGCAACCTCGAAGCCGGCTTCCCGGGCGCGCGCGGTCGAGCCCTCCCGGCCAAGACATACGACGCGCATGCCGAAGGCGCGCCCGACCTTGGCGACGATACTGCCGATCCGGCCGTAGGCGTAGATGCCGAGCGTCTTGCGCGCGACCCCGGTGCCCACGAATCCCTGCCACTTGCCTTCCTTCATTCGCTGTACCTCCTGCGGAATGCGGCGCAGCGCGGCGAGGATCAGTCCCCAGGTGAGTTCGGCCGTGGGGTTCGGATTACCGGCGCCGCCGGCGGAGACCACCACGCCCTGCTCGGTGCAGGCAGCAAGGTCGATGTGATAGGCGTTGCGACCGGTCTGGCTGATCAACTTGAGCTTCGGCAGCCGCTCGATGACGACGCGCGGGAACGGGGAGCGCTGCTGGGTGAGCACGACGGCTTCGGCGTCCTTCAGCCGCTCGGCGAGCCGGGCCGGGTTCTTCTCGGTGTCGTGAAAAACAGCGATCTCGTGACCTTTGAGCCTGGTGGCGCACTCGAGCCTGCGGAAAGCGTCCTGGTAGTCGTCGATAACGGCGATTTTCATGCGTGTCCCTTTCACTCGTAAAGCAGATTATAAGTTCATGTCTTGAGGCTGCGCCGGGTGAGCGCTCCACCCCCGGCGAGCATCAGCGCGTTGGCGACAAACACCGGTGCGACGCCGAGCGCGGTGCCCAGCGCGCCGAACACCACCGGCACGACGATGTGCGTGAGGTTGTTGATGCTCATGCGCAACCCCAGTGCCTCTCCGGTGCGCGCCGACGGCGAGCTCGCGTAGATCAGCATCAGCGACAGCGGCTGGCCGAGGCCCAGGCTCAAACCGAGGCCGAACGCCACCGCCGCCAGCGCCAGCAGGGTGTCGAAGAAGGGGAACAGCACGTAGGTCGCCGCGCCCATGAACAGCGACCAACTGAGCAGCCGCTCCTCGCCCCAGGCCTTCACCATCCGCGGCAACGCGATGCGAATCACGAACGACGCCGCAGCGAACATGCTCAACACGAGGCCGATGGCGGAAGCGGACAGTCCGACGTGGTGGCCGTAAATCGGCATGTAGAACTGGAAAAGATCGATGCCGGTGAGTATGACGGCGCTGGTGATGAGCGTGCGGCGCAAAGGCGCGCTCGTCAGCAGGCCTTTGCCTTGCGCCACGTGCTCGCCGGCTGCGTGCGCAGCCGGTCGCGGCCCCCTCAACCCCCGCGCGCGCGCGATCAGCACGATCGAGAACAAAGGAACGAACGCGAGATAGAGATAGGTGCGCGCGTAGCCGGCGAGATCGATCGAGACGCCGGCGACGAGCGGACCGATGAAGCTGCCGACAGCCATGACCAGGCTGTAATTGCTGAAATTCCGGGTGCGGTCGTCGGGGCCGGAGAGGCTGCCGATCAGGTTCTGCACCGACACGTTGTAGAACACGTGCGCCCCGCCGAGCAGCGCCGCCGACACGTACAGCGCGGGCATCTGCGGGTAGAGAAACGGAAACAGGAGCCCGGCCGCCATGCCGAGCGAGCCGCAGAACATAGGCATGCGAACGCCCAGGCGGTCGGAGAGCTTGCCGGCGTAGATCGCGAGCAGCATCGGAAAGATCGAGTACGTGGCCACCAGGACCCCGATGAAGAACTGCGCCGCGCCAAGCTCGATCGCGAACAGAGAAATCAGTATCTTGCTGCCGCGGAAGCTCAGCATGTTGAACAGCACAATCAGGAACGCGACGTAAATCGACATGCGTTACGCGGCCTTCCTGCGCGACGCGTGCGCGCCCAGCACCAGCAGCGCCGATTTCGCGAAGAACACCGGCGCTAGCCCCACCAGGGCGCCGGCCGCGCCGAAGGCGACCGGCACCGCGACGTGCACCACGTTGTTGACCGCAATGCGCAGGCCCAGCGCCTCCCCGGCGCGGCCGGCGGGGGAATAGTTGTAGGTGAGCATCACCGACAGCGGCTGGCCGAGGCCCAGGCCAAGCCCGAAGGCGAAGGCGATCGCCGCCAGCACCCAGACGTTGGTGAAGAAGGGGATCAGCACGCACGAGGCCGCGGCGGCGAACATCGAGGCCACCAGCGTCGGCTCCTCGCCGAAGCGGCGCACGAGCCAGGTGATCATCGCGCGCACGACGAACGTCGCGAACGCGAACGCGCCAAGCACCAGGCCGATCGCGGACGCCGACAGACCGACCGAGTGCCCGTAGAGCGGCATGTAGAGCTGGAACAGGTCGAGGGCGGCGAACACCACCGCGCCGGCGATGAACACGCGCCGCAGGCCCGTGTCGCGCAGGAGGTCGGCCATGCGGTGCGCGCTGCGGTCCTCGGCGTGCTGCTTGGCGCGCGGAAAACGCCTGAAAAGAATCGCAACGCCGACGGTGGATACCGCGGCAAGGAGCGCGAGTATCGCGTAGGTGCGCACGTGCCCGGCAAAATCGATCATCAGCCCGGCCAGTACCGGTCCGGCGAAGTCGGCGGTCGCCACCGCCAGCACGTAGATGTTGAAGTTCCGCGTGCGCGCTTCGCCCGTGCCGAGCGACCCGGTCAATGCCTGAGTCGACACCTGCACGAAGATGAACCCCAGCCCGGTGACCACGGCGGACACGAACAGCGCCGCCAGGCTCGGCACGGCGAACGGCAGCGAGATGCCGAAGCTCATCACCGCCATGCCGGCGAGCAGCGGGACGCGCGCGCCGTAGCGGTCGGACGCGCGCCCCGCGTAAACCGCGAGAATCAGCGGGAACACCGCGTACATGGCGAGCAGCACGCCGATCGCGAACGGGTCCGCACCGAGCTCCAGCGCGTAGAGCGTGTTCAAGATGCGGGCTCCCTTGTAGCCGGCGGAGTACGGCAATATCAGAGCGATGACGTGGTAGATGTTCATCATGTGAGCTTGCGCATCGCGGGCGGAACCGCCGCGCCGTCTGACGTGACGGCACGTTGCGCCAGTCCGAATTCTACCGGACGCGGCGGCGCTCCGCCGTGATGCAATGGCGGGTGCCCCGGCGTTCACATACAATTCGCGCTTTCCCACGCTCCATCGCATGTCCACATTCCGAACCACCCTGCGCGCGCTCAAGCACCGCAACTTCCGCCTGTTCGCGACCGGCCAGATGTTCGCGCTCGTCGGCTACTGGATGCAGGGCATCGCGCAGGGCTGGCTGCTCTACCGCTTGACGGAGTCGGCGACGCTGCTCGGCCTGCTCGGGTTTGCGGGCAGCGTTCCCATCCTGCTCCTCGCACCGCTCGCGGGGCTGTGGTCGGACCGCGCCAATCTGCACCGGCTGATGTTCACGATCCAGGTGCTGCAAATGTTTCAGGCCATCGCGCTCGCGGCGCTGGCGGTCGCCGGCGTGATCGAGCCCTGGCACATCATCACGCTGGCGATGATCCTCGGCGCGCTGGTCGCGTTCGAGCTGCCGGTGCGCCACGCATATCTCCTCGAGCTGGTCGGCGGCAAGGAGGACCTGCCCAATGCGGTGGCGCTCACGTCGATGATGGCGAACCTGGGGCGCCTGATCGGTCCCGCGCTGGCCGGCGTTACTATCGGCTGGATCGGGGAAGCGTGGTGCTTCGTGCTGAACGCGCTCTCGTTCGTCATCGTAATCGCCACTTTCCTCATGATTCACGTCACGCCGACCCGGCGCCCCGCCGTCCACGCACCGCTGTGGCAGGGCCTGCGCGAAGGCGTGGCCTACGCGTGGCGCTCACTGCCGATCCGGCTGCTGCTTTCGCTGTTGGCGCTGGTCGCGCTGCTCGCCACCCCCTACATGGTGCTGATGCCGGTGATCACCAGGGAGATTTTCCAGGGTGAATCGGAAGAAATGGGCTATCTCGTCGGCGCTGCCGGCCTCGGCGCGCTGGTGGGCACGATTTATCTCGCTTCGCGCCGCTTCGTGCCGGGCCTCGTGCGCGTGATCGCGGGCGCGAGCTTCGCGGCCGGCGCCGCGTTGACGCTGCTTGCGTGGTCCGGCACATTCTGGGTCGCGCTGCCGCTGCTCGCCGTGACCGGATTCGGCATCCTCGTCACGTCGGTCGCGACCAACATGATCCTGCAGACCATCGTCGACGACGACAAGCGCGGGCGGGTGTTGAGCCTGTACACCGCGGCTTTCCTCGGCATGGCGCCGCTCGGCAGCATGCTGGGCGGATTGCTGGCCGACGCCATCGGCATCGCGTTGACGCTCACCCTCGGCGGCGCATCCTGCGCGGCCGCCGCGATCTACTTGAACCGCCAGCGGCCCCGCATCCGGGGCGAGCTCGAGCCGATCTACGAGCGGCTAGGAGTTGGTCGAACTTGGCCCCGACAAGCTCCTAATGCAAGACCGGCGCCAGAAGAATGCAAGCAAGGATGACGGATATGCGAATTGCCCCCCGCTTTGCTTCACATGCGCACGCTGCGGGCGGGTTTGCGTCCGAATCGTCAGCCGCTTTTGCTCTTAGCAGCCTGTCGAGCTGCTAAGTCCGACAGGCTGCTAGGTGTCCTGACCAAGCGTTGACGGTCGACGAACGCGGGCAGCACATCCTGGAGCGCGTGTAACCGCAACGACCGCTTAACATCCGCCAGCGCATCGATGCGCGCGGCCTCCACGATCGCAACGGCGCGAGTCATGCGACATGTTGCCACGGTTTGCAGGTTGACATGACGGAACGAATCCCCTGTAATCAGCCGGGCAGGTCGGACGCGGCAGCATCTCCGATAATCCAAACTCTGAGGAGGACTTCAGCATGTGGTCGCGCGCGCACATTTGTTCGCTTCTTCTATTGCTGTTCGCCGGGGCCGCCGGTGCGCAAGGCTTCCCCGAGAAACCCGTCACGATGGTTGTGCCGTTCCCTGCGGGCGGTTCGGCGGACCTGGTCGCGCGTGCGATTGCCGAGAATATGGGCGCGCAGTGGAAACAGAACGTCCTCGTGGCGAACCGGCCGGGTGCGAGCGGCAATATCGGCGCCGAAGCGGTGACGCGCGCGATGCCCGACGGCTACACGCTGCTCTACGGCACCACCGCGCTGTCCAGCAGCCCGTCGGTCTATGCCCGGCTGGGCTACAACGTGTTGACCGATCTCGCGCCGGTCAGTCTCGTCGTCAAGCAATCGAACGTGCTGGCAGTGCATCCTTCGGTGCCGGCGCGAACGGTGAGGGAATTGATCGCGCTGGACCAGTCGCACCCGAACACGCTGAACTCGGCATCGGCCGGCGTCGGCAGCTCGAATCATCTTGCGCTGGTGCTGTTCAACATGCTGTCGGGCGCGAAAATCGGCCACGTGCCGTACAAGGGCGCGGCGCCGGCGGTGGCCGACACCATGGGCGGACACGTGCACATGACGTTCGCGCCGATTGCCGCGGCGGTCCCGCCGGTCCAGGCCGGCAAGCTGCGCGCGGTGGGCATCAGCTCGGTCAAGCGCTCGACGGTGCTGCCGGACGTGCCGACCATCGGCGAGTCCGGGGTACCAGGCTACGAGGCGGGCGGGTGGAACGCGGTGCTGGTGCCTGCGGGAACGCCGCGCGACACCGTTCTCAAGATCAACCGGGCGGTGCACGCGGCTCTGGACTCGCCCGCCGCGCAACAGATCCTCACCAAGTCGGGCGCTGAGGCGGCAGCGGGAACGCCGGAGGAATTTGCGGACTTCCTCAAAACGGAAGTCGAGAAATGGGGCAAGGTGGTCAAGGCGGCGGGCATCAAGCTGAGATAGCGCCGCGGTTTCCCCAATTGCGAAATGGACTAGGCTTCGAATTACGCGTATCGCGCAATTTGAACCCGGCCCATTTTATCCGCTAAGTCCTAAACCCCGATCTTAACCAGGGCTTCAACCCCCGTGACACATGCGGAAGATACGCCGTAGACAGCCTTTTCTTGTCCGGGCATCTTATCCCAGCCGCCTTTTTCAATGAGGTCAGATCTCTTATAGGAATCTGTTCCCTGAAATTCTTTGATATTCAGCTCGTGGTTCGGGCCGTTCATAAACTGGGCGACGCAGATTTCCGCCCGACTCGCCAGGACGGCCTCTTGGTTCATTTTCTGGGTCGTGCTGGAAGTTGTCCAACCACCCCAGTTAAAGCCGACGATCATGGCGATGCCTGCCCCACCAACAAACCCCCAAAATCCATACGTTAACTTCGCTTCTGTGCCCGGTTTCATCGATCTTACCTCTCGAATTGTGAGTGTCTCGGCGAACCCCCTGCATTGCCTGCTGTTTCGACCATCCAGGCTTTGCGTGCCGCGGCTCGCGCGTTATCCGGCGCGGGGATTGGGACTGGGGCCAGCGAATCGTAACTGTCTGCGCTCCCGGGAACGCCGTCTGTGCGTTTCCAAACATAGTCCATATAAGAGGGCTCTGTGGATCCGAACTTGGCCCGTCTTACGCGTTTTTGCGTGATCGGGGCAAAGTCCGTTATCGGGTCGAACGGGAGCCTTTCGTACAGGCTCGGGCCGATCGCGAGATTGGCGATGTAACCGAGCACGATGGTGTGACCGTCGGGGGCCGCGCGCGCCACGATCTGCATGCCGATGTTGCCGTTCGCGCCCGGGCGGTTGTCCACCACCACCTGCTGGCCGAGCGCGTCGGTGAGTTTCATGCCCATCGTGCGCGCCAGCGTATCGGTGCTGCCTCCGGGGGCGAAGGGAACAACGAAGCGCACGGGCTTGGTTGGGTAGACGCCGGGGACGGGTATCTGCGCCGCGGCGGCACCCGCCGCGGCGCAGCCGAACACGAACCAGGAAATCGCCCGAACGCTGCGTCTCACGTTGATCCAGTGCTAAGAGCGCCTAGAAGCGGTCTCAAGAAATCATACAATTAGCCGCAGATAAACGCCGATTAATTCTTTTCAATACCCCCTGGAGGGGTACGCCGATAAAAAGCAAAAACCACCAAACCGTTCATCGATTTGGGGTTTTATCTGCGTTCATCGGCGTTCATCGGCGGTTTCATTGATCTTCGACGAGTTCAGCGGCGCGGGGTCGTTGCGCCAGCGCTCCCAGGCGGCGCGCTGGTCTTCGCGAATCGCTCCGTCTTCCAGCATGCGGCGCACCATGGCGGTGACATCGGACTCGTACCCGTCCTTGCGCTTCTCGAACTGCCAGCGATGGCCGAGCGGGAAGACGGGGGACTGGGTGACTTTTTCCGGGTTCATGCTCCTTGTCGCCTTCAATATCGAATTTAGCGTTGCTTATTGCTGCGCCGGCGCCGTGCCGCCCTGGTAGCCGTAGCAGGAGCACGTTTCAGAGATTGCGCCCGCGGCGCGCCGGGGCTCACCCGGCGGCGCCGAAAAATGCGCCGTCAGGTAGTTCACCGTGTCCATGAGGACAAACCCAATCAACAGCGCCGCCGCCGCGTCTCCCGAAAGCCTGAGGTGGCCGCCCGGGGCCCCGGGCGAGACCGGCTGGCCCGACGACACGGCGAGCTTCGCGTTGCCGGACTTGACCGAGCCGCTCACCGCGCTCGAGGTGGCGGTGGTCGTCACGCCGCCGCTTGTCGACTGGTGGCCGTGCAGGCGCACGGTGCACCCCGACATTGCGATTGCAATTGCAATGAGAATTACGCCGCGCACGCACGCCGCCTCAACGCCAGATAACAAACAAAGTATACCGCAGCAAGCGTCCCTGCGCCGCGCACTTATCGCTTCTTCGGCATGACCATCTGCGCGCGATCTTTCAGCAGGGCCTCGACCTCGGAGGACTGTACGATGTAGGTCCAGTTGGAGAGGATTTTCTCGAGCTCGACGCGGCCCATGAGCCGCTCGCGGTTCTCGGCGAATTCCTTGTCGCGCCGCGCCTTGTCCCCGGGTTTCTCGCCCTTGTCCGGCACGCGCGTCTTGGGCGGCGCGCCCGCCACGCTGAACTTCAGGCGGTAGCGGTCGCCGGCCTTGGCAAGCTTCACGGTATAGCTCAGGTTGTCAAAGGTCTCGGCGACTATCAGTGCCGGTTTTTCCGTGTCTGCGGGCTTCACCGCGATGTCGCTGAAACCGATCCGGGCAAGCGCATTCGCGGCCCCGACCGCCGCGCTGGCGTTGAGGTTGCCCCCGCCACCGGCGAACTTCCACTGGCCCCATTCCTCGTCGCGCGCGATCTTCCAGCGCGGGGCTGCGCCCTCCGGGCCGACCGAGAGCGTCTTCACGCGGTCGATCTTCATGAAGGTCTTGTCGAGCCACTTGCCCGGTGTTGCGTCGCCGGCGTTGAGCGGATCGGAAACCACGATCACGTTGTCCTTGGCATCGCTCATGCGCACGTAGCGTCCGGCCGGCACGCCGTCCTGCGCGCCGGGCAGGGGATTCATGGGATCCTTCTTCAGCACCTGCTTGCCGAGGATCAGGCTCGCGAGGACCTTGCCCGATTTGTCCTTGAACTCGACCAGCGTGCCGCCGCCTTCGCCCTTGCCGGGCACTACGAGATCGACTCTCGGCCACAGCGATTCGCCGACCGCCTCGGACTGCGTCACCTTGAGCTCCAGCAGCTTCACGATGAAATCCCCGATCGCCTTGAAATCCGCCGGGTAGCCGCCGCGCTCCTCGACCGTCCAGCCCCGGTCCTTGAGGACAAGGGTGGTCTGGTTCTTGGCGTCCTGCAGCCGCACCAGCGCGACGTCCGCGACCTTGAACTCCGGCAGGAGCTTGCCGCCAATGTTGACGCCGCTCGCACGATAGGCCGCGATGTCCTGCCAGAACAGCGCCGCGCCGGCGCCGCCCAGCACGAGAAGCACCAGCACCAGCATGAAAAACTGCTTGCGGTTCATTGTCGTGATCTACTTTCCTTGGTTCATGCTGCTGCCCGCACCCGGGCCTTGCGCCGCGCGCCGAGCGCCACCAGCAGGCCGGCGAGCGCGACCAGCAGCGGCACCAGCGCGATGTTCGCCACCTTGGTCCAGGCCTCGAGCGTGTCGGTTTCGACCCGCAGGGTGTTGCGCACTTCCTTCAATTCCTTCCGCGTTTCCACCGCTTTCCTGCGGAAGTTCTCGATCTCCGCCTGCTGCTCGGCTGTCAGGATGGTCGACTGCCCCCCGGCGCGGGTCTTCTGCAACTCGGCGAGCTTCTCCTGCGTTTTCTGGAGGTCGTCCTCGAGCTCCTTGATCTTGCCGAGAAACGCCTGCTGCGCGCGCGCCTCCATGTCGCGGATCACGGTGAGCGGCCGCGTGAACGCCGCGCGGCTGCGCAGGCTGATGAGATTCTGGTCGCCGGTGAACTGCTCGACCAGGCTCAGCGCAAGGTTCAAGTTGCCGTTGCGCGGCACGATCAGCCGCTGGCCGAAAACATCCTGCACGTCGACCGCGGCGTTGTCGGTCAGCATGTCGACGTCGGCCACCAGCACCACCGAATTCTCGCCCGTCGATTCGGTGAGGTGCGGCTCTTCCTTGGCCGGCGCCTTGGGCTTCTCGGCCTTCTTCTCGTCCCGCGGCGCGAACGGCTTGGGCTTGCCGTCCCGGAAAGCAGTCCTGAACTTGCCGGTCAGGCGAATCGCCAGGGGCTGCTCGGCACCCGAGGGCTCGAAGCCCCGCGTCGAAGGCTCGCCCGAGAGTGTCGCGATAATCAGGTCGACCGGCATCGAGTTCTTCGAGGTGTGCGCAAGCACGGTCTGCGTGAGGCCCTCGGCCGGCTTGCCGGAAAACGCGCCGCCGAACGGGATGAGCAGCGTGCCCACCTGGCTCGCCACCACGTCATCCGGGTTGAGCGCCTCGTTGTTGAGCGAGAGCAGCGTCGGCAGCAAGCGCGGACCCGCGCCGCTGGCGAAGGTCATGTCGGCAATGACCTTGTTCACGTTCATGTCGAGACCCCACGCCTTGAGCAGCGTGTAGAGCATCGATTGCCCGGCCTGGGAGCCGCCGAGCGGGTTCATCATGTCGGGCTGCTGGTCGAAGTAAGCGTACGGATCGACGAAGGCGATCAGCTTGCCGCCGCGCAGCACGAACTGGTCGATAGCGTATTCGGTGGCCTCCGTGATGTTGCGCGGATGGATGACCAGCAGCACCTTGATGTCGTCATCGATGCGGGTGGCTTCCATGTCGATCTTGCGCACGTCGAACACGCGCTTTAACTCGTTGCCGAGCGCCCACGGCTCCCGCGGTTGCTGCTTGGTCATGGGGTTCAACGGCTGGCCGAGCACCGGCAGCGCGCTCATCACCCCGACCACCGGCTTCTTGGTCGCCGCCACCGACACGACGGCACGGGTGATGTCGTACTCGAGCAGGCGCTCGCGGTCGGGCGAGAGCACGGGAATCGCCGCCTTCTGGTCGAGGAAAGAGATCGAGAGCCCCAGGTAGAACTTCTCCCCGGTGTTGGTCATCTGCCCTTCGACCGCGTCGAGCGCGGCGCTGTCCTCGGCGTCCGAGTCCGGCTCGGGGTTGAACTTCTCGATCGTCACCTTGCCGTTGGAAGCCGCCTTGTATTCGGCGAGCAGGTCCTCGACCCGCTTGGCGAACGTCTTCAGCCCCACCGGCACCGCGCTGCTGGCCTGGCTGTAATAGAAGCGGATCTTCACCGGCGCCTCGAGCTTGGCAAGGATCGCCCTGGTGCCGGGGGAGAGCGTGTAGACGCTGCCTTGCGTCAGGTCGACGCGCGCGTTGAACGCGCTCACCAGAAAATTGCCGGCGATCAGAATGGCGGCAAGCAGGATCACGCCGCCGGCCGAGTAAAGGAGTGTCCCGAAACCCTTCTTCTGCATGATGCGCCCCTTATCCCGCCCTCTGGTTACGGATGATCACGCCGGTGACGAACAGCGCGAAACCCATGACCGAGAGGAAGAACACCGCGTCGCGGGTGTCGAGCACGCCGCGCTGGAAACCCTCGAAGTGCGTCATCACGGAGAACGACGCGATCACCTCGACGACCAGCGGGTTGGCCCAGCGCACCAGCAGGTCGGTCACGGGGGTATAGCCGGCAAGAATCAGGAACAGGCAGATCATCACCGACAGGATGAAGCTGATCACCTGGTTGCGCGTCAACGCCGAGGTCATGCAGCTGATCGCGAGGTACGCCCCGGCGAGCAGCAGGCTTCCGACGTAGCCGGCGACGATCACGCCGTTGTCGGGCGAACCCAGGTAGTTCACGGTGATCACGACGGGGAACGTCAGTGCCAGCGCCAGTGCGAGAAACAGCCATGAGGCGAGGACCTTGCCTACGATCGCCTGCCACGCGGTGATCGGCATCGTGAGCAGTAGCTCGAGGGTGCCGAGCCGGCGCTCTTCCGACCACAAACGCATGCCGGCGGCGGGCACCAGGAATAGATACAGCCACGGATGCCAGGTGAAGAACGAGACGAGCGACGCCTCGCCGCGCTCGAAGAAGCTGCCGACCGTGAAGGTGAAGAACCCGGTCAGCAACAGGAAGATCACCAGGAACACGTACGCGATGGGCGAGGTGAAATATCCGCCCAGCTCGCGCTTCATGATTGTGTTGATGTTGGCCCAGGCATTCATAGGTATCAGCTCGCGGCTTTAACGGTGTCGGGCAGGGTGATGCTGCGGAACACGTCCTCGAGGCGCCCTTCCTCGGTATGGATCTCGCCGATCTGCCAGTTCTGCTGCGCCGCGAGCTGCGCGACGCTCTTGGTGAGGCTGCCGTACGCCTGCGTCTTGTCGGGATAGACGCGAGTCTCAACGATACCGTCGGCTTCGGAGAGGATCTCCGCGCGCGCGGCGCCGGATACGTGAGCGAGCTGCTCGCGCAGGGCTGCGGCGGCGATGTCTTTCACGTGCAGATGCACCGCGCCCGAGAGCTCCGAGCGCGACTTGAGTTCCTGCGGCGTGCCGTTGGCGACGATGCGGCCGCGGTCGATGATGATCACGCGCGTGCACGCTGCCTCGACTTCCTCCAGGATGTGGGTGGAGAAAACGATCGCTTTCTTCTGTCCCATGCGCTTGATGAGATTGCGCACCTCGTGCTTCTGGTTGGGATCGAGACCGTCGGTCGGCTCGTCCATGACCAGAATCTGCGGATCGTGGATCAGCGATTGGGCAAGGCAGGTGCGGTGCTTGTACCCCTTCGACAGGGTGTCGATGCTCTGGTAGAGGACGTTCTCGAGAAAACACAGCTCGACGACGCGGTGGACCGCCTGCTTGCGCGCGTCGCCACGCAGCCCGCGCAGCTCGGCGGCGAATTTGAGGAAGCCCTCGACCGTCATGTCGGCGTAGCCCGGCGCGTTCTCCGGCAGGTAGCCGATCATCCGCTTGGCCGGGATCGGGTCTTCCACCACGTCGTGGCCGCCGACCGTGATGCGCCCCGAGGTCGGCGGAATAAAGCCGGTAACCATGCGCATCGTCGTCGACTTGCCGGCGCCGTTGGGGCCCAGGAAGCCGAGCACTTCGCCGCGCTCGACGGTGAATGAGACGTCGTTGACCGCGAGATTCGGCCCGAAGGCCTTGCTCAGGTTTTCAACCTTGATCACGGTGATCCTCCATGATGCCGCGCGTTGCAGCGCTGCGGCAGCGCTTGCAGTTCGTCCATCCAGATATGTCTGCCGGAGAGATTTTCAACTGCCTTGCGGAGCGCACGCCCGGCCCGCGCGCGGTCGCTGCGCTCTTTGACAAGAAACCTGGAAAAATTCGCTGGCTGTGATGTAACTGTTTGTTTGTAATAACTATTCTACTGCTTTGTCGGCACCGGCGCGCAGCAGAAAGGCCTCGGCGCAGGCCCGCGGCGCTGCTGGTGCCGACAGTCTGACTCGAACAGACGACCTACCGCTTACAAGGCGGTTGCTCTACCAACTGAGCTATGCCGGCATAGCGGAGCATTATACCTGCCGGGCGCAGCCATCGGGCGCAAGAAGCGCAGAAAAACAAGGACCGCGACAGCGCGAGTTTCTTCTGCAGGTCCTCGGGAACCTCGAGCCGGGGCAGCGCCGCGACTGGCTTGTCCTACCCGCGAGACGATCGCCGCCCGGAGGGCAAGGCGATGATTGATTTGCTGCGAACATGCCGCCCGGCGCGAGCGGCTCCGGCACACGATCGAGCAGCATGGCGCTCAACTGCGGCGCTTCGCGATGGCGGCACCCAAGGGTGCGCTCGATGCGCGCCAACAGGCCGCCCGCGCGGATTCACGCCCCGGCGGCCGTGTGCACAGGTACATGACCGCCCACCGGTTCATGCACGATTACCGCGGATGACTCACAGCCCGAGGATACGCCCGATCTCCGCCGCGTACTGGCCCGCCTTCATGCCTTCGGCCACGGCGGATTCGAGCGCATCCTCGAGACTCGTCCGCACGCTGTGCAGGCCGTCCTTGATCCAGTGATGCTTGCGAACCGGAGAATTCAACACGTTCTTCAGCGTCTCGACCTCGTCGCGCAGCCGTTGCATGTCCTGCGAGCCGCCGCGCACCTGCGCGAGGTCGCGCTCCAGTGCCTCGATCAGCCTGCCCACTTCTTCGAGGTTGATTTCCGGCGGTTCCCCGCCGGTGCTTTGGTCGCTGCTCATGGAAAACCCTCCGTACCGGCACGCACGCGCCACAAATCCAATGATACCAGCCCGGGTACGCGGCTTCCGCCTCGAACGCCTTACTTGATGATCTGCAGCTTCGGCTTGCCGCCGTTGGTGGGCGAGGAGGGCGTGTCGGATCCGGGCGCGGACCCCGCCGCCTCGCCGTCGGCCGCCTCCTGCGGAAAGAACAGGCCTTGCCCGTTTTCCCGCGCGAAGATGCCCAGCACCGCGGCAACCGGGATCGAGCATTCGCGGGAGGCACCGTTGAAGCGCGCGGAGAACTGGATCACATCGTTGCCGATGGTGAGCCGGTGGGTGGCGTCGTAGCTAAGGTTGAACACGATCTCGCCGTCCTTCACGAACTCCGCGGGCACGCGGGTATTCGCGTCCACCTTCACCGACAGGTACGGCGTCAGCCCGCTGTCCGAGCACCACTCGTGGATGGCGCGGATCAAATAGGGTTTGGTCGATTTCTCTGCCATGTTTCGAAAAACGTGATCCGAGTCCGATCAAGAAGATCGCCGGGTCTTGCGCATTGCGCTCCCGTCACCCGTCGCACGTCACCATTTACCTGCGCATGACCTTCTCGGACGCGGTCAGCGCGTCGATGAACGCGGGGCGACTGAACAGGCGCTCGGCGTACTTCATGAGCGGGGCGCACTGCTTGGGCAATTGGATCGCATAATAGTCGAGCCGCCACAGCAGCGGCGCTATCGCCACGTCCAGCATGGAGAACTCCTCCCCCAGCATGAACTTCTGCTTGGCGAACACCGGGGCGATCTGCGTCAGGCTGTCGCGGATCAGCGTGCGTCCTTTTTCCGCCTGCTTCTGCGTCCCCTTGTCGATCGCCCCAATGTGGCTGAACATCTCCTGCTCGAAGCGGTACAGGAACAGCCGCGCCCGCGCCCGCATCACCGGATCCGCCGGCATCAATTGCGGGTGCGGGAAGCGGTCATCGATGTATTCGTTGATGATGTTCGATTCGTAGAGGATGAGATCGCGCTCGACCAGCACCGGCACCTGGTTGTAGGGATTCATCACCGCCAGGTCTTCGGGCTTGTTGAACAGATCCACATCGACGATCTGAAAGTCCATGCCCTTTTCGTAGAGCACGATGCGGCAGCGCTGGCTGAACGGGCAGCTCGTGCCCGAGTAGAGGGTCATCATGATTTTTCCGGTCCCGGCAGCCTGTCGGACTCGGCAGCTCGACCGGCTGCCGACAGCAAAACCGGCTGACGATTCGGATAGAAACCCGCCCGCGGCGTTCGGGCGTGAGGCAAAGGGGGAATTCGCATATTCGTCATCCTTTTATGCATTCTTTCCGGCGCCGGTTTTGCACCGGGAGTTTGTCGGCGCCAAGTCCGACAAACTCCTAGTGGACGTCTTTCCAGAACTCTTTCTTGAGCAGGTACGAGAGCACCCAGAAGATGCCAAGGAACAGCAGCACGTAGATTCCCAGGGTCGTGCGGCTGCTTCGTGCCGGTTCCGCCACGTAGTCGAGATAATTCACGAGGTCGGCGATCATGCGGTCGTACTCGATCGGGGTCATGATGCCCTTCTTCTCGAGCACGAGCTTCTGCACCTCGACCGGATAGCCGGGACCGGCGACCGTCTCGGCCTTGAGCGCCTGCTCGCCCTGCAGCTGCCACAGAACGTGCGGCATGCCCACGTTGGGATACACCGTGTTGTTCCAGCCGTTCGGCCGCGCCGGGTCGCGGTAGAACCCGCGCAGGTAAGTGTAGAGCCAGTCCGCCCCGCTGCCCGCGCTTGACGAGCGAGCGCGCGCGATCACGGTGAGGTCCGGCGGCGCCGCGCCGAACCAATCCTTCGACTGCTCCGGATGCATCGTGCTCTTCATCAGGTCCCCGATCTTGGCGCCCGTGAAGATCAGGTTGTCGCGAATCTGCCACGCGCTCAACGCGAGGTCCTGCATGCGGTTATAACGCATGTAACCGAGGCTGTGGCACCCTAGGCAGTAGTTGACGTAGACACGCGCCCCGCGCTGCAGCGAAATGAGATCGCCGCCGTCGATCGGCGCGCGATCGAGCTTGACGTCCTCGGCGGCCAGCGCAATCGCCGGGATGAGCAGCACCAGGCCCAGAAGTTTTCTTGCCATGCTCATTTCCGGCCCCTCAACCCGTTACCCGTTGCGGCTCAGGCTTGGTCTTGTCCATCCGGGTGTACCAAGGCATGAGGATGAAGAACGCGAAATAGACGAGCGTGCCGATCTGCGCCATCACCGTCCGGCCCTCGGTCACCGTGAGCGTGCCGAGGTAGCCCAGGACAAGAAACGCGACCACGAACACGGCGAGCACGCTCTTGTACAGGGCGCCGCGATAGCGGATCGACTTCACCGCGCCCTGGTCGAGCCATGGCAGGAGGAAGAAGAACATCACCGACACGCCCATCAGCACCACACCCCACACCTTCGCTTCGATGAAGTAGAAAGCGACAAGGAGCACTGCCGCTGCCGCCGCGCTGGCGGTCCTTACCCGGAAATCCTTGGCGCTGGCGATGATCAGGCCGGCGTAGGCGATCACGCCGGCGGCGAGCACCCACATGAAGGTATCGGTGGTGGCGCGCAGAATCGAGTAATACGGCGTGAAGTACCAGACCGGCGCGATGTGCGCCGGCGTCTTCAGCGGATCCGCCGGAATGAAATTGTTGTATTCGAGGAAATAGCCGCCGAACTCGGGCATGAAGAACATGATCACCGCAAACACGATGAGAAAGACGGCCACGCCGAGCGTGTCCTTCACGGTGTAGTAGGGGTGAAACGGGATCCCGTCGACCGGCCTGCCTGTGGCCGGATCCTTGTTCTTCTTGATCTCGATGCCGTCGGGGTTGTTCGAGCCCACTTCGTGCAACGCCATGATGTGAGCGGCCACCAGCCCCAGCAGCGCCAGCGGGATCGCGATGACGTGAAACGAGAAGAAGCGGTTTAGCGTCGCGTCGGACACCACGAAGTCGCCGCGGATCCACAGCGACAATTCCGGCCCGATCACCGGGATCGCATCGAACAGGTTCACGATCACCTGCGCGCCCCAGTACGACATCTGGCCCCACGGCAACAGATAGCCGAAGAACGCCTCCGCCATCAGGCACAGGTAGATCAGCATGCCGAATATCCAGATCAGCTCGCGCGGCTGCCGGTACGAGCCGTAGAGCAAGCCGCGGAACATGTGCAGGTAGACGACGATGAAGAACGCGGAAGCGCCGGTCGAATGCATATAGCGGATGAGCCATCCGCCCCGGACGTCGCGCATGATGTACTCGACCGAGGCAAAGGCCTGCGCGGCGTCTGGCTTGTAATGCATCGTCAAGAAGATGCCGGTGGCGATCTGCAGCACCAGCACCACCATGGCGAGCGAGCCGAAGTAGTACCAGAAGTTGAAGTTCTTGGGCGCGTAGTACTCGGAGAGATGGTCGCGCCACAGCGATACCAGCGGAAAGCGCCGGTCGACCCAGGTGAGAATGCCGTTGAAAGGCCCGGCGCCGGTTACCGGCTGTTTTTCGGCTGCCGCCATCGGATCAAGCTCCCGTGGTGTCTTCGCCGATCACGATTCTGGTGTCGGAGAGGTACTTGTGCGGCGGGACCGGAAGATTGTCCGGCGCAGGCTTGTTCTTGTAGACGCGGCCGGCGAGATCGAACAACGAGCCGTGGCAGGGGCAGTAGAAGCCGCCCTTCCAGCCGGCCTCGAACGGCTCGGGCTGGGCCTTGAACTTGTCCACCGGCGAGCAGCCGAGGTGGGTGCAGATGCCGACCACGACCAGGTATTCGGGCTTGATCGAGCGCAATTCGTTGCGCGCATAAGAGGGCGTCATCTCCGGGCTGCGCTTGCTCGCCGGGTCGGCAAGGTTGTCGGCGCTCTGCCTCACCGACTCGAGCATGTCCTTCGTGCGGCGCACGATCCAGACCGGCTTGCCGCGCCACTCCACGCGCATCAGCTCGCCCGGCTCGAGTTTGCTGATATCCGCTTCGACCGGGGCGCCGGCCGCCCTGGCGCGTTCCGACGGCAGCATGCTCGCGACGAACGGCACCGCCACCGCACCGGTGGCCAACCCGCCCGCGACGCTGGTCGCGCCGACCAGAAAGCGCCGCTTGCGTTGATCCGGCTCGTGGTCAGACATGTGATGTGTTTCCTGTGACAAGGGGGTCAAAAAGACGCCATTCTACACAATCAGCCGCAAAATTTTAAGCAAAACCTAAAAAACATTAGGTAGATCAACTGGTTGTGTCAGAAGCCAAAAGTCGGCCGGATCCAGCAGGCTGTCGGACTTAGCAGCTCGACAGGCGACCAAGATATGGCGACGTGACGGTGCGCGAGCCCGAAACGCCGTGCCACGTGCCCGCACGTGAGATCCGGGGCGCCGGACTCGGGCGCAAGGTGCGCCGCACCGTCTGCGCCCTGAAATCTCTCGCGAGAGGCAGCTCTCGATCCCGAGTGTTAACGCTTCCTCGAGAAAACGCTGCGCGGCGCCAATACACCACGCAATGCGCGGGATACGCAGTGGCCCGCGTCGCCGACGACGACAGTGCTGATATCCGGCCGCCCTTCCACCGGCAGGCCGTTTTGGGGAATAATCCGGGGAGTTAGGGACATCCAGGAACTGGTTCCGGTAGGCTTCGAGCGCATCTCGTTTCATAAGCGCTTGAGCCTGCTAGAAATGTTATTTTAGCTCGAACCATCCGCAGTACTTTAGCTCATGCGAAAACTCTGGCTCGTATTCGCCCAGTCCGCGACTGTTTGTGTTGCGGTGCTCTTTGTCGTCTCGACCCTGCGCCCCGATCTGCTGACGTGGAGAGCCCGCAGCTCGGTGGTGACGGTGAGGGCTCAGACGGCGGAACTCGACCCGAAGAAACCCTCGTCGTTCAGCGACGCGGCGCGCAAAGCCATGCCGACCGTGGTTAACGTTTACACCACCAAGGACGTGAAAGTGCCGCGCCACCCGCTCATGGACGATCCGGTGTTCCGCTTCTTCTTCGGCGACCAGGGCGACGCCCCGATGCGGCGCAGCACGAACCTGGGCTCGGGCGTCATCGTGAACGACCGCGGTTATATCCTTACCAACAGCCACGTCGTCGAGCAGGCGGACGAGATCGAAGTCGCGCTCTCGGACAAGCGCCGCGCGAAGGCGAAGATCGTCGGCACCGATCCGGAAACGGATCTCGCGCTGGTCAAGATCGACCTGCCGAGCCTGCCGGCGATAACTTTCGCGCGCGCCGACCAGCTGCAGGTGGGCGACATCGTGCTCGCGATCGGAAACCCGTTCGGCGTCGGCCAGACGGTGACGCTTGGCATCGTGAGCGCACTCGGCCGCAACCAGCTCGGCATCAACACGTTCGAGAACTTCATCCAGACTGACGCCGCGATCAACCCCGGCAACTCCGGCGGCGCGCTGGTCGACATCAGCGGCAACCTGATCGGTATCAACACCGCGATCTACTCGCGCACGCCGGGCGGGGCCTCGCTTGGCATCGGTTTCGCGATACCCGTCAGCACGGCGAAGCACGTGCTCGAGCAGATCGTCAAGTACGGAGCGGTCACGCGCGGCTGGATCGGCGTCGGCGCGCAGGACACGAGCAAGGAATTCACCGGGCCGTTCAAGCTGTCGGACGCGGGGGGCGCCCTAATCTCCGAGGTGATGCGCGACGGCCCGGCGCACAAGGCCGGCGTCAAGGCAGGCGACATCCTGATCGCAGTCAACAAGCAGCCGGTCGCGGACTCAGCCGGCATGCTGGACCTGATCGCGGCGCTGCCCCCGGGACAACGGGCGACGCTGCGCCTCGTGCGCAACCGTCGGCAAACCGATCTCGCCGTCACCGTCGGGCGGCGCCCCCAGCCCCCGCGCCGCTAAAAGCGCGCAACAACCTCGGCGGCTACTTGCGGCCTTTCTCCTGGGCCTCGACGTCGTCGAGCTCGCGCTCCATCTCCCCGTCCGTGAGCGCACGGTAATCGTCCCCGGCTTCCGCCTCCCGCTTGCGCACGAACCGCGCCGCGAACAGGCCGAGCTCGAACAGGATCCACATCGGGAACGCGAGCAAGAGCTGCGAGATCACGTCGGGCGGCGTTACGATCGCCGCGATGACGAACGCGCCGACGATGAAGTACGGCCGAACCTGTTCCAGCTGCTCGATCGACAGCACGCCCGCGCGCACCAGCACGATCACCACGATCGGCACCTCGAAGGTCACGCCGAACGCAAGGAACAGCGAAATCACGAAGTTGAGGTAGTTCTCGATGTCCGGCGCCACCTCGATGCTCTTCGGCGCGATCGAGTTGACGAACTGGAACACAACACCGAAGACGAAGAAATAGCAGAACGCGATGCCCAGCACGAAGAGCAGCGTGCTCGTCACCACCAGCGGCAGCACCAGACGCCTCTCGTGCGAATACAAGCCGGGCGCGACGAACCCCCATGCCTGGTACAGCACGTACGGCAGGGCAACCACGAAGGCGACCAACAAGGCGACCTTGACCGGAATCAGGAATGGCGTTACCACGCCGGTGGCAATCATCTTCGAGCCTTCGGGCAGTGCCCGCATCATCGGATGCGCCAGCAGGTCGTAGAGATCGGCCGCCCACGGAAACAGGAACACGAAAACGATGCCGATGGAGAGGATCGCGCGCAGCAGCCGGTCGCGCAGCTCCATCAAATGGGAAATAAAGGTGTCTTCGGCCATGCAGGCGCTGCGGGATCAAGCGGCCTTGTGCGGATCGGACGAGGAGCCGTCGAGCCCGAGGTCGAGCTGTTGTGACGGCCTCGGCGTCTCACCGGTGCCGGCGGGCTCGCTTTGCGGGCCTGGCGCCGGGTCGGTCGCAGAAGCCTCGCCGGTCGCGATCTTGTTCAACTCGGACTCCGTCTCGGTCATTTCCTTGGAGACCGATTGCTCGATCGAGCGCGCCGCGTCCTGCACGCTCGCCTGCAGCCTTTTCAACTCGTCGAGATCCATTTCGCGGCTGATATCGGACTTGACGTCGTTGACGTAGCGCTGCAGGCGCCCGAAAAAATGACCCATCGTGCGCGCCACCTTGGGCAGCCGTTCGGGCCCGATCACGATCAGGGCGACAATGGCGACGACGACAAGCTCGGAGAATCCGATGTCGAACATGGAGAACCGGTGAACGGTGAACGGTGAGCAGGCTGGCGGCGCAATGGGGGATCCGCCGCCTGCGGCTCACCGCCTACGCTTTCGGCTGGGATTCCTTCTTGGCTTCGCCTTCGATCGTCTGCCCGGTCGTGGGCGGAATCT
>Ga0326597_10001830_pt1 | contig 32935 bp, 53 predicted proteins | sample RVTome_12_FD_203789 | JGI IMG/M metagenome (GOLD analysis project Ga0326597, IMG submission 203789) | Soil microbial communities from uranium-contaminated site in the Upper Colorado River Basin, Wyoming, United States - RVT100D185 | ecosystem: Environmental > Terrestrial > Soil > Contaminated >...
CTCCTTTTTCTTTCTGGCCGTGAAATGATCGGGGGTTGACCGTCGTGGCCGACGCTAAACCGAAGGGGTACACGCTGAATCTGCGGGCCCTCGACCGGGCTCTCGGGCGGCTCGCTCTCTACCCCGAACACGCCGCTCTGGTCACCGCGACCCGGAATGTGGCGGCGGTCATCGACGATCAGGCCCGTGCCGGCCGGTTCGATGCCCAGGCGTGGCGCGAGTATCGCCTGCTGCTGAAGTCGTTGACTGAGATTGGGGCTGGCCGTGACGATCCTCTTGCCGTCGAAGTCGAGGAGCTCCGCGCTGCCGCGGTACGCGACGCCTCGAACCCCTGACCGGGACACGATCGGGCCCCGCCTGGTGGAGGTGTGCCGCAAGCTGGGCCGGGAGCCGATGCCGTGGCAGGACGACTGGCTGCAGGTGGTCGGCGAGCTGGTGGTCGACGAGGAGACAGGGGTGACGGTCCCGGCCTATCCGGAGGCGTTCGCCACGATTCCCCGGCAGTCGGGGAAGACGGCCGTGTCCGAGGCGTGGATGTGGGATCGGCTGGTGGCGTGGGAGGCGTGGGACGCCAAACCACAGTCGGTGGTGTGGACCGCTCAGAATGGCGCCGAGGCCCGCAAGAAGTTCCGCAACGAGATCGTCCCGGCGTGGCGGCGGTCGTCGTTGTGGCGGCACGTCGCCAAGCCTCGGTTCATGGCCGAGGACACCGGGCTGACGATGCGCAACGGTGGGATCTTGTCGATCTCGAACACGGCGCCCTCGTCCGGTCACGGCTCGGTGGTGGACGCCCTGCTGATGGACGAGATCTTCGCCGACTCGGACAACCGGCGGGAGCAGGCGTTCGTCCCGGCGATGGGCACCCGCCACGACCGGCAGAAGCTGGTCCAGTCGACGGCCGGCGACGAGGCGTCAGTGTTGTTCCCCCGCAAGCAGACGGCCGGCCGGCGAGCGGTCAATGAGGGCCGCACCTCGGGGATCGCCTACCTCGAGTATTCCGCGGACCCGACCGAACCGGGATACGACCCGGAGTCGCCGGCGACGTGGCGTAAGTGCATGCCGGCTTTGGGTTACACGATCACCGAGCGGATGGTCCGTCAGATGTTCAACGAGATGCTGGCCGACGAGGAGTCGGGTGGGGTCGCCGAGTTCGAGCGGGCCTGGCTCAACGTCCCGAATCGGGCGTCTCGTGACCGGGTGATCGCCGAGCGGTTGTGGCTGGCGTGTCGTGACGATTCGGCGCAGCCGTCGAATGGGGTGGTGTATGCGGCGGAGGTGTCGCAGGATTTTCGCCACGGGTCGATCGTGGCCGCCGACGTGGACGGGCGGGTGGCGATGGTGTGGCCTGAGCCTTCAGCGTTCGCTCACGGCGTCCCCGACGTTTCGTCGACCCAGTTGGTGGAGGCGATCACCGAGCGCACAGCGCGGAAGGGCACGCCGGTGGTGATCAACACGTCGGGTCCGTCGAGGTATCTCGTCGAGCTGCTCGAGAGCAGGGACGTCGACGTGGAGAAAGTGAACGTCGACCAGTGGCGGGCCGCCTGTGGCTGGGCATTCAACCAGATCGCCGACGCCAAGCTGGCGGTGCGAGGCCACCCCGGATTGGACTTGGCACTGGCCGGTGCCGTGAAGCGACCGTCGGGTGATTCGTGGGTGTGGGATCGTCGCACCGTCGACAACGACGTGTCACCGCTGGTCGGGCTCACGTTGGCCGCATGGTTCGCGGCGGCAGATGAACCGCTCATCCCGATCATGTCGTTCTGAGGGGAGTCCCCATGTCCTACGTTGATCGGGTTGTCGCCCGTATCCGTCCTGTCGACGCCGGCCGTGGCGTTCTATGGCTAGTCGGGTTGCCGTTCTTCCTCGTTGGCGCGGCGGCGGGTGCCGTCGCGTGGGTGTCCCTGTTCTGTTTCGGTGTCGCTCGGGAGGGTTACAGCTCGGTCATGGCTCGGGGTGACGCGTGACCTTCGTCGACCGGGTCCTGGCTCGAAAGCCCGAAGCGACTGAGGCCCGGTTCGGGGTGCCGGTCGACCTCGGCCAGTTCCAATACGGCGGCAACACGTATCCGTTCGGGTTGCAGACGACGATGCCCACCTCGAAGGTGGAGCCCGTCGAGAACAACTTCACCGGATACGTGCACGGCGCGTACAAGCGGGGTGGTGTGGTCGCCGCCTGTGTGGCCGCTCGGATGCATGTGCTCGGCCAGCTGCGATTCCAGTGGCAGCGGTTCCGGGGTGGACGCCCCGAGGGGTTCTTCGCCGACCAGGATCTGGCGATTCTCGAACGGCCGTGGCGTGGCGGCACCACTCAGAACCTGGTGTCGCGGATGGAGTCACACGACTCGCTGGCCGGCAACGCATACGTGTTGCGGCGACCCGCCCGGCTGCGTGTGCTGCGTCCCGACTGGGTGTCGATCGTGATGGGCACCGAGTTGGAGACGGACGACCCGATGGACGCCGACGTGCTCGGCTACCTGTACACCCCGCCCGGTCACGAGCCCCGCATGTTTGCCGCCTCCGAGGTCGCCCACTACGCGCCCCGTCCCGACCCCGAAGCCGAATACCGCGGCATGTCGTGGCTGACTCCGGTGCTGCGCAACATCAGCTCTCATCAGGCCGCCGCCGAGCACAAGTGGAACTTCTTCGCCCAAGGTGCCACCCCGAACATGATCATCCGCTTCGATCCCAAGGTGGGACAGGAAGCGATCGACGCGTTCCGGGACCGCTTCTTGGCCAACCACGAGGGCGTGTGGAACTCGTACCGCACCCTGTTCTTGGGTGGCGGCGCCGACGCCACGGTGGTCGGCAAAGACTTCCAACAGATGGACTTCAAGGCGATCCAGGGCGTCGACGAGGACATGATCGCCGCCAACGCCGGCGTCCCCGTCGTGTTGCTCCAATTCCCCGAAGGACTCCAGGGCTCGTCGCTGAACCAGGGCAACTATGCGTCGGCCAAACGCCAGTTCGCCGACACGACGATCGCCTACCTGGCGTCGGAGGCGGCCAGCTCGCTCGAGTCGATCCTCCCATCGCACGGCGGCGGGGTGCGACTGTGGTGGGACGCTCGGGACGTGCCCTTCTTCCGCCAGGACGCCAAGGACGAAGCCGAGATCCATTCCGCCAAGTCAGCTTTCATCCGGCGATTGGTCGACGGTGGATTCGACCCGGACAGTGTGGTGGCCGCCGCCGACTCGTGGGACGAGACACTCCTCGTCCACACCGGTCTCCTGTCCGTCCAATTGCAGAAACCCGGCACCCCCGACACGTCCACCGAGTAGGAGCCCCCTATGACGGCGCCCGCCACCCACATCCCAACCCCGGCCACAGACGACGTCATTCGCATGGTCGGCGCAACCCAAGCACGGCTCGAATTCCGCGCGCCGATGGGCGACGAGGGCGGCCCCACCACCGACGGTGCCGCCGCCGACGGCCGGCTGATGGTCGGTTATGCCGCCGTGTTCGGAGTGTGGGAGGAGATCCACTCGTGGTGGGAGGGCGACTTCGTCGAGTCGTTGGACCCCGGCTGTTTCGACGGCACGCTCGCCAAGCGTGGCGACCGGGTGAAAGTCCAGTTCGACCACGGCTTCGACCCGTCGATCGGTGGCAAACCGCTGGGCAAACCGTCGACGATGACACCCGACGACACCGGCCTGTGGACCGAGACGCCGCTGTCGCGCACGACGTACAACGAGGACCTGTTGGAGCTCATCCGCGACGGCGCCCTCGACGGCATGTCGTTCCGGTTCCGGGTCACCGAGGAGCGTTGGGTTGAGGACCCGCCGCCGTCCGACTACAACCCGAAGGGACTGGCCGAGCGGACGATCCTCCGGGTCGACCTGTTCGAGTTCGGGCCGGTCACCTTCCCCGCGTACGAGGCGACCACGTTGGGTGTCCGATCCGCCGACGTGTACCGGGCGTGGCGCGTCGACCCCACCATTTTCTCGGCTGCCGCCGGCGACAGCACCGACAGCCATCCGCGACCAGACAGCCGGACCGACCCCGATGGGGACACGTCACCTGTCACGACCAGAGCACAACGACAGGTCCTGCTGAGGCGGGCCCTGCCCAAATTGAAGGAGCTGACGCGATGACACGCGCACAGATCATTGCTCGTCTGGCAGAGATCGCCTCGGAGGCGGTCGAACTGCGAGACGAGTTCCGTACCCTCGCTGACCTCGAGACCCTCGACGACGACCAGTCAGCCCGGTTCGATGAGCTCGCCGCCGACGAGGGTTCCCCCATCGACGTCCTCGACGAGGAGCGGACGTCGCTCGAACGACGCCTGCGAGCGTTCGACCGGTTCGAGTCGGTCCCCGACGCGGTCGAGGACGGCGACGGCGCCCGCGGTGGCGCCCCCCAGGTGATGAAGCGCACCGCGGTGGATGTGGACGTGAACCGTCTGGTCCGTGGCGACCAGCAGGTTCGGTCGGCGGCGCTGGCCATCCTCGACCGGGAGTCGATCCCGATCGAAGTGCCCACCCACCACGTCGACAACCTGGAGCGGCTCATCCGATCCGCATCGGAGTCGGTCGATGGTGACTGGATCGCCCGCCGGGTGGTCGCCACCGAGAAGCCCGCATACAGGGCGGCGTTCCAAAAGTATTTGGCGTCGCCGCAGGCGCCGAACTGGAACGCCGACGAGCAGCGGGCCATCGACGAGTTCCGGGCCGGGCCGCAGTCCCTGACCGACGTGTCGGGCGGGTTCGGGGTGCCGGTGCTCATCGACCCGACGTTCATCCTCACGACCGGGGCGTCATCGGCGCCTCTCCTGTCGGTGGCCAACATCAAGATGATCACCAACAACGTGTGGAAGGGCGTGTCGACGGCACCCGCCGCCTGGTCCTACGACGCTGAGGGTGGCACGGTCTCCGACGATTCGGTGACGGTCGCCCAGCCGGTGGTGACCACGTACATGGCGAGGGCGTTCGTGCCGTACACGATCGAGATCGGCATGGACTATCCCGGGTTCGCGTCGGAGATGGAAGCGGTCATCAGCCAGGGCTACCTCGATCTGTTGGCGTCTCAGACGGCCACCGGTTCGGGCTCGGCCCCGTTGGGGATCTTCACCGCCATCGACGCCGCAGCCGCCCAAGAGGTGGTTGTGACCACCTCCGGGGCCCTCGGTCCGATCGACGTTCTCACCGTGTGGAATGCACTCGGTGAGCGGTTCCGGGCGAACGCCACCTGGTTCTCGTCGGTGTCGGTCGAGTCCAAGTTCCGGGTCAACCCGGCGGACGTGGACGGCCTGTACACGGTGGGGCTCACCGCCGACGGCATCGGCGTCATCAACGGACGCCGGTACCTGACGTCGGATTACGCCCCGGCGTTCACCGGCACGACCGGCACCGTCAACCTGGCTGTGTTGGGGGACTTCTCCAACTACGTCGTGGCGCAGCGGGCCGGCATGAACGTGGAGGCCATCCCCCACCTGTTCGACGTGACCAACAACCGGCCGACCGGCACCCGCGGCCTGTTCGCCTGGGCGAGGCACGGGTTCGACAGCGTCAACGACGCGGCGTTCATCCTGTTGAAGAACGCCACCTGACGCGCCAGTTCCGGGGTGGAGGGCCGACGGCTCCCTCCACCCCGGACCACCACGTAGCCGTCGCTTCGAGGCCGTCAGGAGAAAACCAATGAGCGAATACGTGTTCGCCAAGTTCGATATCAACGCCGCCCGAGCCGCCGGGGTCGGCACGATCCACGTGCCGAAGGGTCGGGCCATGCCCGCCGACGACCCGTTCGTCAAGGCACACCGCGACTGGTTCAGCACCTCGCCGACCGTCGTCTCCCACTCCGACCCGTCGCGGACATCCAACCAGGTCGAACAGATGACCGCCGCCCCCGGCGAATCCCGCCGGCGATGACAGACACACCCCGCGCGGGCGTGTTCCTCGGGTATCTGCATCCCAACGAGATGCCCGCCTCGTTCGTCGACAGTCTCGATGCGCTCAAACTGTACGACTCGACCGCCCTCCAACAGGGCCGCCCCCAACTACTGCGCCGATTCGGCAAGGTGCGCGCCGGGTACATGGGCATCGTCGAGGGCCGCAACCAGATCGCTGAGGAGGCTCTCAAGTCCGAATGCGAGTGGCTCTTCTTCGTCGACGCCGACATGGGATTCAGCCCCGACATCGTCGAGCGACTCGTAAGAGCCGCCGACCCCGACACCCGCCCGATCGTGGGCGCCCTCGCTTTCGCTTACAAAGAGTTCTCCTTGGACGGATACAACGGGTTCCGCTTGTACCCGCTGCCCACGCTCTACGACTACGTCCGCCAGCCCGACGGCAAACCCCGGTTCACCGGCCGTCATCACTTCCCGGCGAATCATCTGGTGCGGGTGGCGGCCACCGGATGTGCCGCCCTGCTCATCCACTGGACGGTCCTCGACCGCCTCCACACCGAGTACGGACCTCACTGGTTCAACCGGATCATGGGTGCCGATGGGCTGATGGGTGAGGACATCTCGTTTTGCGCCCGAGTCGGCGCCCAGGAGATCCCCATCCACGTGCACACCGGAATCGAAACCACCCACTACAAGAGCCTGTGGGTCGGGAGTCCGGACTTTTGGCACTCGTACGTGGCACCCGCAGCGTCCGAGCGGGTTGACGTGACCGTGCCGACGGTCGCCGCCCGGGTCGACAAACTCGAACGGCTCGCCTCCACGTTGCAGGCGTCGACCGGCCTCGCCGACCTGTGGCTGGTCGTCGACGACGAATCCCACGCTCAGGCCGCCAAGCAGGCGGCACCGTGGGCGCACATCATCGTCGAGCCCGGCACGGTCGCCCACAAGATTAACGTGGCATGGCAGACGATCCGGGTCGAGTCGGCCGCCCCGTGGGTGAAGGTGGTCGGTGACGACGTCAAGTTCCATCCCGGGTGGCTGGATCATGCCCAGCAGGTTGCACGCCTGTACGAGGCGAAGGTGGTCGGCTCGAACGACCTGGCCAACGAACGGGTGATCCGCGGTGAACACGCCACCCACTGGATGATGGCTCGGGACTGGATCGAGGACGAGGGTGCCAGCTGGGACGGGCCCGGCACCATCGCCCACGAGGGTTATGCCCATAACTTCGTCGACGACGAGATCGTGAAGAAGGCTCAGATGGCGGGTGTGTTCCAGCTGGCCCGCGGCTGCATCGTCGAGCACATGCATCCGATGGTCGGCAAGGGCCAGCCCGACGACGTGTATCGGATAGCCGGCGAATCGTTCGACGCCGACGCCGCCCTGTTCGCTGCCCGATACGCCGAGGCGGCCGGCGCGGTGCTCACATGAGAGCGCTGGTCACCGGCGGCGCCGGGTTCGTCGGGTCACACGTCGTCGATCGACTCATCGACAACGGCCACGAAGTGGCGATCATCGACGACATGTCGGGCGGCTACCACCGGAACCTGAACCCGGCGGCTCGAGTCGGGGTCTTCGACCTCGCCGATTACGAGCGAGTCGACGTCATGTTCGCCGAGGTCAAACCGGAGTTGGTCGTTCACTGTGCCGCCTATGCCGCGGAGGGGCTCTCGCATTGGATGCGCCGGTACAACTACGTCAACAACCTGGTGTCGTGGGCGAACGTGGCGAACGCCGCTGTTACGCACGGAACACGCCGAGTCGTCGTGTGTTCGTCGATGGCCGTTTACGGTGCGCAACGTCCCCCGTTTGTCGAGTCGATGACCCCGCAACCGATAGACCCGTACGGTGCCGCCAAGGCGGCGATGGAAGTCGACGTGCGAGCCCTCGGGCAGATACACGGCACCGAGTGGGTGATCGTCCGACCCCACAACGTGTACGGGCCCCGCCAGAACATGGCCGACGGCTACCGCAACGTCGCCGCCATCTTCATGCGTCAGGCTCTCACCGACACCGACGTGACGGTGTACGGCGACGGCACCCAAGTTCGGTCGCTCTCGTACATCGACGATGTGGCCGCCGCCATCAGCCATATCGCGCTCGGGCCTCGCCACGGATACGTCGTCAACGTGGGAGGCGAACAGCCCGTCCCGATCCGCCGGCTCGCGGAGATGGTCGTCGAAGTGTCCGGCTCCCGATCGCGCATCGTCCACCTGCCGGCCCGCCACGAAGTACACACCGCCTTCTGCGACCACGACACGCTCCGCTCGGTTGTCGGTGTGTGGCGTCCGATCCGCCTCGAGGACGGGTTGGACCGGTTCGCCAAGTGGGCCACCGATCTGGAAGTGGCCCCGCTTCGGTCGTACGACTACGAGGTCACGGCCAACCTGTTCGCACCCTGGAGGCCCCGATGACCACCACAGTCGAGCTCGCCGCCATCACCGGCGTCACCCAGCTGGTCAGGTCGACACCGGCCACCCTCGAGATCAAAGTGTACCGGGGGGACACGGCCGTCGACTTGGACGCCAACCCGACAGTGGCGGTCGTCGACGCCCAGGGTACCGCCGTGACATCGGGTACGGTCGCCAAAACGGCTGGAGCGACCGGCGCGTACACGGCCACCGTCGCCGCCCCGGCCTACCTGACCACGTTGACGCCCACCTGGTCGGGGTTGGCGTCCAGCGCCGCGGTGACTATCACCCAGGCTTACGAGGTGGTGGGGGGCTACTTGTTCACCCTCGCCGACCTGCGCGCCTACAAGTCGGGTTTGTCGTCGACCGATCAGAAACTCGTCGACGCCCGCGACCAAACAACCGACATGTTCGAGTCGTGGTGCGGCCAGTCGTTCATTCCCCGCCCCGGGTACATTCGGGTCTCCGGTGACGGGTCGACCCTCCTCAACGTCCGAAAGTCACTAGTCACGTCGGTCGTGGCCGTCGAAGAGGACGGCACCGAGATCGACTTGACCAACGTCGACGTCCTCGACGGTGGCCTCATCTACAACCCGACCGGGTGGACGTTCGGGGTGGACAATCTCGAGGTGTGGTTCGAGCACGGCCACACGTTCCCACCCCGCGACATCCAGCGGGCCGCCATCAAATACGCCGCCTACGAGGTGCTCGCCGACACGTCGTCGATCTCACCTCGAGCGATGGGCTTGACCAACGAGTTTGGGAACATCCGTTACGCCGGGTTCGCGCCGACGGGACTCCCCGACGTCGACGCGGTCCTGGCCCGCTATCGCATCCCGCCGGTGGCGTGATGGCCTCGACGCTGGTCACACTCAAAACCCAGTTGCGGTCGTTGCTCGCCACCGCACTCGCCGCCGATACCGCCGTCCAAGTCCTGTACGCCTACCCACCTGACCCAAGTGGCACACCCGACATCGTCTGTTTGGGCAACGCCACCGCAGACGTGGAGATCCCCACGATGGTCGCCGGCCGCAAACGCCGCGACGAGTCATACACGCTGACGGTCGTCGTCGAACACGTCGGCGAGGGCGAGTCACAGGAGACCGCCGACACCCGCTGTCTGGTCTTGTTCGGCAAGGTCGAGGACGCCTTGGCCGACGATCCCAACTTGGCGATCGGTTCAACGATCTTCTGGGCGCAGCTCGCCGGATGGGAACAGGTCGGCGGATACACCGACACCGGCCACGGCTGTCGCATCGAGGCCCAAGTCCAAGTCCGAGCCCGTCTCACCTGACCACCCCCGGAGGCAACACATGCTCACCTATCGCTACATCGGACCGGTCGACGAAATCCAGACGGTCCTCGACGGTCGTGTCTACACGGTGCCGCGCGGAGGCACCGTCGAGGTGTCGCCTCACGCCGCCAAGATGCTGGACCGACAGCCGTCTAACTGGCAGGCCGTCAAACCCGCCTCGACGAAGGAGACAGACTGATGTCCGGGGTCCTCGACGCACAACTGCACATCGGCACCGAGACGACCTACGGGACGGCGGTCACTCCGACCCGCAGCTTCGAGCCGTACAGCGACAACGCCCAGCGCACCCACGAGTACCTGGAGAGCTCGGGGATGCGCGCTCAGATGGAGACGATCCGCACCGATCGGCGGCGAGTCGTCAACATGGGCGCCGCCGACTCGGTGGTTGTTGACGCCCAGAACAAGGGGCTCGGCATGCTGTTGCAGGCGTGCCTCGCAGACTCGACGATCGCCCAACAGGGTGCCACCGCCGCCTATCTACAGACCCACTCGTCGACACACGAGGCGTCGTCGACGTCGCTGACCGTTCAGTGGGGCCGGCCGCCCATCTCCGGAGATGTGATCCCATTCACCTACGAGGGTGGGGCGGTCACGTCGTTCGAGCTGGCACAGGAACTCGGTGACCTGCTGAAGCTCACCGTCAGCTTGGACTTCGAGGACGTCGACACAGACACCGATTCCCTCGCCTCGGCTGCCTATCCGTCGTCGACCCGCCCCTACGGCTGGGACGACGCGGTCGTGACCATCGCCGGCGTCACCACCCACGTGACATCGTTCGCGGTCACATACGACGCGATGGTCGACGTCGACCGCCGGTTCCTGCGCGGCTCGGTCCTGAAGAAGCAGCCGCTCCGCAATGGCATCCCCGACATCACCGGGGAGATCGCCATCGAGTTCGAGTCGACCGCCCAATACAACGCCTTCATCACCGGGACAACACAAACGATCGTGGCGACGTGGACGGGTGACACGATCACCACCACCTACAACCACTATCTGAGTGTCACGCTGCAGAACTGTCAGTACGACGGCAACGCCACCCCGGTCGTGTCCCTGAGCGACCTGCCCCGCCAGCCGCTCCCGTTCAAGGCGCTCGCCGACGGCACGAACCCGGCGATTCAGGTCGCCTACCAGTCGACCGACACCGCCTTCTGATGGCGGAAGTTTACGTCGAGGGGCTCGAGTCGTTCCGGCGGGGGCTGCGGGCTATCGACGCCAACCTGGGCAAGGAGCTGGGGCAGGTCAACAAGGACGTCGGCGCCGAGGTGGTTCGCCTGTCGACGGCACAGGCCCGCGCGATGGCCGGACGGTACCCGTCGTATCGGTCAAAATGGTTCCGCCTGTCGGCCTCCGCCAACCAGCGGCGGGTCATCGTGTCGGTCCGTCCCCACGCCGCCGAAACGGGAATCCGGAGCCATCCGGTATTCGGCCGCTGGCAAGACCAGTCACAGTTCCGGCGGCGGGTGTGGCCCCCACCGGCCTCGCCCGATGGGGGTTACGTGGTGCGTCCCACCGTCGAAGCCCACACCGACGAGCTCGCCGGCATCTACGTCGACGCCACATCCGAGTTCGCCCGGCGAGTACTCAACCTGTAGTCGAATTGGAGGCCGTCACCCCATGAAGAAGTATCCCGAGCTCACGTTCGGCGACCACACCTACGTGTTGCGGCCCGGGCAGATGACCGCCCGCCAGCGGATGAAGGTGCGGCACACGACGGGCATGGCTCTGCCTGACGCCATGCAACACCTGACCGTCGACCCCGACATCGACATCGTGGCGGTCCTGTACTACGCGGCTGCCGTCCAGGCGGGCGAAGACCCCAACTGGGACACGATCGTCGACTCGGTCACCCAAGAACATCCGATCACCGTCGGACTGGTGGAGGGCGACGACCCGGAAACCTGAGGGTCGCCATGACGCCGAACATGCCGGCCCTGACCAAACACTTCGGGATCCTCCCACCTGACCTCGACGACATGTCAGGCGACGAAATCGACGAGTACATGCGGGCCGCTCGCCAAATCCAGAAGGCCCAGCGACAGCGGCAGCGCACGGCACGAGGCAGAAGGAGGAGGTAATGGCCAAACCTCTCCGGGTGGTCATTTTGGGCGATGCCTCCGACGCCAAACAGGCGTTCGCGTCGATCCGCGACGAGGCGGGAAAGACGTCGAGTCCGCTCCAGTCGTTCGGCGAGTCGCTCGGCGGGTTCGCCACCGCGGCGGCGGGTGTGGCGCTGGGCGTGGGCGCCGCTGTCGCCGGACTGTTCGTCAAGGGGTTCCTCGACGGGATGGAGGCCGAGCAGCTCACCGACAAGCTGGCCGCCCGTCTCGACCTATCAGAGGGTGAAGCCGAGGACGCCGGCCAGTTGGCTGCCGACTTGTACCGTGACGCCTGGGGCGAGTCGCTCGGCGAAGTGAACGCGGCCATCGGCGACGTCATCACCCTGCTGGGCGACGACCTGGGAGACGCCAGCTCGGACGCGACCAAGCGGGCGGTCGAGGATGCCCTGACGATCGCCGACGTGTGGGACAAGGACGTCAACGAGGTGGTGCGAGCGGCGGCTGCCTTGCTATCCGGTGACCTCGTCGACTCCGCCGATGAAGCGTTCGACGTGATCACGACCGGCCTGTCCGAGGGTGCCGACCTGAACGGCGACTTCCTCGATTCGCTGTTCGAGTATTCCACTCACTTCGGCAATGCGGGCCTGTCGGCCGAGGCGATGCTGTCCGGCCTGATCGCCGGCACCGAAGCCGGCATGATGGGCGTCGACAAGGTCGGCGACGCCGTCAAAGAGATGTCGATCCGACTGCAGGACGGGTCGACCCTCACCCACGACGCCCTGACTGCTCTCGGGCTCGACGCCGACGCCGTCGCTCAATCCTTCGCCGCAGGTGGCCCTGCCGCCGCTGGGGCCTCCGCTGAGGTGATCGCCGCCCTGGCCGCCCTCGACGACCCGCTCGAGCAGACCCGGCTGGGGGTCGCCCTCATGGGCACCCCCTTCGAGGACTTGGGCTCAGAAGCTCCGGCGGTCCTCGACGCGTTGGCAGTTCGCACGTTGGAGCTGCGGGACACCGCCGACGTGGCTACCACCGCCTACGACAACACGGCCACCTCCATGGAGGAGTTGAAGCGCCGCGGGCTGGGGGCCGTCCAAGACCTGGTCGCCGGGTTCCTGTCGGGGATGGGCGTCGGCGGCGAGGACGGGTCCCTGAAGTCGGGTATCGACGACCTGGCAACGTGGATCAGCGAAAACGAGGAGACGATCCGTGGGTGGGGCGAGACAGCCGGCCAGTGGGTGTCCGACGCGATCGACGCCATCGGCGACCTCTCCGACGACTGGGGCGAGTTCAAGGACGCCATCGACCCGATCCTGTCGACGCTCGGTGACTTGTGGGAAATGCTGTCGACGATCGGCGGGTGGCTCGGCGAAGCCGCCCCCGACGGGTTCTGGTTGTCGGTGATCGAGCAGATGAATCCGCTGTTGGGGGCGATCCGGGCAGTCAAGGACGGGTTGGCGTGGATCGACTCGCACCTCGGTGGCGGCGGGTCGGGGCCTCCACCGGCAGGCAAGGCCGGACTCATCAAGTTCCATTCGGGTGGTGTGGTGCCGGGCATGCCGGGGACGGAACGTCTCGCCCTGTTGGAGGCGGGCGAGACGGTCATCCCGGCCGGTGCGGGAGCCTCGAACATCACGATCGTGGTGGAGGGTTCGGTGGTCACCCAATCCGATCTGGTGCAGGCCGTGCGGGAGGGGCTGATCCGAGCCGACCGACGCTCCGGCCAGGCAGGGATCGTCGCGTGACAGCCCCATCAGACGCAACCTTCTGGTTCAAGGCCGACTCGTTGGCCCTTGCCGACACCGACCCGGTGGATGCGTGGACCAATGAGATCACCGCCGCCAACTGGGTCCAGGCGACCGGGTCAGCACAACCCACCTATCGGACCAATCAACTCAAGGGGCTGCCGGGTGTCGTCTTCGACGGCGGCGACTATCTGGTTGGCACCGATCCAACGGTCGCCGGACCGCTATCACTCTTCGTGGTTGCCCGTGGCACATCGGACCTCACGAACCCGAAGACGATCATCGCGGCCAACTCCGCCGGCAACTTCAACCCGCAAGTACGGATCTATCAGTCGCGCATCAACCTGCTAGCTCAGGCTCAAGCAGACCTCGACTCGAGCGACACCAACCTGTCACTCGACACCGACTATTTGTTGGAGGTCTACCACGGCGGCGGGGCATCGATGTCGAACGACATCGAGTTCTACGTCGATCAGTCGGCGGACGGCACCGGCAGTTGGTCGGGGCAGTTCTCGGCGAGCACGTTCCGGCTGGGAACCAACAGCGGCGTGAGCGAGTCCTTCCAGGGCACCATTTACGAACTCATCCTGTTCGATTCTGCGCTGTCGGAGACGGAGCGGGATGACATACGTGCGTACCTGTATGACCGGTGGTTTGCGCCCACTCCTGTCGCCCCCACCGACCCGTCCGCTACAGCCCTATCGTCGTCGAGTATCCGGGTGGATTGGACCGACGCTTCCTCGGACGAAACCGGGTTCCGGGTGGAGCGCAGTCCCAACGGGTCGACCGGTTGGACGAACGCGTCGGGCAGTCTCGACCCAGGCACCGAAACGTACACCGATACCGGACTCACCGCGTCCACCACCTACTACTACCGGGTGTACGCGTTCAACGGCTCCGGCGACTCGTCGGCGAGCACAACCGTCAACGCCACCACCACCGCCGGCAGCGTGGGGGATCCGTTCGACGACGTCGACCCAGAGGTGGGTGTCGGGCTCGGGTCGGGACCCTTCGCCGCCTCTCCCACGTTCACCGACATCCGCGATTACCTCTCGCGCATCACGATCCGCCGGGGCCGGTCGAGCCTTCTCTCCCGGTTCGACACGGCGAGTTGCACTATCCGCCTGGACAACACCGACGGACGGTTCGACCCGGCGAACACGGCCGGGCCCTACTATCCGGACTTGGCCGTGCGGGTCCCAGCCAAGGTCGTGGTCACCCAAGACACCGTCGACTACACGATCTTCTACGGGATCATCGAGCAAATACCGTTGGCTTACGACGACGGGGCGTATTCGTCGTGGGTGGACATGGTCCTCGTCGACCTGTCGCGGGTGCTCGCCATGTGGGACCTGACTGGTGTCACCTTGACCACTGGCTATTCGGGAGCGCAGGTCGGCGAGATCCTCGACGAGGTAGGCTGGCCCGCCGGGTTGCGCAGCGTCGACGCCGGAACGGTGAGAGTGCCGGGCCGTACTTGTGACGACGGCGAGTCAGCGTTGGACGCCATCGCCTCGATCGTCGCCGCCGAGTTCGGCCACTTCTTCGTCGCTGCTGACGGGACCGCCACCTTCGCCGACCGGGCCGCCAACTTCGGGGGTGCTACCTCTCAGGCCACGTTCGGGCCGGGGGCCAGCGAGCTCGGCTACGAGCAGATCGAGATCGCCTACGACGACGACACACTATTCAACGCGGCGGTAGCTCAGGGCGACAACGTGGACACGCAGACCGCGGTGGATGCTACGTCGATCGCCTCGTATGGCAAGACCACCATCAACGTGTCGTCGAAGTCGTTTCTCGGACCCACCTACGCCAAAAACGTGGCCGAATGGTGGCCGCTTCGACACAAGGATGTGCGGGTCCGCATTCGCGGCCTGACCCTCAAACCGCAGTTCGACGAGTCGAACATGTGGCCGCAGGCGCTCGGCCGGGAACTACGGGACGTGGTCACCGTCAAGTTCACGCCCCCCTCGGGTGACGCCCTCAACCAGGCGTGCTCGATTGAACGGATCGACCACGACGTGGACGCCTCCGGTTATTGGATCACCCGGTGGACGTTGCAGCCGTTGGCTGCCGCCGAGACGCTCGACTACTGGATTGTCGGCACGTCCGAAATGGACTCCGACACCCGGATCGCATAGGAGGAACCGGTGTCTTGGACCACTCCAACGAACGTGACAACCGGCCAGATCGTGACCGCCGCGTACTGGAACGCACAAATCCCGTCGAACCTGTTGGAGACGTGTCCGGTGATCGCTTCCGCCAGCGGCGACATCGTCTACGCAGACGGGGCGAACTCGATGGGCAATCGCCTGGCGATCGGCGCCGCCGGGTCGATCCTCGTTTCGAACGGCACCGACCCCGTGTGGCGCCGGGTGTCGATGAACGCCGGCTCGGGTGTCACATACGTCCACACGGGATCGTCCTATTCCGACCTGGACACGGAGGCACCATGACCGCCCCAGCCATCACAGTCACGACGGGCACCATCGTCAAAGTCGAGTTTGGGTGTCGGGCCGTGTCAGTGGACACAGCCGGCGCCACCGTCGGGCTCTCGTATCGGGTGTCGGGTGCGTCGACCGCGACCGCAAGCGTCGCCCGAGCCGTCCAGTACGAGGCCGAAAACGTCGCCGACGAACTGATCGGGATCAGTCGATCGGTCGTGCACACTGGACTCACGGCCGGGTCGAACGTGTTCACCATGCAATGTTCGGTGTCGGCAGGCAACGCCACGGTGTACAACCCGTACATCATCGTGACGCCACTGTCGTAGTCGTTCCTTTTTGATTTCGGAGGTCACCCGTGTCCGAGCTCGTCTACCTAACGCGTAAGGACTGGGGTGTCAACGCCGACATAGACGCCCAACTCCGCCGGCGTTATACCCGCGCAGGCAACGAGGTGGTGTGCGGACAGATCCACCACACCGCCTCCATCGACGGCAACGACTCCACCCCCAACCGGTGGGACTTCGACGAGGCTGTCCGATACACCCGGGCCCTCCAATACGCCCGCCCGGACCTCATGCCGATGCCCTACAACGAGACAGTCGCCGTCTCCGAAGACCTCAACACCGTGTGGTGCTTCGAGGGGTGCGGGTTGTACACCGTCGGCGCACACACGTCGAACCACAATCGGCACGGCTACGGGATCAGTGTGTACGGCAACTTCGACCGGCGGGACGACGCCGCCCGCGACGTGGTGTTGTCGGCCGTCAACCAGCGGATGACCCACCTCAAGGTCCACGCCTTTCCGCGGCTCGGCGCCGAGAAGTCACCACGCGGATGGCCCGTGTGGGGCCATCGGGACTCGGCCAACAAGTCGTGTCCCGGTTCCCTGTACCCGTCTATCCCCACCATCGTCACCCTGGAGGCCGACATGTTCACCGCCCACGAAGAAACCGAACTCAAGGGCATCATCGCCTCGCTCGACAGCCTCACACCCAAGTCCAACGGCGGCTTCGCCGCCGCCGCCGTCCAACACCTCCGCAACCACCGCTGCGGTGCGCCGATCGTCATCGACCTCGACGAGCTCGCCGCCCGGGTGGTCGCCAAACTCGAGATCAGGAGCAAACCATGACCGACAACATCGTGTACACACTCGCCGCCGCCGGGGCGACCGTCCTCGTCTCCCAGCCCGGCAAGAAACCGTCCCGCAAGGTCGCCGCCGCCGGCGTCGGCTCGATCGTCGGCGCCGTCGTCACGATCCTGGCGCTGGTCGGGATCGTCGTCCCTGACGACCTGGCCGCCGACGTCGAACAACTCGTCGAAGCCGCGGCAGTCACCATCCCGGCGCTCACCGGCTGGATCGCCGCCTACCTCACCCGCGAACGCGCCTGAGCGGCAGGGGTCGATGGTGGACAGCGACCAGATCCAGGCTGCCCTCGACGAGTTGCGACAGTCGGTTTCAAGGATTGAATGGGCTGTCGCCGGCGACCGCGACCTCGGACACAAGGGCCTCGCCGCCCGCGTCGAGATCCTCGAGCTCAACCAGTCCGGCCTCGAAGACAAACGCCAACAGGGCGACTCCAGAGTCCACGACCGCGTCGACAAGGTCGACCGACGCGTCGACGACGTCGAACGCAGTTGGGACCGGGCCAGGTGGATGACCCTCGGCGCAGCCGTCGGATCCGGACTCGTGGCCGGCGGCGCCGGCGCTTTCATCCAGAGCCTCATCGTGAGGACTCCATGAGCGGAGGACCATATGGCGGTCACCGCGAAACGCAACAACTCGATCGGGTGCGCCGTCACCCTCGTCGCCATCACCGCCATCGTCGCCAGCGTGATCGCCATGCGCCGCTGACCCACCACACCTGAGCCGATCAGCAGATCCTCACCAGGAGAGGCCCCCCGGGCAACGGGGGGCCTCTTTCTCATGTGGTCTCGTCGTGTAGCCGTCGAGCCGCCAAAGATCGTCGACGAATGCTTCGCCCTGGCCGGCCTCCGAGACGAAGGCCCCACCGTCACCGACGGCTGAGACTGAGGGGAGGTGCGCCATGCAGGCAGCATCGACCTGTCCCACCTGCGGCCACACCGACGCCACCGCCGAACCGGTCATCGACACCGAAGGCTTCACGATCGCCACCGCCCTCTCCTGCGGACTGTGCTCGACCGTCACGTGGATATCACACGTCACGTCCGCCGAATGGCCCCGCACCCCAACATCGTGAGGTCGCCGTGGCAGTGGCCGCCAAATCGAACAACTCGGTCGGCTGCATGACCTGTGCCCTCCTCGCCGCCCTCGCTGCTGCTGCCGGCGGAATCGTCGGCATGCTCGCCATGGAACGCCACCGCCGATAACCAGCCCTCCCGCAAGGGCCGCACGTCAGCCCCTCCCTCCCCTCTCCTGGGGGAGGGAGGGGCTGTTCTAGCGTTTAGTGGTGGTCTTGCCGTTCCGCCGCTCGAGCGATGACCGACGCTGTCGAGATCCCCCCCTCGGGATGACGGTCCACCTGGCCGTGCTCGACCAACTGTTGGACCCGGGTGCGTGACACACCCAGCATGGCGGCCGCCACCGAGAACGACACCGACTCGGCCACAAACCCCCCCGTCGACCGGGCCACCGCCCGCCCCAGCGGCGTGAGGCCGTACCACCCGTCGTCACGGTCGCCAAGGACGTTCATCACGTCGATCACCGTTTGCGCCGCGAGCCGGTCGTTCTCGTCCTGATCGAGCTGGCCCGCCAACAACGCCGCGCGATCGCGGATGCGGTCCTCGAGGATGGCTAACACATCCAATCCGACGAGAGCCCCCCAACCGGTCGCCCGGTCGAGGAGCTCCTCCAGCAGCTGCTCGGCGATGGTCATCGGTGGAGCGCCGACCGGACCCGAATGTCCTGACCTTCGGTCACGTCGTCACCGATCCAGTCGCCGGCAGAGTCGTGCATCGGCTCGCCGTACCAGCCAGCCACCACTACCCCGCCGGCGTGATCGACATACACGGAGGCGCCAGAGTATGGGTTGGGGGCGTAGCCGGGTTGGCCCCACACGGTGCGGACCCCGCACCCCTGGAGGATGTCGACCAGCTCGTCTTGTGTGGCGCCGCTGGCTACGTCAGCGAGGATCTCGACGACCCAGGCGGCGAGGCTGTTGACCTCGGCCTGAAGGCTGGTGGCGGTGTAGATCGTGGCGGTCATAGCCCTGTCCTTTCCCTTGTGGTGGCCTATACAGACAATATACACCCCTATACACGGAGTGTCAACCCCTAAGGCCGGATAATTGTGGGCTCCCACGCTGGCAGTGGTGACGTGCGCGCGGCCTCGACCGCCCGGGAAGATGTGCTCGGAGGTGCGCCGCTCGTTTGACCTCCTGTGGGCGTATGCCCCTTCTCAACTTCGCTTCTCGGCGTGCGTCGTGGACAGCCTTTCCGAAGCTCCACTGCGGGGCCACTTGCTCAAACCTCCGAGAGATGTCGTCCCTTCGAGCAGAGCATACACACAATGTGTGTTGGTCCGCAAGGGGAGCAGATGAACAAACTGATTGACAAATGCCCAAAATGTGGGCATGATGGCTCTCATGTCGAGGACCTCGCTTCGAACCGTGGCCGATCAGCTCCTGAGGACGACCGGTCCGATGTGCTCCCTCAACGAGTACATCGCCGCCCGTCGGGCGGTACGCCGCACCTGGGCAGAGATCGCCGCCGAAGTGACCGACCTGACCAACGGTCTGGTACAGGTCACCTGGATCACCATCCAACGATGGGCTGATGTGCCCGACGAGGTGGCGTCGTGACGACAGCCGTCCCTCCGCTCGAGTTCATTCCTCGCCCGGTTTCCCGTCCCGGATCGACGTCGGTGACACTCTCGGTCGTCGTCAACGTTGCGACCGCGCCGACCCTGCCCGACGCACCCTCCTCCGGTCGTGGCGGGATCCGGGACGGGAACTCTCGACCAGCCGCGGTTCTCGCCGCCCACTCCCTCGATCGAGCGATGCCGAGGGAACAATCGTGACCCGTCTCGTGCATGTGGCCAACGCCGTGACGGTGTTCCTCGCCGCCGGTGCCGGTCTGTCCCTCGTCATGTCTGCCGCCTGGCAGCTCGTCACGTGGGCGGGTGGGCCGCGCAACCTCATTCTTGGGTCCATCACCGGGTCACTCCTGTTCGGAGCGGCCGTCGGTTGGATGCACGACCCCAACAGGTCAGCCCGCCCCACAAGCACTGGGACGGGCTGGACGCCACCCCTCTGAGACAGGAGCAGCCATGTCATCATACCCCCGACCGCTCGACGGTCCCTGTACGTGGACCGACGGATCCGGCCCCTGCGGCAAACCCGGCTCGACGGCGTTCCCCGAGGTGGCACTGTCCATCTACCGCTGCCCTGAGCACCAGCCCGCCGAGGTGACGGCATGACCCGCCGCCGCACCCCGGTCGTCGACGCCATCCGCAAGGCCATGCCCGATGTGGTGGTGCCCGAAGGGATGGACGTCGGCCTCAAGTTCACGAGCCCATTACAGACGACCCGCGGCGGCTACCAGTGGCCGAACCCGGGTGAGTGGGCGGAATGCCCAGATGATGAGTGGTCGCCACGCCTGTGCGCCAGCGGCGGATTCCACGCTGCAACGACGATCGCCGCGGCCCAGTCAGGTGGGCATCGTGCGACCCATGCGATGCTGGTCGCCTGGTTCCCGTCGGAGGCTGCGACCGACCCGGCCGAGCCGGGGAAGGTGAAGGCCCGTCGCATCCTGTCACTGTGCCGGGTCGACATGCATAGTCTGGCCGGGCGGGCATTCGCCGGGGCGAACCTCGCTGGGGCGTACCTCACCGGGGCGAACCTCGCTGGGGCGAACCTCGCTGGGGCGTACCTCACCGGGGCGTACCTCACCGGGGCGTACCTCACCAGGGCGTACCTCCCCGGGGCGAACCTCACCGGGGCGAACCTCAGCGGGGCGAACCTCACCGGGGCGAACCTCACCGGGGCGTACCTCACCGGGGCGTACCTCACCGGGGCGTACCTCACCGGGGCGTACCTCACCGGGGCGTACCTCACCGGGGCGAACCTCACCGGGGCGTACCTCACCAGGGCGAACCTCACCGGGGCGAACCTCAGCGGGGCGAACCTCACCAGGGCGAACCTCACCAGGGCGAACCTCAGCGGGGCGAACCTCACCAGGGCGAACCTCACCAGGGCGTACCTCACCGGGGCGTACCTCACCGGGGCGTACCTCGCTGGGGCGTACCTCCCCGGGGCGAACCTCAGCGGGGCGAACCTCACCGGGGCGAACCTCAGCGGGGCGAACCTCAGCGGGGCGAACCTCACCAGGGCGAACCTCAGCGGCGCGGACCTCACCGGGGCGGTAGCCGACCAGGACACCAGATGGCCGGACGGGTTCGACCCTGCGGCCCGAAGCGCGGAGGTGCAGTCGTGACCATCCGTCGCATGGCAGCCATGTACGCGGCGTTGGTCACGGCGATGCTGCTGGTCGGGCTGGTCGCCGCTGAACTGGCCTACGCGCTCGACCCCGACGACGGCCTGTGTGTCGTCATCGAACAGAACCCGGACTCGATGACAGTCCAGTGCACGTGGGTGGATCAGCCGGGCGACGACCACTACGTCGAGCTCGCCGACGTCGACGGGGTGGCCTACGCCCTCAACGAATCAGGCGACACCGTCGAATTGGAGTATGGGAGCTATCAATGGCAGACATGGAACCTGAGGTTCGGAGTCAGATTTGAGAAGAACCCGGGGACCTTGTCAACAGGCGTCCCGCCGGCCACTACCACAACCTCGGTCGGCTCTCCCCCGGAGAGCTCTCCCCCTACGTCCGGAACGCCGTCTACGTTCACGTCGACGCCTGGCACCTTCCCCGAGGGTGGGGATACCACGACCACGACCCTTACACGATCCTCGCTGCCACCGTCGTCCACGATCCCGCCGGTTACTACACCTGACGGGTCGGCCCCACCGACGCTGCCGTTCACCGGCCCGACCGATGACCTGGCCGGGTGGGCCGTCGTGGCAGTGGTGGGCCTGTCGATCGGAGGGGCCATGACCCTGCTCGGGAGAGAAACGTGACCACACATCACCACGACATTGAAGCCATCAAGCATGTCGTCCGTCCCGTCGGTGTCGACATCCTCGTTGCCTCCCACGTCGACACCGAGCACCGCACCGACGGACTCGACGGTGCCTACCGGGTCAACGACCCTGTCGACGACCACGACCACACCGGCGACTACTGGCTCCAGCTCACCGAGGTGAACCACGGATGACCATCATCGCCGCCGAGCCCCGCTATCCGGTGTGGACTCGTCTCGGCCCGCGCGGGTGTGTCACCTCCCGCATGACACGAGTCGAGATCTCTCGAGTCGTCGAGTATTCGGTTCCGGTCTTCCCTGTCGGGGAAGTCGGGGACAGGCCGGAACCGAACCAACCGTCGGACGGTGCCCGATGAGGCCGCCGATCCAACCGAACCTGTTCGCGGCGCCTGAGCCGGTGGACACTCCGGCGGGCCCGGCGGTGACCATGTTCGAGCCGGCGCCAACCCCACCTGACCGGGAACAGGCGTATTGGTTCCACACCCAAGACCGAGGCTGGCATGCGTGGGCACTGTCCGCCCTGAACGATCGGAGTATCGGATGACTGATCGGATGACTGACAGAAAGGACGAGGCGGCGGTCCTCAAGCCGTTCGCCGAGTTCGTTGCCCAACAGCGACGGGGCGCCCTGAACGGGGAGGCGGGAGAGAAACTCGCCGAGTTGGTGCACGCCGTGAGCGAGGTCGGGAAGGCCGGCACGTTGACGATCGTCGTCCGGGTCGAGCCCGGCAAGGCCGACTCGCTCGAGGTCACCGACGACGTGAAAATGAAGCTGCCTCAGCCGGACAGGCCGGCCGCTCTGTGGTTCGCCGACGCGCACCACAACCTCACCCGCGAGAACCCGGCCCAACAGCCTCTTCCCATCCACGCCGTCGACACTCCCGCCACCAAGGAGGCGTCCAGCTCATGACCGAATCCTCACTTACCCGCGTCGACGTCGCTGACGTCGCTGCAGTCGCCACAGATGCCGGCGTGGTGGCAGGGCTGGCGGTTACTGCCAGCACGCCGATCAATCTCCGCCCGGACGATTCCCCGATTGTGGGCAGTGTCCGCCCTGACGGCGAGATCAACGTCGTCAGCCTTGAGCGACACAGCCACCGTCCGTTGCGGCGGCGGGGTTCGTATCGGGTCCACAACGCCGAATCGTTCGCCCGGGCCGTTGGCGAGCTGGCCGATCCCGACCAGACGGCTCGGGTGTACGCCGACGCCAAGACGGCCACGATCGCCGCAGTCCTCAACGACCACTCGGCGGTCCTGCCCGGCTGGGGTGACCTGCAAGTGATTCTGACGCTGGAGCGGACCCGCTGTTGGGAGGCGTGGCGCAGCAACGAGGGCAATATGCGGCAACAGCTCGAGTTCGCCACACACGTCGAGGAGAACTTGGCGTCGATCCAATCGCCTCCCGCCGCCGACTTGTTGGAGGTCTGCCAGAACCTCGAGGGCACCGTGTCAGCCAAGTTCCGGTCCGGGTCCCGACTGCGGGACGGTTCCCGCCAGTTCCAATGGTCCGAGGAGGTCGACGCGGGTGGCGGCCACAACGGGGAGATGATCATTCCCCACGACATCGCCATTCACGTTGCTCTGTTCGAGGGGTCGGAACCGATCACCGTGTCCGCCCGGCTCCGGTTCCGAATCCAAGAGGGTCACCTGCGCCTCGGATACGCCATCCCAGAGATGGCCGACCTCGAACGGGGCGTGTTCGACGTCACGGTCGACGCCCTCGATGTGAACCTGCCGGTCATTCGCGGGCTCGTCCCAACCGGCCGAGTCTGAACCGGGCGGGTCAAACGATGGACTACAAGTCGGTGCGTCCGTCGCGGAGGGTGGGGGATGCGACGGTGGACACGATCCGAGCTCGACCACGCGACGAGGTGGGTCACGACGTGTCCTGTGGCGGCCGGACCCTGCGTGTGCTACCCGACGGGGCGACGACAGCAAAGAAACGGTCGTGGCTGATCTCAGAGGCAGGTGACACGGCTGACGTCGCTAATCGGGCGCTGAAAGACGTCGGGGTGGCCGTGCGGGGGGACGTGTTGGGGTTGATCGCCGGTCACCTGGCTTTGGCGGGCGCCACCAACTTGTGGTTGGACGGTGTTCGCCTTCACCCGACCGACGAGACACGGCCGCTCGCGAGGGTCGAGATCGACGTCTTGTCCTCCGATCAGATCTTGGTGACGAGGTTCGCGACGTGACCGATCGAGTTCGGATCACCGCCGAGGACTACTTCGCGATCATCCCCGAGCAGGTCCTGTACGCGCGCCTGCCGGACCGGTCGGTGCGCTTGTACGGGGTGCTGCGCCGGCATGCTGACCAGGACGGCACTGCCAAGCCGGGCCGGACCGAGCTGGCATCCCTGTTGCATTGCTCGCCCAAGTCGATCGACCGGGCGATCGAGGCTCTGGTGGCGGGCGGATTCGTCACCAAACACACCCGCTTCGATCCGGTGTCGAAGACGTGGGAAACGACCGAGTACACGATCCTGACCCGCCGCGCGGACCCCGCCGGAGAGGCACCCGATTCGGCCACGGAGGGTGGTGCGCCGGTGACACGACCGTGGTCACCGGTGTCCACGGTCGTGTCACCGGTGACACGAGGGGGTGGTGCGCCGGTGACGGGAGGGGTCGTGTCACCCGTGTCCACACTTATTCCAGAGTATTCCCAGAGAAGAGATCCCTCACTACGTTCGGGATCGGGGGGCGAGACACCAGTGTCCACCTCTGACCACGACCAGGTCCCGGAGAGACCCACCGACACGGACCCGGATGATCGAGCTGATGTGCTCGGCGAGTTGAAGGCGGTGCTGGTCGAGTTGTTCGGTGAGCCGCCCCCTGCCCGGTGGGCGCTGTACAACCGGGTCGCCACCCACCTCCGGGACCACGCCGCCACCGCTGGCGAGGTCCGCCGCCGGGCCGGTCTGATCGTCGACGAGTGGGGACGGAAAGCGTTGACGGTCACGTCACTCGAGACGCATTGGACCCGCTACGACGCCCTGGTCGGGACCGTCACCGACGCAGCCGTCGACGACGCCCGCGCCGAGCGGATCCGCGCCGAGCAGCGGGCCCGGTTCGAGGAGGTCGCCGAACGGCGCCGGATCGGAGGTGGCACGTGATGACCCCCACCGAATGGGTGCGGGTCCTCGACGAGGTGGCCGCCTGGTGGCCCCTATCGGAGCCGTGGCGCCGCCGACCCGAACACGTCTACGAACGGTTCGTCGGGTTCACGTTGGGCGCCGTGTTGGAAGCGGTCGTCCAGTACCGGACCTCGGACAAGGACACGTGCCCGACACCCGGCCGGCTGTACCAGATGGCGGCGGCGACGTCGCAGCGGCGGATGCGGGACGGCATCGACCCGGTCGACAAGCCGTCGTGCTCCCACGGGCACGTGTGGGCGGTCGATCACCGCCACGACGACGTGTGTGTCCGGTGCGGCACGATCCGGCATTCCACCCCCTGCATCCACCATCGCAACGACCTCGGCGGGTGCGTGTACTGCCACGACGGCAGCCCTGTCACGGCGAGCCGACCATGACCACGACCGTGACGTCCGATGGTTGGCGGTCCCAAGCGGCGTGTGTCGGCATGGACGGGCTGTTCTTCGACGCCGCCCGAGTCGACGCCGCCCGGGCCGTCTGCTCGGCCTGCCCCGTCGAAGCCGAATGCCGAGACGACGCCGTATGGGACTCGCTCGAGCCGCTCCTGCGGATCAGCAATGACCGGATACGGGGAGGTGTCCGCGGGGGCACCACCGCCACCGAACGGGACGGCCTCCGAGGCCGTCGCCGACAATGCCGCGAGTGCGGCGACTGGTTCGACCGGGGAGACACCTCCCGGCAGCTGTGCTCGGCCGACTGCCAGCGAGCCGCCCGCCGCCGCTACGACAGGCCGCCCCGCCCCGCCCCACCGGTTGACGTTCCATCGCCGCATCGGGTCGACGACGCCCACGCCACCGACCGGATCGGCCGCCGGAAGAACCTGGACGCACTGATGAGCCTGGTCGCGGTCCACTACCAGACGGAAGGGTCACATCCAGACCGACAGCTCCGCTGGTCGTGTCGTGGCTGGGGGGCGGTCACGACGGGGAACGACATGCCCGCCGGATGCGCCGCATGTGGCCTCGGCGCCGCCGGCCTGGTCATGGCAGATGGGTCGATCCTGTGCTGGGCGTGCGCATTCTGGGCGCACGCCCCGGCATGTCCACACTGGCCAACCGTCACCCGCCGCGCCCTGGGGGCGGCACGATGATCGGCAACGACCCGGGAGAGGACACATGACCGCCACGGTCACGGACCTCTTCTGCGGGGCGGGCGGTTCCAGTCTCGGCGCCCAAGCGGCCGGCCTGCGGCTGGTGATGGCCGCGAACCACTGGCAGACAGCGATCGACGTCCACCAGGTGCACTTCCCGGAGGCCGCACACGACTGCGCCGACATCACCCAGGTCGACCCGAGGCGCTACCCCCGCACCGACATACTCCTGGCGTCACCGGAGTGCACCAACCACTCACAGGCCCGCGGCGTGTCCCGCCGACGTCAGGACCCGACCCTGTGGGACGCCCCCGACCTGGTCGAGGGCTTCGACGAGCCGGCCATCCCACAGCCGTGCCACGGGTGCGGTCGCCTGGTCGAGTCGAGGGTTTCGACGGGGGTGCGTTGGGTGTGCTGGTCGTGTGCGGTGATGCTCAGCCGTCGGGCGGGGGAGCCGACACCATGCTGACCGCGAACGTCGTCAGCCACAACAACTTGGAGGCTGCGGTGGCCGCTTGGACGGCTGCCGGTTGTCCCACCCCGAACTGGCAGGGGAAGGCGCAGACGGTCCGGACTGCGCCTCGACCCCGGGACGGCGTGTGTGCCCTGTTGGGTGTCCCGGGTCCGGTGTTCGAGGCCCGCCATTGTGTGTCGGGTTTGTTCACCGGCTGGGATCGGCTCCCCTACCGTGATCTCGACCCGGCGGGGGTGGCGTTCTCGCCGCCGGCGGCGTGGGCGTTGCGTCTGCGTGTCGGCATGCAGCGACCTCACGGTCTCACCGCCGACGGCGTGTTCCGGGAGGTGGCCCCGTCGGAGCTGCACCGCATCCTCGTCTCTCCTCACCCTTTGTTGTTGGTGTCGGTGCCGCAGTCCCGCCAGAAACATTTGGTGCCGTGGCTGCAGTGGTCCCGCGTGCGGGTCGACGACGAGGCACTCCGGTGGACGCCCGCAGATCGTGACAGGCTCGTCACCTACACGACTCTCCGCGCTGCCGGGTTCGGGGAGTCTGCTCTCGCAGAGCCGTCTCCCCGGTGGCCGGTCCTGTCCCGGCTCACCGACGCCACCCGCCGTGACGTGTTGGCCGTGTGGCCGCACCTGACCGTGTGGCGGGCGCATCCCTCCTATTTGGACGTCGCCGCCCGGGCGACAAGAAAGGACCCGATGTGACGATCGTTGACCGCCTGTCCGCCTCCGCCGAGCTCGTCGGCGACCCGGATCCGATCATGGCCAGGGCTGTGCTCTTGGTCGCTTGCGCCCACGAGACCCGCGACCGGTCGGTGTGGGGCGGGGACAAGGCGCTCACCTATTGGGAGCGGCTGCCGGAGAAGGTGCGGGCCTCGTGCTATGCCGGTCCGTCGGTGGGTCATTGGTGGGAGCGGATCACCCGCACCCTCGGTTCGACCCATCCGAGAGACCCCGGCGACCGGGACGCCTTGGCGTCGGCTTTGGTCGCCGGCGACGACCGGCAGGTCCTCGACACTCTCCGAGCCCGCACCGAGGCGGTTTGTCTGCGGGTGCGCCTGTCGATCCAACACGCCTACCCGCCTCGAGCCCCCACCACAGAGGAGATGTTCTAGTGTCCGACCAGTCGTCGTCCTATCGGATCGAGGGGGCCGCCACCCTCCTGTCGTCGCTGGTCCACGGCGGCGACCACGCCGGCACCGTCGGTTACCTGCGCCGGGAGAAGATCATCGGCCCGGCCGGGCAGCCACTCGACATTCCAGTGGTGTCCGGCAACGCCTTCCGGGGGATCCTCCGCGACCACGCCGCTCACCTGCTGTGGGCGGCGTTGGGGTCGCCGCCGCTGCCGGTGCAAGTGTTCCACCTGTTGTGGTCGGGTGGCGCGTTGGCGAAGGCCGGCGCCGGCCACGTGTTGGGTGCCCGCCAACTGGCCGAGGTGCGCCGTCTCATCCCGGTTGTGTCCCTGTTCGGCGGGTCGGGGGCGGGGAAGATCATCGAGGGGAAGTTGATGGTCGGCAAAATGCTGCCGATCTGTGTGGAGACGGCCCACTTGGTGCCGTCGGACCTGGTGTCGGACCCCGCCGGTCTCGTGTCGGTGTGGGACATGTTGCAGATCGAGGAGTTCACCCGCCGCGACGACACCAAACGGGACCTGCTGCACCCGGCGATTGCCGGCCTGTCTCCCGGCCAGCTCGAGACGCCGCCGCAGGAGGGGGCGGCGTTGTTGACGGTCGAACCTCACCAGCCGGCTGTAGAGGACGACACCGACGGTCCCGCCCAACAGATGCGTTACGGGGTGGAGACGATCGCGGCGGGCACCCGCCTCCACTGGTGGATGGCGTTGCGGCGGATCACCCCCGTCGAACGGTCCCTCATCGCCGGGGCGGTCGACTCGTGGGCGGAGGCGGGCGGTCACATCGGCGGCCGGTCGGCCACCGGACACGGCCGTCTCCGCCTCGACGTGCACCAGTGGCAGCATTCCACCCCCACCACCACCGTCGGTCAGGCTCTCGACGTCCAACGGGACCATCTGGCGGAGCACGTCGCCGAACATGGGGACGCCATCGTCGAGGCGTTGGGATGGTTCGCGTGAGCGACGGCCGGATCCAGCGGATACGGGTGCCTCTCGGCCATGCTCGGCTGTGCCGGGTCGTCGCCCACCTGCCGGGCGGGCTGGTAGCACCCACCTGGTTTCCGCTGCCTTTGGACGGGATCTTGGAGTCCACCGCCCGCCGGCGGGCCCTCGGCGACGGCTACTACCTGCCGGCGGCGACACCACCGGCAGAGGCGGTCGCCGCCGACCCGCACGGGTCCCGGGACCCGACCGTGCGGGCCTACCGTGACCGTCAACGCCGCCGGGCGTGTGGCCTGTCGACTGTGCGGGCGGGGGCGTCTGCGTGGGTGTGGACGGCGTCGTGCGCTCACATCCCGGACGACGCGGCGACGGATCTGCGACGCAAGCACAAACGGTTCCGCAGTGTGTCTGCGGAGGTGGTCGTCGATCGGCTGCCGGCCAACACCGACGTGGGTGTGACCAAGGCCGAACGGATCCCCCTGGTCGCCACCGTCGTGTCCGAGGTCACGTGGTGGGCTATCGGCGACCCGACGGTCATCCAAGATCTGCTCGGTGACGTCGTCGCGGTGGGTGCGTCGACTGCGTCGGGTGAGGGCATGGTGACCGGCTGGGACGTCCACGACCACGGTCCATGTGCCCCCGGGCTGGTCTTCGAGGCCGCGTTTGATCGGGTGATGTGGCGTGACGACGGTCGGATCGGCCGGCCGCTGCCGGCCACTCGCCGGACGTTGGACCTGCTGGGCTTGGACTCTGCGGACTCGGTGAGGGTCAACGCCTACCGGCCGCCGTATTGGCGGGCGGCGCCTGACACGAACGACGGCCGGTTTCTGCGCCGCCCGGTGGAGGTGATCGCCCCGTGGACGACGAAACCCTGACCCTGCACTCGCACACGCTCGGATTCCTCCGGCGTGTCGCCGCCGCCATGGACATGACCCGCAGCCACGTGGATGCCCATGGCGGCTATGTGGCGTGGTCGGGTGGGAAGGACTCGACTGTCGTCGCTCACCTAGCCTGCCGGGTGCGGCCGGGCACTCCGGTGGTCACCTATGTGGCCGGCACCGAATACCCCGAGGTGCTCCCCTACTGCCGGCGTGTCGCCGCCGCGGAGGGGTGGCGGTGGGAGGCGATCCAAACCGGCGATGTGACAGATCTGCTCGACCAGGGTGTCCGTCCGGCGTCGGATGGGGTGTGGTGGGATGTCATGATCGCCGGACCTGCCCGGGTCGCCCACGGCCTTCACGGCCGGGGCCTGTTGTGGGGGTTGCGAGCCGACGAGTCCGCCACGCGGGCGGCGATGCTGCACTCGACCCGGGGCGAACACGTCCGGGCGGATGGGGTGGCCACATGTGCGCCCCTGTGGAGGTGGCGCACCGTCGACGTCCTCGCCTATCTCCACGCCCACCGCGTCGAACTGTGCCCGGTCTACGAGCGGATGGCAGAGGTCGGCATGCCGGTCGAGTTGCGGCGGGTGGGTCGCATCGTCGGACGCCGCCGCATGGAGGAGCGGATGCGATGGCTGCAGAGGGGGTGGCCAGACGTTCATGCCGCCTACGGGGCCCGATGGCCGTTCCTGCTCGATTCCGCCCCTGAAATCGCTGCCCGCGATAACTCTGATTCTCGCGAGACATAGGGAAAATCCCTTGCAACACAACGACCCGAACACCGTTCTACACCCGATAATCCGCAGGAGACAACGATGAGACCCGTCCCCATCCCCGACTCCGTCGCCGGCCGCCGGGTCATCCTCGACGACCCCGGCAACCCCGCCGACGAGGGCGCTCCCACGCCCTGCGAATACCTCGTCACACCGACTACTGGCCGGCGCCACCTGCCGATGCGGACAACCCGTCACCCTCGCCGACGGTGAAGGCTGCCGCTGGCAACTCGTCGGCCCCAAATGGACACCAGGATGCAACGCCGACCCGATCAAAATCAAAGGCCGCCGAGGCGACGTCCAGGCCTTGCAACGAGCGTTCAAGGCATGACGGGTCCTCCGGTGCTGTCTGACCCAGCGTTCGATGCTCTCTACCTGGCGGTCCGCCGACAGGTGCTCGCATGACGAAACTCGACCGGGCGATCGTCGACTGGCTCGCCCGCTACCCCGACACCACCGCCCGCGCATACGCCCGCGACTGGGCCGACTGGCTTGCCTTCCTCGCCGGGGAATCCCCCCTCCGAGCTCGCCGCCCACAAGCCCAAGCGTGGAACAACCACCTCCAGGCCGCCGAGGCCGCCGGGGCCACCATCCGCCGCAAAATGAGCGCCTGCTCATCCGCCTACACCTACCTTGTCGGTGAGGAGCTCACCACCCGCAACCCGTTCGCGGCGGTCAACCGTGACCGATCCGGAGGCGCCACCCGGTATGGCCTATCCGGTGAACTCACTGGCCAGCTCCTCACCGCAGCCGCCCACCACTCGCCCCGCGCCCACGTCGTCGTTGCCCTGCTCGTCGTCACCGGCCTCCGAGTGTCCGAAGCTTGCCGGGCCCGCCTCGACGACCTCGGCCAAGACGCCGGCCACACCACCCTCGAAGTCGTCCGCAAACGAGGCCACACCACCCGCATCCCCATCCCCCCCAACCTCCACCGACTCATCCGCGCCCTCAACGACGACGCCACCACCGGCCCGCTCATCCCCGGCCCCCGCGGTGGCCACCCACCCACCCACTGGGTCCGCACCCTCCTCACCGCCCTCGGACAACAAATCGGAGTCCCCGGACTCCACCCCCACCAACTCCGCCACACCGCAGCCACCCTCGCCATCCACGCCGGCCGGCCCCTCGAAAAAGTCCAAGACCTCATGGGCCACGCCTCACCCGAAACGACCCGCAACTACATCAAAGGACTCTCCACCCTCGAAGACTCCGCCTCCTACGACCTCGACCGACTCCTCCTCACATGACAACCCTCGAACATCCGTGGCGAGGTCAGAGGGGGCGAAGCATTGAACACTCTGCTAACAAACGTCGAGCAGACAGGAAGGACCCCACCGATGAGCGACCTTGACATGGCCACCGACTCGGACCTCGTTTCCATCCTCCAGGCAAGAGGATGGACCGTCGAGCACGAGTACGAGCAAGATTATCGACTCGACCGGACCGGGCCCGTCCACTTCGTGCTCAGGGTCGTGCTCAGATCACCACCGAGAGAACCCACCGACTCGACCGTCCGGGAGGCCACCTGATGCCCAAGACCAGACGCCGCGCCTACGCCGACACTGGCCGGCTCGAGACCGACGCCAACCTGGCACCCAGCCCCGAACAGCGGATCCGCACTCAAATGACCATCGCCGTCGACGCCGAACGAGCACTCCGAGCTGTCGAGGTCCGCCGGCTCATCAACCACTACCCGCCCTGCGAACTCGACGACTCGCCCATCGCTGAAGTTCTCCGGCTCGCTCAAGCGCTTGCCTTCAGGGCTGACCCAACCCGAGGCTCCCCTGTCGAAGACACCGCCCGAGTCGAGTCGGGACACGGGCGTCTCACCTCCGTCGAGGCTGCCGCCGACTGGCACGCATGGCGACGTACGGACGGCACTGTCGCCCGTCGCAGCGATCGAGCCACCGAGCAGATGCGAGCCTTCGGTCGGGATCTCGAGCGGCTCGTTCTCCGCTACCAGCGTCAGATCCCCTCACCGCAAGACCCGCCGCGGATGAAACTCCGCTGCCGGTCCAACGGGTGCGGGCTCGTCGACAAGGCCCAGCGGCACGACTCGCACTGGTGCGGCGAACACCGCGAGGGCGGGTGTGGTGGACCGCTTACTCCCATTCCCGACCGATGAACCCTGTACACCATGCACGGTACGGACGCGACCGCATGCGACACTAGGGATAGTTGACGAATGACAGGGGTGTAAGTAGTGTCTGTTGTCAGGATGACCGGTCGTGCGCCACGGGGCACACCGTTTAAGACGTGGGGGAGATCAAAACGAGGGGGGGTACCCTCTGTGGCTGACCCCTCCCTCCGGTGGCCGGCCGGACTTCGGCAGTTCATCCTCGAGCGTGACCACCGGCAATGCCAGATCCGTGGACCCCACTGCTCGAGGGGGGGAACCGAGATCGACCACGTGGTACCCCGAGAGGACGGTGGCGCCTGGTTCGAACCGTCGAATCTGCGCGCAGCCTGCCGCCCCTGCAATGCAGGCCGGCGCCTGCCCACCATCCCCAAACCCGACGACTATCCGCCCGCACCCGCCGGTCTGTAGGTCACCCCGGGGGTAGGGGGGAGGGGCCAACCCGTGAACGTTAAGCAACGCCGTAGGAC
>Ga0326597_10001831_pt1 | contig 32931 bp, 20 predicted proteins | sample RVTome_12_FD_203789 | JGI IMG/M metagenome (GOLD analysis project Ga0326597, IMG submission 203789) | Soil microbial communities from uranium-contaminated site in the Upper Colorado River Basin, Wyoming, United States - RVT100D185 | ecosystem: Environmental > Terrestrial > Soil > Contaminated >...
CCGTCGCCGGGCGACGTGGCCAGGTGATCACCGCTGCCGTGGCCACCACCGGCACGGAAGCAGACGAGCATCTCCTCGCGGAGGTGCTCTGGCACCATCGCCGGCTCAGCAAGCACGCCATTCCCGCCGCCGTCGCGGACGCCAAGTACGGGACCACGCTCAACTATCTCTACCTGGAGCACGGCGACCTTCTGCGGCGCGACCTCGCGCAGGATCGCCAGCGCCCGGCCGGGGTTGACGCGCGAGCGCTCCCGGAACCCTTGCACACCGCCGATCGCCGGAGCGAGGCGCAGGAATTGAGCGAAGCGGTCCACCTTTTGAGGTGTTAGCGCGCGTCGAGCGCTGCTTCCAGCTCGCCCGGAGCGTTTGTCATCACGGCGATCCCATTGGTGCCGCCGGTGGGCCGTTACGACGCGGGCGCAAGGCGGCGGGGGTGGCCTACGCCACGAGTTCGCTCACGTGCACGTCAAGTGCTCGCGCGAGCCGGACGAGATTGACCAGCGAGACGTTCCGTTCGCCGCGTTCGGCGGAGCTGACATAGGTCCTGTGCAGCCCCGCCCGGAAGGCGAGTTCCTCCTGCGACAGGCCGTGGGCCTCCCGCAGCTGGCGCAATCTGCGCCCGAATCGCGCCTTTATCTCCGATTCACTAAGAACTCGCGGCACGTAGGCAACGTGCAGCCTTGAATCCTATCCGTCTACAGACTATAAGTCTCATTGCGAGGGTTCGCTCTCGCGCGCGGGTGTGGCAAGCGGCCGCACCGCGGGCTACTACACGGGAACGCCTCGATGTGGGCCGCGCGTTCATCGAGTGGAGGAAATGCCGACAAGATGCTGTTCGAGAAGGCCGACCATCGATGAAGATCGAAACGGCACCCCGGTTCGCGCTCCATGACCTTCGCGCACTTGCTGCGAGGTACTCCTACCGAGACGAAACCGCTGCCATCGAGGCGGGCCAGCGGGCGCTGATCGCCGGTTTCTACACGCGCGAAGACTTGTTGGCCGTCTGCGGCTGGAAGAGTCGGAGGACGAGGCCGCTGTGGTCGCATCCTTCCAACTCTGACCGGGTGGTTCGAGAAGTGACGCGCGTGGCATTGTCGACGGAGGTCGAACAGCTGAAGATCGCCGCGTTGCTCGCGTTGCGAGGCGTCAACTGGCCCACGGCGTCTGTGCTCCTTCATTTCGGGACGAGCAGCCGCTACCCGATCCTCGACTACCGTGCGCTGTGGTCCATGGGCAACGAAAAACCTCCCGCATCCTATACATTTGAGTACTGGTGGGCCTATACCGAGGCGTGCAGGCGTCTCGCCGCGGAAGCGGGCGTGACGATGCGCGAGTTCGACCGAGCCCTCTGGCAATACTCGAAGGAACATCCGGGGCAGTGAGTCTGCAGGATGATCGCCGAATGTCGCACCTCCTCATATTCTCCAGATCGATGTAAAGCCGAACGTCGAGTAGATCGCGCCCGCGAGCATCGCGTAGAGCTCGGCGTGCGCGTAGTGATCGTCGCGACCCGCGTCGACCCAGCGCGCTCGCAAGTTGCCGTTGCCGTCGGGCTCGAGTGTTCGTTTGGGCACGATCAGCTGCCGATAGTAGTCGCCGAGACCGTGCTTCGATCGCCCCCCAAGAGCACGCGCATTGTCGCGGGGCAGCTCCACGGCTTCGTCCTTGAACTGCTGAAACATCTCATCGAGCGCCTGCGTACGGTTGATATGGTAACGGTTCGGCTCGCCGTTCTGCCCGCGGCTGCGGTCGTGTCCTGGCAGCTGGCGGTCGTATTGCGCGAGCCAGGCACGCGGGCTGTGTCGCTTGACGAACTCGCCTGCCGCGTACAGCTCGGGATGGGCGTCGATGACGATCGATCGCGCGTTGAAACGCCGCACCAGATCGTCGAGCTCGCCGTAGGCAACGTCACCCGCAAACCACAGGCGCCGTGGGACCTTCGCGTTCTCTCCGCGCTCGCCGTCCGTGAGACGCTGTCGAATGACGACGTGGTACCTGAGCCCGACGTCGATCCCCATGTCGCAGGGCTGGCCGGCGTAGTCGCCCAGCGCGTACTCGCGCCGGCAGCGATCGATGACATCGACCGAGATCCCGCCGCCGGGCGGGACGAACGTCTCGCCTAGATCGCTGTTCTGAAACTCCTGTACCGCGAAGGGCGTCGTCGCACGGCTGGCCTCGGTCATCTCGGCGATCTTCGCCCACGGGCTGTACAGGCGATTCAGGTAATAGCCATGGATCGCCTCGTTGCCCGGCGCCTGCGCGATCCATCGGCCGTTCGCGAGCACGTCCATCGGCGCGCGGCATGCCCGGCAGACGACGCGCGCCTGTTCGAGGTCGACGTTTTCGGGCCAGCGCAGGTCCTGTTCGAGCCTGCAGCCAGGGCATGGAAGAAAGTAACGTCGCTGATCGGACTGCAGCATGAGGGCGTTGATCCCGGTCTCGGGGATGCGCGGCGTCGACGCGACGATGAGCCGACCTCGGCGGCTCGAGCTCAGGCGCTTGCGCGCGAGATCGAGCACGTCGTCTCCCATCTGGTCGAACTCGTCCAGGATGACGAGATCGGCTGGGATGCTGGCGATCTGACGCCGGCTGTCCGCGCCGCGGAGGTGGATGTAGCCGAGACCGAAATGCTTCAGGCGCTTGTTGTCGGCGCCCTTCCGCACCGGCGGCTCCGGCTGGAGCCGCGAGCGCATGTACGGGTTGTCCTGGAGCGCCGGGTCGATGCGCGCCTGCGAAACGTCGTCCATCTGCGTCTGCGTCGGCAGGAAGATGATGACGTTGCCGCGGTCGCCCCAGCCGATGTCGGCGGCGTGGAGGGCTCGGTTGATCAGCAGCTCCGACACGCCGACCTGCGCCGACTTCTGGATGGCGACGAACGGGTGATCGTCGCGCGCGATGTCGGCGAGCGCCGGGCTGTGGCGCAGCGGACGGCCCGCTACCGTCCGGTGCGCCATCGACCAGGCGTAGGGATCGGCCGGGTCACGCCGGGTTTTCTCGGCCCAGAGCGCCGTGAGCGTGTTCGATGAGATGGTCGAGTTCGGCGTCGCTAAGCGCGGCGAGTCGGGCGTTGACGTTGAGTTCACCTTGCACCTCCTTTCGTTCCGTGGGCTCGCCACGCGCGAGCCGTTCCATCCGCGTACCTTCCACGATGGCGCGGATGGCGGCCTCCGCTGTCGCGCCGCCTCCGTTGATCGCCGCGATCCACTCCGCCCCCTTCTGCTGCAGGAGCAGCGCTTCCTTCGCGTGCCGGTCGATCATGTTGCGCACCTCCTGGACGCGCGTCTCATCCTCGGCGCGCTTCGCGTCTTGTTCGAGCTGCGCGATGCGGTCCTGCCAGTGATAGGTGCTCGACCACGCGTAGAGCGTGCGCACGGTAGGCGCCCGGCCGCGCGTTTGGAGCTCGGCACGTAGGCGCTCGATCGAGCGTTCCGCGCCCAAGCGCCAGTAGAGATCGAATGCTTCCCGGTGGCGGGTCGTCTCATCCATCTTCGTGCTCCTCCAGGAACGTCCGGCAGATCATCGCGAGGGCGCGCCCGCGCCGGTTCGGGCCACTGAGCGTCGCGGCGGCGGCCGGGATCGCGCGTTCGACGACGGGCTCGTCCTCGGGGAGGACGGCAAACGCGATGAGCCGCGCGGCGGTCGCGGCCGACCGCTCGGCGGCCGCCGTCAGCTCGGCGAGCAGTTGCTCGCTGTCGAGATCGAAGAGCGCCAACGTCTGCTCGATCTCGCGGGCATCCTCAGGCAGGAGCTGCGCGAGCGCCTCCGGCGGGAGCAGGGTGCTGAGTTCGGCCAGGAGCTCGGCGCGGCGCGCCGGGACGTCCTCGCCCTCGAGCCGGTTGAGCGTCGCCAGGAGGAGGAGGGCTGTTGCGTCGTCGCACGGCCAGAGAAGGCACAGCGCGTCCGCGTGCCCGAGATTTTCGAGGACGGCCAGCCGCTGATGGCCGTCGATCAGCTGGTATTCGCCGTCGACCTTTGGATGCGGCCGGACGATCAGCGGCGGGTAACGTCCCTCCGCCGTGATGTTGCGGGCGAGCTTCTCGACCCGCTCCGCCGACATCAGGTTGGCGTTGCGCGGATGGGGGTGAAGGCGTCCCAGCGGTACGCGGATCAGCCGGTCCTTAGCGGCCGGCGAGGACGAGGTACTCTCGGTTCTTAGCATTCTTCTCCTCCGTCGCGACTGAGCGCAGATGGGTGTAGGGGATCGCCAGAGCGCGCCGCACTGGCCGATGACGGTCGACGATCGCGGTGAGCGTGTCGAGGGTGACCGTGGGCCCGCCGTACGACAGTACGACGAGGGCCGCAGCGGCCGCCGCGTCGAGCAGCTCGTCGAGACCGGGCTCCCGGCTGGGCGGGCGTTCGTCGCCGAGCAGCGCGTCGAGCACCGCATACGCTTTGTCGTAGCCGGTCGTGCCCGGGTAGGGCGGGTCGAGGTACACGATGTCGGCCGGCACGCTCTGGATCATTTCTGCGGCGTCACCCTTGCGCGCCTCTCCGCAGCCGCCGAAGACGCCGCTGTTCACTTCCTCTGCGAGCGCCCAGACGCCCTCGGGCGTCAATAGCTCCCGCGACTTCAGGTAGTGACCGAGCCGGCGCGGACTAATCCCGTCGAAATCGCCGGTTGCGGCCCGATGGGCGTCGGTCGCCGTTGGAAGCGACATCGGGAACAGCCGCAGCACGAGCTTAATAACGACGAGAAGCAAGAGGCTGCGGGCCGGTTCGCCTCGCCGGTCCGCTACCGCGAGCGCGCGGTCGATCCATTCGGCCTGAGCTTCCGAGAACACGGTTGGCACATAGCGGCCGGCGACCCGCGGATACCCCGCCGCCGGCTCGTCGAAGAGGCTGAGGATGTCGTCGCGCTGTAGGCGGACGTGGGAGTTGGCGACGAGGGCGCGGGCGATCACGGCGGATCGCTCGGCGACATCAGACGCGACGACGCGGAATCCCTGCGCCTTGGCGTACAGCGACACGGCGCCGCCGCCGGAGAATGGATCGAGCAGCACCGTATCGCACCAGCGCTCGCGCGGTAGCTCCTCAACGCAGAGGGCGAAGATGAGCGGCGCGAGGCGACGCTTCCCCCCGATCCACGCGGGGAGGGCATCGAAGAACGGCATGGAACGGGTGTTGGCCATCGACCCTACTCTTCCGATGTGGACTTACCGCAGTCTTTGGATCGCATCTGAGACCTGCTTCCCATGACCTCATCTGCAGTGGGGCGAGCGGTTACACTATCCCAGGGACGATCGCGTTGCTGTCCTGCCCCGATGAGGTCAGACGTAGTCAGCGTAGGGGTTAAACTCCTCGCCTGCAGCGCGGCCGGCGGGAAAAAAGAGGGCTGGATTTTCGGCGAGGATCGGATGGCGCGCGTGCATTGGCCCGGCGCCGCAGAACTGCTGGCAGGCCAACCGAAACGAGCCGGACTGACCCAGCAGCAATTGATCGCGCGCGTGTGGGAACGCAGGAAGATCAAGATCGACGCGAAGACGATGTCCTATTACGTCCACGGTCAGGTACGACACCCTGATCGCCGGGTCGTTGAGGAGCTCGCCCTGGCGTTGGGCTTCGAGCGCGCAAGGTTGCTCAGGGCGTACGGATTCTCACGTCCGGAGGCAACCCCCCAGACGATCCAGCAGCGTTATCCGGGCGAGACGTTCGTAACCGACTCGGGGTTCTGCGCACTCTGGGGACCTGGTTTCTTGGGTGAGACAGGCTTCACGGTGGAGCGGGATCAGCGCCGCTACGAGCTGCCGGACCTGATCAAGCAGGTACGGATCGAGCCGCCGCCGCGGCACCTGTATGAGCGCGATAAGGCGCGCCTAGTGGGACTCACCGCGGCGCGCGACGGTGACTCGATCACGCTTCGATTCCAGCGCGCCTCGTACTCCGACTATCTGAAGACCAATCATCAAATCCTTCTCGACAGTTCCGTTGAGTGGAACGGTGCGGAGGTGGTCCTGGCTGACTATCTCGAGCCCGGAGGCGATCGCCTCCGGACGCTGGAGACGGCGCACTGCTCCAACCATCTGGGTCTCAATGCCCTCCTCATCGATCCCGAGGACCACGCCGTGCTGATCGCGCGATCAAGGAGTTATGACCACGCGTACCTTCCCGGAACTGCACTAGGGCTTTCCGTCGCCGGGTCGATGGATTGGACCGATAGCGATCCGTTCGCTGGCATGAAGCGCGAGATGGCCGAGGAACTCAACCTCAACGACGACATGCTGCAGCCTCCCGGTCTGTTGCTCGTCGCGATCGCGCGCAATGCGGCACGCGGTGGCAAGCCAGAGGCGTTCTTCGTGGCGCGCACCAAGATGCGCTGGCGCGAGATCAACGAGCGATTCGCAGGTGACGCGGAGCTACGCGCGACCGGGCGTTTGCCCGTTCAGGATCGAGAGACGGCGGGGGTCTTTGGCAAGCCCGTCAGCGAGATCCTTGCGAGTGCGACGCATGGCATCGATGACGACTACACGCCGGAAACGAGCGTCGCCCTCTACTTCTTCCGACAGGTATGGGATCAGCGGGCCTCGCGCTTTAGAGCAGCCCGGCGGACCTCGCAGAGGAATGACCCTCCAGGTGGGGAGAAGGCTCGCCCCTAAATCGCGTGTCACCACAACACGCTCGCCGCCAGCGCCGCGTGCTCCGTCGCGCCCGCCGGGCGTCGTCTTTTGAGAGGGCTCGCGTCCTACGCGATGGCATGTCCTCCGATGCATGACGGCTCGGCTGCTCGGCGATGTGGCAGCTTGACTTGCGCCGCCCCCGGGAGCCATGAGTGTGCGCTGCGCCGACAACCGGAGCCGGCACCCATAGAAAGATGAAGGGCGATGGCCAAGAACACGAAGGTAGCCAAGAAGCGTGCACACGCGTCGGTCGCGCGCGCGTTCCCACCTGCGGGTACGATCCTAGTGGGCCGCTACCACGGAAAGGGGCATCGCGCCGCCATCGTAGAACGGGACGGCCGTTTGGTGGTGAAGGTCGGGCGGGATGCGTACGGGTCCCTGAGCGCGGCGGCGCAGGCGATCACGGGCAGTTCGGTCAACGGCTGGCGGTTCTGGACAGTGGCCTGAGGCGGCATGATCGGAGGCCCCGGGGCCGTCAATCGCGGGCTCGATCTGGACGTTGGCGGACTTGACTTCGGGGCCGACAAGAGCGTCCATGTGGGTCACGGAAGGAGGGCCTCACCGATGTCCACAGTCCGGCCTGTGCCGCCGCTCGAAGCGTTGGTCCAGATCTACCTCATGCGCTGCCACGTTGAGGGAAAATCCGACCGGACGGTTCGCGCCTACGGCGAGTCGCTACGGCGCTTTGTCGGCGCCCTGTCTGCTGAGGGCGTCGCAAGTGCCGCCTCCATCGAGCCCGAGCACATCTTCCGCTACCTCAGCCGCTTTACCCGCCTCACGCTGGATACACGCCACCGTTACTTTCGCGAAGTGCGCTGCTTCTTCAACTGGCTTGTGGCGGTCGGCTATCTGGAGGCGTCACCCTTCGCCCAAATCCGGAACGTGCGCCTGCCGCAGAAGATCGTCCGCGTCTTCACTCCGGAGGAGCTCCAGTTGCTGATCGCCGCTTGCCCCGACACGCCTGCCGGCGTACGGGATCAGGCGATCCTGGTCACCCTGCTCGACACTGGCCTCCGCGTCTCCGAGCTTGCCCAGCTCACGATCGCAGACCTGAACCTCGACGCACTGCGATTGCGCGTACTTCACGCCAAGGGGAACAAGCAGCGCGTCGCCCCGTTCTCTGACGCCTGCCGCCAGGAGCTCCTCCGCTACCTCGATCTGCGTGGGGACGGCGCCGGCCCGTTGTTCTGCGCCACCGACGGACACGGCAGCCTGCGTCGCGGCGTACCACTGCAATCGAACGGCATCAAGCAGTTGCTGCGTCGGCTCGGGCGGGCGACCGGCCTCGCGAAGGTCCACGCGCACCGCTTCCGCCACACCTTCGCCACGTGGGCGATCGAGCAGGGTGCGCGCGAGCTTGATGTGCAGCTGCTGCTCGGCCACGCGTCGCCAGACATGGTGCGCCGCTATGCCTCGTCCTACAACGCCGAACAAGCAGCGCGCCGGCACCCGGAGTTCTCGCCCGCGACACTGCTTGGGGCTGCGAGCTAATCCCCGAAAGACCTGCGTTTTCCCTGAAGTTCCCCTGCAGATTTCGAATCTGGTGCCCAGCATATGGGTGATCATTCCGCCTGTCCCGAGGGCCCAGCTTTCACCGAACAAACCGCCGACATCTCACGGCTAATTTGACCATAGCGACTGATCGATCGCCGGCAACCAGCGTTCTTCCCAAGCAGAGGGTCGTGGGTTCGAGTCCCATCTCCCGCTCCAATGATTTCAGATTCGGAGGGCTCCATTTTGTAGCCCTCTCTTGGCGCCTATTCGCTAGACCATCTGCTTTCTGAGCAAAGGGTCGCGGACATCTAATCTCGTCTCCCGCCCCGACTCCTTCTGTAAATCTATAATGACGAACTCGGCCCGCGCCCTCTCGGCCAAATCGACACCATTTCGTGAGGACCCCAGGCCGAGAGCCGGGCGCGGCTCCTGGGGAACCATGCCTGACCCTCTGTACGACGCCATCGCACGCGCCCTAGAGAAACCGCTCCGCGGTGATCTGTTCGAGCGTTGCGCTCTAGACCTGCTCCGCATGTACTACCCGACGCTAAGACCCGTGGAGGGCCTTGGGACAAGGCGTACAGGGGGCTGGGGTGGGGCGGCCGACACATAGCCTCAGTGAGGACGTATCCTTCCACGCATGGCGAACCCGTCTAGCGCCACGCCCGTCAAGCGCGCGAACGCTGCCAAGCGAGAGTCGAAGTACATCGACTTCAAAGAGCAGTTCGATCCCACGTCAGACGGCGAGTGGTGTGAGATCATCAAGGACTTCGCGGCGATGGCCAATTCTGGTGGTGGGCTGGTAGTCGTGGGACTCTGCAATAACGGAATGCCCTCTGGTGTGAGTGTCGCCGCAGTCCTTTCGCTTGACCCTGCGACCATCACCGACAAGATGTTCAAGTACACGGGTGGACATTACGCAGGCTTCGAGGTTCACGAGGGGAAGCGGCAGAGGAGTCCTATCGCGATCATCGCCATCGATGGCGTTTCAGTTCCTATAGTCTTTACGAAGCCGGGCACGTATCTGGTGGACGCAGTGAAAGGCAAACAGAAGACGGCGTTTAGTCAGGGCACAGTCTACTTTCGGCATGGTGCCAAGAGCGAACCGGCGACGACAGATGACTTGCGTGTATTCATTGAGGCAAGACTGGAGATCACTCGCAAAGGATGGCTTGGCAATATCCGTAAGGTCATCAAAGCTCCGACCGACGCGAGAGTGGCCATCTATCGGCCCTCAGCATCCGGGGATGCGGCTGATGAGCCTGCCCGTATCCAGCTCACGAGCGACCCGAGCGCGCCAGTCTATGGGAGGCTAAGCATCGATGACACTCATCCCTACCGCCAGAAGGAACTGATCGAGGAAGTGAACCGCAGGCTGGCTGGGAAGGCGACGATCAACTCGCGCGACATCCTTTGCATTCGCGTTGTCGAGAACATCGATGAGACGAACGCAAAGCAGTTCTGTGAGAAGGGCAAGTATGTTGGAGCGCCGCAATACAGCCAAGCGTTTGTTGAGTGGCTGGTGGAGCGCCATCGACAGGACAAGGACTTCTTCAATAACGAACGGCTGCGATATTCGGAGCGGAAGCGCCACGCGTAGGTTCGAGTAAGCTACGACACTTCCTCTGCTCTCCCGCCGTAGTGTCTCAACTTCTCTGTCACGTATTCCCTGCCAGTCTGATCGACAAGCACGACCTCACCAGTCATTGCCCGATCTTCATCAAGCAGGTTAGAAACAAGAATCGCCTCTACTTCGATCTCCTGTGTGCCTTCTATAGTGGTCGTCGGCCCGAGTTCTCCTGTTTCGCGAACGCGACTGATGACACAAGACTTTCGCTGGCCGTCCGCGTCCCCCGGTGGGTAGAGAAGGAAGTAAGCCTCGACCACTTGCATGGGGAGAGCCGAGCTGTTGGTGACCCACCACAGTGCGTGCGGATGTTGGTCGGTACTTGGTAGCTCTTGTCCTTCGTTGCTTCCTCGAAGTCGTACGGTTTTGCATGAGTGAACCAGCCTCCAAAGTTCCGGTTTCTTCGGATTTGTAGGGGTGGCTTGGGGCGGTGCACTAGCCGTTTCCACAGGTGGGGAACGAGTCCACTGATCCAGCCGAAGATGAAAAGCGCGACACCACCGATAATCGTCGCAACGATTGCTTCGATATCTATCGGCATCCTTCACCTCAGTTCGTTGCGGGTCGAAATAGCACGTCGCTGACGTTCGGCGCATGGTGCACGGCGCGCTCATTCACGCCGAGGAAGTATTCCTGCAACTGCTCCACTGTGGTCAGGGTTCTGTGCCACAACAACTACCTTGGAATCGAGCGTGCTCAGTTGGAACCTGAAGACTATCACGTACGAGCTAGAAGGGGAGGACTGTCATGAAGGACGTTGCCCACGAAGTCGTCTTGGTGCGACGGTACATTCGAGTGGGGATGGAAGAGACGTTCCTGAAGGTCTACGGGCAGCAAGACCCCGAGGGCAGACCGGGCTTCATTGATGAGAAGCTCTACCGCCTTCAGGATCAGGACGAGCCGGGCGTGACCAAATACATCAACATCGCGTGGTGGGATAGCCGAGCTGACTTCGAGCGGAACTTTTGTGTAGAGACTCCACCAAAAGCAGAGTACGAAGCGCGCCAGCGCGAGCGCATCTGGTTGTCACCTGTGGACACCGAGTCAATTGATCACGCTCCGGCAAATTGATAGCGCCCGCTCCGGTTGACGGCGCGCTGTACACTTGTCAGCAATACCACTCGCTGGGGAGCAAAACAAAGTGGACATCCGATCCGCTTACAACATCGAATGGCCGTCCGAGGTCTACGAACGGCGAGGCCCGCCCCAGCGACTCTGCGGTATCAAGGTCTTCTGCGACTTCCCTTGGACAACTCGCTTCACTGATCAACGTACACAGTTCAGAGGCGGTCTGAAGCTCGCGAGGTACGTGCTGCGCGAGTGTCCTGACGATAGGACACCTGCCCTGCTACTCACGATGTCCGATGTCAAAGATGGACTGCGAGATCATCCAGAGTACTTCCTCATGGTGGTGAACATCGAACGGTATCTTGCGATTGGCGGCGCGAACGCGGTTGCAGGTTACTTCGCACAAGCCATCGACCCAAGGACGGTGGCAGCACTCGACTTCAGGTCGATGACGGCGGAAGAGCGTGAAGCGTTATCCCTTGCTAGCTTCAATGCTGAACTGCTCCGAACGTGGCTCCGCGCCGACCAAGAACGCGTCGCACAAGTCACCGCACTGTTGCAGGAGTTCGACCGTGGCGTCTTCGCCTCGGCGGGATCGAACGACGACCGCGAGACTTTGCGCTTGCTCGTTGAGCGGGCCGGAGATAGTGCGTGGGAGGCGTTTATTGAAGCGAAAGCTAGCCTTCCGGCTTTGTTCGCACATCAGCGCATCTGGCAAGAGCGCCGTGCGCAATGCGAAGAGTTCGAGAGGCAATTGCGGGCGCGAGAGTGGGCTGAGCATGATTGGCAACAGTTCTTTGAACAGCGAACGTGGATTTTCGGCTACGGGCTTCACTATCAGTTTCTTCACCAACTGGACGGACAGGTGTACGCGGGTGGGCAGAGTTATTCGAGAACAGGCGGGCAGATCACCGACTTCATGATGTCTACGGGGGGCGAAGTCCGCTTCACGGTCTTCGTTGAGATCAAGAAGCCCAATACGGCGTTGCTTCGACCATACCGAGTGCGCACCTATTCGCCGAGCGTTGAACTGGCCGGTGGCGTAGCTCAACTACAACAGGCGTGTTGGCGTTGGGCGCACGAAGGGTCACGCACACACGCAGCCCAAGATGGCTTGGAACGCGATCAACAAATCTACACGCATGAACCACGAGGCATCCTCGTCATCGGGGACTTGGCCGAGTTGGGCTACGAGCGTGACAAGATCACTAGCTTCGAGTCATTCCGCAGAAACTTGAAGGAACCCGAGATTCTGACCTTCGATGAAGTCTTAGGGCGCGCGAAACAGATCGTGCAGACCGGCGAAGCGGATGCACCGCGCGATCCATCACCAGAGTTCGGGGTCGAGCCGATGGCGACACCGAGCGACGGCGTGCCTGATGGAACCCAAACAACCGCTTGGCCGGGAGATGGGCGAGATGACTTCGAGCGTCTCTGACATCAATCGCGCGATTCGCGACCTCATCAACGAACCTCGGCTGAACGCGATTGTCCGGGCCGACCGAGCGAAGTTCAACCAACTTTGCAGCGCGCTAGACCTCATTGCGGATACGGAGTACGCCATCGACGCGTATTCGGAGCTGTCGCCAGACATCGATCTCGGCTTGAGGTATCTGGCGCTGTACGGACTTTGGCAGGCGTTCCAGCAACAGCAGGATGCGGTGATGGCCTTGGCGGATGCAGTCGGCGTGCCGGTCACCAAAGCATGGAGGAAGCGTGCCAGTACAGTTAGGCGGATGCGGAGCGCCGTGGTTGGCCACCCCGTGAACACCACCGACAGCGGGAAGCGGATGTCCCATCAAGTGTCTCAGATCACGTTGCGTACATCGGGATTTGATCTGCTCAGTCACGCGGACGACGGAACGTATGACTTTCAGTCGGTAGATGTCATTAAGTACGCGACAAACCAACGCCAGCTCATTGAGGAAGCGCTGGTGCGGATCGAAACGGAGCTGCACCGAATGAACACTGAGCACAGGAAGGCATTCGCGGACGTGAAGTTCGTCGCATTGCTGGACAAGGTTGGTTACCCGCTGGAAAAGGTGATGGTCGGGCCGGACGACCCCAGCGGGCCGCAATTCGTCCTCGGCAACGTCAAAGCGTTGGAGTCAGCAGTTGCTTCGTTCCGTGCCGAACTGGATCGGCGCGGCATTGGCGCGGGGACGTACGACGGAACGGAGCGTTGTTTGGCTGAGATCGATTATGCGTTGGCGCAACTGCACGCGTACTACGAGGGTGTGGAGGGTGAGGTTCAAAGTGATCGCGCCGCGCGCGTCTTCGCCTCGTACGCTCATGAGATGTTCGATGACCTCAGGGGCATGGCTCGTGAATTGGACGAGGAATACGAGCTTGAAGACTGAACCTCCGGCGGCGGACTTGACAGGCTCAGAACCCATGTTCTAGCCTGCACTCGACTCAGATTCTGGTTCAGCTCAGATATGGAAGGAGTCCCAAATGGCTGGGGGCGCTTGTTGGCAGCGATCTTCAGCGCGACCTCAGACTTCCACCCGTGGCTGAGAAGTTCATCGACCATACCGTTCTTGATCGGGAGCACACCATTTCCTTCGCCCCTCTTCTTACCTGACTGAGGATGGATGGTGAACACATCGCTGTCAGGTGGCCACGAGACATGCGTGATCGCCGTGTGCGGAATCTCGCGTGCAAGCGTGCCAACCTGTTATCGGATATCCCAAAACAGGTTGTCGCTGGACGTTGGCCCGTGGCTATAGGGGTTTTGCTGAAATCGACTAACCGGCTTGGTCGGACACCGAGCCGCTGATGCGCTCTGGGCAGACCGACTCGGCGATGTCGCAGAACCGGCACTCCATGAAGCTCGGCGCTTTCGATCCGAAATACTCGCGTGGATATCAGGCAAAGAATCGTCAGCGTTGTCCGGCCCGGCTCTGTTGTCTCTTGTAGCCCTTATCGACCCCGCGCAGCTATCCAGTCAGATCCGAAAGCCCTGGCTGAAAGACGCTGCGCAAGCCCTCAGAACAACGTCCTCAATCGATTCAATGAACGTCTCGGCTGCTACAGGCTTGTTCATTGTCGGTATGAAGGATTCGCGTTCGGAAGCTTGTGACCTCGTAGCTGCGTCGTTCGAGACCGTCTACGCAGCCGCAAAGGAGAGTCGACTCTCCCCGGAAAACTGGTCACATCTGGAACGATCGTCCCGGAGCGTCGCTGGTGGTGGTGGGAACGTGACGATCGTCCTGAGCGGTTACGGATCGCTCTTGCCGAGCGCTTCGTTGCTAGGCATTGGCCGGTGTCCTGCCTGTTGGAGTGCCTCACGCTACCCGTGACGATAGCCGAGTTCCTCCAGACCGATGTAAGCGCGGTCCGAAAGCTAAGCAAGAGTCTCAAGGACTACTTGCGCTCATCGTCGGGTGCGACAGATCCGAGAGCGAACGCAATGCGAGAAATCCTCGATCCGCGCCGCTAATCGAAGCCGCGAGCTTCCACAAGGTCGCGCCGAGGACCATCTCTCTGTGAGCTTCGTCCGAAGCTTGGACACTCGCGGCTTCTTCCATGGCGCCCCGCGATGAGTCAGCATCGTTCGCGAAAGACGTTCTTAGAAGGCGCCGTGCTTCCGCGCTGATACCGGACGATTGCTTTCCCTGACAGCCACAGCGGCAGCGCTCCTCAAACAGGGTTCTTAGGTGCGATTCTGCGCCTTCGTACTCATTGAGCTCTCGCCTGGTTGCGCGTTCGAGTAGGTATCATCCGTCCATTGAAATGGATTGGCTATGACGCCTGATGTCCTTCCTGACCGCCTTCCAACAGCTGGCGAGCTCGTCCAGGTTCGGTCGCGCCATTGGCTCGTCGAAGAAGTCGAGCCGCCGCCAGCACCCGGGCAGTCGCCGCTGGTGCACCTGGCCTGCGCGGACGATGACGCCCAAGGGCAGACTCTTGATGCACTCTGGGATTACGAACTAGACCGCCACATCCCTTCGGACGAGGGCTGGGGTCGCATCGCCAGCAAGCCCTTCGATGAACGACGCCAGTTTTCTGCATTCCTGAACACGCTGCGTTGGAACTGTATCACGGCGACTGATCCGAGTCTCTTCCAATCACCGTTCCGCGCCGGCATCGTGCTCGATGCCTATCAGATGGAACCGCTGCGGAAAGCGCTTCGCTTGCCGCGCGTGAATCTCTTCATCGCCGATGACACCGGGCTCGGTAAGACCATCGAGGCGGGGCTCATCGCGCGGGAGCTGCTGTTGCGACGAAAGGTTAAGACCATCGTCGTGGCCGCTCCTCCGTCCGTGCTGGAGCAATGGCGCATGGAGCTTGAGGATCGCTTTGGCCTGTTGTTTGAGATCCTCGACCGCTCCTACCTCACGCGCATGCGTCGCGAGCGCGGTTTTGGCGTCAATCCATGGAGAACCCACAGCCGTTTCCTGATCTCGCACAACCTGCTTATCGATCCCGCCTACGCCGAGACGATGCGTGCCTGGCTCGGAGACATGCTCCCCGGCAGCCTGCTTATCCTCGACGAGGCACACCACGCCGCCCCGTCAAGCGGCGGACGGTATGGGATCGAGAGTAAGTTCACGCGTGCAGTGCGCGATCTCTCGAACCGTTTTGAACATCGGCTGTTCCTCTCTGCAACCCCCCACAACGGCCACTCAAACAGCTTTTCAACGCTGCTGGAGTTGCTCGACCCGTATCGGTTCACGCGCGGGGTGAAGATCGAAGGCAAAAGGGCGCTCGACGAGGTGATGGTCCGGCGTTTGAAGGAAGACATCCGCCAGGTGCAGGGCGGTTTTCCGAAGCGCGAGGTTATCCCGATTCGTATCGACGGGCTTCCGGATGACCAGCCCGAACTGCAGCTTTCGCGGTTGCTCGATGATTACCGGACCGCTCGCGAGGAGCGATTCCAGTCGACGACGAAGCGTGCGCAGGCCGCCTCGGGGCTGCTCGTGGTCGGCTTACAGCAGCGGCTGCTCTCCTCCATCGATGCTTTCGCACGCACGCTGAAGGTGCATCGCGAGACGGTGAACCGACAGTGGGAGCGCGGACGCGCCGCTGTCGCCGCATCGCGCGTGGCCACGTCGGACGGCGAAGATGGCGGTAGCGATAGCGACGGGATCCTTGCGCGCGCGCCGGATGTCGACAGCGAGCAGGCATCCTGGACGGATGAGGAGCTCAGCGCTGAGGAGACGGCGCAAGTTGAGGCCGCCACGTCCACCGCCGAGTCCGTTGCGCCGCGCGATGCCGAGGCCAAGCGCATGTGGCAGAGAGAGCAGACGCTGCTCGATGAGATGCAGGCCATCGCCGAGCGCGCGCGCTACGTCCCTGATGCCAAGACGCATCGTCTGATCGACTGGATCCGTGAGAACATGTGCCCCGACCTACCTCAGTACGGGCAGCGCCTACGGGGCGAAGCGCCGAAGTGGAATGGCCGCCGCGTCCTTATTTTCACGGAGAACCGAGAGGGTACGAAGCGCTACCTCAAGGAAATCCTGGAACAGGCGATCGAAGGCACCGATCGCGCAGACCAGCGCATTGAGGTGATCGATGGGCTCGTTGGGGGCGCGCGCCGCAAGGAAATCCAGCGCCGCTTCAACACCGATCCTGCGAAGGACCCGCTCCGCATCCTTCTCGCCACCGATGCCGCACGCGAGGGCCTCAACTTCCAGGCACACTGCGCAGATCTCTTCCACTTCGACCTGCCTTGGAACCCCGGCCGTATCGAGCAGCGTAACGGCCGCATCGACCGCAAGCTACAACCCGCCGATGAAGTCCGCTGCCACTACTTCGTGCTTCCGCAGCGCGCGGAGGACCGTGTGCTCGAGGTGCTTGTCCGCAAGACGGAGACGATCAGGCGTGAGCTTGGCAGCCTCTCGAAGGTCATCGATGACGACATTGACCGCCTGCTTGCACGCGGTATCCGCCATCGCGATGCCGACGACCTCGCTCAACAAATCGAGGCGGCTGACCTCGATGCGGCGAAGAAGCGTGTGACCGACGAGGAGCTCGAGGCAGCACGCGATCGGCAGGACGAACTCATCCAGCAGATCGAGACCTGCCGCGACCTCTTAGAGAAATCGAAGACGTGGACGCGCTTCGAGCCCGCGCCGTTCCGAGAGGCGCTCTCGTGCGCGCTCGAATTGATGGACGCGCCGCCGCTCACATCCGTTGCTGATGACGACGGCCGAGAGTCGTTCGCGTTCCCCTCGCTCACTGGTGCGGCTGCATCCGACCCGTCGTGGTTGGCAACGCTCGACTCGCTACGCGCCCCGAGGCGCCAGGACCAGAAGCTCGCCGACTGGCGAGTGGAGGCGCCCGTACGACCTGTCGTCTTCAAGGACAGCGGGGTGCTTACGGAAGATGTCGTTCATCTGCATCTCGAGCAGCGAGTCGCGCAGCGTCTTCTCGCTCGCTTCCGATCACAGGGCTTTGTCCACCACGACCTCTCTCGCGCTTGCCTCGCGCAGACCAGCGATGCGATTCCGAAGGTAGTGTTGTTGGGTCGCCTGTCGCTCTACGGCCGCGCCGCCGAGCGTCTGCATGAGGAGATCGTTGCCGTGTCCGCGCGCTGGACGGAACCCTCCCGGCGGCGCCGCCCTCTTCGACGATATGCCCGTGAGGCAGAGGCGGACACGATGCGCCTCCTCGACGCGGCGCTGTCCGGCGCTTCCGGTCGCGCGCCGAGTCGGAGCACCCAGCAGCAACTTCTAGCGTCTGCGCAGCAGGACATCAGCGAACTCCGCCCTCAACTAGAACCGCGAGCGCAAGAGATCGCCGCGGCGGCGATCGAGAAGCTCAAGCAGCGTGGCGAGACCGAGGCCGTCGCGTTTCGGGCCACCATTGAGTCGCAGCGGGCGCGCGTTCGCCGCGAGCTCGACAAGCACACGACGCGCGGCAAGCAGCTCGAATTGAAGTTCACCGAGGAGGAGGCCGCCTTCAGCGACGAAGAGAAGCGCCAGCTGGAGGCAGACGTGAAGTCGTGGCGCTCGCGGCTCGAGCAGTTCGACACGGAGGTCAACAGCGGACCGGAACAGATCCGCGCGTTCTACGAGGTGCAGGCGCAGCGTGTTGAGCCGGTGGGCCTCGTCTATCTCTGGCCGGAGACGAACTGACGATGGCCACGCGTATCGATCCGAACGTCTTGGCGCATCTCGAGTGGCTCGGGTTCGTCCGTCCGACCGGACTCGTGGTCTCGGCGCCCGCGCTCGTCCAGCGCGGGGTGATCCTTCCCCGAGATCCTGAGGGTCAACGGGCGCTGATCGCCTGCACTGAAGAGCGCGCGTTCGATCCTCGCGAGCCCGACAGGATGTCGCGTTACGCCTCAGACTTTCGCGAGTTCGCCGCCGGCGTGCTCGACTGGAGCTTCGACGCCGCTTCGTACGCCTGCGACGGCGGCGCGCCCATCCCGGCGGAGCTCGAGGTGCCGCTGCCCGATCTCGGCGAGACGATCCGGCCTGACTTCGCCGTCCGCGAGCCGGACCCGCGCGACGGCGTATCACCCTGGCAGCTTCTCGTGCGCAATGTTGATCTCGGCGCCGACTTCGATGCTCGCGGCGAGGAGATCAACGAGCAGAGCCGCATGGAGCGCCTGCTGCGAGCGACGGGCGTCCTCGCTGGCGTGATTTTCAACGGGCGCACGTTGCGCCTCGTCTCCGCGCCCGTCGGCGAGAGCTCCGGCTGGCTCGACTTCCACATCGATGACATGGCGCTGACGGCCGGCCGCCCGATCTGCGCCGCCATGCGCCTGCTGCTCAAGGAGGAGCGTCTACTCGCGATGCCGCGCGCCGAGCGTCTCCCCGCTCTGCTCGATGACAGCCGCAAGTTTCAGAACACCGTCAGCGAGCGCCTCGCCGAGCAGGTGCTGCACGCGTTGTACGAGCTGCTTCGCGGTCTCCAGGCTGCGCACGACCGCACGGGAGGCGAGCTGCTCCGAGAGCTGCTCGATGACGACCCGAGAAACGGTCGTGCTGACGACATTTATCGCGCGCTCCTCACGGTGATCCTGCGTCTGGTGTTCCTGCTGTACGCCGAGGAGCGCGAGATGCTTCCCGGCGACCAGACGTTCTCGCGCTACTATTCGCTCGCCGGGCTGTACGACCGTCTGCGCGAGGACGCTTCGCTGTACCCCGACACGATGGACCAGCGCTTCGGTGCCTGGCCGCAGCTTCTCGCGCTCTTCCGCATGCTCTTCGATGGCGCGGTGTACGGCGACACGAAACTGCCCGCGCGCCACGGCACCCTCTTCGACCCGGACCGTTTCCCTTTCCTTGAGGGACGCCCGCCCGGGCACCATCGCCAGAAGCACGAGCGCATCGAAGCGCCGCTCGTTCCGGATGGCGCGGTGCATCGCGCGCTCGAGGATCTGCTGATCCTCGATGGCGAGCGCATCTCGTATCGCGCGCTCGATGTCGAGCAGATTGGCTCCGTCTACCAGACGATGATGGGGTTCAAGCTCGAGAAGGCGGCCGGTCTTTCGGTCGCCATCAAGTCACAGAAGAAGCAGGGTGCGCCGACCACCATCAACCTCGAGGCGCTGGTCGCCGAGCCTTCACCGCGCCGCGAGCGCTGGCTGCAGGACAACGCGCACCGCAAGTTCGCACCGGGTGTCGCACGCAACGTCGCCGCGGCGTCTTCGATCGAAGATCTGCACGCGGCGCTCGACGGCGTGATCGACAAGGCTGCGACGCCCGACCTCGCGCCTGCCGGCGCGATGGTGCTGCAACCGAGCGAGGAGCGCCGGCGCTCCGGTTCGCATTACACGCCTCGAGAGCTGACCGAGCCGATCGTCCGCACGACACTGGAGCCGATCCTCGCACGGTTGCGCGGCGACGATGGCGGGCCGCCGCTACCGGAGCAGATCCTCGACCTGAAGGTGTGCGACCCCGCGCTAGGTTCCGGCGCGTTCCTCGTCGAGGCGTGCCGCCAGCTCGGCGCGGCGCTGCTGGAGTCGTGGCGGCACTACGACTCGCTGCCCGCCATCCCCGCCGACGAAGACGAGGAGGTGTATGCCCGCCGCATGGTCGCGCAGCGCTGCCTCTACGGCGTCGACCGTAACCCTGTCGCCGTGGACCTGGCGAAGGTGTCGCTCTGGCTGATCACGCTGGCGAAGGACCACGCGTTCACGTTCCTCGACCACGCGCTGCGCCACGGCGACTCGCTCGTTGGCCTCTCCCGCAAGCAGATCGAGGCGTTCCACTGGGATCCTGATGCCAAGCCCCAGCGAGGCTTCGAGGTGATGCGCATCGGCGAGCACGTCGCGAAAGCGGCAGAATTGCGTCGTCAGATCCGTGAGGCGGACGAAACCGTGACCGACCAGGAGCAGCGGTTCATGCTCGACGAGGCAGATACCGAGTTGGCGCACGCGCGCCTGTTCGGCGACCTCGTGCTCGCGGCGTTCTTCCAGGGCGACAACGCGCGCGAGCGCGACAACAAGCGACTCGCCTATGCAGACGACGTGAGCCACGGCCGTGCCGAACAACATCGCACGGTGCTCGCCGACATGCGCGATGACGCCAGGCCGATAGTTCCGTTCCATTGGGAGATCGAGTTTCCCGAAGTCTTCGACCGCATGAATCCTGGGTTCGATGCGTTCGTTGGCAACCCGCCTTTCATGGGAGGGAGCAAAATCTCCTCCGCGGCGGGCGACGACTACCTCAGGTGGATCCTCCAGCTGCATGCAGGATCGCATGGAAATGGAGACCTAGTCGCTCACTTCTTCAGGCGCGCATTCCACCTTCTCCGGATTGGGAGCGCACTCGGTTTGATCGCCACCAACACGATCGGACAGGGCGATACACGCACCACAGGGCTACGCCAAATCTGCCGCGATGGCGGCACGATTTTTTCGGCGAGGCGTCGTGTTAAGTGGCCGGGCCTTGCCGCCGTGGTCGTTAGCATCGTTCATGTCGCGAAAGGGATGAATTTCGGCGAGAAGCTCCTCGACAATCGGAGCGTTCACACTATCACCGCCTATCTGTTTTATCGCGGCAGCAACGAAAATCCCTTCTCGCTTGGCGAGAACGTCTCGCTCGCGTTTCACGGAAGCAAGATTTACGGATCGGGGTTCACCTTTGATGACACCGGCATGGACGGCTCGGTCACATCAGTTACACAGATGCACCGTCTAATCCACGCACAACCTCGGAACCAGGAAGTCATCTTCCCTTACATGGGTGGTGACGAAGTAAATACATCACCCACACACCAGCATGATCGCTACGTGATTAACTTCGGAGACCGAACCGAAGCGGAGTGTAGGCAAAATTGGCCGAAATTGATGGCGATAGTCGAAGCCAAGGTGCGGCCCGAACGCATGGCCGGTTCTCTACGCGACTATCCATGGTGGATGTACGAGAGGATAAGGCCCGAGCTTTACGCCTCAATCGCTCCTCTTCAACGCGTATTGGTTGTTTGCAGGCATCAACCTCAGTGGGGGCTCGCCTTGCTGCAGTCAAGGGCAGTGTTCGCGGACTCCCTCATCATATTCCCGCTCGACACGTCAGCCGCGTTCTGCGCCCTGCAGGCGCGTCCACACGAGATCTGGGCGCGGTTCTTCGGCTCGTCCCTCGAGGATCGCCTCCGCTACACGCCGTCCGACTGCTTCGAGACATTCCCTTTCCCCAAAGATTGGCAAACTCACCCCGCCCTCGAAGCCACAGGCAAGGAGTACTACGAGTTCCGTGCCGACCTCATGGTCCGCAACGACGAAGGGCTCACGAAGACGTACAATCGCTTCCATGACCCGTACGAATCGAGCCCCGACATCGTGAAGCTGCGTGAGCTGCACGCCGCGATGGACCGCGCCGTCCTCGACGCCTACGGTTGGAGCGACAGTCTCCACGGACTGCGAATTCCTCCTGGACTACGAGATCGACGAGGAGGAATGGGGCAACAAGAAGAAGCCCTACCGCTACCGCTGGCCAGACGACGTCCGCGACGAAATCCTCGCGCGCCTCCTCGAGCTGAACGCGAAGCGCGCGGCGGAGGAGCAGGCCTCCGGCGCCGCTGCCGCGCCGCGAGCACGCAAGACCACATCGAAACGCGCGGCGAAGAAGACATCGCGCTCCACCGGCGCGCCAGCATCACGGAAGCTGCTATGACGACACAGACCGATCCGGACCCAGCGGTCGTCGTACCGGCGACGTCGGCGGAGGTGCGCGAGCGGCTCGCGCAAGCGCTCGAGCTCGATCTTGTCGGACCGTGGCCCGGCCACGAGTTCGCTGATGAGCGCCTGCGCGCGCGCGACCGTCCATCGAACTTCTATCTCACCGGCTTCCTCATCCCCGATGGCACCCAGCCGGAACGCGCCGGCGACGCCGACGAGGACGACGATGTCGACGAGGTGCAGCTCAACCTCGGCCTCATCGAGGAGTCGAACGAAGACCGCAAGGCGCGCAAGAAGGGCTACTTTCCGTCGTCGATGGGCATCAGCTTCCTCGTGCCGAACGACACGACAGAGCTGAAGGTGCAGGTCACCTGGGGCGACTACGCGCGCATCGAAGACCCAGAGGAGGACGACGATGATGACGGCGTGCCCGACCTCGTCTGGCAGCGCACGCCGCGCGAAGAGACACTTCCGGTCACTCTAACGGGTGAGTACGAACGCGCGCCGATCAACGTGCCGAACTCTGGCGGCCTGCAGCTGTACGTCATCGAGCAGGCGATCACCGCGCCGGAACTGGCGGAACACATTCCCACTGGCACGCGTTCGGTCTCGCTGTTCCTCGTGAATCACCGCGAGCCGATCGAGGACGAACGGCTCGAGCGCGAAGCGAAGGCGTCGCCAGCGGCCGATGGGGCAGCAGCCGAAGACGGAGCATTGCAGGCGGGCGCCGAGGCTCAGGAGGAGCCCGCGCCGCGAGCGATTCCGGCGTCCGCTGACACCGCGTATGCCTTCCAGCCGCGCATCGAGGTGCGCTGCGACGGCTTCGTGGCCCGGCCGGACCTCCACGGTATCAACGCCCAGACCTACGACGAGCTCCTGGCCGATCTCCACTACGCAGACACGCCAGAGTACGCCACGGGCCACGGCGTCTCCGCTGCCTGGCAGGTCGACGGCGACGGATGCACAATCGTGCGCACGGCGTGGACGCCGTCCGCGCATGTTGAAAAGACCAACACTGTCGCGGTCGCTGGTGTCGAGCTCTCGATGGACGCGCTCGGCGACCTCGCCGATGGCGCGGCGGCCAGCGCCGCCCTCGATGCCCTTGTGGGTGAGTATCGTGGTTGGATCGAGCGCCAGCACGCCGACATCACGTCGCTGCAGGGTCGGCGCCATGAGACGGCCGAGGAACTGCTACGTCTCGCCGGCATCGCCGCAACACGAATCGAGCGCGGCATCGAAACGCTCGCGACAGACGCAGACGCACTCGATGCGTTCCGTATGGCGAACCGCGCCGTTGCTCGAGCGCTTCGGCAACGGCTCCCCGACCAATTCGCGACCGAGCCGCCGAGGTGGCGTGCGTTTCAGCTGGCGTTCATCCTCCTCAACCTGCCGGGCCTCGCCGATCCGGCCGACCCGCATCGCAATACCGTCGATCTGCTGTTCTTCCCGACTGGTGGTGGCAAGACCGAGGCTTACCTTGGCCTAGCCGCCTTCGCGATGGTGCTACGCCGCTTACGAAACCCCGGCGACAACGGCCTCGCTGGCGCGGGCGTCAGTGTCATCATGCGGTACACACTCCGGCTGTTGACGCTGGATCAGCTCCAGCGCGCCGCGGGCCTCGTCTGCGCGCTCGAGCTCGAACGCGAAGGCAATCCCGCGCGCTACGGCTCATGGCCGTTTGAGATCGGCCTCTGGGTCGGGAAAGCCGCGACGCCAAACGTCATGGGTCATCGAAACGATGGCCGGCAGGACACGGCACGCACCAAGGTCAACCAGTTCAAGTCCGACCCTGGCCGCTATCCCTCGCCGATCCCGCTTGAGAACTGTCCGTGGTGCGGCACTCGCTTCAGCGCCAACTCCTTCACGCTACGTCCAGACAGCGACCGGCCGCGCGACCTGCGCATCGTCTGCGCGAACGCCCAGTGTGATTTCACACGCGATCGCGCACTGCCAATAGTCGCGGTCGATGAGCCGCTCTACCGACGTCTGCCCGCGTTCCTCATCGCAACGCTCGACAAGTTCGCGACGTTGCCCTGGGTGGGGCAGTCCGGAGCGCTGCTTACCGGGGCCGACCGCCATGATGACAGCGGCTTCTACGGCGGATCGGAGCCCGGTAAGGGTACGAGGCTCGCCGCGCCATTGCCGCCGCCTGATCTGGTGATCCAGGACGAGCTGCACCTCATCAGCGGTCCGCTGGGAACCATGGCCGGCCTCTATGAAGCAGCCATCGAAGCCCTCGCCTGTAGAGAGATTGATGGCGTCGGCACCGTCCATCCGAAGATCGTCGCCTCGACGGCGACCGTGCGGCGCGCGCAGAATCAGATCCAGGCGCTGTTTGGCCGCAGCATTGCGCAGGTATTCCCTCCACCGGGGCCCAATCGCCGCGACTCGTTCTTCGCCGCGACCGAATCGTCGCTCGAGATCGCGCGTCAGTACATCGGTGTCGCCGCGCAGGGCCGCAACCCCAAGGTCGTCATGCGCCGCGTCTGGCTCGCGCTGATGTGCGCCGCAGAGCGTGCGTATCGCGATGCGGGCGGTGAGCGGAACGCGGACAACGTCGCCGACCCGTACATGACCGTCATCAGCTACTTCAACAGCTTGCGCGAACTCGGCGGTGCGCGCCGCATCTATGAAGAGGAAGTCCAGCACGCCGCTCAGACCTACGGCGCGAAGAAGCGTCTCGGTCAGAGGTTCGGCCTTTTCCAGGACCGCAAGCGCATGCGCGCTGAACCAACGGAGCTGACGTCGCGCGTCTCCACAAGCAAGGTTGCGGAAGCACGTCGCAAGCTCGAGGCGAAGTTCGACGATCGCGACAATCGCGTCGACTGCGCGATCGCCACGAACATGATCTCGGTCGGTCTCGACATTCCGCGTCTGGGGCTAATGGTGGTGCTGGGACAACCGAAGGCGCACGCGGAATACATCCAAGCCACCAGCCGCGTCGGCCGCGACGACGCACGCCCTGGTCTCGTGGTCACGCTGCTCAACGTCCACAAGCCGCGCGACCGCTCGCACTTCGAGCGCTTTCGCCACTACCACGAGACGTTCTATCGGTCCGTCGAGGTCAGCAGCGTCACGCCGTTCTCCGCCCGGGCGATGGACCGCGGGTTTGCGGGCGCACTCGTCGCGCTCGCGCGGCACATCGACGGAGCACTCACGCCAGCGCGTGGCGTCGAGCGCATCAAGGACGTGCGCACCGCTCTACGAGACCGCCTCCTCGCCGTCTTCCGAGAGCGGGTGGCGAACCAGCCGATGGATGAGGACGAACGGGCGGAAAGAGAGCGAAGTGTTCAGGACCGAATCGGCGACCTCCTCGACGCGTGGACGAAGATTTTCGACGATCTACACGATGCTGGAGTCCAGATGCAATACCAGCAATACGAGCTCGATCGGGTGCCTGGGCATCTCCTGCACGAAATGCTCGACGTGAATCTCACCGCGTACGAAGAGAAGTTCCGCGCCAATCGCTCTCTGCGGGACGTCGAACCACCGGTGAACCTCTTCCTCAAGGACCTTAGTGGCGCAGATGTGGATGTCGACCCGTGACAACGAGAAGCAGCGGCCAAATCCGAAGCAGTCAGCTCATCACAACCTATGGTCCGGGCGCCATGATCGACCTGCCTCGCTACTCTGCGATCGTCGGCGGCCTCGAGCAGTGGCCCGCCCGTAGAGACTTGCAGGAGATCGTTGAGCCCCGCCTCTCGCGTGTGCTCCAGGTGATGACGGGTGTTGTCGACCCGAAGCTCTACGCACCGCCGCCTGACACAGCAGAACTGGGCGCGCACATGAAGGGCATCACCGCGTGGCGTTTTCCCGAATGGTATGTCGTTCAGGATGGGTCGGGCGGCTCGCCACGTGACCGCGCCCGTCGCTTGGTCAACCGTCGCGCGCTGGACAACCGTGGCAGATTTGAAGGCCGCCAAGTCGTTGCGACGCGGTTTGTCCGTGCGTGTGTCCGCGGCCACGTTGATGACATCAACTGGCATCGGTACGCCCACGACCCCGGCGACGACTGCCCGAAAAACGTCCCCGTCTATCTCGTCGAGCGAGGCACGAGCGGTGATCTGTTGGATCTTGTGGTGCGGTGCGAATGCGGCAAGTCGCGCAGCCTCTACGAAGCGGCGATGCCCGGATCTCCAGTGCTCGGGACATGTTCTGGCCAACGTCCTTGGCTGGGTAGTAACGCACGCGAGGACTGCAGTAAGAACGCGCGCTTGCTCATCCGTACAGCATCGAACTCGTACTTTCCCCAAGCGGTCAGCGTGCTGTCGCTGCCGAATCGCGGCTCTGCCATCGGTACCGTCGTCGACGAGCTGTGGAGCGACCTGTTCATCGTTGAGGACGCTGCCGGGCTCAACTTCATCAAGCGGAAGCCCGAGGTCACTGAGGCCCTTGCGCCGTTCACCGATGACGAGGTGCTCGCAGCCATCAAGGAGAAGAAGCAGGGCGGCGCGCTCGAACGGCCCGTAAAGCAAGTGGAGCTCGATGCGCTGCTCGCGGTAGAGGAAGGCTTCCACGACGACGTACCGATCGATCGTGACTTCCACGCGCGACGGCTCCCCGATCGCATCTGGCGTCGCACCTCGCGCACCGATGGCATCGCCGGTGTCACGCAGCTTCACCGCATGCGCGCCGTCATCGCGCTGGCAGGCTTCACGCGTTTCGAAGCCGTGATGCCGGACATCGATGGGGAGTACGACAACACGGTTGAGCGCGCAGAGATCGCCGTCGACCCGCAGTGGTTCCCTGCCGTGGAGAACCATGGCGAGGGTATCTTCGTCCAGCTTGATGCCCACGCGGTCGAAACGTGGCTTGGTCTCGACGGCGTTCAGCAACGGCTTCGGGGATTGATCGCCGGCCATACCCGATGGAACGCCGGCCGTCGTCTCAATCGCAACTTCCCTGGCGGGCCGTACGTGCTGTTGCACACGTTCTCACATCTGCTCCTGCAATCGCTTGCCATGAGCAGCGGTTATCCAGCGAGTTCGATCGCCGAACGCATCTATGTCGACGATGCCGGAAAACGCTACGGTATCCTGCTCTACACAGCGAGCGCCGACTCCGAAGGAACGCTCGGCGGACTCGTTCAACAAGCGCGCTTCATCGAAGATCATGTTGTCGACGCACTACGGATGAGCGGGCTCTGCTCGAATGATCCCGTATGCTCGCACCACGTTCCTGGCGAGAGCATGGAAGGCCGCCTTTTGCACGGCGCTGCATGCCACGGTTGCGCCCTAATCTCAGAGACCTCGTGCGAAATGCGCAACGACTATCTCGATCGCGCGCTAATCGTGCCCGTCCTCGGTCATGCGGGCGCGGCGTTCTTCGCAGCGATTCCATGATCGACGCATTGCTCGCGCTTCCTGCTCATCTGCGACGAAGGCTTTCCGAGTCCCTCGCGGCGGGGATCATCACACCTCCATATGGCGAAGCCTCCCTCCGTTCTGCCCTAGGCGCTGGCGATCATGCAGCAGCAACTGCGGACCTGCTGGTTCAACTAGAGCGGGCTGGACTAGTCGGCCTCGCGGCAGCTTCGTGGACACGCGCCGTAGACGAAGCTGCATCGCGCGCAACGTCACCCGATCTAGTGTGGTCCGGCCCCGAAGTGCCGGGGCTCCATGCACGCGATACGCGCCGGGTCTACGAGGAGCTCTTGGGTTCCGCAAACCGATCCATCTGGGCGAGCACATATGCCTACTTCGATGGGCCGCGCGCGTTTGAGGTGCTCGCGGCGCGCATGAGTGCCGTCCCAATGCTGCGTGTCACGCTTCTGCTCAATATCCAACGTCGAAGGGGTGACTCCACGGCTGCGGAACAGCTCGTGAGAAAGTTTGCCGATCGATTCTGGAAGGTCGACTGGCCCGGTAATGTCCGCCCCCTCGTGTACTACGATCCACGCTCGCTGGACCTCGAAGGTAAGGGCGGCGTCCTTCACGCCAAGGCCGTGGTCGTCGATGACGAGGCCGTCTTCGTGACGTCCGCCAACCTAACGGAAGCGGCCCTCGATCGAAATATCGAGGTTGGCCTCGTCGTTCGGGATCGGGTCTTGGCAGGAACGCTCGCAGCGCACTTCTCGGGCCTGATCGACCGCGACCTTCTCAGTTTGCTCCCTTCTGCGTAGGCCGTGTCCGCCAGCCGAGGGGGACGATCTTGTGTGGGCCCATCGCTCGAGCTCGCTCGCCCGCTACGCACCTCAAGACTTCTCAGCGTGGAGAGCAACTACTTCCCAAGCCAATCGGGGTGAGCGCTGCAGCCGACGTGATCGCTGACCGCCTGCACGCTGAGCGATCGTTGCCCCCTAATACCATCACTGAACTCTACGCACGTTCACCTGGCTGAGACCCTTGACCAATTCAAACCGGAATTTCAACCATAACGGCTGCCCCATCAAGCGATCGGCGCAAGTAGCCCGTACTCGTCACTTGTGATCGACCGCCGTACCACCCCACCAACGTCGGTCCGATGCGGCTTACAACAGCATCCGTTCGCGCCGTTTGTTAGATTCTGGACGTGCCACGAAAGAAGGCGTCTTCCGTCAGAGCCGTTCCAACGCGCGTTGGTGGAAAGCCTCCGCGCGATGTTGGGCAAGAAACGCTGCTCAAGTTCAAGTATCAAATCGAGTACGTGATTCTGAGGTGGCTTCAGTTAGTCGAAGATCGGCTGTCGTATCTGCTTTGTGAGATTGATGAGGACTTGCAGGTTCTGACCGCCACGCTCGGCGCTGAGCGCATCCAAGTCAAGACGCTCGATCGCGGGAACTGGACCGCAGGACGCCTCACAAGCAAAAACTCGCCGGTAGTGCAACGATTCGTTGGCCAGGCGCGAGATGACGACAAGTTGACCTTTCGGTTCGTCACCAACGCCCCTGGAGCGCCAACGTTCTTCGAGGACTTGCCAAACACTGTTCTGAAGCACACAGACCTCTCAGGGGATGGCGTCACGGCGTTCCTTGCTCGCGTGACATTCGACTTTGGCTACGTCGGACTGAATGACATCGAACTTCGTGTGCGCGAAGAGATAAGGCGCGTGGCGGAATCTGTGTTCGATGTTCGACCAGCCCAAGATCACGTCCTCCGGTTACACGAGCGTCTGTTCGAAGCCGCGTTTGTCGCGTCGTCATCGCCAAGCAAGCAGGAGCGCAGACTCGACGCCGAACGGCTGCGTTCAATCTTTCAGTCTTCCCTGAATAGCATTGAGGTGGGACCTGGCGTAGATCTGGCGGTTGCAGGACGCGCAGTCAACCAACTCTTGGAGCGCGTCAGTGGATCCGGTGCGTTGGGCCTTGACGCGACATCCCTAGTCCAAGCATTTGAAGACCGGATTACCACTCTAAAGTCCGCGCTCCTGAACCAGTTCCAAGCGCGTCTTGAAGAGCAAATTGCGAATGTCAAACAGCGTCATCTTTTCCAGACCGCTCGCGCGGGCCTTGAGTCGCTGGTGGAAGAGGCCGATTCGAACAGTGAAATACGTGAGAGTCCCGATCTCATGTACAAGCTCTTCACTAACCTCACGGTTTGCACTGAACGACAGGGTGACATGGAAGCCGCAGTCCATTACGCAGAGAAAGCTGCGGCTGTCAGGGCGATTGACGCGAGGTCCATTACAAATCTGGCAGTCGCAAAGATGAAGCGTGGCGATCAGCTCGATGCTGCGCTGATATCTGTGGATGAGGCTCTTCGATTCAATCCAGACTATCGGCCAGCTCACGTAGTCCGCCTCACGCTCGTTGCGGAGCTCGAGTCTGCAACCGTCGCGTTGGAAGAAGCTGCAAAGCTTCCATGGGCTAAGTCGGATGCTTCGGCGCAATACGCAATCAGTTCGATTCACCTCTTGAACGGTTCAATCCACGAGGCCACGACAGCGGCGAGACGTGCGGTGGCGCTCGATCGAAGCCCCGAACACCTGTCTTGGTTAGCGCACATGCTCATCGACGCGAACGAACCCAGGGTCGAAAAGCTGGAGTTCAAGGTTCGAGGGTTGCCCAGAGCGAGCGGCGACCTCGAAGAAGGCTTAGCCCTCTTCCGCGAAGCGGCTCAGCAGTTTGCAGTTGAACAACGAGTTGGGCGTGCTGACATGGTTCAAATCGACGTCGGAAGAACACTGCTTAGTCTCGAACGGGACGACGAGGCGATCTTGCAGTTTGAAGCCTTGCTTTCATCCACAACAGAAGATGTGGCGCGTACCGCTTACTCGAATCTCATCGAGGCGCATCTACCACGCCAGACAGCAACGGCAGTCAAACTAGCGGAACAGGCGAACGCAGCCTTCCCAGACGATCCATATTTGCTGTTCGCGTGGAACCGAGCGCTGTTGACCAGCGGGCAGCCTCGCGAAGCCTTGACCGCGCTCAATCGTCTCGTGAGCGTCGCGAATGCGCCAGAATCCCTGCGACGGTACGCCCAATGCTTCATCGCGACCGCACACATCGAACTCGGCGAGTTCGAGGCGGCGGAAGACGCTCTAGATTTGGTGGATCCTGGCGAGCACGCCTATGGGATCATTGCCAAGGCGCGCGTGTTGCTCGGCCAAGAAGCCGGCTCGGCCGCTAGGCAGTGGGCCTTAGACTCAGCGGCCAACCACTCCGACGAGCCAGGCGTCGTCAAGGTATGCGCGGATTTTCTCAGGAATCACGGATTCGACGACGATGCAGCGGTGCTGTATCGCCGAATCGTCGCGACGGTGACCGACGATACACAACTCACGGGTGAGCGATACACAACGTTCGTGACTATGGCGTACTTCGCCAAAGACTGGAAACGCTGTCTCACTATCGAACCAACCCGAGCACCAGACTCCGATGCTGCTTACGAGATGCACATCATCAAGGCGCATGCCCACGAGGAGTTCAATCTCTACGAAGACGCGCTGCGCGAGTATCAAGAAATTGCTGCGCCATACGCTGAACGACGCGACGTAATCGACGGACTTGTTCGGTGTGCCTTCGCACTAGCGCGTCCAAGCGTCGCCATATCGCGAGTTGCGAACTACATCCGCAATGGGAACGGCGGCGCGATCGAGATGATCAATCTTGCAAGTCTCTATGCGCTTGCGGGAGATACAGAAGCGAGCATAGCTAACGCTCGCGCAGCCCTGCAGCTCGCGCCTGACGACAGGCGCGTTAGCGAGATCTACATCGTCGTCATGATCCGGAATGGACGTGTCGATGACGCTGTGATCCAGATGCACAAGTATCTGGAAGCCTTTCCCGGCACCAAGATGGTCCAGGTATGGCGCGGCGAGCCCGACACGGTTGCACAGCGACTGTTCGACAAAGTCCTACTCCCTCGAATGAAGCAACACGAAAGAGTCGGGGCGCTCTATGCCCAGCACCCGATACCGCTGGGACTTATGGCAAAGGCACTAGGACGCAGCTATGTCAGCCTTTGGCACGGGATTATGGATAGCGAACTCAACGGAGCATTTGCGACAACCCGTGGAGAGGACGTGGCGCGTACCAGCCAGACCTTATCCTCTCGCGAAGCGGTTATCGATCTTTCCGCCGTGCTCACTCTGGGAATGCTCGACCTACTGGGAATCCTCGCTGGCACGCTCGACACCATCTATGTCGCGGGATCCGTCATTGATGAGATACGCGATGAACTGTTCCATACGGACGAACCTCTCCTTCGTCGCGTGCTCACGACGTTCGAGCGGGATCCAGATACATTTCGCGTTGTCGCTGTTGACGAGCGACGTTCGCGTGTGTTTCCCGCGAAGGTGAAGCGGCGCTTGGGTCGCCAAGAGGTTGATTCAGCTCGTCTCGCCGATCGTCAGAGCGTGCCGATGATCTGCGATGACCTGGCGATGCGTGAGCTATCAAAAGCTCATGGCATCGAAGGTCTCAGTTCGCGGGCGCTCTTAGAGTTCCTATTCACCCAAGGCGCGATAGACGCTGAAACCTATTCGAAGTCCGTAGTTGCGCTCGTTGAACACAACTATCAGTTCATATCCTACAGCGCACTGGTGCTTGATTGGGCCGTGAGGAACAAGAAAGACGGCGCCAAGTCGCTCGTGAGTCAGATCGACTTAGCCGGCGCGGAACTAACAAGTTATGCAGGCGTGTTCGCTGAGACGCTGGCGGGGCTGTGGGCCTCGCCCAAACAGAAGCTCAACGACACCAGTGTGTCCGTGTGGACCGATGAAATACTGGCGACTCTTCTGATGAAGGGTGGCGCAAAGTTAGCTCTTCCAGCAGTCGCAACTGTTTCAATGTCTATCCTTCGAGTCAAGCCGCCTGCGATGTCACCCTTTCTCTTTGCGGTGTTCGCGATGTTCCGCAACCGCCGATTCTCCGATGAAGTTCTTCTAATCTTGCTGTTCGGTACAGCCATCCATCTTGCTGGCGCGGTGAAGCAGGGCGCGATCAAGCGCGAAGCAGTTTCTCATTTCTTCAATGCTTTAGGACACCACTGGGCTGCGAGGTTAAAGCGGCTCCTTCGTGATGGCGGCACCGAGGCATATTCACTGTTGTTTGATGAAACGAAATGAACGGGTCAACTAGTTCGCCGTTCGCTCATCGGGTTAGTCCTCGTTTTTCTTGGCCACCGCGTAGCGCTGATGGTCGCTCAGTTCCGACAATGGGTTCGTACCACTTCGTTACCACGTCGGCGACGACGTTAGCGACTATCGACGGCCTTCTCCGAATGTGAGAGAATAGTCATGATGAATCCGCGATACGCCAGCACCGGACTTCTAATCCGATGGTCACCCGCTGCCTTTCAAAGGTAGCTTGCTCAATTCCGATCCTAAGTCATCCGAAATCGGCCGTGCTGCGAAAGCAGAAGGTCGCGCGAGCGCACCAGCCTTCCTCCGAAGCAGTTACTCGCCAAATTCGATTCTGAAGAATGGCGAATCCAGGCGTGCTGCCAAAGCAGTGGGTCATCGGACCGTCGAGATATTCCTCGAATCCATGATGGCTGCGTCCTAGCCTACGCCGCGCGCTATCCGCCAGCCGAGGCCGAGGCTAGACCAATCGGGACGAAGTGAAAGCTAATCAACTGCCAAAGGGCGCAGTTCGCCAGCAGGTCTGTAGCCGCGAGATACATGAACTG
>Ga0326597_10001832_pt1 | contig 32931 bp, 22 predicted proteins | sample RVTome_12_FD_203789 | JGI IMG/M metagenome (GOLD analysis project Ga0326597, IMG submission 203789) | Soil microbial communities from uranium-contaminated site in the Upper Colorado River Basin, Wyoming, United States - RVT100D185 | ecosystem: Environmental > Terrestrial > Soil > Contaminated >...
ATCGCCGGGGCGGGCGGCGCCGCGCACCTGGCCGGCGCCCTGGCCGCGCACTCGACGCTGCCCGTCATCGGCGTGCCCCTCGAGTCGTCGCCGCTTCTCGGGTTCGACGCGCTGCTGTCCACCGTCCAGATGCCGCCGGGCGTGCCGGTGGCGACGGTCGGGGTGGGCGCGATGGGCGCGCGCAACGCCGGCCACCTCGCAGTCGCCATACTCGCCCTGGCCGACGAGGCGCTGCGGCGCGCGTTGAAGTCGCGCCGGCAGGAGATGGCGGCCGACGTCCTCGGCGTCGACGAGGCGCTCCCCGGCCGCCTGCGCAAGCTGCTCGACGAGTGATTTCGGTCAGGTCCCGACTTCGTAGCGGAGGACCTCGACGGCGCCGGCCAGCGCCCCGGATGCGGACCGCGGGACGAGGGTCAGCCCTTCGATGTCGGCGATCCCGGGCAGGAGGACGAGCTCGAGCGACCGGCCCGGGCGCAGCACGTCGCCGGGATCGACGGTCAGCGCCCGCCGGCCCTCGTCGTAGCTGAGCTTCACCCCGTCGAACGCCCGGTCGCCGGGCAGGCGCGGGCCCGCGTAGCGGAGGTAGACCTTGCCCGCGAACGTAGACTGGTCCATGTCCTTGTTGAACTGCACCACGAACCGGCTGGTCGGCGGGACGCCGGCTTCGCCGTCCAGCGGGAGCGCGAACACGATCACCGGCGGCCGCTTCGGGCGCTCCAGGGGCGGCGGCGGGGCCTTGGCGTCGGCCAGGGGACTCGGCGGGTTGGTGAGGCCGACCTTGACCGCCCGCAGGTAGGTCACGCCGCGGCGGGTCTCGGGGCGGCCGACCACTTCGATCCACTTGCCGGTGTCCCGCTTGAGGGTGGGGTCCAGCTCCCAGCCCGACCCCTTCGGCTTTTTGCCCGTGACCCACACCGCGAACATGTCGTCCTTGATGACCCAGTCGGCGCCTTTCTGCTGGCTCGATCCCGGCAGGTCGCCGTACAGGTTGCGGCCGCGGAACTTGCCGACGACGCGGACGGTCTCGCCGTCGCGCTTGCCGGGCGTCGTGACGAGCGACTCGAGCGTGACGTCCCGCGCGGAGATCGGCTTCCTCGGGTCGCCTTCGTCCTCGGGGCCGACGAAGGCCCAGAACTGGATGAGAAGCGCTTCGGCCGAACCGTCCCGGCTGTCGCCGGCCCTGCTCGCCGACCCCAGGACGCCGGTGATCTCGATGTCATGGCCGAGCCAGTACCGCGCCCGGTCCTCGAACTCCATGGCGACGTTGCTGACGGGGGCGAGCCGGACCGAGTGGCCGAACCCGTCCCGCATCGCGTAGCGGCCGCCGCCGCCGGCGCCCATGCTGGTGGAGAGGTCGAGCCGGCCGCTGGTGCGCACGGCGCGGCCCTGGTACTGCTCGGGATTCTGCAGGAGGTCGTCGAGGCGGACGTCGACCGGCTCGCCGTACCGGGCCTCGTAGTCGCTCTGCGCGAGCGCGGAAGCGCCCGGCAGCAGCAGCGTCGAAAGGGCGAGGACGAGACCGCCGCGGGCCACGGCCATGGGACGAGTATAGGCGCGCGCGCCGCGCCGCCGTCAAGGGCCGAATGGACGCCGCTGGACGGACTGAAACCGATTGCATCGGCCTCGAGCAGAGCAGGGTGGAGCCGCCAATTGTCACCCGGGTACGATTGCCGACCGCCCGGGCGAGGTGCCCGAAACAGCCCGCCACATTCCCAGTATCGTCCCGCTAAACCCAGTCTTATCAGTCCGCCATGCAGAAACCGCCGTGGCACATGGCGTGCTCTATAGATTCCCGCCGGCCCCATGGAGGGGAGCGGCGTAATAGAGAGGACGTATCAAATGGATCGCCTTCGATTGTCTGCCGTTTCAGCCGTGGTCGCCGGATTGGGGCTCGCAATCGCGCCCGCGTCCGCCGTGGCCAACAGCACGACCGCAAACTTGAGCGTGACCGCCACCGTGACCAACAACTGCACGATCAGCACCAGTCCGGTCGATTTCGGCTCGTACGACCCGGTCGTCGCCAACGCGTCGACGAACCTGGACGCCACCGGCGGCGTCACGATCGCCTGCACGAAGGACGCGGTCACCACCATCGGCCTGGGCCTGGGCGGCAACGCGTCCGGCAGCACCCGCCGGATGGGCAACGGGACGGACTTCATGACCTACGAGCTGTACAAGGACGCGCCGCGCAGCACCGTCTGGGGCAACTCCGGCATCGGTCTGTTCGATTCCGGCGCGGCTCCGTCGACGGCACCGCGGACCTTCACCGTACACGGTCGGGTTCCGGCGGCCCAGGACGTCTCGGCCGGCAGCTACGCCGATACGGTCGTGGCCACGGTCAACTTCTAATTCCGACTCCTCTGAAGGGAACGAGCATGCGCTTCATGCGAATGACGGCCCTCGGGATTGCGCCGGCGTGGTGGCTGTTGGCCCACGCCGGTGCCGCCTCGGCCAGCACGTTTGCCGTCAATCCCACCCAGGTCCATCTCTCGGCCGAGACGCCGAGCCGCGTGCTGCGGCTGCGGAACGACGGAGCCGAGCCTCTCCGCTTCCAGCTCTCCGTGTCGCGCTGGGAGCAGGGGCCCCGAGGCGAGATCGTCCTCAGCCCCACCGAAGACGTGATCTTCTTCCCCCGGCTGCTGAGCCTCGCCCCCCGCGAAGAGCGCAGCGTGCGCATCGGCATGGCCACGAGCGTGGGAACGGGAACGGTCGAGAAGACCTATCGCCTGTACGTCCAGGAGCTGCCGCCACCCCAGGCGACGGCGACGGCGAGCCCGGCCATACGCGTGCTCACGAAGATGGGCATCCCCATCTTCATCGAACCACCGCGCCCTTCGCGTCGGGCGTCCATCGGTGGGCTCGACGCGCGGCTGGGTTCCGTGTCGTTTCAGCTCGTCAACGGGGGCACCGTTCACCTGCCGCCGCAGGCCATCCGGGTGGCGGGTCTCGCGGAAGGTGGCTCGGTGGTATGGGAGCGCGCGCTGCAGGGATGGTACGTGCTGGCCGGCGCGTCCAGCCTTCATGAAGTGGAGCTCTCGGCGAAGGAATGCGCGGACGCGGTCGAGGTCGTGATCGAGACCGAGACGCCCAGCTCCCCGATCCGGGCGCGACAGCCCCTGGGCGTCGCCGCATGCGCCCCCTGACCTGGGGCCGTGCGCTTCCCGGCGCCGGCTTCATCGCGGTCGCGCTGCTGATGGTTCCCGACGCCGCCGGCGCCTCCACGCTCGAGCGCGCGATCGTCGGCGTCACCTTGAACGGTACCGACGAGGGCGACCACCACGTACTGCTCGCCGACGACGCGGCGTGGCTGGAGGCCGATTCATTCGCGCCCCTCGGGCTGCCCGACCCCGGCGGGCCGACGCAGACGGTCAACGACAAGACGTACGTGCCGCTCGCCTCGCTCGGTGCGGATCTGCAATGGCAGCTCGATCCGCAGGATCTCGTCCTTCGCCTCACCGCCACCCCGGAGCTGCTCGGTTCGGTAGTGCGGGACGTTCGCCCCGGTCCTCCGGCCGGGATGGTGGTCAGCCGCGACACCAGCGCGTTCCTCAACTACGCAGTCGATTGGCACTCGGAGCGGGGTTATGGCGTGATCGGCGAGGCGGGCCTCAGCCTGAAGGGGGCGCTCCTCCTCACCACCATCTCCCGCACCCGCGACACGGTGGTGCGGGGACTGACCAGCGTGACGATCGACGACCGGCGGCGCATGGTCCGCTGGGTCGCGGGCGATGCGGTGGCCGACGCGGGTGTCCTTGGGGGAGCGGCCCTGCTGGGAGGCTTGTCGATCACCCGCGACTTCGGCATCGACCCGTACTTCGTCCATCAGCCGACGCTGCGTCTCCGGGGCGCCGCGGCCACTCCGTCCACGGCCGACGTCTACGTCGGCGGGCAGCTCGTGCGAAGCGAAAGGCTGCCGCCCGGCACGTTCGAACTCCAGGGCGTCGCGGTCCCGGCGGGACGGGGCGACGTCAGGGTGGTGGTCCGGGACGCCTTCGGCCGGGAGCAGGAGCTGCGATCGTCGTTTCACGTCACTGAATCGGCCCTGGCCCCTGGCCTGCACGAGTACGGCTACCACCTCGGCCATCAGCGGCGCCGCGTCGATTCCGCGAGCTGGGACTACGGACCGCTGGCGTTCGTGGGACGCCACCGCACCGGGCTCACCGATGCCATCACTGTGGGGGCGCGGCTCGAGGCCTCGAAGGGCCTGTTGAGCGGCGGGCCTCGGCTGACGGCCCGGCTGCCGTTTGGAGAGTTGGACCTGGCGGTGGGGGCGAGCCGGCGCGAAGGGGTTGGAGGCTCCGCGGCCGCCCTGGCCTTCATGTCGCCGGGGCGCCGCGTCACGCTCGGCGGCAGCATCGCGTACCACACCGATGGCTACGCCACGGTGGGGCAGGAGCCGGGCGCGGACCGCCCACGCCTGGATCTGAGCGCCTCGCTGAACGTGCCGCTCGGGTCCCGCGGCAGCCTCGGGCTCAGGCACTCGCAGTCCGAGCGATGGGAAGAGGGACCGCAGGCGCGCACGTCGGTCCAGGCCTCGGCCCAGATCGGAGGCCGCGCCAGCATCGAAGTGGGCGGCGCCCGCGTACGGGAGGACGGAAGGCGCTCCCACGAGCTGGTGGTGGGTCTGAGCATGTTCCTCGGGCCGCGCACCAACGCGAGCATGAATTACGAACGCCGGGGAGCGCAGGTCACAGGTTCCACGACGCTCCAGCGTTCGCTTCCGGTGGGGCACGGCGTGGGCTATCGCCTCGGCGCCCAGGCGGGAGAGCAGTCCTGGGTGGGGGGCAACCTGCAGTACCGCGGGTCCTACGGCCAGTACACCCTCGCCCGCGACGCGGGCGGTGGAAGCCGCGGCACCGGAGCCAGCATCGCAGGAGGGCTCGTCGCCATCGGCGGAAGGGCCTACGCCACCGCTCCGGTCCACGATGCCTTCGCGCTGGTGCGGGTCCCGGGCGTGGGTGGCGTGCGCGCCTACCTGAGCAATCAGGAGGTCGGGCGCACCGATCGCAAGGGCGATCTCCTGGTGACGAATCTCCTTTCCTATTACGGCAACCGGGTGGGCATCGCCGACCGCGACGTGCCCCTCGATCGCAACCTGGAGGCGAACGAGCTCACGGTGGCCCCGGCCCTGCGAGGCGGCGCCTTGATCACCTTCCCGGCCCGCCGCATGAGCCGGATCTCGGGGACCGTTATGCTGGCGGGCGGTGGCGTGCCCGCGTACGGGCAGCTCACGGTCTTGGCGGACGGCCGGCGGCTCGAGTCGCCCATTGGAGAGGCCGGGGAGTTCTACCTCGAGGATCTTCCGACCGGGCGCCACCTGGCCGTACTGGAGTACGCCGGCGCCTCCTGCCGCCTCGCCCTCGAGGTGCGCGAGGCCAAGCAGGCCGTCGTCGAGTTGGGCGCCGTGAGCTGCGAGCCCGTCACGGAGGCGCGATGAGGCCGCGCGCCCTGTCCGCCACATTGGCCATCGCGGTGGGCCTGCTTCTCGCCGCGCGACCGGCTGCGGCCGCCAACTGCACCGTCAGCACGACGCCCGTCAGCTTCGGGGCGTACAACGTGTTCTCCGGCGCACCGCTGGACTCGACGGGAATGGTGACGTGCTGGTGCGACGATGACAGGGACATCGAGGTCCGGTTCAACCAGGGGTCTTCGACGACGTTCCAGCCTCGAACGATGCGCAAGGGCCCTGAGGTGCTCAATTACAACCTCTACCTCAATGCCGCGCGCACCACCATCTGGGGCGATGGGAGCGGCGGCACATCCGTCTATTCGGGCTCCATCTCCAGCGGCAGCACCGTAGACCTGATCGTCTATGGCCGCGTCCCCGCCCTGCAGAACGTGAGCGCGGGCGCCTACAGCGACACCGTCACGGTGACGTTCGAGTTCTGAAGCCCCACGCGGGATAAGCTGGCGGATTGACGCGGGCTCCGGGCGATGGGACGATCGCCGCTCACCGGAGGAAAACCGATGGCTGAGCCGCACTCCCGGACCACCGCCGCCGTCCCCGCTGCCGTCCAGTTCAAGCCCTACGTCCCGGATTCGGCGAACGTCGCCGAGTTCACGCTGCGGGCGGTGATCCTGGGGGCGCTTTTCGGGATCCTGTTCGGCGCGGTGACCGTCTACGTGGGCCTCCGCGCTGGCCTCACCGTCTCCGCGTCCATCCCCATCGCGGTGCTGTCCATCAGTCTCCTCCGCGCGCTGGGAAAGGCGACGATCCTCGAGAACAACATCGTCCAGACGACGGGCTCGGCCGGAGAGTCGGTCGCGGCGGGTGTGATCTTCACCCTGCCCGCGCTCATCTTCCTCGGCTTCCCGCTCGAGTACTCGCGGATCTTCCTGCTCGCCCTCATCGGCGGCTGGCTCGGGGTGCTCTTCATGATTCCGCTGCGCCGGCAGCTCATCGTGAAGGAGCACGGCAACCTGCTCTACCCGGAGGGCACCGCCTGCGCGGACGTGCTCGTCGCGGGCGAGAAGGGCGGCTCGTTCGCGAGCCGGGTCTTCTGGGGGCTGGGGCTGGGGGGCATCTACACGTTCCTGATGGCGACGGCCAGGATGTGGCCGTCGAGGCCGCTTTATGAGCCGGCGGCGCTCCCCGGCGCCTCGTTCCGGGCCGAGATCACGTCCGAGTACCTGGGCGTGGGCTACATCATCGGCCCCAGGATCGCGGGCACGATCTTCGCCGGCGGCGTCTTCTCCTGGCTGGTCATGATGCCCGCCATCAAGTTCTTCGGAGAGGCGACGACCGCTCCGCTCTATCCCAGCACGCTCCCGATCTCGGCCATGACGCCGTCGCAGCTCTGGGAGAGCTACATCCGCCCCATGGGCGCCGGCGCGGTGGCCGCCGCCGGGCTCATCACCCTGCTCAAGACGATGCCCACCATCATCGGCGCGCTGCGCTCGGGGATGAAGGACGTGCGCGCCCAGCAGTCGGGCGGAGAGACGGCGGTGACGCGCACCAGCCGTGACCTCCCGATGCGGTGGGTGCTGATCGGCTCCGCCGCGATCATGGTCGCGATGTGGCTGTTCCTCACGTTCATGCCGGTCCCGGGCGCGCCCACCGGGCCGTTCGCCAACCTGATCGCGGCGCTGCTCGTGGTCGTGTTCGGGTTCCTCTTCGTCACCGTGTCCTCGCGGATCTGCGGGCTGATCGGCACCTCGGCCAATCCCGTCAGCGGGATGACCATCGCCACCCTCATGGCCACCTGCGCGATGTTCCTGGCCATGGGCTGGACGGCCGCCGCCTACACGGCCCTTGCCCTCATGATCGGCGGTGTGGTCTGCATCGCGGCCGCGAACGCCGGCGCGACCTCGCAGGACCTCAAGACGGGGTACCTCGTCGGCGCGACGCCCTACTACCAGCAGCTCAGCCTGATGGTCGGCGTCATGGTCTCGGTCTTCGTCATCGGCGGCACGCTGATCCTCATGAACGTCGGGCTGGCCGAATACCGGGCCGTGCAGCTGCCGCTCGACGTGGACAGGGTGCGCGCCGAGCAGGCCCGGGCCGGAGCGAGCATCAAGATCGAGAAGGAGCAGTACGAATACAAGGGAACCAGCTACGTGCTCGTCAACGCCCTGGGATCGCGTGAGTTGCCCGACGGCAAGTACCTCTACGACCCATCGACCGGACGGATCGAGACCCAGTGGATCAATGGGATAGGGAGCGACAAGGCGGCGGCGCCGCAGGCGCGGCTGATGGCCACCGTCATCAGCGGCATCCTGAACCAGCGGCTGCCCTGGCGGCTGGTGGCGCTCGGCGTCTTCCTCGTCATCGCCGTCGAGCTGCTCGGCATCCGCTCGCTGTCGTTCGCGGTCGGCTCGTACCTCGGCCTGCACACCACCATGGCCATCTTCTGCGGCGGGCTGGTGCGCTGGCTCGTCGAGCGCGGGAAGCCTGCCTCCGCGCACGCCGAGAGCGAGGTGAGCCCCGGCTCCCTGTACGCGAGCGGCCTCATCGCCGCGGGCGGGGTGATCGGGCTTCTGGCCATCGTGCTCAACGTGCTGAGCGATCCCGAGCTGGGGATCAACCTCTTCCCGGCGGGCGTGCTGGCCATCGGTCCCAAGATCCTGGGCACGCTGGCCGAGAGCAACATCCTGGCCGTGGTGATGTTCGCTGTGCTGGGCTTCTCGCTGTACCACTTCGCGCGCAAGCCGCTGGAAGAAGGGCCCAAGGCGTAAAACCAAAAACCCCGGAGGGCTTTCGTGCCCTCCGGGGCCGGTAAGCTGTTGGGATTCGCCAGGACGACTTCCGTCTCGGCGGCCCCCGGCCGCCCCGCAACGCGGCAGGACGTTAGGAGGCTTTGTCCAGTTGTCTGAAGCTTCCCTGTTGACTACGCCAGGACGAATCTAAGCGTCAGCCACCTCGCGGGGTTCGATTTTCTGCAACTGGAGCACCTCCTTTCTCGCGTGGGGCGAGTGTAGAGAGGGCTCGTTCGGCGAGTCAAGGGAAAAGTACAACCGGTGGCGGCTTCGGTTTTGAAACGCACCATGCCTTGTGTCCGAGCGCCGGAGTGTGGCCTTTTGCACTTGACACCCTTTTTGAAGGCGTGTTACCGTGCCGCGACGAAGTCATCTGCCTGACAAATACTTGGAGTTGAGTAACTTGGACGCGATCCGCCCCCGATGAAGATGAAGGTCCTGGGCTGCTACGGCGGCAACATTCCCGGCCACGGGATGACCTCGTTCCTGCTCAACGACGAGCTGGCCCTCGACGCGGGGTGGGTGTCGAACGCGCTCTCGCTGAAACAGCAGGAGAAGGTCAAGGACATCCTGATCTCGCACTCCCACCTCGACCACACCTGCACGCTGCCGTTCCTCATCGACAACAACTTCAGCTCGCCCGGCTTCGCCCTCCGGATCTACGCGATCCGCGAGGTGCTCACCTCGATGAAGGACCACCTGTTCAACAACCACACCTGGCCGGACTTCACGTGCCTCCCCAACGACCTGACGCCCGTGCTGAAGCTGAGGGAGATCGTCCTCGAGGAGCCGTTCGTCATCAACGGGCTGACCATCCGGGCCGTGCTGGTGTCCCACATCGTCCCCACCACCGGGTTCATCGTGGAGGACAAGAAGACCGCCATCGCGTTCTCCAGCGACACCGGTCCGACCGAGCGGTTCTGGGAGCTCGTCAACTCGGTGAAGAACCTGAAGGCCGTGGTCACCGAGACGTCGTTTCCCAACGACCTCCAGGACCTCGCCAACGTGTCCGGCCACCTGACGCCGAACACGCTGTCCGCCGAGCTCCGCAAGCTGAAGCCTGACGTCCCCGTGTACCTGTACGGCTGCAAGCCCAAGCACCTGGAAACGATCAAGAAGGAGATCGGCGCGCTCAAGCGCAAGAAGCTCCAGTTGCTCGTCCAGGGCAAGACCTACCGCTTCTAGTCCGTCGCACGCTCAAGGAAAAAGGGCACGCGGGTCACCACGCGTGCCCTTGCGACCGCCGGCCTATGGCCCTAATTCCAGTAGAACTTCAGTCCGAGCTGCACCTCGCGGGGCAACCGCACGCCGTCGTACTGGCCGAAGGTGCTGTTGGCCACCAGGCACGTCGCGTCGTTCGCGCCCGCTCCGCACACGTTGTTGATGGTGGTGAACTGCGTGTGGTTGAAGGCGTTGATGAGGTCGGCCCGGAACTGCAGCCGGGTGGCGGAGCTCGGGTACCAGTTCTTGGACAGCGTGATGTCCCACTGGTGGCGGCCCGGAAGGCGGAAGATCGCGCGACCCGTGCTGCCGTAGGTGCCCACGGCCGGCGGAGCGAACGCGGCAGGATTGATGTGGAAGCGGTCCGACGGCAGGCCGGAGAACGGATCGCTCACCTGGTTGACGCGCAGGCCGCGCGTGCCGCCGAGCGTGTTGCCGGTCACGATGCGTGAGACCGGGGGGCCGGAATCGATCTGCGTGATGCCGGCGATCTGCCACCCCCCCAGCACGGCGCGCTTCAGCCCTCCCGCGTTCTGGAAGAAAGGGATCTCGTAGACGTAGTTCGCGCTGAAGACATGGGTCCGATCCGTGCGCGCCACCGCGAACTCCGCGTCCAGGTCCCGTGGGTTCTGCGGCAGGTCGATGGCGTCGCGGTCGTTGCTGGCGTCGGTCTTGTTGCGGCTCAGGGTATAGGCGAGGTTCAGCAGGCCGGAACGCCCCGCGTCGTAGCGGAAGTTGAACAGCAGGCCGTGGTAGCGGCTCTTCGCCGTGGTCTCCCTCATCGTGATCACGCCGTATCCCGGATGCGGGCGCGCCACGTTCACGCCGACGAGCCGCACGACGTCCGCCGGTTCGGGGAAGTTGATGTCCACCGGCCGGATCAGGTTGTCGCCGCGGGAGCCGACATAGCCCACGTCTATGGCCGCCTTGGACCCGATCTGGCGCTGGACGCCGACGTTCCACTGGGTGATGCGGGGAATGTCGAAGGGATCGGAGCTTGCGATCAAGTTGCGGAGGGGAACGGTGGTTCGGCTGACCCCCGCCGCCGGGTTTGTGAGCGCGGCGTTCAAGAGGGTGACGTTGTTGGCGAACGGCGGGTTCACGAACGCGTTCTGCTCGAAGATGCCGACCAGCGGCTGGTCGTAGTAGAGGCCCGCGCCCGCGCGCACCACCGTCCGGCCGTCGTGCGTCGGGTCCCACGTCAAGCCGAGCCGCGGCGCGAAGTTGTTCTTGTCCGTCGGGTAGATGGCGCGGCCATGGGGAGAGTTCTGTCCGGCCACCACGATGCCGTTGAGCGGGTCGCCCGTCCCCGCCACCAGCAGCGAGCCCGCGGGGTTGGCGAACTGAGGCGCGCGCGCCGGGTCGAAAGCAGAGGACGTGAAGTTGCTGAGCACGTTCTCGGTGTCCTTGACCGGGGCGTAGACGCCGTAACGCACTCCGAGGTCGAAGGTCAGGTTCGGCTTCATCCTCCAGCTGTCCTGCACGTAGGCCTCGTAGCGGTTGAACCGGAGGTGGTTCGTCACGTCCACCTCGGATTCCGTGTACGAGCAGGTCGCGCCGCAGGCGCCGTCGCGGTTGCCCCTGAGGAAGTTCTGGAAGGCGGTGCGGCCGCCGCCGGCGCCGAAGCTGAAATCGCCGTGGGTGATGTTGGCGGCGTTCTCGTTCTTCTGCTCCAGCGCCACGAGGCCACCTACCTTGAAGGAGTGGTTGCCCCGCTGGAGGGTCAGGTTGTCGGTAAGGGTGTGGTTCCGGTACTCGATGTTCCAGAGCTGGTTGGCGCCTACGGTGGCGAGGCCGGTGACGCGGACGATGGGGAAAAGGCCGGTGGCGTTCCCCGGGAACAGCTCGCTGCCCGTGAAGCCGTAGTCGCTGCGCTTGTTGCGGGTGCCCTCCGGATTCTCGGTCTCGATGTCGTTGCCGGAGAACTGGTACGAGAACTCGTTCAGCGTGTTCGAGTTCAGGGTCGTGGTGAGCTGGGCCACGAAGACCTGGCCCGGTACCAGCGTGTTGGTCGTGGCCACGTTCGGCACCTGGACGCCGAAGAACAGCCCTCCCCCCTCGACCGTCTTGCTGAGGTCGTGGGTGTAGCGGCCCATGAGCCGCCACTTGTCGCTGATCAGATAGTCGATGCGCACGACCTCCTGCCGGGTGTCGTTGATGTTGGGCACGGAGTTGGTGAACCGGTTCGTGCCGAGGTTCGGCGCGGGCCAGGCCTCGAGGAGCCTCACCGCGTTCGGGTCGCGGTCCGCCGGGTCCACGTAGTTCGCGTTGGCGGGGTCGCTCAAGAAGGCGGGATCCACGACATTGGCGGTGACGTTCCCCGGCGCCCGCTCGATCTTCCGCCACTCCTGCGACCAGAAGAAGAACAGCTTGTCCTTCATGATCGGCCCGCCCAGGGTGTACCCGAAGTTGTCGTAGTCGAGCTTGGGCGGGTTGTTGGCCACCTCCGGGTTCGTGCTCTGGTTCCGGAAGAAGTTGTTCGCGTTCAGGGAGTCGCTCCGGTAGAACTCGTAGGCACTGGCCCGGAACTGGTTGGTGCCCGATTTGGTCACCACGTTGATGATGCCGCCGCCGCTCCTCGGGAACTCCGCCGCGTAGCTGCTGGTGATGATCTTGAACTCCTCGATGGACTCGAGCGTCGGCGTGGAGAGAAGGGTGATGTTCGAGCCCACGTCCACGTTGGATGCCCCGTCCACCATCCAGTTCACCGAGTTCCGCCGCGCGCCGTTCACGGAGATGCTCACCGTGCTGGTGAGGCCCACTCCGACCTCGTCCGAGAGGTCGCTGGTCACGCCCGGAACGAGCGTGGCGAGCTGGACGAAGTTCCGGTTGTTGAGCGGGAGCTCCTGCACCTGCGTCGCGCCCATGAGGCTCTGGACGGCGGGCGTGGGCTGGATGAGCTGCGAGCCCGCGGTGACCTCCACCGTCTCTTCCAGAGTGCCCGTCTTGAGGGTGGCATCCACCTGCAGGCGGTCGTTGACGTGGAGGTTGATGCCCCGCGCGGTCGTGGCCTGGAATCCGGCCAGGCCGAACAGGACCTCGTAGCGCCCCGGCGACAGAAGGGTGGCGTTGTAATCGCCGGTGGACGAGGTGACGTGCTGGCGGGTCTCCCCCGTCCCGACGTTGCGCACCGTGACCGTGACGCCGGGCAGCACCCCTCCGGTCTGATCGGTCACGTTGCCACGGATGGTCCCCGTGATCTCCTGGGCCGCGGCTGGGGTGAGACCGGCCGCGAACACCGCAGCGGCCAGCGCAAGCCTGCTCCAGAACCTCATGAATCCTCCTTGGACGGTGCGGTGGCCGGTCACGGGAAAGTCATTGAAAAGAAGTCTTGAGGTTGCCGACGCTACACCCGGGTCGAAGAGCCGTCAATACACGCGGCTCACCACATCTGGACCCGGCCCAGGCTCACGAGGCTGCCCACGATGCCGACCGCCATCCCGCCGAGGACGATGAGCGCATACAGCTCCGGCGGCAGGACGACCGCTGCCTGGCCCATCAGGTCGGTGGCGGCGAGGGCATCGCGGGCGACGACCCGGAACGTGGCCCAGAGCAGGCCCGCCGCCACCAGCCCACCGAGGCCGCCCTGCACCATGCCTTCCACCACGAACGGACCCTTCACGTACGGGCGGGTAGCCCCCACGAGCCGCATGATATCCAGCTCGTCCTGCCGCGCGTACACGGTGAGGCGGATGACGTTGGAGATCGTGAAGATGCCGGCGAGGACGAGGATGCCGCCGAGGAACGCGCCGACCCCGCGCACCAGCCGCACCGCCGTGGACAGCCGCTGGATCCACACCAGGTCGTACTGCGCCTCCTCGACGCCGGGGGCGCGCTCGAAGGCCTGGGCGAGGCGGCGCACGTCGTCGGCGGCCGCTTTGTCGGGCCGCAGCGTGACCTCGATGGACGCCGGGAACGGGTTGGCGCCCAGGTCGTCGGGGAGGGTGCGCAGGTCCCGGAACAGCGTGCGGAACCGCTGGAGCGCCTCCTCCCGGCCCACGAAGACCGCGGACTGCACCGCGGGATCGGCGGCCAGCTGCGCGAGCAGGCCATCGCGCAACTGGGGCGTCACCTGGTCGGCGAGATAGAACGTGACCTGGACCTTCTGCGCCCAGCGGTCGACGACACCGCTCAGGTTGCTGGCCACGGCGAGGAAGGCGCCGAGGACGAAGAGGCTCACCGCGATCGTGCCGATGGAGAGCGCGTTGATGAGCCGGCTCCGCCACAGGCTGGTGAGCGCCTCTGCGAAGAAGTAGGCGAGGGCCCGGAGCGCCGCCATCGCGGGGATTATACTGACGCTTCGTTCCTCACATCCATGGCCATCCTGATCGGCGTCGCGGGCGGGACGGGCTCGGGTAAGACGTCGTTCACCGACGAGCTCCTCGGACGCCTGCGCCCGGGCCGCTGCATCACCCTGGCCCAGGACTCCTACTACAAGGACGGCAGCGCACTGGATCCCGAGGCGCGAGCCGCGATCAACTACGACCACCCGGACGCGTTCGACACCTCGCTGCTGATCCAGGACCTGCGGGACCTGAAGGCCGGGCGGCCGGTCCCCCACCTGACGTACGACCACGCCAGCTATTCGCGCCGTGTGCTCCCCGACCCCGTCACGCCGCGCCCGGTGATCCTGCTCGAGGGCATCCTCATCCTCGCCGAGGAACCCCTGCGCCGGCTCATGGACATCAAGCTGTTCATCGACACCGACGCCGACGTGCGCATCCTGCGGCGGTTGCGGCGCGACCTGAAGGAGCGCGGCCGCTCGTTCGAGTCCGTGGAGCGGCAGTACCTCGAGTCGGTCCGCCCGATGCACCTCGAGTTCGTCGAGCCGTCCAAGCGCTACGCGGACCTGATCGTCCCCGAAGGGGCGCGGAACGAGGTGGCCCTGGAGGCCGTGGTGGCGCGGGTCAACGCGATCCTGGCCGCGCGCGTCTAGCGCGGGGGCGGGGAGCCGGAAACCTTCTCCTGGAGCTCTTCGCGGATGCGCTGGTTGAGGCGGGTGGCGTTTCGCATCGCTTCGGCGCCTTCCGCTTCGCGCCCCACGGCGCGCAGGGCCCGGCCCAGTAGGAAGTGCCCGTTGGGGTCGTCGGGGCTGCGCTCGACGGCGCGGCGCAGCGCGGTCACCGCTTCGGGGGCGCGCCCGGCCTCCAGGTAGGCCCGGCCGAGCTCGCGCCAGACCGTTTGATCCCTCGGGGCCAGGACGGAGAGCCGCTCCAGAAGCGGCACCGCTTCGGATGGGCGGCCCCGGTCCAGCTCGAGCAGGGCAAGGTAGCGCAGCGCCGGCGCGAACGCGCCCTGGAGCGCGAGCTCTTCGCGGAAGGCCCGCGCGGCCTCGTCGTAGCGCCGGCGCTTGTAGGACGTCAGCCCGACCGAGTAGTGGGCCCCCGGCAGGCGGGGATCGGCGGCCACCGCGCGGCGATAGGCGGCCTCCGCGCCGGCCCAGTCCGAGCCGCGGTCGAGACCATCTCCCTCGATCAGCAGCGCCGCGGCGGACCCCGGCGCTTCCCGCAGGAGGCGATCGCGCCACTGTGCGGCGCGGGCCGCGTCACCCGCGGCCTCCAGCGCCCGGATGAGCGCGAGCATGAGCGCGGGGTCCGGCGCGCCCGTCTCGATGGCCGCCTGCAGCGCCGGCGCCGACTCCGCGTGCCGTTCGAGCGCGGCCAGGGCGAGACCCAGCGCCGCCTGCACTGCCGCCGGCGAGGGCTGGCCGGCGTAGCGCGCGAGGGTGGCCGCCGCCGCCGCGCCATCGCCGGCCTTGAGCTGCGCGATCCCGAGGTTGTAGCGCGCCCCGTCCAGAGATGGATCGATCGCGAGCGCCGCTGCGGCGTCGCGGATGGCGCCGGCGTAGTCGGCAGAGCGGCTGCGCAGCGCGGCCAGGTTGACCTTCAGCTCGGCCCACCCTGGCGCGGCAGCCGCCGCTTCTTCCAGGCGCGCGATCGCCGCCGCCACGTCGCCCGCTGCCGCGAGCGCCTGCGCCTGGCCGGCGAGCGTGGCGGCGCGGGCGCGATCCTCCGCGGGCGGATCCGATGGCGCCGACGGACCCCCGAGGGTCGCGGCCAGGAGGGCGAGCGCGAACATGCGGGACACGTCCCCTTATAATGCAGCAGCGTGCCTCCCCGGATCCCGCGCTCGGTGCCCCTCCTTCCGGCCGTCCTGGCTCTGGCTCTCGTGGCGCCGGCGTCGGCCGGGATCCCGCCGGGCGCGATCCGCTTCGAGGACGTCGCCGCAGTCGCCGGCCTCACTTCCTTCCACCACGTGGGTGGGTCCACTCCGGACAAGCGGTACATCGCCGAGGTCATGAGCGGCGGCATCTGCGCCGGCGATTTCGACGGCGACGGCTGGACCGACCTGTTCCTGGTGAACGGAGGCAGCTTCGAGGTGCTCGCCGGCCGCGCGCCGGTGCCGCCACACGCGCTGTTCCGCAACCGTGGCGACGGCACCTTCGAGGACGTGACCGGCCGCAGCGGCATCAGCAATGCGGGCTGGGGCATGGGCTGCGTCGCCGCCGACTACGACAACGACGGCAGCCCCGACCTGTACATCACCTACTATCGCGACCCCAACCAGCTCTGGCGGAACAGCGGAGGATGGCGCTTCGAGGATCGCGGCGCGGCCAGCGGCGCGGCGGGAGCGCCGGGGCGCTGGAACACCGGGGCGTCCTTCGGCGATTACGACGGCGACGGCGACCTCGACCTGTTCGTCGCCGGCTACGTCGCCCTGGACCCGGTGCGACTGCCGGAGCCGGGATCCAATCGCTACTGCCGCCACCGCGGGCTGCCCGTCAACTGCGGTCCGCGCGGCCTGCCCGGCGAGGCCGACCTCCTGTTCCGCAACAACGGCGACGGCACCTTCTCCGACGTGAGCGCGGCGTCCGGCGTGGGCGACCCTCAGAAGCTCTACGGCCTCGGCGCGCTGTTCCTGCCGCTGGCCGGAGCGGCGCCCCCCTGGCTGTTCGTCGCCAACGATTCCTCCCCGAACGCGCTTTTTCGCCCGTCGCCGAAAGACGCCTTCACGGAAGTCGGCCTCGAGGCCGGCGTCGCGCTGAGCGAGGAGGGCAACGAGCAGGCGAGCATGGGCATCGCCTGGGGCGACTACGACTCCGACGGCCGTCTCGACCTCTACGTCACCAACTTCGTCGACGACTACAACACGCTGTACCGCGGGCGCACCGACGGCGCCTTCGAGGACGCGACTCGCCGCGCCCGCCTCGCCCAGCCGACGTGGCTGATGATGGGATGGGGCACGGCCTTTGCCGATTTCGACCAGGACGGCCGACCCGATCTTGTCGTCGCCAACGGCCACGTGTACCCTCAGGTCGACACGCTGCGCATCGACTCGACGTACGCCATGCCGATACAGGTCTTTCGGAACACGGGTGACGGCACTTTCGATGAGGTACCCCGCGAGGCCGTCCCCGGCCGCGCGGTCGGGAGGGGCCTCGCCCTCGGCGACTTCTGGAACGACGGCCGGCTGTCGTTCGCCGTCAACGCGCTCGACGGCAGGCCGCTGCTGCTGCGCAACCGCACGAACAACCCGGGACGGTGGATGCAACTGGATTTGATCGGAACCCGGAGCAATCGCGGAGCCGTGGGCGCGCGCGTCGAGGCCCGGTGGCAGGCCGGTGCCGCGGTAGCCGTGGTGGCCAGCGGCGGCAGCTACCTGTCCTCCCACGACCTTCGCGTCCACCTCGGCGTCGGGGACGCGGGGGCGGTGGACCTCACGGTCACCTGGCCCGCTGGCGGGGTCCAGCGCCTCGCCGGCGTCGCCACTGGCCGCCGGTATCGCCTGCGCGAAGGCGCCGGGCTCGAACCGGTCCTCCGCCCATGACGCGCACGGCCACCCGCGCGTTCGCCGCCGGAGGGTTGCTGCTGCTGACCAGCGCGGCGGTGCTCTGGGCCCTGGACACGCCGACGGTGGCCTACGTGGCGACGGCCCTCCTGCACGTCGGCGTCGGCATCGGGTGGACCGTGCTCCTGGGCTGGGTGCTGGTCCGGGAGCGGGCGGCCGTCCCGGCGTGGCTCTGGTGGCCCGCCGTCTTCGCCTGGACGGCGAGCACGATCGCGGCCGCGATCCTGATCGCTCGCGGCGCGTTGACCTCGCAGCGGCCGGTGGTGCTGGCGCACGTCCTCGCCGCCGTCGCCGGCTCCGCGCTGCTGCTGGCGGCGACGCGCCGCTGGACGGCGGGCCGGGCCGGCCGCATGGCGTGGGCAACCGCGGGCCTCCTCCTCGTGGTCGGAGGAGCGGCCGCCGCCGGCTATCGCTCGTGGGACCAGCGCCGGACCGCCGCCGCGGAGGTGATCGTGAACCCCGCCCTGCCGCCGATGAGCATGGACGGCGAGGGCGAGGGCCCGCAGGGGCCCTTCTTTCCCTCATCCAGCCGCACCGCCGCGGGCCAGTTGATCGACAGCAGCTTCTTCCTCGGGTCGGAGGCCTGCGCGCGCTGCCACAAGGACGTCTTCGACCAGTGGAACGAAAGCGCCCACCACTTCTCGTCCTTCAACAACCAGTGGTACCGGCAGTCCGTCGAGTACATGCAGGAGGTCGCGGGCACGAAGCCCGCCCGGTGGTGTGCCGGCTGCCACGATCCCGCCCCGCTGTTCTCCGGGATGATGGACAAGCCGGTGCGCGAGATGATCCACGAGCCGGAGGCCCAGGCCGGACTGGGCTGCACCGCCTGCCATGCGATCACCCACGTCGCCAGCACGATGGGCCAGGGCGACTACACCATCCGGTACCCCCCGCTCCACGGAATGCTGACCTCGGGCAGCTCCGTCATCCAGGCCGCCCACGACTCGGTGACGTACCTCGATCCCGCTCCCCACCGCGCGACCTTCATGCGCAGCTTCATGCGCGCGGAGTCCGACAAGTTCTGCTCCGCCTGCCACAAGGTGCACCTGGACGTGCCGGTCAATTCCTATCGCTGGTTCCGCGGGTTCAACGAGTACGACGCGTGGCAGAACAGCGGCGTGTCGATGAACAACGCCCGCGCGTTCTACCACCCGAAGGAGGCCCGCACCTGCGTCGACTGCCACATGCCGAAAGTGGCGTCGAGCGACCCCGCGGCCAAGGGCGGCCTCATCCGCTCGCACCGCTTCATCGCCGCCAACACCGCGCTGCCCACCGCGAACAAGCATCCCGAGCAGCTCCGGCTCACCCAGGAGTTCCTGCAGGCGGACAAGATCTCGGTGGACATTTTTGCCGTCAGCGAGGCCGGCGGCGGCGCGGCCGCCCCGGCCGCGGGCTCCGACCCGCTTCGGCCGGCAACCCTCTCGGGCAGCGAGGACGTTGACCCCGGCGCCGCCGTCCATGAAGAGCTCGGCGCGCTGCGCGGCCCGTTCGGCCGGACGCCGGTGCGCGTGCGGCGCGGCGAGTCGGTGCGCGTGGAGGTCGTGGTCCGCACCCGCGACGTCGGCCACGTGTTCCCCGGCGGCACGATGGACGCCTTTGACGTCTGGCTCGAGCTCAAGGCGACCGACGAGAAGGGGCGCGTGATCCTGTGGAGCGGCGAGGCATCGGATGGCGGCCGCGGGCCGGTCGACCCGGCGGCGCATCGCTATCACGTGGCCCTCATCGACGCCCACGGCAACCCCATCAACAAGCGCAACGCGTGGGCGGCGCGGGCACTGGTCTATGCGCGCAGCATTCCGCCCGGCGCCGCCGACACCGCGCACTTCCGCCTGGCCGTTCCTCCGGACGCAGGCGATCGCATCACCGTCGAGGCCAGGGTCAACCACCGGAAGTTCGCCTGGTGGACCACCCAGTTCGCGTACGCGGGCCGCCGCGACCCCAACCAGCCCGCGTTCTCCGTCGACAAGGACCACGACGACGGCCGCTTCGTGTTCGACGCCGATACGTCCGGGGTGTCGGGCGCCCTCAAGTCCGTGCCCGATCTACCCACCACGGTCATGGCTCATGACACCCAGACCATCGAGGTGGTGCCCGCGGACGCGGCGATCGACAACGGCGCGATGGCGGAGCACGAGAAGGACCGCGAGCGCTGGAACGACTACGGCATCGGGCTGCTCCTGCAGGGGCACCTGAAGGCGGCGGAATCGGCGTTCCTCACCGTGACCCGGATCGACCCGAAGTACGCGGACGGCTGGGTCAACGTGGCGCGCTGCCGGCTGGAGGAGGGGAACGTGGCCGGGGCGAGAGAGGTGCTGGACAAGGCGCTCGCGCTGGCGCCCGAGCTGGCCAAGGCCCACTTCTTCATGGCCATGGCGGACAAGCGCGACGGCCGGTACGGCGAGGCGCTCGCTCACCTGAAGCGCGCGTCCGCCCAGTTCCCCGGCGACCGCGTGATCCACAACGAGACCGGGCGCATCCTCTTCCTGGAGCGCCGCTACGCCGACGCCGTGGCCGCGTTCGCGCGCACGCTGGCCATCGACCCCGAGGACCTGACCGCCCACTACAACCTCATCCTCTGCCATCGCGGCCTCGGCGACGGGAAGGCCGCGGAGAGGTCGGAGCAACTGTACCGGCGGTTCAAGGCCGACGAGCCGTCGCAGGCGCTGGTCGGGCCGTACCTGCGGGCCAACGCCCACGACAACAACGAGCGCCAGCCGATCCACGAGCACGGCCCCTCGGCCGCTCCGCAACCGGTTCCGTTGCCCAGGGCAGACGGCGCGCGCACGGGCGGCGATTGAAGGCCGGCGCGACGGTCGCCGTGGCCGCGGCTACGACGGTGGTGGTGGTCGCGGTGGCGGCCGCGCTCGGCGAGCCCGCCTTCCGCGACATGACCGCGGAGTCGGGCATCGCTTTCCGCCACCACAACGGCGCATTTGGAAAGAAGTACCTCCCGGAAACCATGGGATCCGGGGTCGCGTTCCTCGACCTCGAGGGCGACGGGGACCAGGACCTCGTGCTCGTCAACGGGATGGACTGGCCGGAGCGCCGGCGGGGCGCCCACACCGCCGCGCTCTTCCGTAATCGCGGCGATGGCACCTTCGAGGACGCGACCCGCGGGTCCGGCCTCGACTTCGAGGCGCAGGGGATGGGCATCGCCGCCGCCGACATCGACAACGACGGCGACATCGACCTCTTCCTGAGCGCGCTGGGCGCCGACCACGTGCTGCGCAACGACGGCAGGGGCCGCTTCACCGACGCCACCGCGGCGTCGGGCATCCGGGAGTCCGACTTCTCGACCAGCGCGGCCTTTCTCGACCACGACAAGGACGGCGACGCCGACCTGTTCGTCTGCAACTACGTGCGCTGGTCCCCGGCCACCGACATCCGGTGCACGCTGGACGGCCGCACGAAGTCCTATTGCACGCCCCAGCCGTACCAGGGCTCGACGAGCCGCCTGTACCGCAACGACGGCCGCGGGCGCTTCGCCGACGTGACCAAGGCCGCCGGCCTCGAGGACCCGAACGGCAAGGCCCTGGGCGTCGCCGTCCTCGACTACGACAGGGACGGCTGGCCCGACCTCGCCGTGGCCCACGACACCCAGCCCAACCGCCTGTACCGCAACCTGGGCAACGGGACCTTCGAGGAGCGCGGGCTGTCGGCGGGGATCGCGTTCGACGAGAGCGGCCGCGCCCGCGGCGCCATGGGCATCGACGCCGCCGACTACGACGGCAGCGGCTTCCCGAGCCTGCTCATCGGAAACTTCTCGAACGAGATGAAGAGCCTGTACCACAACGAAGGCAAGGGCTTCTTCCTCGACGCCTCCGCGACGTCCGGCCTCGGGCGGGCGAGCCTGCTCAACCTCACGTTCGGCGCGTTCTTCTTCGACTACGACCTCGACGGCCAGCTGGACGTCTTCCTCGCCAACGGCCACGTCGAGAACGACGTGCAGCGCGTGCAGGAGAACGTCTCCTACGCGCAGCCTCCTCACCTGATGCGCAACCTCGGCGGCGGCCGCTTCCGCGACCAGGCGCCGGGGAGCCCCGACCTCGCGCGGCCGATGGTGGCCCGCGGCGCGGCCTACGGCGACCTGGACGGCGACGGTGACCTGGACGTGGTCGTCTCCACCTCCGGCGGCCCGGCGCGTGTCTTCCGCAACCTCACGCCGGGGCGCGGCGTGCGGGTTCAGGTGAAGGGCGTGAAGAGCAACCGGTCCGGCCTCGGCGCCGAGGTGCGGCTGAAGTCGGGCCCACGTTGGCTGAGCCACTTCGTGCGCAGCGGCGGCTCCTACTGCTCGCAGAGCGAGCTGCCTGCGACCTTCGGCCTCGCCGGCGCCGCCTCCGCCGGCCCGCTCGAGGTGCGCTGGCCGTCGGGGGCGGTGGATACGGTGGCCTCGATTGCCGCCGGCGAATCGCTGATCGTCGAGGAGGGACGGGGCGCCGTCGAGCGGCGTCCGCTGAAGCCGCCGCGATGATCGCGCTGCTGCTCGGGCTGCTGGCCGTCATCCCGGCCTCCGCCTACGAGACCAACAGCCGCGGCGCCGCGCTCCTGAACCGCGGCGAGCCCTTGAAGGCGCTGGAAGCGTTCCGCGAGGCGCGGGCAGCGGCGCCGGAGTGGATCACGCCGGAGGTGAACGAGGGCATCGCCCTGCTCGCGCTGGGGCGGATGGACGAGGCGCGGGCCCGCTTCGACGCCGCCCTCGCCCGCGACTCTGGCCACGTTCACGCGCTCTTCAACCGCGGCCTCGCCCTCAAGCGGGCGGGGCTTCCGGGAGCGGAGGCGGACTTCGCCCGCGTCCACGAGATCGACCCGGACGATCCCGACGCGCTGTACCAGCTCGCCACCGCGCGCATGGATCGCCGAGACCACGCAGGCGCCCGCGATGCGTTCGAGCGCCTCCTGAAGAGCGACCCCGCGTACCTGTCCGCGTACTTCGCCCTCGGCCGCGTGCTGCTCCTGCTCGGCGAGCGCGAGAAGGCGCAGGTGTACCTGGAGCGCTTCCAGGAGCTGAAGGCGACCTCGCCGATGGCGGAGACGGTCGGCCCCGCGTACGGCGAGCAGGGCGTGTATTCGCTGGCGGAGGACGTGCCCTCGCCGCCCGTCGAGGCGGCGCCGGCGATACGCGTGACGTTCCGGGCCGCGAGCTGGGGGTTGCCGTCCACGGCGTGGGCGGGATCGCAGGGCTTGGCGCTCGTGGACCTCGACGGCGACGGCCGCCACGACCTCGGTGTCGCCACCGCCTCTGGCCTGCGGCTGTTCCGCAACGCCGGCACCCGCTTCGTCGAAGTGGCCCGCCCGCTCTCCGGCCGCACCAGCGGGGTGGCCGCGGGCGACGTCGACGACGACGGCGACGTCGACCTGCTGGTCGGCACCGACCGGGGCGCCGCCCTTCTGCTCAACCAGGGCGCCTTGCGCTTCTCCGAGGCGCCGTCGGCGGCCCTGCTCTCCGACGGACGGCCCGGCCGCGGGGTGGCCATGGTGGACGTGGATCACGACGGCGACCTCGACCTGCTGGTGGCGCGAGAGGCCGGCGTCCGGCTCGTGCGCTCCGCCGGCACCCTCGCCTTCGCGGACGTCACCGCGGAGGCGCGTCTGGCGGACAGCGGACCGGCCTTCGGCCTTACCGCCGTGGACCTCGACGGCGATCGCGACGTCGACCTCGTGGCCGCGGGCGGCGAGCCGTACGCCCTCGTCAACCAGCGCGACGGGACGTTCCGACGGCAGACGCTCGCGGCTCCCGGCGGCACGGGCGGCGTCGCGGTCGCGGACCTCGACGGCGATCGCATGCCGGACGTGGTGAGGACGGGGGCGTCCGCGTCGATCGCCTACGGCAGCGCGCGCCTGCCCGCGCGCGCGGAGACGCTCGCGCTCCCGGGCGCGAGCACCGGGATCGCGCCCATCGACTTCGACAACGACGGCCTCGTCGACCTCGCAATCGCCGCCGGCGGCCGGCTGCGCGTGCTGCGGAACCTCGGCGGGCGGCGCCTCGCCGACGTCAGCGCCGCCGTCGGCGCCGGGCGGATGCGCGGCGCGGCGGGAATGGCGGCGGGCGACGTCGACGACGACGGCGATCTCGACCTGGTCGTGGCCCGGGACGGCGCGGCGCCCCTCGTCCTGCGCAACGACGGAGGCAACGCGAACGCCTGGCTCGTCATCGATCCCCACGGCCTCAACGACAACCGGGCGGGGGTGGGCACGCGGGTGGAGGTGCGCGCCGGAGGCCGCTTCCAGCGCGGCGACGTGTTGTCGGGCGGTGGCTATCTCTCGCAGCCGCCGCTGTCGCTGCACTTCGGCCTGGGGCGGGCGCCGTCGGCGGCCATCGTCCGCCTGCTCTGGCCCACCGGCGTGCTGCAGGACGAGCTGGACGCCGCCGCGCGGGCCACGCTGCGCGTAGAGGAGCTGGATCGCAAGGGCTCGTCCTGCCCGATCCTGTACGCGTGGGATGGGAGCCGCATGCGCTTCCAGGCCGACATGATCGGCGCCGGCGTCATCGGACAGTGGGCGGGGCCGGGCGCGCGCAACGTCTCCGATCCGGACGAGTACTTCCTCGTGGAAGGCGTGGCGCCGGACGAGGAGGGCCGGCTGCGCTTTGCGCTCGTCGAGCAGATGGAGGAGGTCACGTACCTCGACGCCGCGCGGCTCCTCGCCGTGGACCACCCGCCGGGGGTGCGGGTGTTCCCCAACGAGCGGTTCACGGGCGCACCGCCGTTCCCCGCCTTCGGCGTGGTGCAACTGCACGACCCGTGGCTCCCGGTCGCCGCGCAGGACGAGAAAGGAACGGACGTCACGGAGACGGTGCGCGAGCGCGACGGCCGTTATGTCCGCGTGCCGAAGACGGACCTCGTGGGATTCGCGCGGCCGCATCACGTCGAGCTCGACCTCGGCCCCCGCGCGGAGACGGGCGTCGCACGCCTGGTGCTTCGCGGCTACACCGAGTACTTCTACCCGCGCACGCTGTACGCGGCGGCGCAGCGCGGGCTTGCGCCCGAGCCGCCGGTGCTGGAGGCCTTCCGCGAGGGCGCGTGGGTGAAGGTCACCGACCTCGGGATCCCGGCCGGCCTGCCGCGGTACATGGTGGTCGATCTCGCCGGCGTCCTGCGCCCCGGCGAGCGGCGCGTCCGCATCGCGTCCAACATGGAGGTGTACTGGGACCAGGTCCTCGTGGACGACGGGCGCTCGGCCGCCCCCGTGCGTACCACGACGCTGACGCCGTCGCAGGCCGACCTGCGCTACCACGGCTTCCCCCGCCGCCTGCGCCGCGACCCCGAGGAGTTCGACTACCACGACGCGGCCGCCACCGGCCCCTACGCCCGCGCCGCCGGCCTGTACACGCGGTACGGCGACATAACGCCGCTGCTCGCCGGCGCGGACGATCAGTTCGCGATCCTGGGACCGGGAGACGCGGTGACGCTCGCCTTCGACGCCGCCGCTCTCCCGCGCCTTCCGGACGGCTGGGAGCGATCGTTCTTCTTCTTCGCCCACGGCTACGAGAAGGACATGGACGACCACACCGCGGAGCCGTTGACCGTGGACCCGCTGCCGTTCCGCTCGATGTCCTCCTACCCCTATCCGGCGGCCGAGGCCTACCCCTCCGGCCCGGACCATCTGCGGTACCGCCTGCGCTACAACACGCGGCGGGTGGACCGCGAGGCGTGGACGACGCCGGCCGGGGCCGAACCCCGCTGATGAGCACCCCCGCGGCGTCGGTCGCGCAACGCAAGACGCTGCGGGTGGGGATCGTCGCTCGCGTCCATTCCCTCGACCCCCGCCAGGCGCGCGACCTGGTGAGCACCCTCGCCGTCCAACAGATCTTCGAGACCGGCTACGCGGTTCCCCGCGGCGAAGGAGCGGCTCCGCCGGTTCTGTTCGCGGGGCCGCTGGCGGAGGAAGCCGGCGGCCGCCGTTCGGCCGCGGTCCGCTCGGGGATCCTGTTCTCCGACGGGACGCCGCTCACCGCCGCCCTGATCGCCGCATCGTTGAACAAGGTGGAAGCCGTGCGCGAGCAGGCGCGGATCGAGGCCGTGGGCGACCGCGTGATCTTCACCCTGCTGAAGCCGAACCCGCGGTTCGACCTCGCGCTGACCCTGAACCATTCCGCGATCGTCCTCGAGAAGGACGGCCGGCAGCTCGGCACCGGCGCCTTCATCCCCGCCCCCGGCAGCACCCTCGAAGCCGTGCGCCTGGTGCGCAATCCGCACTACCGGGCGCGGCCGGCCCTCGACGAGATCGCGCTCACCATCTACCCCCCGAACCAGGACGGACGGCCGGAAGCGCTGATCCGCGCCATCGAGGCGGGCGAGGTGGACTTCACCACCATGTTGTCCCGCACCGACGCCGGGGAGGTGAAGGGCGTGCGCAAGGCGTTCCAGCCCAGCAACTCCACCGCGTCGCTGTACTTCAACACCGAGCGGCCCGAGCTGCGGAGCGCCGAAGTGCGGCGCGCCCTCGCCCTCGCCATCGACCGCGTGGTGGTCACCGAGGTGTCGTATTCGAACGCGCTGGCCTTCGCCGCCACGAGCCTGCTGCCCCCGATGATGGGCACCTTCCGCGACGGCCTCAGCCCGGACGTCGAGAAGGCCAAGGCGCTGCTCGCCCAGGCGCCGCCGCCGCATCCATCGCGGCTCCGGATGCTCACCGTGTGGGCGCCGCGTCCGTACGTGCCCCACCCGCGCCCGGCGGCGGAGGCGATCTCGCGCCAGCTCGCGGTCCTCGGGATCCAGGTGGAGATCGTCACGCCGCGGAACAGCGACGAGTTCTTCCGCGGCTGCGAACGCGGCGACTACGACATGGTGCTCGGGGGATGGATCGCCGACACGCCGGACCCCGCCGACTTCCTGGAGGCCAACCTCCACTCCGAGCACATCCAGTCCCCGAACGCGGGCCGGGGCGTGGGCCACATCAACCTGGCGCGCTTCCGGAGCGCGGCCATGGACGAGGGGCTGCGGCGCTTCCGAGAGGATCCGACGCCGGACAACAGGGCCGCGGTGCTGCAGATCGTTGCCCGCGAGGTGCCGCTGCTGCCCCTGATGTACGGCCCGACGGTGGTGGTGAGCGCATGGCGGGTCAAGAACGTCGACGTCTCGCCCCTCGGCGTGCCCCACTTCGAGCACTTCGACATCGAGGCCTGATCCCGGCTGGCGGCTCGCCACGACCTGCTATCCGTCCCGGGACGGATTGAGCACCAAGTACTCAACTCGTTCCGAAACGGGGAATTTCGTAACGCCGCGCTCGTCTTATCGCGTTATCCTTCGCGCGGCTAATTCTGTGATCCGTCGCGGGAATATCTGGTTATCCTTCGCTCGGATAATCCAGATATCCTTCGCGGGATAATGAGGGGGTGTTGGGCGGACCAACTGGAGGGCTCGACGCATGCGTCGGCTGGGACCGCCCATAGCTTCCGTTTGGGCCTTTGGCGTTCAGGAGTTCGAGGATGAAGGGCTCCATTACTTTCTTGACCTTGGCGACGACCGCGTCCTCTTCCTCAGCGGGCAATACCTCTACGAATACGAGCCGATCGTGGACGATCCGGACGTGAATCAGCCTAGGGCCTTTCCATGTTCGGAGTTCACGGTGCGCCGACAGAGGAAGGATGGTTTCGTGGTCGAGATCCGGTGCGGTGGCGAGGTGCTTACGCCGGAGATCATGGGTTCTCCGTTCGGAGAAAGGGTCTGGCGAACAGGCGGCGTTCCGAAGGATGGGCAAATCATTGGGCCGCAGCTAACGAACGATCTGAAGCGTCAGCACACTCACGCGGTTGCCGGCTAGACTTGTTGCGGAGCGCCGCAGCTCAGCCGGTTGTTGGGCGGACAATAGAGAGGGGAGGCGCCCATGCGGGCTGAGGTTTTCTTTCTTCTGGTCGCCGAGGTGGTCATACCAGCGCCGTCCTCCGACGCCGCGACCGTTCATCGCGCGGTATTCCCTCCCGAATCGTGCCCTGTCACGCTTGCACCCGTTCGCCCGTTCACGCCGCCGCTCCCGTACCCGGCGCTTGCGCCATCACCGGACCGGTTCTGGTACGGCAGCGAGGCGCTTTGGGTCATGCCGAAGACGGATGGGACGTGGCGAGGTCTTCGAACCCAGACGGGATATCTGGACAAGCTCTTCGTGTGGCGGACGGGGTTCGATGGCCGGATAGAGCAGAGGCCGAAGCTGACGGTAAGAGGAAGGCGGCTTGATGCAGATGTGGCACCATTCACCGTTAATAGCGCGACCAATGCGTATCACCCGTCGTTCGAGTGGGCAATGCTTGCCGGCGTCGATATTCCCACTCCCGGGTGCTGGGAGCTCAGGCTCGACTATGGGGCGGCCGGACTGGCGTTCGTCGTGTGGGTGGTGGAATAGAAGCCGCCCAAAGATGAGATGAACCGACCATATAAGGCCGTCGCGCGCACGCTCGGTGGCGCACTGCCCCTGCTCGTGTGGGTTTTGGGCTGCACCGGCAGTGCCGACACCCGGCGCGAGGACGATGTGTTCATCGCTGCCCTCCAGGCGGACATACGCTTCGCGCTCGGGGACCAGCCTCGCTATGCCGCGCCGACATTCTGCGTGGCCATCGATCCCGGCGACGCCGCGCAGAGCCCACCGAAGGCGTTTGTCGCGCGCCTCAAGCCCTCCGCTCCTCATGTCGTGCGGAGCGCGGAGTGTGAAGTGCGCCCCGACGGAGTCCTCGAGGTGCCTACCGGCCGTGCTGCGGTATTGATCACCGCAGGCCCGGTCGAGTGGGTGAGGACGGATGAGGCCGAGGTGGACGTGATCACCACTCGCCGCACGGCTGAGACCATACGTCGCCGATACCGCGTCGTTTACGAAGCGGGCCGATGGGTATGCCTCGGCCAGGTGATGAAGATCTCACCTGCGTGAGGACTCGCGGCCACAAGCTGCTGTCCGTCGCGAACGAATGATCCATGCTCTCGGCCGATGAAGCCCTCGAACGCCTGCGCGAGGGCAACGGTCGCTTCGTGTCCGACGTTCGTAGCCGCGATCCCCTCACCAGCGAGTCGCGCCGCCGCGAGCTGGCGGCGGGCCAGGAGCCGTTCGCGATCGTCCTCGGATGCTCCGATTCGCGGGTGCCGGCCGAGATCGTGTTCGATCAGGGCCTCGGCGACCTCTTCGTCATACGTGTCGCCGGCAACATCGTCGCGCCTTCTCAAGTCGGCAGCGTCGAGTTCGCCGCGGAGCGCTACGGCACGCGACTCGTCGTGGTGCTGGGCCACTCCACGTGCGGCGCCATCCTGGCCACCGTGGAGGAGCTCGGCCGTCCCGTCGAAAGCCGATCGAAAAACCTCCGGGCGATCGTCGACCGGATCCGCCCCTCGGTGGAGCCGTTGCTGGCCACGGAGCTTGGCCGCCAACCGGCTGCTCTCGTGCGGGAGGCGGTTCGGGCCAACATCCGGGTCTCCGTGAACCATCTGCGGCATGGGTCGGAAGTCCTCGAGCAGCTGATCCAGAACGGCGGGCTCCGCGTCGTCGGAGCGGAATATTCGTTGGAGACTGGAGTCGTCGAGCTCTTCGACGGTCCAGATCCCGAGCCCTTACCGACCTAGACTCGTCGCGCCGCGCTTCAGAACGAGAACGTGAACGAGACGCGCACGGCCCCGCGGTCGGCCACCGGCTGCTGCCGGATCTGGTCCAGATCGACGGGGATCCAGCGGGCGGGCCAGATCGCCCCCGCCGCCATCGCTCCCACTGCCGCCCCCACCCCACCGTAGAGCGCGCCCGAGCGCAGCTTGTCCTCGCCGTCGCCGCCATCTTCGGCGAGCACACCCGCCGCCGCGCCCACCACGAGTCCTACCAGCGCCGCGCGCCGCAGGTATCGCCACCCGCGCCGCACATCCATGCGCGCGAGGTCGGTGAAGTCGATCAGCTCGGTCCGGTCCTTGATGACCACGGTGAGGCCGGAGCTGTCGACCGCGGTGACGGTGGCATTGGTGGCCTGGAACCCGCCGTGTTCGGGCAGGGTCCACAGCCGCACGCGCTCGCCGGTCGAGACGCGGTAGGGATGGACGGGACGCGGATCCGCCGCGCCGGGGGTTGCGGCGAACAGGGTAAGCGCGGCGATCGCCGCCCGCGATGCGATCGTCACTGCTTCCGTGCGCACGCCCCAGCATATCTCAGGGGGCGCCGCGGTCAGGCGCCGGTGGGGACCGCTTCCTCCGGCGGCGCCGACGGTGTCGCCGTGCCGGGATCGCTGGCCCGCCACGCGCGGCGCGCCCACAGCGAAAGCCCCTCGACGCCGTCGTTGATGTACGGCAACACGATGAGGGTGAGCAGCGTCGAGCTCACGAGCCCGCCCATCACGGTGCGGGCGAGCGGGTAGTAGTAGGCCCAGCCTCCGAGCCCGGTCTTCCCCAGGGCCAGCGGCAGCAGCCCGAGCACGGTGGTGAGCGCGGTCATGACGATCGGCCGCAGGCGGTCGCGGCCGGCGAGGACGATCGCCTCCTCGCGCCCTTCCCCGAGCGCGCGGTAGTGGTTGACGCGGTCCAGCAGCACGATGCCGTTGTTGACGACGATGCCCATGAGGATGAGGACGCCCATGTTCGCCATCAGGTTGAACGGGGTCCCGGTGGCGGCCAGCAGCCACGTGGCGCCGACGAGGGAGAACGGGATCGAGAAGAGGATGGCCAGGGGCTGGGCGAAGGACTCGAACAGCGACGCCATCACGATGTAGACGAGGGCCAGCGCGAGCAGGTAGTTGAGGGCCATCTGCCGGCCCTGCTCGTCCTGCTCCTCGATGCGCTGGTTGAAAGACCAGGTCATCCCGGTGGGCAGGCCGAGCCCGTCCATGGCGGCGGCGATCTTCTCCCGCGTGGGGCCGAACTCCTTGCCCTCGAAGGCCGCGCGCACCGTGGCCTTGATCTTCCGGTTCTCGCGCTCGATCTGCTGCGCCCGCGGCACCACCCGGAAGTCGGCGACCTCCGAGAGGGTGACCGGCCGGCCGTCGCGCGTCGTGACCACGAGCTGGCGGAGGTCGTCGAGGTTCTCGCGGTCGGCCAGGGCGAGGGACAGGTTCATCTCCACCTCGCGCTCCCCCGCGTTGAACCGCGCGAGCCTCATGCCGCCGAGGGTGAAGGAGAACACGTCGGACATGTCGCGCGGGTGGAGACCCAGGCGGCGGGCGCGCTCGCTGTCGAAGCGGGCCTGGATCTCCTTGCGCGCGCCGCGCGCGGAGGTGCGCACGTCGGCCACGTTCTCGAAGCCTTCCAGCCTGCGGGCCACCGTCTCGCTCCAGACGGCCAGGGCCTCCGGGTCGTTGCCGAAGAGGCGGACGGAGAAATACGTCGTGGACCCACCTTCCTCCGCCTCGTCCTCGAAGAAGGCCCTGGTGCCGGGGATCGCCGGCATCGCCTTGCGGATCTTCTGCCGCAGCTCCTTGAGCACGGGATCCGAAAGGTCCTCCTCGGCCAGCACGATGACCGTCATCGCCTCGTTGTCGCCGAAAAACGAGTAGACGTCGCGGACCAGGAACTCGTCCTTGTGCTGGTACAGGAAATCCTCGACGACCTTCACGCGTCGCTCGGCCTCCGACAGGTAGGTGAAGTCGGCGAACTCGTAGCTGATGCGCAGCCGGCGGTTGATGCTCCCCGAAAAGGTGCTCGTCTCCAGGAGCTTCAGCGCGAAGGGCAGGAAGCCGACCACCAGCGCGGCCACGACGATGGCGCCCGTCCAGCCCTTGTGGCGGAAGGTCCAGCGCAGCGCGCGCACGTAGCGCTCCTCCATCCGGAGGAGGATCGCGGGATCCCTGCTCTCGCCCGGGCGCAGCACCTTGGCCGCCATCAGCGGGATGAGGAGCAGGGACACGAACAGGCTGCACAACATCGCCACCGAGATCGTGAACCCCGCCTCCCCGAGCATGATCGACACTTCGCTCTTCTGCCCGACGATCAAGGGCAGGAAGACGATCACGCTGGTGAGCGTGGAGGCGGCGATGGCCATCGCCACCTCGGAACCGCCGATCAGGGCCGCGCGGCGGGCGTCGGGGTCGGTGCGATGCCGTCGGTCGATGGACTCCAGCACCACGATGGCGTTGTCCACCAGCATGCCGACCCCGAGCATCAGGCCCATCATCGAGAGGACGTTCAGGGTGCGGCCGGTGAAGTACATCACCGCGACGGTGGCGAGGATCGAGATCGGGATGCTCGCGGAGACGATCAGCGTGGTGTCCCAGCGCCGCAGGAAGAAGTAGAGGACGAGGAGGGCCAGCAGCGCGCCCTGGAGGCCGGACTCGGACAGCCCTTCGATCCCTCCGCGGATCTCGCGGGCCTGGTCCTCCCAGACGAAGAGGTTCACGCCCTTCAGCAGGGGGTCGCCGCCGATCTCGTCCGTGATGACCCTCTGCACCGCCTCCACCGTCTCCACGGTGTTGGCGGTCGACTCCTTGAACACGTCCATCGCCACCGCCTTCTCGCGGTTCAGGTGGCGGCCCAAGGTGATGGGCGGCTCCTCGTAGCGGATGTCGGCGATGTCCCCCAGGCGCAGCCCCTGGTCGTTCACGGCCAGGGCCTCGATGTCGCCGATGGTGGTGAGCGCGCCGACGGCCCGCGCGGAGTAGCGGCGGCCGTCGTCGGTGACGGTGCCGAGGGCGAGCGTGCTGTTGGCGCCGCGCAGCCGCGGGACCAGCGCCTCCAGCTCGACGCGGTGCGCCTTCAGCTTCTCGAGGCGGAGGTCGATGTAGATCTGGGGCGGCTCCACGCCGCCGAGGTCGACCCGGGCCACCCCGGGCACGCGGCGGATGCGGTTGGCGATGCGCGTCTCCAGCAGGTCGTAGTTCTGCGACAGATCGACGCCGGGGGCGGAGATCCGCCCCTGCAGGACGGGGATGTCGCCGGTGTTGAACGAATACACCTGGATCTCGCCGATGTCCTTCGGCAGCCCGGGGCGGGCCTGGTCGAGCTTCTCCCGCACGGTCATGCGGATGACGTCGAGGTCCAGGCCCCAGTCGAACTGCATCTCCACACGGCACTCGTCGGCGGTGGAGGTGGAGCGCAGGCTCTTCACGTCGGGCAGGGTGGCGAACGCTTCCTCGAGGGGGCGGGCCACGGTGCGCTCGATCTGGGTGGGGTTCGAGTTCGGATAGGGGACGACCACGCCCACGAACGGGATGTCGAGGGTGGGCAGGAAGGCCAGGGGCAGGCGCGGCGCGCTGACCGCCCCCAGCACCACGACCGACACCAGCACCATGAAGGTGCTGATCGGACGCGTGACGGCGAGCTTCGGCAGGTTCATGACGCGGGGAGCGCGGCCGGGGGCGCGGCGCGCTCGGCCCGGGCCGCCGGCTCCGGCGCGGCCGTCGGAAGCGGCGCGCGCTCGGGGTCCAGGATCATGTACACGACCGGGATGACGACCAGGGTCAGCAGCGTCGAGACCACGAGGCCACCGATGACGGTCACGGCCAGCGGGGCCCGCAGCTCGGCCCCTTCCCCCAGCCCCAGGGCCATGGGCACCAGGCCGAGCGTGGTGGTGGCGGTGGTCATGAGGATCGGCCGCAGCCGGCGGCGGCCGCCCTGCAGCAGCGCATCGCGCTTGCTCAGCCCCTCGTTGCGCAGGGTGTTCACGGCGTCGATGAGGACGATGGCGTTGTTGACGACGATCCCGCCCAGCATCACCACCCCGATCAACACCACGACGTTCACGGTGAGGCCGGTCGCGAGCAGGATGGCCACCACGCCGATG
>Ga0326597_10001833_pt1 | contig 32930 bp, 32 predicted proteins | sample RVTome_12_FD_203789 | JGI IMG/M metagenome (GOLD analysis project Ga0326597, IMG submission 203789) | Soil microbial communities from uranium-contaminated site in the Upper Colorado River Basin, Wyoming, United States - RVT100D185 | ecosystem: Environmental > Terrestrial > Soil > Contaminated >...
CGCGGGGTCGCTGCTGTTGCACTCGACCGCCGCCGAGATCGACCGGGCGCTTCGCAAAAAGGTGGAGGATCTGTTTCCGGACGAGCGTTTTTAGCATATACTTCACTGCTTCGAATCCATTTTCGCGGCAGGAGAGATGTGCATGAGCGAATTCCTTTTCACGTCCGAATCGGTGACGGGAGGGCATCCCGACAAGGTGGCGGACCAGGTGTCCGACGCGGTGCTCGACGAGATCCTCCGCCAGGATCCCCGCGCGCGGGTTGCGTGCGAGACGATGGTGACCACCGGGCTGGTCGTCGTTGCCGGGGAGATCACCACGAAGGCGATCATCGATTTCCCCGACGTGGTCCGCAAGACGGTCACCGACATCGGCTACACGGGGAACTCGAAGGGGTTCGACGCCCATAACTGCGCCGTGGTCGTCGCGATCGACCGCCAGTCCGCCGACATCGCGCAGGGAGTCGACCGGGGGGACGAGGAGAAGCAGGGCGCCGGGGACCAGGGAATGATGTTCGGGTTCGCCTGCGACGAGACGAAGGAATGGATGCCGATGCCGATCTTATTCGCCCACAAGATCTGCGCGCGGCTCACGGAGGCACGGGAGAAGAAGGTGCTCCCGTGGCTGCGGCCCGACGGGAAGAGCCAGGTGACGGTGCGCTACGTGGACGGCCTTCCGCGCGAGGTGACCGCCGTGGTCTGCTCCACCCAGCACGCCGAGGAGGTGGGGCGCAAGGTCCTCACCGAAGGGGTTCTGGAGGAGGTCGTCCGGAAGGCGGTGCCGAGGGACCTCTTGTCGAAGAAGGTGAAGTTCTTCATCAACCCGACCGGGCGGTTCGTCGTCGGAGGCCCTCATGGCGACACGGGGCTCACCGGACGCAAGATCATCGTGGACACCTACGGCGGATACAGCCGGCACGGCGGCGGCGCGTTCTCCGGGAAGGACCCTTCCAAGGTCGATCGAAGCGCGGCGTACATGGCCCGATACGTGGCCAAGAACGTCGTCGCCGCGGGTCTCGCGCGCAAGTGCGAACTCCAGCTCGCCTACGCCATCGGCGTCGCCGAGCCGGTGTCGATCCTGGTGGAGACCTTCGGAACGGCGAAGGTCCCGGAGGAGCGGATCACGCGCGCGGTGATGGACACCTTCGACCTGCGGCCCGCCCGGATCATCCGCGAACTGAACCTGCTTCGCCCGATCTACCGGAAGACGGCGGCCCTCGGTCACTTCGGACGCGAGCTCTCCGAGTTCACCTGGGAGAAGACCGACAAGGTCCGCGCGCTGCGCAAGGCGGCCGGCCAGGGTGCGTAGGCCCAGGAGGCGCACTCAACCGGGAGGGCCCTCCGGCTGCGTCGCCTCGGAGAGGCGGCTCCGTTCGTAGCTCGCCGTGCGGTGAACCTGCACGGCTGCGCGCCGGCCTCACTGTGCCCCCCGTTCTTCCTACGGCGGGGGTACCCCAGGGAGTTTAGTTAGTCCGGGAGGGGGGCGCCCCCCTCCCGCGGCGACTCCGCCGGAGGGGAAGTCCCGGACCGGCCCAGTACGAGCTACGCGCTGCCGGCGTACCCCCGCAGTAGGAAAAACGGGGGGCACAGCGGCTTCCGGGATCAATTTGGATCGTTACCGTATTCATAATGGGGAGTACTCAGGAAGAAAGGGGTTGAGGGATGGCTGCCGGTAAAGGATACGACATCAAGGACCCGAAGCTCGCCGCCGCGGGTAAGAACCGCGTCGAGTGGGCCAAGAAGGACATGCCCGTGCTCCGCTCCATCGGGGCGCGGTTCGCGAAGGAGGAGCCGCTCAAGGGCGTGCGGATCGCCGCCTGCCTCCACGTTACCACGGAAACCGCGGCGCTCATCCAGGTTCTGTCGAAGGGCGGGGCAAAGGTCGCCCTGTGCGCCTCGAACCCCCTTTCGACGCAGGACGAGGCCGCCGCCTCCCTCGTCAGGAACGACGGCATCGCCGTCTACGCGATCAAGGGGGAGAACCGGAAGACCTACTACCGGCACATTCTCGCCGCCCTCGCCGTGCGGCCGCACATGACGATGGACGACGGGGCGGACCTGGTCTCGATGGTCCACTCGGAGAAGAAGGAATATCTGAAGGAGATCTTCGGGGGCACCGAGGAAACGACCACGGGCGTCATCCGGTTGAGCGCGATGGGAGAGAAGGGGGTCTTGAAGTACCCCATCATCGCGGTGAACGAGGCGAAGACGAAGCACTTCTTCGATAACCGGTACGGAACGGGGCAGTCGACGATCGACGGCATCCTCAGGGCGACGAACCGGCTGCTGGCGGGGAGCTGTTTCGTCGTGGCCGGCTACGGCTGGTGCGGACGCGGACTGGCGATGCGCGCCCGGGGAATGGGCGCCCGCGTGATCGTCACCGAGATCGATCCCCTTCCGGCACTCGAGGCGCTGATGGACGGCTTCGAGGTGGAGCCGATGGCCGAGGCGGCGAAGGTCGGGGACTTCTTCTGCACCGTCACGGGGAACCTGCACGTTGTCCGCCGGGAGCATTTCGAGAGGATGAAGGACGGGGCGATCGTTTGCAACTCCGGCCACTTCAACGTCGAGATCGACATCCCCGCCCTGGCGAAGCTGGCGAGGTCGGTGCGCACGGTCAGGCCGTTCGTCGAGGAGTACGTCCTGGGGAACGGACGCGCCATCCACGTCCTCGGCGAGGGGCGGCTGATCAATCTGGCGGCCGCGGAAGGACACCCGGCGAACGTGATGGACATGAGTTTCGCAAACCAGGCCCTCTCGGCGGAGTACATGGTCCGGAACCACGGGGCGCTGTCGAACATCGTTCACATGGTCCCCGAGGCGATCGACCGGGAGATCGCGCGGCTCAAGCTCGCGTCCTCCGGAGCACGGATCGACCGCCTCACCCCGGAGCAGCGCGACTACCTCGCCTCCTGGGAGATGGGGACCTAGCCCGCATTTCTCACCAGGCTTCTACTGCGGCGGCGGATATGGGCATGTCTACTGCGTTGCGCTCGGTCGGGCTCCTCGCCGTAGTGTCAACTACGGCTCCGGGGCCCTCGGTCGCGCGCCTTGTATCCACGCCCATCTCCACCACCTCGCTACGAACCCTGGTGAGAAATGCGGGCTAGGGCCTCGGGCCCTACCGGTTCACCCCGCGGAACAACGCGGCTCCGGAGCCGGCGAAGAGGACACCGGGGAGCCAAGCGGCGAGAAGTGACGGGAGCACCCCCTTCCTGCCCAGCGAGAGGGAGGCCGACAGGACGACCCAGCAGGCGAACCCCATCAGGAGCCCGAGCCCGATGCTGCGCCAGACGCCGCCCGACCTGGGCGAGCGCAGGGCGAAGGGGATCGCCAGCATGCTGATGATGACGTTCAGCAGAGGGTAGGCGATCTTCGCGTGCAGGTCGGTGGCGTACCCCCTCGCATCGTATCCCTTCCGCCGCAGTTCCCCGACGTACCCCGAAAGCTGCGCGTAGGTCATCTCCTCGGGGGGGGTCTCCCCCTCGATGAAGCCGTCCATCGTTGCAGGGAACCGGTACGTCCGGAGGGAAAACGCCGCCACCGACGGGGTATCCCCGAAGACACGCTCCTTCCCCTCGAAGAGTGCCCACGCGCCATCGGGAAGGATACGGGCCCTCCGGGACTCGATCCGGCGCAGCGGGCGGAAATCCGGGTCCACCTCGATGTACTGGAACCCCCGCAACGACCGGGACGGACCGTCCACCACCTGGGCGGAGAGGATCCCCCGCTCGCCCCGCATCCAGTACCGGTTCCCCGAGAACTGCGCCGCCACCTTTCCCGGCCGCACGCGGAGGCGCTCGACCTCCCGGGCGTGCCGGTTCGCGGCCGGCGCCAGCACCTCGGAGCAGAGCAGCGTCAGGGCCGACACCAGGGCGCACCCGACCAGGATCGGAACGCAGGCGCGGAGAAGACTCACCCCTCCGGAAAAGATCGCCGTCAGCTCGTTCGATCGCACGCGCAGGGAGACGGCGACCAGCACGGCCAGCATCGTCCCGACCGGCGAGATCAGCACGAAGATTCCCGGGACGCGGGTGAGGTAGTACCACCCGATTTCCCGGAAACCCGCGTTGGCCCGCAGCAATTTCTCTGCGTGGTCGACGAAGTCGATCAGCAGGAACAGGAGGAGGAAGCCGAGGATGCAGGCGGCCGCGGCGCGGAGGAACTCCCGGAACAGGTAGCGCGAGAGGACGGTCAATGGCGGGGCCGATCCCTGCCGAAGAGTCGGGGGAGGAGGGCGACGCTGCGCTCCGATTGCCAGAGGATCCACACGGCGAGGGAGAGCCCGAGGATGTTCGGGGTCCAGAGGAAGGCGATCATCGCGGGATCGGAGCGTCCCTCCATCGCTCCCGCGGCGGCGATGAACAGGTAGTAGACCAGGACCAGGGCCACGGTGATACCGACGGCGGACGACTTTCCACGGGATCGCAGGGAGAACCCGAGAGGAATCGCCAGAAGACCGAAGGAGAGGCAGGATGCGGCGAGGGAGAGCCGCCGGTGGAAATGGTACCGATACGTCGAGTACGCGCCTCCGCCCCCGGTCGCGTCGATCTTCCGCGACAGTTCGGGAAGGGTCATCCCTCTCGGGTTGTCCCCACCGGGAACGGAGGATTCTTCGAGGGGGATCCGAAACGTCATCCGGCCGAAGGACGCGATGCGATACAACGGCTTTCCCGTCGGCTCGCCGTGGATGGTCCCGTCGGACAGCTCCAGCCCCACCACCCCGTCGCCGGCGGCGGGCAAGAAGCGCCCCTCGCGCGCGAACACGAGCAGCGGATCGTCTCCCGCCGGGCGGAAGGAGAGGAAGACGCCGGACATCCGCTGTCCGTCCGGGGAGACCCGGTCGGGATACACCAGCACCTCGGGGGTGATCTCCCGGAAGACGTGCCCGTAGGCGCCGGCGCCGGCGCGCTCGGAGACGATCCGGGCGAGGACGCTCTGCGTCTGGCGGTATCCCCAGGGGACCCCCTGCCATCCGGTGAGCAGCACGGCGGCGCAGGTGATGACGCTGGCGGCCAGCACGGGGAGGGCGACCCCGCGCATTCCCACCCCGGCGGCGGAGAGCGCCGTCGTCTCCGAGTCAGCGGCGAGCCTCCCCAGGCCGAGCAGGACCGCCAGGAGCAGGGAGGCGGGAAGGGTGATTACAAAGAACGGGGGGATGAGGGAGAGGAGGAGGCGTCCGACGAGGGACGCCGGCACCCCCTTTGCGATCACCAGATCCGCGAGCCGCGAGAATCTCTGGAGCAGGACGATGACGGTGAAGCTTCCCACACCGACCAGGAACGGGCCGGTCATTTCACCGAGCAGATATTTCCGTGTGATTCTCATCGTGTAGTATCATACTGTATCATTCCCCGCCGGAGGAGCCCGGATCCGGGAAGATGGGACGGTCGGGCCGAATGGATGTCTTCGAAGGATCCGGGAGCTTCTCCCTGCCCGGGGAGACTTCCCTGACGGTAGGAAATTTCGACGGGGTGCACCTTGGCCATCGGGAGCTTCTGAGACGGACCGTGGCGCACGCCCGGGATCTCCGGCTGCAGGCCGTCGCGCTCACCTTCACGCCGCATCCGGTCCGCTTCTTCACTCCCAGGGCGCGCTTCTACGAGATCACCTCGATGGGGGAAAAGGCGTCACGGATAGAGGAGATGGGGATCGATGCCTTGGTCATCGAATCGTTCACCGGGTTGATCGGCGGGATGGGGCCGGAGGAGTTCGCCCGGACGATCGTCCATGAGCGGCTGCGCGCCCGTTTCGTCACGGTGGGATATGATTTCACCTTCGGAAGGAACCGGACGGGGTCTCCCGGCATGCTCCGGCGGATCGGGAACGAGCTCGGGTTCGAGGTCGATATCGTCCCGCCGCTTCTGCGCGGGGGGGCGATCGTGAGCTCCAGCCGCATCCGGGAGCTCCTGCTCTCCGGGCGGGTGCGGGAGGCCGAGGAACTCCTGTGCCGGCCGTACGCGGTGTCCGGGCGGGTGATCCCCGGCGCCGCCCGGGGTCGAAAGCTCGGGTTCCCCACGGCGAACGTCGAGTTCGTGCAGGAGCTCCTCCCGCTGCCGGGAGTGTACGTGGTCGACGCCGTCGTGGAGGGTGTCGTGCGGAGAGGGGTGGCCAACGTCGGGTTCAACCCCACCTTCGGGGAGAACTCCCTCGGGGTGGAAGTGCACCTCTTCGACTTCGCGGGCGATCTCTACGGGCAGGAGGTATCGGTGCGCTTCCGGGACCGCATCCGCGACGAGCGGAAGTTCAAGAGCGTGGAGGAACTGGTGCGCCAGATCGAGAAGGATGTCGGGTACGCACGATCGGCGAGGATCGCGACGCATCCGGACACGGACGGCGCGGCCTCCGGCAGGCGGCGGATGGACGGCGGCCGATGAACCACCCTGGCGCAGCGTCTCGCAACGATCCTGGCATTCGAGCGCCGCTGCATCCGCGCTCCCGATGCGTCAGGCTGTTCGCGAGACGCTGCCCCAGCCCGGGTCCGGTTCTCTCCGTTCTGCTTCTCCTCCAGGTCTTCGCGGCATGCACCGGCGGAGGGCCGGGGAGCGCGCCTGCGCCGTCCGGCGTCGCCTCGGTCCAGCAGGCGCTCGTCGCCGCCGTGGAGCGCTCCGTGCCCGCGGTGGTCAACATCCGCACGGTCACCCGCTTCGCGCGCGATACACCGGGGTCGGGGCGTCGGCCGGACGGGCGTCCCCCGGAGTATCTGGTGGACCTGCTCGAGGAGAACGGCGGGTTCCGCGAGAACTCCCTCGGGTCGGGGGTCATCGTCGGGGAGGACGGGCTGATCGTCACCAACGAACACGTCATCCGCGACGCGGACGAGATCGTGATCCGGCTTTCGGATCGGAGCGAGCACCGGGCGAAGGTGGTCGGCGCGGACGTCCGGACGGACGTGGCCGTGCTGCGGATCCAGCCGCCCGGGAAGCTCCCGGTCGCGACCCTGGGCGACTCCTCCCGCCTGCGGGTCGGAGAGTTCGCCATCGCGGTGGGGAACCCGTTCGGCCTCGAGAGCACCGTGACTCTCGGCGTGGTGAGCGCGACCGGGCGCAGCGCGGAACCGGACCTCGAGGGCGGGGACGATTTCATCCAGACCGACGCGTCGATCAATCCGGGAAACTCGGGAGGGCCACTCCTCAACATGCGGGGGGAAGTGGTCGGGATCAACACGGCGATGGTGACCGCGGGCCAGGGGATCGGCTTCGCCATCCCGATCAATACGGTCCGGTCGGTGGAGCAGGACTTGGTCGCGCACGGGGCGGTCCGGCGGGGGTGGCTCGGCCTCGGGATCCAGATCCTCGCCCCGGAGCTGGCGGACGCGTTCGGGGTGAAGGGCGAAAAGGGGATTCTGGTGAACCGCGTGGTTCCCGCGAGCCCCGCCGAGCGGGGGGGCGTGCGGATGGGGGACATCCTGGTCGCCTTCGGGAAGACCCGCGTATCCGGGGTGAAGGAGTTCCAGAGGCTGGTCGCTACGACTGCGCCCGGATCCACGGTGACGCTCGAGTTGCTCCGCGAGGGGAAACGGGTGGCGGCGACGGTCAAGGTGGAAGAGTCGGAAAAGCAGGCGGAGGCGAGGCGCCCGGCCCGCCGCGAGCCCGTGGATCCACTCGGAATGGCCGTGCGGCCCGTACCAAAGCACCTGCTGCGGGAGATGGAGCTTCGAGGAGGGGTCGAAGTGACGTTCGTCGAGACCGCCAGTCCGGCGTGGGACGGCGGCGTCCGCGAAGGGGACGTCCTTCTCTCCATCAACCGGGAAACGGTCCGGGGGCTCGACGACTACCGGAAGGCCGTGTCGCGGCTCTCCCGGGAGCGACCGGTCTTCGCCCTGGTCTATCGGGACGGTATCCAGCTTTACGTGGCGCTGAAAAGCAGGTGAGGAGGCTATCCGATAGTCTCCCGGGGAGGTGGCGATGGGAGTGGTGAAGGACGCGGACGTGGCGCGCAGGATCGCCCGGGCGGTGGTCTCCGACATCGCGCTGTACAACGCGAAGAAAGTCGAGGAGGGGGTCCGGAACGACACCCTGTTCGATCTCCTGAAGGAGGAGATCGAGGAGGGACAGGGCTACTACTTGAGCCGCGTCGACCCCGAGATCGCGAACAGCACGAATTATTTCGACCAGGCGCTGGTGGATGTCCTGGTCAAGCCGGCCGCCCATATCCCCTCGAAGATCTGGTAGCGTGCCGGACGGGATGCCGGGGACGCACCGGCTGACCGTCCCGGCCGACAGGGCGGGGGAGCGCCTCGACCGGTACCTTCCGGAGGCGATCCCGGGGATCTCACGGGCGCGCGGGCAGCGGCTGATCGAGGAGGGGAACGTCCGGCTGGCGGGAGGGGTCGTGCGTCCGTCGACCCGCCTGAGGGGCGGGGAATCGATCACCGTCGTCGTCCCTCCCCCCGCTCCCCTCGACATGGCGCCGGAGGATCTCCCCCTTCGCATACTGTATGAAGACACCCACCTGCTGGTCGTCGAAAAACCCGCCGGCATGGTGGTTCACCCCGCGCCGGGGCACCCCCGCGGAACCCTCGTGAACGCGCTCCTCCGGCGCTCCGACACCTTGTCCGGGATCGGGGGCGTTTCCCGCCCGGGGATCGTTCACCGGCTCGATCGCGACACTTCCGGGGTTCTCGTGGTCGCGAGGACCGACGCCGCCCACGGAACGCTGTCCGCCCGGTTCGCCGCCCACGCGATGGAGCGGAAGTACCATGGGATCGTGTTCGGCCGCCCGCCCGCGGACAGGGGGACCGTGTCGACGCGGATCGGGAGGCACCCCGTCCACCGGAAAAAGATGGCGGTGCTGCCGGCCGGGGGGCGGGAGGCCGTCACGCGCTACAGGAGGCTCGAAACGTTCGGCCCCTTTTCCCTGCTCGAGTTCCGGCTGGAGACGGGACGCACCCACCAGGTGCGGGTGCACTGCGCCCATCTCGGGTGTCCGATCGTCGGGGACGACGTGTACGGAAGGTCGCGGAAGATCTCCCTCGGGAAGGGGACCTCGGCGCGGACAGTGACCGTCTCCCGCTTTCTCCTGCACGCATTCCACCTGGCGTTTCCGCATCCGGTGACCGGGGAACCTCTCTCCTTCACCATTCCCGACCCGCCGGAGTTCGCGGAATTCCGGGACGCGGTGGACGCGCGATGAAACGTCTTCCGCACTTCGTGCAGTCCCCCCTGCTTCGTTCCGTGCCCGGGGTCTACCACGCCTTCCTCGGCGTGGATCCGGTGGAGGGGCGGGGCCGTCGCGAACGGCTGCGGGATGTCTTCTCCCTTGCCGCGGAAACGGTCGGTACGCTGAAGCAGGTCCACTCGGCCTCCGTCCTTTCCTTCGAACCGGGAGACGGGGATGTCCCCGGCGGGTGGAAGCGGGAGGGGGATGCTCTCTGGACGGCGAGCCCCGGGACCGGGGTGGGGGTCCACACGGCGGATTGCGTCCCGATCCTTCTCGCCCACCGGGAGATCCCCGTCGCCGCGGCCATCCACGCGGGGTGGCGGGGACTCGCTGCCGGGATCGTCGAGGAAACCGTCCGCGTCCTTGCGGCGCGATTCGGGGACGCCGCCCTGGGGGGGGTCGTCGCCGCCGCGGGACCCTGCGCCCGGGGATGCTGCTACGAGGTCGGGAAGGAAACGGCGGAGGCGCTCCACGGAGTGCCGGGGGAGGCTTCGCTCCTGAGGAAGGGGAAGGCCCCGGGGAAGTGGACCGCCGACCTCCAGGGGATCGCCCTCGCGGCTCTCCGGGCCGCCGGGATTCCCGCCGGACAGGCGGAGGCCGCGGGGCCCTGCACGATCTGCTCCCCACGCTTCCACTCCTTTCGCCGCGAAAAATCGGCGACCGCCCGTCAGTTGAGTTTTCTCCACATCAGGGATTGACGGGAGATGCTTGCATGAGGTAGTCTTGTGTCTTCCGGACCAGATCAGCGCACATTCGGCGATAACCCACTGCTATTTGGAGTGCCTTCCGAGCGTTTTTCCACCACGTTGAAGACGGGGGTTTCCATTTGCCTCAGCAGAATTCCCATGTTCCCGGGAGAGCGTGCATGAACCTGAAAGAGTTGAAAGGGATGCGGATCGGCGATCTGACCGAGATCGCCAGGAAGATGAACGTCGACGGGGCCGCCGGCCTGAAAAAGCAGGAACTCATCTTCGCCATCCTCCAGTCCCAGACCGACCAGGAGGTGATCGTCTCCGGAGAGGGGGTCCTCGAGGTCCTCCCAGACGGCTACGGTTTCCTCCGCGCCCCCGACTCCAACTACCTCCCGGGTCCCGACGACATCTACGTCTCCCCCTCCCAGATCCGCCGCTTCGGGCTGCGCACGGGGGACACCGTCAGCGGGCAGATCCGGGCGCCGAAGGGGGACGAGCGGTACTTCGCCCTCCTGAAGGTCGAGAAGGTCAACTACGAAGATCCCGAAATCAGCAAGGACAAGATCCTCTTCGACAACCTGACGCCCCTCTACCCGCAGGAAAAGTTCACGATGGAGTACGCGCACGACAACTACGCCACCCGGATCATCGACCTCATCGCGCCGATCGGCAAGGGGCAGCGCGCGCTGATCACTTCCCCGCCGCGGGCCGGGAAGACGGTCATCCTCCAGAACATCGCGAACGGCCTCACCAAGAACCACCCCGAGGCCGTCCTCATCGTGCTGCTCATCGACGAGCGGCCCGAGGAGGTGACCGACATGCAGCGCAGCGTCGTGGGCGAAGTCATCTCCTCCACGTTCGACGAGCCGGCGCAGCGCCACGTCCAGGTGGCGGAGATGGTCCTGGAGAAGGCGAAGCGCCTGGTGGAGCACAAGAAGGACGTGGTCATCCTGCTCGACAGCATCACGCGGCTGGCGCGGGCCTACAACGCCGTCGTCCCCCCGTCGGGAAAGGTCCTCTCCGGCGGCGTCGACGCCAACGCCCTCCAGAAGCCGAAGCGGTTTTTCGGGGCGGCCCGGAACATCGAGGAAGGGGGGTCCCTGACCATCATCGCGACGGCTCTCATCGAGACCGGCAGCCGGATGGACGAGGTGATCTTCGAGGAGTTCAAGGGAACCGGCAACAACGAACTCGTCCTCGACCGGAAGATCGCCGAGAAGCGGATCTTCCCGGCCATCGACATCAACAAGTCCGGCACGCGGAAGGAAGAGCTTCTTCTCGAGAAGAACCTCCTCCAGCGCGTCTGGATCCTCCGGAAGTTCCTTTCCCCCCTGTCGCCGGCGGAGAGCATGGAGTTTCTCCTGGACAAGATCTCCAAGACCAAGACGAACAAGGAGTTCATCGAGTCGATGAACGCCTGAAACGGCGGAAAGGAAACGGAACGATGAAGGAAAATACGCACCCGAAGTACGTCACCGCGACCGTGAAGTGCGCCTGCGGGAACACCTTCGAGACGATGTCGGTCACGGAGGAGATCAAGGTGGCCATCTGCTCCAACTGCCACCCGTTCTTCACGGGCAAGCAGAAGCTGATCGACACCGCCGGGCGGATCGAGAAATTCGAGAAGAAGTACGGCACGGGAGCGAAGGCATAGTTCCCCCGGGGGGCGCCTTCCGGCCGTGAACGTCTCGCTGCTCACGTGCACCCCCGAACCGGAGCGCGTCGTAGCGCTCGCGGCGCGGCTGTGCTACTCCCCGGCGTCGATCGGCGAGCTCCGGGAGGAGATCTCCCGGCGGGACGCGAGGAACCTCGTCCGCCGGGTCCTTTCGATGGGGCACGCCTCCGTCCTCGAGCACGTGACCCTCACGTACGGGGTGGAGGGGATCTCCCGCGCCGCCTCGCACCAGCTGGTCCGCCACCGCATCGCCTCGTATTCCCAGCAGAGCCAGCGCTACGTCGCCGCGAAGTTCGGGTACGTCACTCCCCCGACCGTCGCGGCCTCCCCCGACCTGTTGGCCGGGTATGCGCGCCACATGGCGGCCTGTTCCCGGCTCTACGCGAAATTGATGAAGGCCGGCGTCCCGCCGGAGGACGCGCGCTTCGCCCTTCCCAACGCGACGGAGACGAAGATCCTGATCACGATGAACGCGCGGGAACTCCACCATTTCTTCTCCCTCCGCACGTGCCGGCGGGCGCAGTGGGAGATCCGCGAGATGGCGAAGCGGATGCTCTCGGCCGCGAGGGATCGGGCGCCGCTGCTGTTCGAGACGGCGGGTCCCGGCTGCGTCCGGGGCCGGTGCCCGGAAGGAAAGATGAGCTGCGGCAAGCCGGCGGAGGTGCGGCGGGAGATCGCGGCCCTCGGGAAGGGGGCCGGCGCCTGATGCCCCCGGAAACGAAGGAGCTCGTCCTCGGCGGCCAGGCGGTCATCGAGGGCGTGATGATGAAGGGGCCGCTGGCGTACGCGGTCGCGGTGCGGAAGGCCAGCGGGGAAATCCGGGTCCGGGACTTCCCCCTCGCGGAATCGGCGGCGAGGAAGCGGATCGCGAACGTCCCCCTCCTGCGCGGGGTGGTGACGATGGCGGCGATGCTGGCGATCGGGTACCGCGCCCTGCAATACTCGGCGGACGAGGCGATGGAGGACGCGGAAGGCGCTTCGGCGACCGCGAAGGACACGGGGGAAGGCGCGAAGTCGGGGGGGCTGGCCATGGCTGGCGCCATGGCGATGGCGCTTCTCCTGGGGGTCGGTCTCTTTTTCCTGCTCCCGCTGTACGCGACCCATCTCCTGGCCGGTCTGGTCCCCGCCCTCCGGGGGTCGATCGCCTTCAACCTCGCGGACGGGGCGATCCGGGTGCTGCTCTTCGTCCTGTACATCGTCGGGATCACGCGGATGAAGGACATCCGGCGTGTCTTCGAATACCACGGCGCGGAGCACAAGGTGATCAACGCCTACGAGGCGAAGGCGGATCTCACGCCCGAAGCGGTGCGGGAGTATCCGCGCCTGCACCCGCGGTGCGGCACCAGCTTCCTCCTGTTCGTCATGGTGATCAGCATCCTCGTCTTCTCCCTCATCCCGAGGGAGAGCTCCCTGCTGGCGAAGGCGCTCCTGCGGCTCCCGCTGATCCCCGCGATCGCGGGAATCTCCTACGAGATGCTGCGGCTGTCGGCGAAAAAGACCCGGTCCCCCTGGTTCCGGGCGCTCGTGGCGCCGGGGTTGTGGCTGCAGCGGCTGACCACCCGGGAGCCGGACCTGCCCCAGATCGAGGTGGCGGTCGCGTCGTTCCGGCGCGTGTCGGGGACGCCGGGGCCGGAGGTCTCCCTTGTGGGATAAGCTCGAATCGGTCGTGGCGCGGATTCCGGAGCTGGAGCGGCAGCTGTCCGACCCGTCGGTCACGGGGAACCCGCGGGAGATGCAGCGGGTCGGGCGGGAGCTCGCCGACCTGCGCCCGGTGGCGGCGGCCCACGCGCGGTACCGGAAGATCGAGCAGGAGCTCGCCGACAACCGCGCCCTCCAGGACGGGGAAACCGATCCGGCGATGAAGGTGATGGTCCGCGAGGAGATCGATCGGCTCTCCTCTGAGAAGGATCGCCTCGCGGAGGAGATCCGCGCCCTGCTCGTGCCGAAGGACCCCAACGACGAGAAGAACATCCTCATCGAGATCCGCGCCGGCGCAGGGGGAGACGAGGCGTCCGCCTTCGCGGGGGAGCTCTTCCGCGCCTACGGGATGTACGCCGACTCCAGGCGCTGGAAGGTCGAAATCCTCTCCCGCAGCGAGACGGGGCTGGGGGGGACCAAGGAAGTGGTCGCCATGATCGAGGGGCGCGGGGCGTACAGCCGCCTGAAGTACGAAAGCGGCGTCCACCGGGTCCAGCGCGTGCCGGCGACGGAGGCGGGGGGACGGATCCACACCTCCACGGTGACCGTGGCGGTGATGCCCGAGGCGGAAGAGGTGGACGTCCAGATCCAGCCGGACGACCTCCGGATCGACGTGTTCCGCTCCTCCGGGCCCGGTGGCCAGAGCGTCAACACCACCGACTCCGCGGTGCGCATCACGCACCTTCCCACGGGGCTCGTCGTCCAGTGCCAGGACGAGAAGTCCCAGCTGAAGAACAAGTCGAAGGCCTTGAAGATCCTCCGCTCGCGCCTCTACGACGCCGAGATGGCGAAACGACAGTCCGAGCGGGCCGACCTGCGACGCTCCCAGGTGGGGACCGGGGACCGCAGCGAACGGATCCGCACCTACAATTTTCCCCAGAATCGCGTGACGGACCACCGGGTCGGGCTGACGCTGCACCAGCTCTCCACCGTGCTCGACGGCGGGTTCGACCCCTTCATCGACGCCCTGACGTCCCAGGCCCAGGTCGAGGCGCTCCGCAAGACCGGCTAAGTGCTGCGTTTCATAAATACGGCAACGAACCCAAAGATCGTTCCCGGAAGTCGCTGCGCCTCCGGGACTCCCCCTCCGGCTTCGCCGCCTCGGAGGGGGACTCCGTTCGTGGCTCGCCGTGCGGTGAACCTGCACGGCTGCGCACCGGCCTCCAGGGCTCCATTCCCTCAGATCCCGGCATTCGAGGCCCGCTGCATCCGCCCCGGCGTCGTTCCCCTCCCTCACCGTACCGCATTGGTACGCCTCGGTCGGGCGCCTCGCCGGAGGCGGCGCATCGACCCTCTCGGTGCACGGCCTCTTCGGGAACGGAACCCTGGAGGCCGGCCTCACTGTGCCCCCCGTTCTTCCTACTGCGGGGGTACCCCGGCAGCGCGAAGCCCGTACCGGGGCGCCCCCTCCTGCGGCGACTCCGCCGGACCCTCCCGTTGCGTGTGCCCTCCGTGCCGTCTTCCCGGTACGTTACCGTATTTATGACTGGGAGCACTTGGTGAATCTCTCGGAACTGCTCGCGGTCTGTCGTCGGGAGATGGCGGGCGTACGGGATGCCGCCCCCGGCGAGGCGGAAATCCTCGTCTCCGCGGTCACCGGGATCCCCCGGAGCCGGCTCTTCCTTTCGATGGGAGACGACGTCGGCCATGCGTCTGCGCGGCTGCTCCCGCTGATCGCACGCCGCCGGGCCGGCGAGCCGCTGCAGTACGTCCTCGGCGCGTGGGATTTCTTCGGAAGGGAATTCCTGCTCTCTCCCGACACCCTCATCCCGCGTCCCGAAACGGAGGGGTTGGCGGAACGGGCGGTGGCGGCCCTTCGCCGCTCTACCACGGAGCGGCCCCTCGCGCTCGACGTGGGGACCGGGAGCGGGGCGGTCGCGGTGACCCTTGCCGCGGAGGTTTCCGCCGCCCGCGCCGTGGCCACGGACATCTCGGTCGGCGCCCTGCGGATGGCGCGCCGGAACGCGGAGCGCCACGGCGTGGCCGCCCGCGTCCATCCCGTCTGCTGCGACCTGCTTTCCGCCTTGAAATGCGGGGGCCGTTTTGCTGTAGTGGTCTCGAACCCTCCGTACGTCGCCGAGGGGGAGTGGCCCCTCCTGGCGCTCGAAGTGCGGGACCACGAGCCGCCGGGGGCGCTACTTGCCGGCCGGGACGGCCTGTCGGTCCTGCGGCCCCTGGTAGCGGACGCCGCCGGGTTTCTGTCGCCCGGCGGGGAGCTGTGGTGCGAGATCGGCGCTTTGCAGGGGGAGGCGGCGTCCTCGCTGCCGTGCGGTCCCCTGCGCCCGCTGGGGGTCTTTCCGGACCTCGCGGGACGGGACCGGTACGTCGGCTGGAAAATGCCCGAACGGGAGCGCTGACACTGGAAATTTTCGTCATCAAGGGGGGCAGGCGGCTTTCCGGGGCCTGCCGTGTCTCCGGCGCGAAGAACGCGGTGCTGCCGGCGATGGCGGCGTCGCTCCTCGCCGAGGGGCCGGTGGAGATCGTCGGAACGCCGCGGCTGCGGGACATCGCCACGTTCGCGAAGCTTCTCGGGATTCTCGGCGCGGAGGTCACGCACGACGGCGGCGCGGACGGGCGCGAGGGGTTGAGGATCACGCCCGGGGAGGCAAGGAACGCCGAGGCGCCCTACGAGCTGGTGAAGACGATGCGCGCCTCGGTCCTGGTCCTCGGGCCGCTGCTCGCCCGATATGGACGGGCACGGATCTCCCTTCCCGGCGGATGCGCGATCGGCGCCCGCCCGATCGACCAGCACCTGCGGGGTCTGGAGCTCATGGGGGCGAGGACCTCCCTCTCCGAGGGGTACATCGAGGCGTCGGCGGATCGCCTTTCGGGCGCGGTCATCACCTTCGACATGAAGACCGTCACGGGGACGGAGAACCTGATGATGGCCGCCTCCCTCGCCGAGGGGACGACCGTCCTCTCGAACGCGGCGCAGGAGCCCGAGGTGTGCGACCTCGCGCGGCTGCTGCGCGCCATGGGGGCCGACATCGAGGGGGAAGGCACCGACGAGATCGTGGTCCGGGGGGTCCGCTCCCTCCACGGGGCGCGACACGAGGTGATGGCGGACCGGATCGAGGCGGCGACACTGCTTCTTGCCGGCGCGATCACGGGCGGGGACGTGACGGCGCTGGGCGCGGACGCCTCTTCGATGAACGCCGTCGTCGAAAAGCTCCGGAGGTCCGGGGCCGAGGTGGACCCCGTCCCCGGAGGGGTGCGGGTTCGCAGGAAGGGGCCGATCCGATCCGTGAACGTCAAGACCTCTCCGTACCCCGGGTTTCCCACGGACGTCCAGGCGCAGTTCATGGCCTACATGTGCCTGGGCGACGGGTTCAGCATCATTTCCGAAACGATCTTCGAGAACCGGTTCATGCACGTGGCCGAATTGCGGAGGATGGGAGCGAGGATCGACGTTTCGGGGAACACCGCCGCGGTGAAGGGGGTCCCGGCGCTTTCGGGGGCGCCGCTGATGGCGACCGACCTGCGGGCCTCGGCTTCGCTGGTGCTGGCGGGGCTGGCCGCGTCGGGGACGACCGAGGTGCTACGGATCTACCATCTGGACCGCGGGTACGAAGCGCTGGAACACAGGCTCTCCTCCCTGGGCGCCGACATCGCCCGGGTGAAGGAATAGGAGGCGGGACGCATGCGGTGGCACCGGTCGGGAACGGCGGGATTCCGGGAGGGGCTCGGGAGGGCGGAGGCCCGTGGCTCCGCCGGCGCGGAAAAGGTGTCCGCGGTCGTCGGGGAAATTCTCCGGAGGGTTCGGGAAGGCGGCGACGCCGCGCTGGCGGAGTACACGCGGCGGTTCGACCGGTTCGACCCCGGCAGGAAGGGGTTCGCCGTTCCGCCGCGGGAGATCGACGCGGCGTGGCGGCGCGTTCCGGCGGCGCTGCTGCGGTCCCTCGAGCTGGCGGCGGAGCGGATCGAGGCGTTTCACCTGCGCCAGGTCGAGGGCGGGTTCGGGATCTCCCTCTCCGGGGCGACCCTCGGTCAGCGGGTCCTGCCGGTCTCCCGCGCCGGGGTGTATGTGCCCGGCGGGAAGGCGGCATATCCGTCGACCCTGCTGATGAATGCCCTCCCCGCCCGCGTGGCGGGGGTCCCGGAGATCGTCGCGGCGTGCTCCGCACCGGGCGGCAAGGTTCCGGATGTCGTTCTGGCGGCCGCGCGGATCGCCGGCGTTTCCGTGGTGTACCGCATCGGCGGCGCGCAGGCGATCGCCGCGCTCGCCTACGGGACGGCGTCCGTCCCGCGCGTCGACGTGATCTCGGGCCCCGGCAACGCCTACGTCACCGAAGCCAAGCGCCGGGTCTTCGGCTCCGTCGGGATCGACATGCTCGCGGGGCCGAGCGAGCTGGTGGTGCTCGCGGACCGTACCGCGAATCCCGCCTGGGTCGCGGCGGATCTTCTTTCCCAGGCGGAACACGACGAGGATGCCTTCGTGGCGCTGGTGACGAATTCGCGCGATCTTGCCACGGAGGTGGAGCGCGAGCTCGCGCGGCAGGCGCGCTCCCTTCCGCGGCGCGATATCCTGCGGGAGTCCCTTTCCCGCGCCGAGGGTTTTCTGACGCGTTCCCTCCGGGAGACGGTGGAGGTCGTCAACCGGCTTGCGCCGGAGCACCTGAGCATCGTGACCCGGGACCCGTGGAGGGATTTTTCCGGGATTCGCAACGCGGGCACCGTGTTTCTGGGCCCCTTCAGCCCGGTGGCCGTGGGCGACTATGTCGCCGGGATCAACCACACCCTCCCGACCGGAGGGGCGTCCCGCTTTTCATCGCCCCTCGGAGTTGCCGATTTCCTCAAGAAAATTAACGTGGTATCATATGATGGTTCAGCGCTCCGGTCCGATGCGCCGCATGTGGTGCGGCTGGCCCGGAAGGAGGGACTTGCCGCGCACGCGGAGGCGGTTCTGCTGCGCACCCGTGGAAGGGGGAAGCGGTGATGCACCGGGAAGGCCAGGTCGAGCGGACGACGAAAGAGACCCGGATCAAGCTCTCCCTGCGGCTCTCGGGGGACGGGTCGGGAAAGATCGGCACGGGTGTTCCTTTTCTCGACCACATGCTTACGCTCTTCTCGCGGCACGGGCTGTTCGACCTGACGATCACGGCGAAGGGGGACGTCGAGGTCGACTTCCACCACGTGGTGGAGGACGTGGGGATCTGCCTCGGCGAAGCGTTCCGCCGCGCCCTCGGGGACATGAAGGGGATCCGCCGGTACGGTCACGCGGTCGTGCCGATGATCGAGGCGCTGGCGTCGGTGACGGCGGACGTCTCCGCGCGGCCGCACCTGGTCTACAACTCCCCCCTCGGGAACGAGAAGGTCGGGACGTTCGACATCGAGCTGGTGGAAGAGTTCCTGCGGGCGTTCGCCCAGTCGTCGGGCATCTGCCTGCACGTGAACGTGGCGTACGGCTCGAACGCGCACCACACCGTCGAAGCGGTGTTCAAGGCGCTGGGGCGCGCCTTGTCGACGGCGGTGGAGATCAATCCGCGCATCAAGGGCGTTCCCTCCACGAAGGGCATTCTCGGTTGAGTAGGCGCGCTTCATGACGCGGGGATCCGCCATCGGTGTTGTGGACTACGGGATGGGGAACCTGCGCAGCGTGAGCAAGGCCCTCGAGTCCCTCGGTTTCCCGACGCTGGTCAGCGGCGATCCGATGGCGCTTTCCACCTGCCGGGGGATCGTATTTCCCGGGGTGGGGGCGTTCCGCGACTGCATGGGGAACGTCACACGCCAGGGGTTGCTGCCGTTCCTGCGGGAATACCTCGCTTCCGACCGGCCGTTCCTCGGCATCTGCGTGGGGATGCAGTTGCTCTTCTCCGGGAGCGAGGAGTTCGGCCGCCACGAGGGGATCGGCTTCTTCCGCGGGAACGTGGTCCGGTTTCCCGGCGACATGCCGGCCCGGGACGGGGGTGTGCTCAAGGTGCCGCACATGGGGTGGAACGAGGTGGAAGTGGTCGGCGATCCCCCGGTCCTCCGCGGCATCCCCTCGGGGACGTACTTCTACTTCGTGCACTCGTACTACGCCGCGCCGGAAGATCCCGGGGACGTGGCGTGCCGTTCGAGGTACGGGGTGCCGTTCGCCGCCGCGGTGGGCCGGGGGAACCGCCTTGCCGTCCAGTTCCACCCCGAGAAGAGCCAGGCCGCGGGTCTGCGGCTCCTCGGGAACTTCGGCCGCCTCTGCACGGAAGCGGCTTAAGAGGATACAGCGTGCCGTTCCAGGTGATACCGGCGATCGACATCCAGGGGGGGAAGGCGGTCCGGCTTCGCCAGGGTCGCGCCGAGGACTCCACGGTCTTCTCGGACTCCCCGATGGACGTGGCCCGCAGGTTCGTCGCCGAGGGGGCGTCCAGCCTCCACGTGGTGGATCTGGACGGGGCGTTTCTCGGCAGGCCCGTGAACGCGGAGATCATCTGCCGCATCGCCTCGGGGGCGGGCGTGCCGGTCCAGGTGGGAGGCGGCGTACGGAATTACGATTCGGCGTCCCGGTACTTCGCGGCGGGCGTCTCCCGCGTGATCCTGGGGACCTCGATCGTGCGCAGCCCCGAGGAGGTTACCCGGATCACCCGCGCCTACCCCGGGAAGGTGGCCGCGGGGATCGACGCGCGCGACGGTCGCGTGGCGATCCGCGGATGGGTCGAGGTGACGGGCGTCGTCGCGGTGGAGCTCGCGCGCCAGATCGAGCAGGGCGGGGTATCCTGCTTCATCTACACCGACATCGCGCGCGACGGCATGATGGTGGGCCCCAACTTCGACGCCATCCGCGATTTCGCGAACGGCGTATCCACCCCGGTGATCGCCTCCGGCGGCGTGTCGACCCTCGACGACCTGCGCAGGCTCAAGGGGATGGAGGGGGAAGGGGTGGCGGGCGCGATCATCGGCCGCGCCCTGTATGACGGCTCGATCGACCTGGCCGAGGCGCTGAAGGCGGAACGGGAATAGGGTCTGCGCGGGAATGCTGGCCAAGCGGATCATCCCGTGCCTGGACGTGAAGGACGGACGTGTCGTCAAGGGGGTCCGGTTCGTGGACCTGCGGGACGCCGGAGACCCGGTGGAGATCGCGAGGCGTTACGACCGCGAAGAGGCGGACGAGCTCGTATTTCTCGATATCACGGCGTCCCACGAGAAGCGGGACATCCTCATCGACGTCGTGCGGAAGACGGCGGAGCAGGTCTTCATGCCGCTCACCGTGGGCGGCGGGATCCGCACGATCGAGGACATCCGGAGCCTGCTGCTCGCGGGGGCCGACAAGGTGTCGATCAACACGGCCGCCGTCGCCGACCCGGACTTCGTCCGCCGCGCGGCCGAGCGGTTCGGAAGCCAGTGCACGGTGGTGGCGATCGACGCCCGCGCGGTGCCGGGACGGTCCGGGGAGTGGGAAGTGTATACCCACGGCGGGCGCACGCCCACGGGCCTCGACGCGGTTGCGTGGGCCCGGAGGATGGACGAGTACGGCTCGGGCGAGGTGCTGCTGACCAGCATGGACCGCGACGGCACCCGGGACGGCTACGACATCCCGTTGACGCGCGCCATTGCCGACGCGGTCCGCATCCCCGTGATCGCCTCGGGCGGGGTGGGGACCCTTGCGCACCTGCTGGAAGGGGTGACGGCGGGGGGGGCGGACGCGGTGCTCGCGGCCTCGATCTTCCACTACGGGGAGCACACCGTGGGGGAGGCGAAGGAGTATCTCCGGCGCCACGGCGTGCCGGTGCGGACGGCCGCGACGGGAGGGGCACCAGGGGAGGGACGATGACGGCGGACGAGTTGATCGGGCAGGTGAGGTTCGACGGCCGGGGGCTGGTCCCGGTCGTCACGCAGGACGTGAGCGACAACGTGGTTCTCATGGTGGCGTGGGCGAACGCCGAGGCGATCCGGAACACCTTCTCCGGCGGGCACGCAACCTACTGGAGTCGTTCCAGGAACTCCCTCTGGGTGAAGGGCGAAACGTCGGGCCACTTCCAGGACGTGGAGGAGATCCTCTACGACTGCGACGTCGACACGCTCCTGTACCGCGTCCGCCAGAAGGGCGCCGCGTGCCACACGGGGGAACGGACGTGCTTTTACCGCAGTGCATACCGCCGAGGGGGAAAATCGAATGAGTGACGAGTGCATTTTCTGCAAGATCGCGCGGAAAGAGGTTCCGACGCAGCCCGTGTACGAGGACCACGACCTGCTCGCGTTCGACGACATCCGCCCGGTGGCGCCGGTCCACGTGCTCATCGTCCCGAAGGAGCACATGGTCAACCTGAACGACGCGGGCAAGAACGACGTCCCCGTGCTCGGGAAGGCGCTGCGCCTGGCGGCGAAGATCGCCGACGAAAGGGGGATCGCCGAGTCGGGATACCGGGTCGTGGTGAACAACGGGGAACAGGGGGGGCAGATCGTCCCGCACCTGCACTTCCACCTCGTCGGCGGGCGGCCCCTCGCCCCCGGGCTGGGGTGACGCGGGAAGGATCTTCCTTGACGGGTTGCCGGACAGGTGTATAATAACATATTTTTCAGCTGTTACTTGGGAATGGAAGGGGTGATCCATACATGCCGGGCGTCCGCGTGAAGGAAGAGGAGCCCTTCGAGAGCGTACTGAAGCGATTCAAGAAGCAGTGCGAGAAGGCCGGGATCCTATCGGAAATCCGCAAGCGGGAACATTACGAAAAGCCCAGCGTCAAGAAGAAGAAGAAGACGCTGGCGGCCAGGAAGCGCGCGTTGAAGAAATTGAAGAAGATGACCAGGTAATCGCCGATTGGGACTCAAGGAGCAGTTGCATAAGGATATGCAGGCGGCGGCCAAGGAGCGCAACTCCTTGGCCCTTTCTGCTTTGCGGATGGCCGTGGCCGCGGTGCGGAACCGGGAGATCGATGCGGTCACCCGCAAGGAGATGCCGCAGGGCGGAACGCTCCCCGAGGAGGCGATCCTCAAGGTGATCGCCGGGATGGTCAAGCAGCGCCGCGAATCGATCGGGTTGTTCCTCCAGGGAAACCGCCCGGAGCTCGCCGCGAAGGAGGAGAGCGAGATCGCCGTCCTCGATCGGTACCTCCCGAAGGCGCTCACCGCGGCGGAGGTCGAGGCGGCCGCCCGCGAGGCGATCGCGGAAACCGGCGCCGGCCTTCCGTCCGACATGGGGCGCGTCATGAAGGCACTCATGCCGAAGGTGGCGGGCCGGGCCGACGGCAAGGCGGTCAGCGATACGGTTCGGCGCCTCCTGGCACAATAGGGATAGCGGTCCTCGAATGCAGGCGGAATCATGAAACGCAGCACGTAGGGAGACTTTTGGGAGGTCGGATCTCCGAAAGCACGATCCGGGAAGTACGGGACCGGGCGGACATCGTGGAAGTGGTCGCCGAGACGGTCCCCCTGTCCCGTGCCGGGGCGAGTTTCCGCGGTCTGTGCCCCTTCCACCGGGAAAAGACCCCGTCGTTCCATGTCCACCCCGCCCGGCAGGCGTTCAAGTGCTTCGGCTGCGGGGAGGGGGGATCGGTCTTCCACTTCCTGATGAAGGCGCGCAACCTTTCCTTTGCGGACTCGGTCGAGGAGCTCGCGGAGAGGTTCGGCGTGGCGGTCCGGTACGAGGGCGGGGCCGTCCGTTCGCGGCCGAAAGAGGATCTCTACGCGCTTCTCCGCCTCGCGGCGGACACGTACCGGAAACTTCTGGGCTCCCCCTCCGGAAAGGCCGGGAGGGAGTTTCTGCGGCGGCGGGGAGTGACCCCCGAAGCCGAGCGCGAGTTCGCCCTCGGTTGGTGCGGGGCGGGCGGTGAACTGGTCTCCGCGCTGAAGCGGGAGGGGATCGACCCGGCCCGGGGCGAGGCGGCGGGCCTTCTGCTCCCTTCCGGGAGCGGGTACCGGGACCGGTTCCGGGGGCGTGTGCTCTTCCCGATCGGCGACGCAAGGGGTCGCATCTGCGGTTTCGGGGGTCGGGCGGTGGACGACGCCGTCCCGAAATACCTCAACTCCCCCGAGTCCGAACTGTACCGGAAAAGTTCCCTCCTGTACGGCCTGTACCAGGCGCTCCCCGCCATTCGCAGCGAGGGCCGCGTGCTGGTGGTCGAAGGGTACATGGACCTGATCGGCCTGTGGCAGAAAGGGGTCCGGGGCGTCGTGGCGACGTGCGGGACCTCCCTTACGGAGAGCCACGCCAGAACGCTGAAGCGTTTGTCGGAAAATGTCATCCTCTTCTACGACGGCGATGTGGCCGGAAAAAAGGCGGCGGTGCGTTCAGGAGGCCCTTTGTACGCGGCGGGAGTGAGCCCGAAAGCCCTGTTCCCTCCGAAGGGCATGGATCCGGACGACTGGGCGAAGGGGGCGTCGACGGAGGAGTTGACCCGGCGCATCGCGAGGGCGGTTCCCCTCATGGAGTCGATCGAGCGCGGGGTCTCCAGGAAGTACGATCTCTCGACCATTTCCGGAAAACTCTCGTACGTGCAGCTGATGGCGAAATATCTTCGATGGGTGACCGATCCGGCGGAGGGGGAGCTTTACGCGCAGCGGGTGGCCCAGACGTCGGGGCTCCCCGTGGACACGATCCACCGGCAGGTCGGGCCGTCGGGGCCTCCGCCCGTTCCGGAAGGGAGCGTCCCGCCGCGGAGGGAGGGTCCCCGCGTCGAGGAGAGCCACCTTCTGCGGTTGCTTGCCGTGGATCCCTCCCTCGCCGTCACGGCGCGCGGGGACGGGGTCGGGGAGCTTCTCTCCGGAGACGACGCCCGGGAAGCCCTCGCGCACCTGGCGGGGCTGGCCGAGCGGGCCCCCGGAGAGACGGGATTTCCGCTCGGGGAGGATCTCCCCGACGGCGCGCGAAAACTGCTGTCCGCCGAGATCGTGCTGGCGGACGTTTCCCCGGAGGAGGCGCGCAGGCGCTACCCGGGGGCGGTCCTTTCCCTGCGGATCCGCCGGGCCCGGGAAAAAACCGAGGAGTTGCAGGAGAAGGTGAAGGGTGCGTCGGGCGAGGAGGCTTCGCTGCTCTTCGACCGGGTGGTCGCCGCGAAGCGGGAGCTGGAGCGGCTGGAATCGGAACGCAGATCCCGATGACGAGGTGAAGCGCAGATGGCGAGGCGGAAACAGCCGGACGGCATCGACGGACTGGTGGAAAAAGGGCGGGCGCAGGGGTACGTCACCTACGATGAGCTGAACAGCGCCCTTCCTCCCGACGTGCTCACGGGGGACCAGATCGAGGACGTCATGGCGATCTTCGGCGCGAACGCGATCGAGGTGGTGGACGACTTCCAGAAAGTCCCCCTCCATCCCGGAGCCAACCTCCTGATCGGAGAAGAGGAGGCCGGGGAGGAGGAGGAGGCGTCCGCCGAGGAGGAGCCCGCCGCCGAGGAGGAGGAGTTCGGGTACCCCGGCGGGGTGAAGGGGAACGACCCCGTGCGCCTCTACCTCAAGGAGATGGGCGCCATCCACCTTCTCAACCGCGAAGGCGAGGTCAGCCTCGCGAAGCGGATCGAGGACGGCGAGCGGGAGATCGTCTCCGCGGTGAAGAGCTGCTCCATCGCGCTGGCCGACCTGTTCAAGGTCGGAGAGAAGCTCAAGGCGGGCGAGGTGCAGGTGCGGGACGTCATCAAGGATCTCGACGAGGACTCCACGGAAGAAGAGGAGAAGGCGGCGCTCGACAAGGTGCTGCGCATCGTCGAGCGGATCCGGAAAACCTACCGGTCCGCCCTCGAGATCGAGCAGCGCCTCCGAAGGGGCGGCCTCAAGGAAAAGGACCGGAAGGCGCTGAAAACCCGGCACGTCTCCCTCAACGAGCGCGTGGTGGAGTCGATCCAGGAGATCCACCTCAAGGAGCGCCAGATCGAGGTCATCGGCGACAAGATCCGCCGGTTTGCCGACCGGGTCGAGGTGGCGGAGACCCGGATCCGCGACGGCTGCGCGCGGCTGAGGCTCACGGAGAAGGAGTGTTCCCGCCTCTTCAAGGAGATCCACGCCAGGAAAGATGGCCTCGCGAAGGCCGCATCGAAGTATCACGTAAAGATGGAAAAGCTTCTCGAGATCGAGGAGACACTCAAGGAGTCGCGGGCCACGATCCGGAAGGTGGAGCGGGAGTCGGGGCTATCCGCCGGGCAGATCCAGGAGACGCTTGCCGCCATCGAGCGGGGGGAGCGGAAAGTCCGCGACGCCAAGCGGGAACTGGTCGAGGCGAACCTCCGGCTGGTGGTCTCGATCGCGAAGAAGTACACCAACCGGGGGCTCCAGTTCCTGGATCTCATCCAGGAGGGGAACATCGGCCTGATGAAGGCGGTCGACAAGTTCGAGTACCGCCGCGGGTACAAGTTCTCCACCTACGCCACCTGGTGGATCCGCCAGGCGATCACGCGTGCGATCGCCGACCAGGCGCGAACCATCCGCATCCCGGTCCACATGATCGAGACGATCAACAAGCTCATCCGGACCTCCCGGTACCTCGTGCAGGAGCTGGGACGGGAGCCGAATCCGGAAGAGATCGCCGAGCGGATGGACATCCCCCTCGAGAAGGTCCGCAAGGTGTTGAAGATCGCGAAGGAGCCGATCTCCCTCGAAACGCCGATCGGCGAGGAGGAGGACAGCCACCTCGGCGACTTCATCGAGGACAAGAACACGGCTTCGCCGGTGGATTCGGTGATCAACATCGACCTCGCGGAGCAGGTGGACAAGGTGCTTGGAAGCCTCACGCCGCGCGAGGAGCGGGTTCTCCGGATGCGGTTCGGGATCGGCGAGAAATCCGATCACACTCTCGAGGAGGTGGGTCAGGACTTCGAGGTGACCCGGGAGCGGATCCGCCAGATCGAGGCGAAGGCGCTCCGGAAACTGCGCCATCCCAGCCGGAGCAAGCGGCTGCGGACCTTCATGGAGTAAGGGCCTGTCCATGAATAACCTGGACAGGCCCTCGGAAGGGACGGATGACGTTGACACCTCCCGTACGGGCGGAAGATAATGAAATGATGACCTGTGATTCCTCGGGTTGGGCCCATAGCTCAGTTGGTCAGAGCCACCGGCTCATAACCGGTCGGTCCCTGGTTCGAGGCCAGGTGGGCCCACCAAAATCGACGTTGCCATGGGGCCTGGCATGAGCAGGTCCGCGATGGACACGGCACGAAATGCACCGGTTACCGGTGCATTTTCATTTAGGGCCTGCTGTCGGGTGCCGGCGTGATCCGCCGCGCCGCGGTCACGGTGAACGACGTGTGGCGTGCGCTCGACGAGCGTTTCCCGTTCGCCCACTCCGCCGACTGGGACAACGTCGGGATCCTGCTGGGCGACCCCGACGCTCCCGTGCGGTCGGTCCTCATTGCGCTCGACGCCACGCCGGCGGTGATCGCGCGCCTTCGACGGCGCTCCGCCGATCTCCTGGTGACGCACCACCCCGTCGTGTTCACCCCCCTGAAATCCGTCCGTCCCGACCCGGGGCCTTCCGCCGCGGCGTTCGCCCTGCTGCGGATGGGCGTGGCGGTCATCTCCGCGCACACCAACGCCGACGCGGCTCCGCGGGGCGTGTCGTACGCGATGGGCCGCCGCCTGCGGCTGCGCGGGATGCGTCCGCTGATCCCAGGTGAACCGTCCTCCGGCGCGTGCAAGATCGTGGCGTTCGTTCCACCGTCCCACGCGGAAGCCGTCCTAAACGCCGTCGTGGAGGCGGGCGGGGCGCGGATCGGCGGGTATTCCCGCTGTTCCTTCCGGACTCCGGGGACCGGCACGTTCCTCGGGGGACCGGATACCACCCCGCGTCTCGGCGCGCCGGGAACGGTGGAACGCGTCGAGGAGGTCCGGCTCGAGACGGTCGCGCCGGGGAGCCGGGTGCGGGCGGTGATGTCCGCGGTGCGGAAGTCGCACCCGTACGAGGAGCCGGCGATCGACGTCGTGCCGTTGCGCGAGGGCGCCCTTGGTGGCGGGATCGGGATCATCGGAGAGTTGCACGAACCGCTGCCGCTCGACCGGGCCCTCGGCGCGGTGCGCCGCGCCCTTCGTCCCTCCTGGATCCACGTCGCGGGTCCCCGCCGGAAGACGGTGCGCCGTGTCGCGATCGTCGGGGGGAGCGGGGCGGAGTTCGCCTTCGCGGCCCGGGAGGCCGGAGCGGACCTCTACATCACGGGGGATGTGAAGTACCACCAGGCGCTGGATGCGGCGGCGGGGGACATGCCCGTCGCGGACATCGGGCACGCTTCGGGGGAACGGTGGATCCTGCCGGAATTCCGGCGGGTCATCAGCGCGCGCTTTCCGGGGGCCTTGTCGGCCCGTGTCATCATGGACGAAGAGCCCTTGCGGGCAGTACCCGCGGGGCGAAGAAGGGGAGGGGAAAAGCCTTGATGGAGCAAGTGAAGATCCTGATCGACCTGCAGGAGGTCATGGGCCAGGCACGGCGGCTCGACGAGGAGAAGCAGAAGGTCCCTCTCGAGGTGGCGGATCTGAAGAGCCTCTTCGAAGAGCGAGAGGCGTCGTTTCTGGCGGCGGAGCAGGAGTTCGAGACCCTCAAGCAACAGCGCCGGGAGAAGGAGCGGGAGATCGAGGAGGAGCGGGACAAGGTCGAGCGGGCGAAGGCGAAGCTCATGTCGATCAAGACGAACAAGGAATATTACGCCATGCTCAAGGAGATCGAGGGGACCCGGCGGACGAACGTGGCCCGGGAAGAGGAGCTTCTCTCCCTCCTCGTGCGGTACGAGGAGGCGGAGAAGCGGCTCGCGGAGCGGAAGGCCGACCTCGACGAGGTGTCGGGGAAATACCGGGAGCGGAGGATCGACATCGATGCCCGGATGGGATCCTTCGACGAAGACATCGGGAAGCTGGACACCCGCAGGCGCCAGGTGGCGAGCAAGCTGGATCCGTCCCTCGTGCGCCGCTTCGAGATGATCTTCGAACGGCGGGACGGCCTGGCGGTCGTCGCGGCGAGGAACTACTCCTGCACGGGGTGCCACATGAACATCGCCCCGCAGCTGTTCAACCTTCTGCAGCGGGAGGACCGGATCCATACCTGTCCCAACTGCAACCGTGTCGTGTACTTCGAGGCGACGGAGATCGAGGCGGCCGGCGAGTGACCCCTGTCGACGTCACGGTGCGCGTCGACGGCGCCAGCCGCGGGAACCCCGGCCCCTCCGGCGCCGGCGCGGTGGTCGAGTTCGGGGACGGGCGGGCGGCAAGGGAGCTTTGCGCCTACCTCGGGGAGACGACGAACAACGTGGCGGAATACCGCGCGCTGCTCCTGGCGCTCGAAGAGGCGTCCCGGCACGCCGTCTCCTCCCTCACCGTCCACTCCGATTCGGAACTCCTCGTCCGGCAGTTGAGGGGGGAATACAAGGTGAGGGCGGAGCACCTTCGGCCGCTCCACGCGGAGGCGTGCCGGCGGTTGCGTGTTTTCCCGGCGGTCCGTATACTGCACGTATCGCGCGAGGAGAACCGGAGGGCGGATTCCCTGGCGAACCTCGCGATCGACCAGCCGCGGAAAGGATAAGACGTCCGAGGAGGCCAGGTGGCCGCCGGTCCCCGCGCAGCAAAGGCGGGGGCGGGAGGAAAGTCCGGGCTCCGCAGGGCAGGGTGCCGGGTAACACCCGGTGGGGGCGACCCCGAGGACAGCGCCACAGAAAAGACACCGCCTCCCGCCACGGCGGGCGGTAAGGGTGAAATGGTGAGGTAAGAGCTCACCGCGCGACGGGCGATCGTCGCGGCATGGCAAACCCCACCCGGAGCAAGACCGAATAGGAGGGCGACCCCGAGGCGGCTCCGCCGCCGGAGGGGGAAGGGCGGCCCGCCCGGGGCCCTCGGGTCAAGGTCGCTCAAGGCGGGCGGAAACGCCCGCCGTAGAGAAATGGCCACCCCGCGGCGAAGCGTTTCGTCGTCGCGCACAGAACCCGGCTTACGGCCTCCTCGGACGCTTTATCCCGCATCCCGCGCGTCGCGCTCCCGGACAGCCCCCGTTTCCGGTGTTCGCGTCCCTCGAGGTTTTTTCGGCGAAGGGATCGAAATTCCTTGACACCCCCGAAGGGCCCGTTAGAATACCCGACAAGTGGGTAATTGTGGGGAAAGGTGGGTAACGGGCCACCATGATCTTCCGGGGACGCTTCGAATATACCATTGACCCGAAAAGCCGGGTCAACATCCCCGCGCCTTTCCGCGACCGTCTCCAGGAATCCGCACAGGGATCGTTCTTCCTCACCAACTTCTCGGACTGCCTCTATGCGTTCGCCGCGGACGACTGGGCGCGGATCGAGGAGCGGCTCTCCCGCGTTCCCAGCACCGACCGGAAGATGAACGCCTTTGTCCGGTTTTTCCTCGGGGGCGCCGTCGAGGTCGTCCCCGACAAGCAGGGGAGGATCCTCGTTCCGCCCTCGCTGCGCTCCTACGCGGGACTCGAAAAGGAAGTGGTGATCCTCGGGATGCCCAACCGGTTCGAGATCTGGTCGCTCGCCCGGTGGCAGGAAGAGATCGGCCGGTTCGAAAAGGAAGTGCACGAAGACCCGGGGCTGGCGCGGGAGATCAGCGCCCTCGGGATCTGAGTGGCGCCCGGTCACATCCCTGTTCTTTTACAAGAGACGTTGGAATGGCTGGCCCCCGTTCCCGGCGAGATCTTCCTCGACGGGACGACCGGAGCCGGCGGGCACGCGGAGGAGATCGCCGCGAGGATCGGTCCCGGGGGTCTTCTGGTCTGCGCCGACGCGGACCCCTCGATGCTCGAGATCGCCGGCCCGCGACTCTCGACGTTCCCCTGGGTGCGGCTCGTCCACGCGGACTTCGCCGACCTCGACGCGCTGCGCGAGGCCGCGGACGGGAGGACGTTCGACGGCGCGCTGCTGGACCTGGGGATCTCTTCCCTCCAGCTCGACGACCCGGCACGCGGCTTCTCGTTCCGGGTGGAGGGCCCCCTCGACATGCGGCGGGATCGGTACGACGGCGGACCGACGGCGGCCGAGATCCTTCGGGACACGCGGGAGAAGGATCTTGCGGACCTCTTCTACCGGTTCGGAGAGGAGCGGTTCTCCCGGCGGATCGCCCGCGCGGTGGTGGAGCGCAGGAAAAGGGAGCCGATCCGGACGACCACCGGGCTCGCGGAACTGGTTTCCTCGGCGATCCCCCGGAGGGCCTGGCCACGGGACATCCACCCCGCCACGAGGGTGTTCCAGGCGCTCCGGATCGCCGTGAACCGGGAACTTTCTTCGCTCGAGGCGTTCCTCGACGCGATTCCCCGGCATCTCTCCCCCGGGGGTCGGGTGGCGGTGATCAGCTTCCACTCGCTGGAGGATCGCCTGGTGAAAGCGGCGTTCCGGCGGCCCGCCGCCGGTCCGGGAGAGGAAGGGCCGACGCTTGAGCGGCTGACCCGAAAGCCCGTCGTCCCGACGGAGCGGGAAGCGCGGGAGAACCCGAGGGCGCGCAGCGCGAAGCTCCGCGCGGCGCGCCGGCGCGATGGAGGAGACTGAAATGAGAAGGATGATCGTTGGAAACGGCGTTTGCATGATCACGGAGATCCGGAAGGAGCCGCCGGCGGTCGCCGCGGTCCCCCGGCGGCGCGGATTCGTCGCCCTGTTCGTGGCACTTCTCGTCACCGGCCTGTTCAACGTCTGGCTGTCGGGCCAGTGCATCCGCACGGGGTACCGGATTTCCTCCGCCCTCGAGGAGAAGCGCACCCTTCAGAAGGAGCAGGAAGTTCTCCGGCTGGAGGCGTTGGCGCTGAAGAGCCCCGCCCGCATCCATGCCATCGCCCGGAACGATCTTCACATGGTGCCCGCGCAGATGGACCGGGTGATCCGGTGAGATGAGCTCCCGCGCGCGCCTCATCCTCGGCGGACTCCTCGCCCTCTACGTCCTCGTCGTGCTGCGGGCGTTCCAGATCCAGGTTCTCGGGGTCAGGGAAATCCGTGATCGCGGCGCGAAGCAGTACTCCTCGATCATCCCCCTCCTCCCAAAGCGGGGTGTGATCCTGGACCGGACGGGGACCGAGCTCGCGGTGAGCATCGCCACGAAGTCGATCTTCGTGCAGCCGGCGAAGCTCCGCGATCCCGGCAAGGCGGCCGATCTCCTCGCCCCCCGGACCTCCCGTTCCGCCCGGCAGCTCCGGAAGCTGTTCGCCGGGGAGAAGGGGTTCGTGTGGGTGCGACGTCAGATGCCCTCCACCGCCGCGGAGGAAGCGGTGAGGGAAGTGAAGCAGGCCCTCTGCGCGCTCGATCCGGAAACCCACGGGAAGCCGTCGGCGGTCGACGGCATCGGGACCGTCGAAGAGCCGAAACGGTTCTACCCGAACCGGGAGCTGGCTGCGTCCCTCATCGGCTTCACCGACCTGGACAGCAAGGGGTTGGAGGGAGTCGAGCTTTCCATGGACAGGTACCTGCGCGGCGAGCGGGGGTCCCTCCTCTGCGAGCGGGACGCCCGGGGCCGACTCATCATGCCCGCGGCGATGCCGGTGGAGGTCAATTCGAAGGGGCACTCGGTCGCCCTCACGATCGACCGGAACATCCAGCACGTCGCGGAGAGCGAGCTCCAGGCGGCGGTGGAGAAGCACAACGCTCGCGGCGGTATGGCCCTGGTGCTCTCCCCCGGAACGGGGGAGATCCTCGCGATGGCGACCGCGCCGTCGTTCAACCCGAACACCCCCGCCGGCGCCCCGGCGGCGGCGCGGAAGAACCGATCCCTGACCGACAGCTTCGAGCCCGGATCGACCTTCAAGGTGTTCACCCTCGCGTCGGCCCTCGAGATGGGGGCGGTGAGCGCCACGGACCGTTTCTTCTGCGAGAACGGGTCCTACCCCTACGCCGGGAAGGTGATCCACGACACGCATCGGTACGGGTGGCTCACCGCGTCAGAGGTGGTCAAGTTCTCCAGCAACATCGGCATCACGAAGATCAACGATCGGATGGACGGGAACCGGTTCTACGACATGATCCGCGCCTTCGGCTTCGGGTCCCGCACCGGGATCGAGCTCCGGGGGGAGGTCCCGGGGCTCGCTCCGTCCCGCCACGGCTTCGAGAGCCGCATCCGCCGCGCCACCGTCTCCTTCGGCCAGGGGATCTCGGTCACGCCGCTGCAGCTGGCTTCCGGGATGGCGGCCGTGGTCAACGGCGGAAAGGTGATGAAACCGTACCTGGTCCGTGAGATCCGCGACCCGGAGGGAAAAACCGTGTTCCGCGGCGCGCCGCGGGAACTTCGTCGCGTCCTGTCCCCGAAGACCTCGGCGCGGATGCGGGAGATCCTCGGGAAGGTGGTCGAAGAGGACGGGACGGGATCGCAGGCGCGCATCAAGGGATTCCTGGTCGGCGGGAAAACCGGAACGGCGCAGAAGGTCGAGCCGGGGTCGGGCCGGTACTCCGCGACGAAGCGGACCGCTTCCTTCATCGGCTTCCTCCCGCTGAACGATCCGAAACTGCTCATCCTCGTCGTGATCGACGAGCCGCGAGGGGAGGTATACGGCGGCGTCGTCGCCGCCCCGGCCTTCAACCAGATCGCGGTCAAGACGGCTTACTACCTCGGCATCCAGCCGACGGAGACGACGGCGCTCGCCGCCGCCCGTCCTTCGGCGCCGTCGCCGCCGGCCCGTGCGACTCCCGTGTCGACCGCGCGGGCCGCGGGCGCGATGGTCATGCCCGACCTCTCGGGGTTGTCCATGGGGAGGGTCGTCGATATCATGGGAGGATACTCTGTCAAGCTCTCGCTCCTCGGAAGCGGGGTCGCCCGGGCGCAGACGCCCGCCCCCGGGACCGTCCTCGTCCCCGGGACGGAGTGTTCCGTGACGTTCACGGCGGAGCCGCCGCTGAAGATCGCCGCCG